>BNJU01004727.1_pt1 | contig 371848 bp, 374 predicted proteins | sample 8539281 | NCBI WGS metagenome assembly BNJU01 (sample SAMD00202456, study PRJDB9452) | human saliva metagenome | isolation source: human saliva | place: Japan | reverse complement strand
GTTCTTTTGCTGAGACGTTGTTCCGAAACCGAATTTGAACGGTATGCCGATTTTGCATATGAACTGGCGAGCGACTTAACAAAGTCCGGATATCCGACCTACTGCGACGGGCATTAAGACGAAGGACATGTTTCTGGAACGGGCCAGAAAGGCGTTTGCATGCGAAGAGGAGCAGATGCTGCTCTTTGAATCGGAAGGAAGGGATTCAGGGTTTCATCCTCATGTATTGGCTTCCGAAGGACCGTTATCTCTCGACCTCGCTGTTTTTAACGAATACGGAGACCGAAGGGGCGCTTTCCGAGTTTCTGGCCTACGCCAAAGACAAGTTTAAAGGCTATGATTTATTTCTCGGCTTTCCCGCCGAGAATCGGTCTGCGGTCAATTATCTTGAGCGCCATGGCTTTACCTGTATCGAGGATGACTACAACAACACCGCCTATCTTGAGCACCTCGCACCCGCGGTTGACAACAGGGAAGTTCTGAAAATCGGAAAAGAGAATTACACGCGTTTTCGGCTGTTGCACAGTCAGTTTGAAGAAAACATGTATTGGAATTCGGCGCGCCTCTATGAAAAGCTTGAGAACTGGAGTATTTTTCTGGAAGAAAAAGACGGTGAACCGCGCGGTGCCGTTTACTATACCGCTGCGGGAGATGCGTGGTATGAGATTTTCGGTGTGGATATGAATCGGCGTGAATACGATCCGCAATTGCTGAAAAATTTATTGAACGCGGCTTTGCGGGATGTAAAGCGCAGCGGTGGAAAAGTGATGACTTTCTTTTGTGATGAAGTGTATGAGGAGGCCGCGAAAGAATGCGGATTTCACTGTGTCGGAAATTACCGTTGCTATCAAATGCATTTGACCTGACGAATGAGTGAGGTGTTTTTACAGACTGATACAGTCGTTCGGAGGAATCGATGGACACGCTAAATATTCGACGCTTCAAGGAAGATGATCTGCAAGCCTTATATGAGCTGCTTTCGGACGAAGAAGTGATGCGCTATATAGAGCCTCCCTATTCGTTTCCGCAGACGGAAGCTTTCTTGCATTCCGCGGGCTTGGCTCTGTCGCCGCTCATTTATGCCGTTGAAACTGCGAATCATGATTTTGTCGGGTATGTGATTTACCATGACTACGATGAAGAGAGCAAAGAAATCGGATGGGTACTGAGAAGAGCTTTTTGGGGCAGGGGATACGCGGGCAAGCTGACAAAACAACTGATTGAAAAGGCCTATGCGGAAGGAAAGTCGGCCGTGCTCGAGTGTAGCCCGGCACAAGCCGTGACGAAGCATATCGCGGAAAATTTCGGATTCTCATATCTGGGGCAGCGAGACGGCTGTGAGGTCTATCAGCTCGATCGGAACGCTTGGTTTCACGTTGCGTGCATCGACCCGCAGACCTTTGTCATCAGTGAATACCGGCATCCGGAAGAACCGCACTGCTATCTGCTTTGCGGAGAGACGGAGGCTGTGCTGATTGACACGGGACTTGGTATTTCCGATCTCAGAGCTGTCGTGGACAGCCTGACAAGGCTGCCGCTCACTGTGCTCACCACGCATGTTCACTGGGATCACATCGGAGCGCACCGATTGTTTGCGCGCTTTGCGGTGCATGAAGCAGAGAAGGATTGGATAGCGGATCGCTTCCCTCTGTCAACGGATCGGGTGAAAGCGCAGCTCTGTTCCGAGCCCTGCTTATTTCCGGCATCTTTTGACCCCGGAGTCCTATCGGATCTTTCAAGGAGAGCCTCAGCTAATCCTGCATGACGGGGACCGCTTTGATTTGGGCGGGCGGACGGTCGAGGTCATACACACGCCGGGGCATTCCCCCGGGCACTGCTGTTTTTATGAGCCGGAGAGAAAATACCTGTATTCCGGCGATTTGATTTATAAGGGGTGTCTGGACGCCTTTTATCCCTCCACGGATCCGCAGCTCTTCTACCGCTCGGTTAAACGCCTGCGCGACTACGAGATCCGCAGAATCTTTCCGGGGCATCATGACTTAGCGCTTCCGGTTTCTCTGATTGAGGAGATCGAGACAGCCTTTTCTCTCCTGGAGAAGCAGGGAAAATTGAAACAGGGAAAGGGCGTATTTGAGTTCGGAGCGTTTCCGAATTCATATCTGAGCGTACAAGAAAACGCCTCACTGCCATCCGTGGCAGCAGGAGGCTGTCCCAACGGAACGGAAGGAACTGTGGACGAAATTCCGACGGCTCTTTCGTATCATGGATGAGAATAGAGGTGAAATCAGATGGAACTCATGGATTACTTAAAGTGGAGAAACGACGTGAGCCTAAGGGCAGCGCCGTTTAATGAAATCGACAATGTGCTTTTGTCTTATCTCGCCTATGCGGACTTTGGCGAACTCTTGCATGAACCGAAGCGGCATGTGAGCATCGAAACCTGCTTCAAACGCTTTTGCGAAAAGCACGACCTGGCGGAAGTGCGGGAGAGCAAGCACTTTATCGAGAGAGCGCCGCTGTTACTCGAAGAGATGGTACGCGGGGCGCGCTTCCGGGGTACCAAAGTCGTGCACTTCAGAGAGGTCTTTGACAAGGAAAAGGTGCAGCAGTTCGCGGCGCTCGTCTTTTTGCTTCCGGACGGGACCAGGTATGTCTCGTTTCGCGGCACGGATCTAAGTATCACCGGTTGGAAAGAGGACTTTTTGATGAGCTTCACCGCGGAGACCGAGGGTGCCAAGGAGGCGGTTTCCTATCTGAACGAAGTGGCCGCCTGTGTTGAGGGTGACTTAATCCTCGGAGGACACTCAAAAGGCGGCAACTTTGCGATGTTCGCGGCTGCTTTTGCAGAAGATGCGGTCAAAGAGCGGATTCTCAAGGTCTATAACAACGACGGTCCCGGCTTTCGGGAAGAGATTGTGCGCTCGGCAGCGTACCGAGAGCTGTTGCCGAAGATTACCAACATAGTCCCGCAGACCTCTATCATAGGTCGCTTGCTTTCGAACGAGGCGGCGCATACCGTCGTAAAGAGCACTGCCGCAGGTATCTTTCAGCACGATGTGACGACTTGGGAAGTGACCAAGGACAAATTTGTCCGCGCGGAACCGGATGCCTTCAGTGATTTTGTCGAGAAATCACTCGGAACTTGGCTCGAAACCATGGACGACGAGGCGCGGAAATCTCTGGTCGAGACGGTCTTCTCCATGATTGAGATGACGGAGGCAGAGACCTTCGCGGAATTCGGAGAGAATCTATTCAAGAATACCGGGCTCATCATAAAAGGGCTTGGGAGACTTCCGAAAGAGAAGCGGAGCGAACTGACGGCGGCGCTCGGGGGCCTCGCCGAGGCGGGCAGAGCAACCGTGCTCGACAAGATACCCAAAATCACCTTGCCCGGTGTGGAAGCAAAGTCTCGTGAGGAAGCGAAAGAGCGCAGCGGACAAAATTGATTTTATGATGGCGTTCACACGGCGTAGTTTGCTCTCAGCACGATACTCCGTATCGGAGAGAGTGTGCCGAGAGAAGAACAAACTTTACGTAAATCTTGCACTTTCAGTGGATTTGTGTTTATCGTAGTTATAGATAACTTTGTTTTCGCGTTTGGATAGGAGGGGCGGATGAAAAGGAAAATTTGGGATCTGTATGCGCCAATCTACAGCCGGGCAATGCGGGCGGAGGAGAGAAGTTATGCGTTTCTGTATCGCCGCATTCCGAAATTGGTTCGCGCAAAGGAAGTGTTGGAGCTTGCCACCGGGCCCGGCGTGCTCGCGAAGCGCATTGCGCCGGTCACGAAGCGCATGCTCGCGACGGATTATTCGGAGGGCATGATTGCGGAAGCAAAAAAGGGTGCCTGCCCGAAAAACTTGCGCTTTGAGGTGGCGGATGCCCTATCCCTGCCCTATGCGGACGCGAGCTTCGATGCCGTGATTATTGTGAATGCCCTGCACCTTTTGCCGGAACCCGAGCGCGCGCTGCGAGAAATAGCCCGCGTGTTGCGCCAGGACGGTATTTTGATTGCCCCGAATTTTGTGAAGAAACGAGAGCGCCTTGTCGGTCGTTGCTGGGAAGCTGTTCTGGGGCTGGTCGGTGTGCGGTTCGAGCATCAGTGGACGGCGGGGGGAATATCTTGCTTTTTTCAGAGATAATGGTTGGGAGCCGCTGTTTTATAAGGAAATGCAGGCGAGAATGCCCTTTCTCTATGTAGAATGTAGGAGAAGTTAAGAATGGGACGAGAGGTGCAGCATAGTCTTTGCCTCTTCGATGCCGCTCTTGGTGCGAAAGACAGACTTAAGCGCCTGTCTCGCGGCCGAGGGCGGCGTGTGATTTTCGAGCGCGTTTGCAATGTAGTCGGCCTCGAGGAGGATCTGATAGTCTGTGCCGTCGACCGCATCGTAACTGTGGTGATGCCCGACCAGAAAAACGATGCGCTCTAACAGGTCGTCCGGAATCCCGGCGTCCCGTAAAAAAGTGCGCACCAGAACAGCACCTTCGCGCTCCTGGTTCTTGCCGTCGGTATTGCCGTATTTTTCGCGGCAGAGCGGGCAGGCGATGTCATGTGTGATGGCCGCGACCTCCAGCACATAGCGCTCGCGCTTCGAGAGACATTCGCCGTCGGCAATGTCCCGCGCATAGCCCCAGACACGGAGAAAGTGGTCGATGTCATGCAAATTTCCCTTCGAGTAATAGGCCATATCCCGTGCGATTTCTTTGACTGTTTTCATCCGTGAGTACCTCCGCATTGTTCTTGTATGCATTTTGGAACAAAGCGCGAAAAAAGTCCAGTGCTTCCGCAGAAAGCGCTGTCAAACGGTTGCTTTTAACACTCTGCCGAAAAAGCGGGGAAGGATGACAGTGTCAATTAGTCAACATTACCTTGACAAGCGTGCCAATCGGTGATAAAATGAGCGCGTATTTTATTGTTCCGGTGTTGTGAAGAGAGGCAGGAAATGAGGCATCGTTCTGAGATTATGCAAAACCTTTTGCTGCTGAGCCAGTTCGGTCTTTCTCTCGCGGCGCCGCTTCTTTTATGCCTTTTTTTTCTGTCACTATCTGGTCGCACGCTGGCAGGTCGGCGCGTGGGTGTATATTCCGGGCTTTTTCTTTTGGGCTCGGCGGGCTCTTTCACGACGGCATGGAAACTGTACCGGCGGGAATGTGAGCGGACAGAACAGGAAGAGAAGGAAAAGGAAACGCGTATTGCGAGCAATGACCATCGCTGACCGGGAAAAGGAGCAGAACTATGAAGGTACAGGAAGCTGTCCGGCGTGAGACCGGGAGAGTGGCACTCCATGTAGTGCTCATGACTCTTGTCATGCTGGCAATTTTTTTTGCGCTGCACCTGGCATTTCCGAAGAAAATCGGCTTTTCTTACGGCACAGTTTTCTCTGCCCTGCCGGGCGCAGCGGTGGGGAATATTAAACTTCTTTCTGATGGGACTTACGGTGCAGCATGTCGCAGGTCTCGAAGACCCCAAGGAGGCAAAGCGGTTCATGCAGAAATCCTATGTGAATCGCAATACCATGCAGATTGTGTGGATGATATTGGCGGTGGCAGTGCCTGTCATTCATCCGGTCGCGGGTATTCTGCCGCTGTTTTTCCCGGGGTTTTCCGTGCGGCTGCAGGGCATCTTCCCGCCGAAGGAAGAGCAGAAAACCAAACAAGGGGGTGAGATCTAAGCTATGAATTTTGATATTTCCGGCGCAAAGATTTTCTTCCGCATTCCGACACATCTGCCGCTCATCGGTGACATTGTTGTCTCGGAGACGGTGGTTGTCTCCTGGCTGGTGATGCTGATTATCACGGGACTCTGTATTTTTCTGACCCGCGATTTAAAGGTGGAGCACATCGGAAAACGGCAGGCACTCGCAGAGCTCATTGTGGAGAGTGCGGAAAATCTGGTGCGGAACAACACAGGCGGAAACAAGTTCGACTATCTGATTCCGTTCGTCGGCGCGCTGTTTTCCACGAGCGTGATTTCGAACCTGATCAGCCTCGTCGGACTCAGAAGTCCGACGGCCGATTTGTCGGTCGAAGCAGCCTGGGCTGTAACCGTTTTCACGATGATTACGTTGAATAAAATCAAGGCCGGCGGGTTGCTCGGCTACCTGAAGGGCTTCACGACGCCGATTCCGGTGATGACGCCGTTTAACATTCTCTCCGAGATTGCGACGCCGATCAGTATGGCGTGCCGTCACTTCGGCAATGTGCTCTCGGGCGTGGTCATCAACGGTCTGATTTATGCGGCGCTCGGCGTTGCCTCTGCGGCACTCTTCGGATTAATTCCGGGAGCGGTCGGAGACTTCCTGTCGCGCATCCCGATTCTCGCAGTCGGACTTCCGGCTATCATGTCGTTTTACTTTGACTGGTTTTCCGGTATCATGCAGGCATTCATTTTTACCATGCTAACCATTATGTACATTGCGAATGCGTCCGAAGGGTAAGACGGCATTTGCAATCACCAACATTTAGGAGGATAGAGTCATGACAGATTTCAGTTTCTTGCAAGAGGTATCGCGCTCATGGGTTGCGGCATCGGTGCGGGTTGCGCACTGATCGCCGGTATCGGACCCGGTATCGGTGAGGGCAACGCTGTCGCAAAGGCACTGGAGGCCATCGGCCGTCAGCCGGAGTGCAAGGGCGATGTGACGAGCACCATGCTGCTCGGCTGCGCTATCGCAGAGACCACGGGTATTTACGGTTTCGTCACGGGCCTGCTTCTGATCTTCGTGGCACCGGGCATGTTCATGAATTTCCTGAAGTAAATCGGGAGGAGCGGAATGGATACACAGGCACTGGTAACCATCGTGCCTTCGACCTTTATTCTGACCATCCTGAATCTCTTCATTCAGATGTTTCTGATGAAGAAGTTCCTGTTCAAACCCATTCGGCGCGTCCTCGAAGAGCGCCAGAAGCGGGCGGATCAGAACATACGGGCAGCGGAACAGGAAAAGGCCGAGGCAGAGGCTGTCAAGGCAGAGTATACAAAGAATATGGCGCAGGCGCGCGAAGAGGCGGCCGGCATATTGGAGCGCGCAAAGCAGGATGCGTCCCAGCAGGCGGATGAGCTGCTTCAAAGTGCGCGAAGCGAGGCGCAGGCACTGAAGGCAAAGGCGGAGAGCGATATCCGCCAGGAGAAGAAGCGCGCACTGAACGAGGCGAAGGATGAGATCGGCGGCCTCGCAATGGATATCGCGGGACGTGTCGTGGAGCGTGAAATCCACGAGGCGGATCACCGCGCGCTGATCGATGACTTTCTGCAGAAGGTTGAGGATGCGTCATGATGCGCGCGGCCGAGCTCTACGGTGAGAGTCTCTACGATCTCGCGGCAGAGGAGAAGCAGGAGCAGGATATTCTGACGGAGATGCAGGGCATCGGAACGTTACTGCGGGAAAATCCGAAGTATGCCGCGCTGCTCTCCGAGCCGAGCATCCCGAAGGAGAAGCGCTTAGAGCTCCTCGATCAGGCGTTCCGCGGTGAAATCAGACCCTATCTCCTGAACTTTCTGAAGCTCATTACCGAGAGAGGGCTCCTGTTTCAGTATGCGGGCATGTGTCGTGCCTTTGAGCGGCGCTACAATGAGGCACATAACATCGCCGTGGCTCTGGTGCGCACGGCAGCGGCGCTCGACGAGAGCGAAAAAACCAAACTGCGGGAAGCGCTCGAAAAGCAGAGCGGAAAGCAGGTGGTGCTTAACGAGCGGGTGGATGCAAGCCTGCTCGGCGGCATCGTGGTCGAGATGGACGGAAAGACCCTGGACGGCAGCGTCGCGGGCCGTCTCCTCGCAATTCGCAAAAAAGTGGAAGAGATAGTACTGTAAAAAGGTGGGCATAGAATGGAATTAAAGTCAGAAAAGATCTCTGAGGTCATTCGAAGCCAGATTAAATACTACGAGAATGCCATCATTCAGAACGAGACCGGGACAGTGCTCACGGTCGGCGACGGAATTGCGAGAGTTTCCGGTCTTGCGAACTGCATGTCCGGTGAGCTCCTCGAATTTCAGGATGGCAGCTTCGGTATGGCACAGAATCTGGAGGAAAACAGCGTCTCGGCGGTGTTGTTCGGCTCGGATGTCGGTATTCAGGAGGGACAGACCGTAAAGCGCACGGGGCGCGTGGTCTCGGTTCCGGTCGGCGAAGCGCTGCTCGGACGCGTGGTCAACGCAATCGGTCAGCCGATTGACGGCGCGGGCCCGATCGCAAGTCAGGAGTACCGTGCGGTCGAGAGTCCGGCGCCGGGCATTATTGAGCGTCAGCCGGTCAAGGAGCCGATGCAGACGGGCATCAAGGCAATCGACTCGATGATCCCGATCGGACGCGGTCAGCGTGAGTTGATCATCGGTGACCGTCAGACCGGAAAGACGACGATTGCACTCGACACCATCCTGAACCAGAAGGGCAAGGATGTCATTTGTATTTATGTCGCAATCGGTCAGAAGCGTTCCACCGTCACAGCACTGGTGAATACGCTCAAAGAGGCGGGCGCGATGGACTACACGATTGTCGTCGCGGCAACGGCTTCGGAGCCGAGCCCGCTGCAGTACATCGCACCCTATGCGGGCTGCGCGATGGGCGAGTTCTTCATGAACCGCGGTCAGCATGTGCTGATTGTCTACGACGATCTCTCGAAGCACGCGGTCGCATACCGCGCGATTTCGCTGCTGATCCGGCGCCCGCCGGGCCGTGAGGCATACCCGGGCGATGTCTTCTATCTGCACTCGAGACTCCTGGAGCGCGCGGCAAAGCTCTCCGCGGAGAAGGGCGCGGGTTCGATGACGGCGCTGCCGATTATCGAGACGCAGGCGGGCGATGTCTCGGCCTATATTCCGACCAATGTGATTTCGATTACCGACGGTCAGATTTTCCTCGAGACCGAGCTCTTCCACAGCGGCGTTATGCCGGCGGTGAACCCGGGTATCTCGGTGTCCCGTGTCGGCGGCAACGCGCAGGTCAAGGCGATGAAGAAGGTCGCCGGAACCCTGAAACTCATCTACTCGCAGTACCGCGAGCTGCAGAGTTTCGCACAGTTCGGTTCCGACCTCGATGCGGATACCAAGGCGCGTCTCGCACAGGGTGAGCGCATCGTGGAAGTCTTAAAACAGGGCAAGTCCTCGCCGGTTCCGGTCGAAAAGCAGGTCGCAATTCTCTATGCGGTCGTCAATAACCTGCTGACTAAGATTCCGGTCGAGGAAATCCGGGCGTTTGAAGAGGAGCTGTACCGCTTCCTCGACAGAGATCCGGACGCTGTCGCCGTGATGGAAGAGATTCGCAAGACCGGTGCATACAGCGCAGAGGGCGAAGAGAGACTGAAGAAGGCGCTCCAGCGCTGCACAGAGGAGTTCTTACAGAGAAAACAGACGAGCGGAACACAGGCTTAACAGGAGGAGACGATGGCTGCAGCAAATATGAAGTCCGTCAAACTCCGGATTAAGAGCATCCAGAACACGATGCAGATTACGAAGGCGATGGAACTGGTCGCGTCTTCGAAACTGCGGAGGGCCAAGGAGAGAGCCGAGGCGAGTGCGCCGTACTTTTCGGCGCTGCGGCAGACACTGAGTAACATTGCCGCGGAAAATACGGATTACACCAGTGTCTATGCGAGGGAAAATCAGAGCGAACGCCACTGCTATATTCTGATTGCGGGTGACCGCGGCATGGCGGGCGGTTACAATGCCAATTTGTTCCGCACCTTTGAGGCGGAGAGTAAGGGCAAGGATTTTGTTGTCCTGCCGCTCGGCAAAAAGGCAGAGGATTATGTCGCGCAGAAAAAACTTTCGCGCCTCGAGGGCGAGAAGTTCCTGGTCGCCACCGTTCATGTCTCGGATTGCTATGCGATTGCGAGACAGATTTGCACGCTGTTTCGCAGCGGCGCGTTCGGACACGTCTCGCTTGTCTACACAGACTTTGTCTCGCTGATGAAGCAGGAACCGGGCACGACGTGCCTGTTGCCGCTCGCCGATTTCAAGGATGAAGCCTGCGAAATTAGCGGCAAAGAAGGAGAAGAGAAAAAGAGCGCAGAATCTGATTCTCTACGAGCCGAGCGCAGAGGAAGTCTTTTGACGCCATTGTGCCGGAGTATCTCGCAGGTCTTTTGTACAGCGCGGTCGCAAGCTCGCTCGCAAGTGAGTATGCGGCGCGCCGCACAGCCATGGAGGCTGCGACGGACAATGCGGGCGAGATGATTGACAAACTGAGCCTCTATTACAACCGCGCGCGTCAGGCAAGCATCACACAGGAAATTACGGAGATTGTCGGCGGTGCAGAGGGCAGCAACGGATAAGCGCTTATGAAGGAGAAGCTTTGATGAGTGAGCAGCATGTAGGTAAAGTCGTTCAGGTGATGGGCGCTGTGCTCGACGTCCGCTTTGCGGAGGGAGAACTTCCGGCGCTCCTCCATGCGATTGAAGTAGATATGCCGGAGGGCAAAAAGCTCATTGCCGAGGTGGCGCAGCAGATCGGAGACGAGACGGTTCGCTGCATCGCAATGAGTTCGACCGACGGCCTGGTGCGCGGCGCAGCCGCGCGCGATTTAAACGGCCCGATTACGGTGCCGGTCGGCGATGCGTGCCTCGGCCGCGTCTTTAACTTGCTCGGCGAGACGGTCGACAACGGCCCGGCCGTGGAGACAACGGAGCGCCGCAGCATTCACCGCCCCGCGCCCTCGTTCGAGGAGCAGACGCCGGCAACGGAAATTCTGGAGACCGGTATCAAGGTTGTCGACCTGATTTGCCCGTACGCAAAGGGCGGTAAGATCGGTCTCTTCGGCGGCGCAGGTGTCGGCAAGACCGTCCTCATTATGGAGCTCATCCACAATGTCGCGACGGCACACGGCGGCATTTCGGTTTTCACCGGCGTCGGTGAGCGCACGAGAGAGGGCAATGACCTCTACGGCGAGATGAAGGAGAGCGGCGTCCTCGATAAGACCGCGCTGGTCTACGGTCAGATGAATGAGCCGCCGGGCGCAAGAATGCGCGTGGGTCTCTCGGGACTCACGATGGCGGAGTATTTCCGCGATGAGAGAAACCAGGACGTGCTTCTCTTTATCGACAACATTTTCCGCTTTACCCAGGCGGGTTCCGAGGTGTCGGCGCTGCTCGGCCGCATGCCGTCCGCCGTCGGTTATCAGCCGACTCTGGCGACGGACATGGGTGCTCTGCAGGAGCGCATTACGTCGACCAAGAAGGGCTCGATCACTTCGGTGCAGGCGGTCTATGTCCCGGCCGATGACCTGACGGACCCGGCACCGGCGACGACCTTCACGCACCTCGATGCGACGACGGTTCTCTCGCGTGACATTGCGAGTAAGGGCATTTACCCGGCCGTGGATCCGCTGGATTCGACGAGCCGCATCCTGACGCCGGAAGTCGTCGGAGAAGAGCACTATGAGATTGCGAAGGGCGTGCAGCAGGTGCTGCAGCGCTACAAGGAACTGCAGGATATCATTGCGATCATGGGCATGGACGAGCTCTCGGAAGAGGACAAGGTCACGGTGTTCCGCGCGCGCAAAATCCAGAACTTCCTCTCGCAGAGCTTCTCGGTCGCAGAGCAGTTCACGGGCCTCAAGGGTAAGTATGTCTCCCTCAAGGAGACGCTCCGCGGTTTCCGTATGATCTTAAACGGTGAGTGCGACGAGCTTCCGGAGAGCGCCTTCCTTCTGGTCGGCGGCATCGACGAGGCTTTTCGAGAAGGCAAAGGCATTAAAGAACGCGCAGTAAGGAGGAGAGCGCATGGCGAACTTCCATTTGGAAATTGTCACGCTGGACGGGCAGAAATACGCGGGTGAGGTGGAGCGGCTCACGCTCCGCAGCATCACGGGTGACCTCGCCATTCTCGCGCATCACACGAATTATTGCACAGCAGTCGGTATGGGCACGGCAAAGTTGCGTTTTACCGACGGCACGGAGCGCGAAGCGGCCTGTGTCGGCGGTATGCTCTCGGTGATGGACGGCGAGTGCCGGCTTCTGCCGACCACATTCGAGTGGAGCGATGAGATTGATTTGCACCGCGCGGAAGAGGCAAAGCAGAGAGCCGAAGAGCGACTCAAGGCAAAGCTCTCGGATGCGGAGAGAATTCAGGCGCGGGCCAAGTTGTATCGTGCGCTGATTCGCATCCAGACGGCGGGACAGCCCAAACACAAGCTGTGAGCGGCGAAGGCAGGTCGAAACAATGAAGAGGACAGGGGAATCTGTCACGGAAGGCGAAGGCGTTCTGTGACAGATTCCCCTGCTTGTGTTATACTGTAAGTTCAGGATTCCTATCAAACCGAACGCAGGTTCACGGAGAGGAGGGGTGATTTTGGCGCAGAAAAAGGGCGGAAGCAGACGGCGTACCGCGACAACGGCAAAAAACAGAAAACGGAGCAGCGCGACTGTGCGGAAAAAGCGGCAGTCGGCAGCGGAGCAACCCTTATTTTTGCGGGAGGAAGCGCTGCCCCTTTTGTTCGGTCTTCTGGCAGTCCTTTTGCTGCTCGGCAATTTCGGACTTTGCGGTGCGCTCGGTGCCGTGCTCCGCGATGTGCAGCTGGGTCTCTTTGGCAGTCCGGGTCTCTTGTTTCCGCTGTTGCTCTGCGGGATCGTGATGCACAGCCTGCTCTCGGGCGACAAGGAGAGAGCGGCCCGGAAAAACACGGCGCTTCTTCTCTCATATGTATTTCTGATTGTATTGGTACATCTGCTGCAGGGGACAGAGGGCGGCGATCTCGCCTATCTCTATGCCGGCAAGCGGGGCGGCGGTGCCGTCGGCGGCCTGCTCGCCGGAGCACTCCGCGCGGTTCTGGGGCAGGTCGGCGCTGTGCTGATTGTATTGGTGCTCCTGATTCTCTGCCTCTCGTATGTCACGGAAAAATCGTTTGTCGCGCTCGTACAGCGATATAGCGGCAAGGCCTATGTGCGCACCCGCGAAGAGCTTGCGAGACGCCGCGCAGAGAGAGATCAGCGAGAGGCTGCGCTTTCGGCGGAAGTTGCGGCGCGGCTTGAAGAGCTCGAAGCCGAGAAGGCGGCTCTGGAAGCCGGAAATCCGGTCACTGAGGACAGCGAGGCGGCGGAGACAGAGAAAGTCCCCGCGCCCAGAACGTCCTGGAAAAAAATGATTGACGCCATACAGCCGGACAAACAGACGGCGGCGGAAGAAACGGAGGCGCTGCCGCGCGAGGTCATACGGACAGAGCTCACGGATGACTGGGAGGAGCGCCGCAGTGCAAGGCGGGAATTCCGGGAGGAAGACGAGCCGGAAGTGTTGCATTTTTCACGGGACTTGTTCCCGGCGGAAGAGACTGTGACAGAGGAGGCGCCTGCCGCACCGCCGACGCCGGACCTGTACGCGGACGGCGACCCAGCCCTTCTCGAGGCACTGCGCCGCGCGGATGAAATTTTAAGACGGAATGACAGCCCTTCCGAAGAGACAGCGGTTTCACGGAAAGAAGAGATGTATGACGAGCCGACATATGACGAAGCGGTCTCTTTCGGTGAGGCATACGAGACGCCGGAGACAGAGCTGAGCGAAGCCGAAAAGGCAGAGAAACTCGCGCAGATTGAAAAGAGTGAGGCTGCCGAGTGGAACCGGGACGACGACGAGGAGGTACCGCGCTCCATCGAAATTGCCGAGGCCGAGCCGCTGCGTCCCCTTTCGTTCCGGACGGATGAAAGCAGTGTCACGACAGGCATAGCGCCGGCTAGGACAGCGATGCCGCGGCAGGAGACAGCCGTGCGGCAGCAGAGCGCGGACAGACAAGTCAGCGCACCGAAGAGACCGGCGCCGCCGAAAAAGTACAAGACGCCGCCGCTTGACCTTCTCGAAAAGGCAAGGAAAAGCGGCAGGAGAGCGACCTCGAGTACAGGACAACGGCGCTGAAACTCGAGGAGACCCTTCACAATTTCGGTGTCGATGTCAAAGTTACGAACTTCAGTTGCGGTCCGGCCGTGACGCGCTATGAGCTTCTGCCCGCGCAGGGCGTCAAGGTCGGGCGTATCGTGGCACTCGCCGATGATATTAAGCTCAGTCTCGCAGCGGCGGATATCCGCATTGAGGCGCCGATTCCCGGCAAGTCCGCAGTCGGCATCGAAGTGCCGAACAAGGAGAACAATACGGTCTATCTCCGGGATCTCCTGGAGAGCGAGCGCTTTAAAAAGGCGAACGGCAAGATCAGCTTCGCGGTCGGCAAGGACATTGCGGGACAGACCGTGGTCACAGACATCGCGAAGATGCCGCATCTCCTGATTGCCGGTGCGACGGGCTCCGGTAAGTCGGTCTGTATCAACACGCTGATTATGAGCATCCTCTACCGCTATCGGCCTGAGGAAGTGAAGCTCATCATGATAGACCCGAAGGTCGTGGAACTCTCGGTCTACAACGGCATCCCGCACCTCCTGATTCCGGTCGTCACGGACCCGAAGAAGGCAGCGGGTGCGCTCAACTGGGCAGTTGCCGAGATGACGGACCGCTATCGGAAATTTGCGGAGACCGGCGTTCGCGACCTGCGGGGCTATAACGAGAGAATCCGGGCAGCCGCGGCGAGCGGAACCGTGAATCAGGAGGATTTGCCGACGCCGTTACCCCAGCTTGTCATCATCATCGATGAGCTTGCCGACCTCATGATGGTCTCCAAAAATGAAGTGGAAGAGGCTATCTGCCGCATCGCGCAGCTCGCTCGCGCGGCCGGCATGCATCTCGTAATCGCAACCCAGCGGCCGAGTGTCAATGTCATCACCGGCCTCATCAAGGCAAATATTCCGTCCCGCATCGCGTTCGCGGTCTCCTCGGGTATCGACTCGCGGACCATTCTGGACGGCGTCGGCGCGGAAAAACTGCTCGGAAAGGGTGACATGCTCTTTTTCCCGCAGGGAATCCCGAAGCCGGTGCGCGTGCAGGGCGCCTTTGTCTCGGATCAGGAAGTGCAGAAGGCAGTCGAATTCATCCGGGAGGAGGAGATTCCGCTCTCGTACTCGGAAGAGATTGAGGATAAGATTTTGCGCTCGGGTGACAGTCCGGCGGTTCAGGCTGCCGACAGCGGACGAGATCCGCTCTTTTTCCAGGCGGGACGCTTTGTGATCGAGAAGAACAAGGCTTCGATCGGAAATCTGCAGCGTATGTTTAAAATCGGTTTTAACCGCGCGGCGCGCATCATGGATCAGCTCGCGGCGGCAGGTGTGGTCGGCGAAGAGCAGGGCACCAAGCCCCGTGAGTTGCTGATGAGCATGGAAGAGTTTGAAGCAATGGAGCAATGAGAGGAAGAGACATATGAAATTACTGGAACTTGCGATGTCGGAGCTCAAGGGAGAGCTCCTGCAGGGCGATATGGGCGTGGAACTCGGTGCACTGGTGTATGATTCGCGGAAAATCAGTCCGGGCTGTCTGTTTGTCTGCATGAAGGGCGCCAATTTTGACTCTCACGAGCTGCTTCCCGAGCTTCCGGGCAAGGGCGTTGCGGCGGTAGTCATTGACCGCGAAGTCGAAACGCTGCCGGAGGGGCTTACCGTGTACCGCGCGGACAATGCGCGGGCGGCCCTGGCGGCGCTCTCGGCGGCGTACTTCGGTTTCCCGGCGCGGGAACTTCTCACCGTCGGCGTGACGGGCACCAAGGGCAAGACGACAACCACCCACATGATACGCGCGCTGCTCGAGGCGGGCGGTATTCCGACCGGACTCATCGGCACCAACGGTATCACCATCGGCAAGGAGCACATCGCGACCAAGAACACGACACCGGAGTCCTATGAGATTCAGGAGAGTTTCCGGAAAATGGCGGATGCGGGCTGCAAAGCTGTGGTCATGGAGGTCTCGAGTCAGGGGCTTATGTTGCACCGCACAGGCAGCATTCTGTTCGACTACGGTGTTTTTATGAACATTGCGCCGGATCACATAGGCCCGAACGAGCACAAGAGCTTCGAGGAATACCTGTTCTGGAAGTCACAGCTCTTTTTGCAGTGCAAGACGGGGCTAATCAATGCGGACGATGTGCACTCGCTCTACATTGAGAAGATGGCGACTTGCGAGAAGCTGTACCGTTTCGGCGAAAAGAATCCGGCGGACTTTACGCTTCGAAACCTCTCCCATACGGCAGACCCCGATTTTGTCGGTATGCGCTTCGATTTTGCGGGGGCGGGACGAGAAGTCGCGGATGTCAAAGTCGGTATGCCGGGGCGTTTCAACGCGGAAAACGCACTCGCGGCGCTCTCGGTCGCGGCACTTTCGGGAGTGAAGGACGAAGTGCTCCGGACCGGATTAAAAAACATACGCGTAAACGGCCGCATGGAGATTGTCAAACTGCATCCCTACACGGTTCTGGTGGACTATGCGCACAATGCGGTCAGCATGGAGGCTCTGCTCGACGCACTGCGCGAGTACCATCCGAAGCGCCTTGTCGTCGTGTTCGGCTGCGGCGGCAACCGCGCCAAGGAGCGCCGTACCTCGATGGGAGAGATCGGCGGCAAAAAGGCGGATCTCTCGATTATCACGGCGGACAACTCCCGCTATGAAAAAGTCGAGGATATTCTCGCCGACATTCGCGAGAGCATCGAGAAAACCGGCGGCGCCTTCATTGAGATTCCGGACAGACGGGAAGCCATCTACTATGCGGTGCAGAAGGCGGAACCCGGCGATATGATTGCGATTATCGGCAAGGGACATGAGGACTACCAAGAGATTTGTGGTGTGCACGCACTTCCTGGACCGGGAAGTGGCGGAAGATGCGCTCCGCGAGATGGGAGAGTGAGATGCGCGCGCTGAAGGTAGGTGAAATCAGAGAGGCAACCGGCGGCGAGCTGCTGTGCGGCCGGGAAGAAGAAAAAATCTCGTATGTCAGCATTGATTCGCGGGATGTGAAGGCGGAGACCCTCTTCGTGCCGCTCGTCGGCGAGAAGGTGGATGCGCACCGCTTTCTGGAGCAGGTGATGGATGCCGGTGCAAAGGCGGTCTTCACCGCAGAGGCTTTGACAGAGGCACAGCGCGAGGCTGCGGCGAAGACAGGGACCGCGGTCATTCGGGTTCCCGATACGCTCCGTGCTTTGCAGGCGCTTGCGGGCTGGGCGAGAAGCCGCCTCTCGCTGCCGTTAATCGGCGTGACCGGCAGTGTCGGCAAGACCACAACCCGCGAGATGATTGCGGCCGCGCTCTCGGCAAAGTACCGGGTGTTTAAGACCAAGGCAAATCACAATTCGCAGATCGGCGTACCGCTCACACTGCTCGACATCGAAGACGAGGAAATCGGCGTGATCGAAATGGGCATCAGCCGCCCGGGCGAGATGCACATCATCAGCGAACTCGTGCGTCCGGCGGCGGCCGTCGTCACCAACATCGGCACGGCGCACCTCATGGAACTCGGAAGCCGGGAAAATATACGGGATGAGAAATTAAAAATACAGGACGGCATGCAAAAAGATGCACTGCTGTTTCGGAACGCGGACGATGCGATGCTGCTCTCGGGGCAGGTCCGGGACGGAATTGCGGCGCGCACCTACGGCCTCGCGGAAGGCGCGGACTGCCGCGCGGAGAATGTCACGCTCGTGAACGGCTGCGCGCGATTTACGGCAAACATACGCGGGCAGCGCGTCGCCGTGAAAACTCGGTGTGCCGGGTGAGCATCAGGTGTGGAACGCTCTCGCGGCGCTCGGTGTCGCGGAAGCGTACGGCGTTTCGCTTGCGGGAGCGGCCGCTGAACTCGAGAAATTCAGGGCTACCGCCACCGCCAGCAGATTTTTGAGCGCGACGGCGTGCTTGTAATCGATGACAGTTATAACGCCAGCCCGGCTTCGATGCGGGCGGCGCTCTCGATTCTCCGCGAGATGAAGGATCGCCGCCGCATTGCGGTGCTCGGCGATATGAAGGAGCTTGGCGAAGCGGAAAAAGAGCTGCACCGGGAAATCGGCGCGGAACTCGCAGCCGCGAAAGGAGCGGAGTGCCTGTATACACTCGGTGACCTCGCGGCGGAGCTTGCCGCAGCTTGCCGGGAAGAGTGCGGCGCGGACTATCGCCCCGAACTCCGCAGCTTTTCGAATCGGGAGTCGCTCTTTGCGGCACTGAAAGAGACAGTGAAGCCGGGGGATGCCCTTTTATTCAAGGCTTCGAACAGCATGAAGTTCTCGGAACTCGCGGATTATTTTTCGGGACAGGGAGGGCAGGAAGCGCATTGAGCGAGCGCTATGCGGATGTCATTCTAAACATCAGCCATGAGAGCGTGGACCGTCCGTTTACCTATATCATTCCCGAAGACTTGCGCGGAAAGCTCACACCGGGGACTGCGGTGCAAGTGCCCTTCGGCAACGCGAAGGAAGCAAAGCTCGGCTATGTGCTCGCGCTCCGGAAAGAAGCGCCGACCGGATTTCAGCTCCGCGAAATTCTGGGGATTGCCGAAAAAAAGGTCGGCGTGGAGAGAGGCTTCTGACCCTTGCGGTCTGGATGCACGAGCACTACGGCTGCATGTTAAATCAGGCGCTGAAAACAGTGTTGCCGGTCAAGGAGGCCGTGAAAGCGCGGCCGCGGAAGACCGGGGCGAAGGAGCGCAGCGAGGCAAAAGACGCTTTGCTGTCGCGCGAACTCACGGCAGAACAGCAGGCTGTTCTCTCGGAACTTCGGCGCGCGGAGGCAGAGAAAGCGGGCGGCAGCTACCTGCTCTTCGGCGTGACCGGCAGCGGAAAAACGGAAGTATACATGCGCTGTATCGAAGAACAGCGCCGCCTGGGGAAACAGGCCATTTTACTGCTGCCGGAAATCAACCTGACCTTTCAGACCGTGCGCTATCTGGAAGAGCGTTTCGGCGAGGAAGTCGCAATCATCCACTCCAAGCTCTCGAAGGGCGAGCGCTATCGTCAGTTTCTCCGCGCGGCGCGCGGTGAAGCCGCTGTCATGGTGGGACCGCGTTCGGCGCTCTTTGCGCCGTTTCCGAATCTCGGACTCATCATCATCGACGAAGAGCACGACGGCGCCTATCGGAACGATGCTGTGCCGCGCTATGACGCGCGGGAGGTCGCGGCAAAGCGGGCCGAACTCGCGGGGGCGCAGCTGATTCTCGGCTCCGCGACCCCCTCGGTCGAGAGCTGGCAGCGCGCGACGCAGGGTGAGTATAGTCTGCTTCGCCTCACAAAGCGCGCGGTTTCCGGCGCTGTCCCGGCGGAGGCGACCGTGGTGGATCTTCGCGACGAGCTGCGGGAGGGCAACCGCTCGGTTTTTAGCCGGGCGCTCAGCGAAAAAATCATGGCGCGGCTTTCGCGCGGCGAGCAGGTTATGCTTTTTATGAACCGGCGCGGTTATGCGCGATTTTTGTCCTGTCGGAGCTGCGGCGAGGCGCTTCGCTGCCCGCACTGCGATGTGACCTTGACCCTTCACGAAGACGGCAGTCTCCGCTGTCACTACTGCGGATACCGGACCGTGAAACCGGAGCGATGCCCGAGCTGCGGTTCTCCGTATCTCGCCGGCTTCGGCATGGGTACCCAGCAGTTGGTCGAGCAGACCGGGCGCATGTTCCCGGCGGCGCGCATCTTGCGGCTGGACGCGGATGCGGTTCGCGGCAAAGACGGTGGACAGAGCATCCTGGAAAAATTCCGGGCGGGCAAAGCCGACATTCTGATCGGCACCCAGATGATTGTGAAAGGGCACGATTTCCCGAATGTGACGCTGGTCGGGGTGATGGCGGCGGATACCGAACTCTATGCAAATCGCTATACGAGCGCGGAGCGCTGCTTCCAGCTCTTGACACAGGCTGCGGGGCGCGCGGGACGCGCAAACAAACGGGGCGAGTTTGTCATTCAGACCTATCGTCCGGAACACTATGCGATTCAGAGTGCGGCGGCGCAGGATTACGAGCGCTTTGCGGCGGCGGAGCTCGCCTACCGGCGCGCAGCCGGGTACCCGCCGGTTTTGCACATGCTGACCATACAGCTCGCAGCCAAAGACGAGACCGCGCTCACACGGGCGGCGGCGCTCTTTGCGGACTGTCTCAAAAAAGCGACCGCGCTTGCTGCGGAGGCACCGCAGTGCATCGGGCCGGTCAACGCGGGCGTGTACCGCGTGCAGGACTATTTCCGGAAGATGATTTACATGAAGCATGCGTGCTATGATATACTGATACAAATCAAGACAGCGGCAGAAGAGGCGTTTCCGGGCACAGATTCCGGGAGGTATTTCGCTTCTCTACGAGTTTGTCTGACGGAGAGGAGAACAAGTGGCACTTCGTACAATCAGAGAGATCGGTGATCCTATTTTAAATCAGCGGGCCAAGGAGATTCAGAGCATGACCCCGCATCTAAAGACGCTGATTGCCGACATGGTGGAGACCATGCGGGCGGCAAACGGCGTGGGGCTTGCGGCGCCGCAGGTCGGCATCCTGAAGCGGCTCGTCGTCGTTGAGTGCGAGGAGGGCGAACTCCATGTGCTGATTAATCCCGAGATAACGGAGCGGGACGGTGAGCAGACCGGCTATGAAGGCTGCCTCAGCGTTCCGGGCAAGACCGGCATTGTGACGCGTCCGATGCACGTCATTGTCAAAGCACTGAATGAGGAGATGCAGCCTGTCACCGTCGAGGGCGAAGAGTTACTCGCGCGGGCACTCTGCCATGAGATCGATCATCTGGACGGACATCTCTATACGGAAGTCGCCGAAGAGCTCTATACGAATGAGGAACTCGAGGCGATGCAGGAAGAAGAGGCGGCAGAGGAGCGGGAATGAGAATTGTCTATTTCGGAACGCCGGATTTTGCGGTCGCACCGCTTGTCGCGCTGCATGAGGCGGGACACGAGATTGTGCTCGTTGTGACCCAGCCGGACAAGCCGCGGGGCAGAGGACACGCATTACAGTTTCCGCCGGTCAAGGAAGCCGCGCTTCGCCTCGGAATACCGGTCGCGCAGCCGGAGAGAGCGCGAAATGCGGACTTTATCGGGCTGCTCCGTAAGCAGAAGGCGGAGCTCTTTGTCGTGACCGCGTTCGGTCAGATTTTGCCGAAAGAAATTCTCGAACTGCCGCGCTACGGCTGCGTGAACATTCACGCGTCTCTGCTTCCCGCTTACCGGGGAGCGGCGCCGATTCAGTGGGCCGTTATCGACGGACAGAAGGAGAGCGGTATCACGACCATGCAAATGGACGAGGGACTGGATACCGGCGACATTCTCCGCCGGTATCCGCTGCCCCTCGGTCCGGAGGAAACCGGCGGGAGCTTGTTTTCGAAGCTTGAGAAACTCGGCGCGGAGGCAATTCTCGACACCGTCAGGGGCCTCGAGGCGGGCAGCATCGTCCCCGAAAAACAGGGCGAGACGACAACCGCGTATGCCAAAATGCTGCGGAAAGAGATGGGAAATCTCGACTTTACCCGGGATGCGGCGAGTCTGCTTCGCCTGATTCGCGGACTCGACCCGTGGCCCGGTACTTTTACCTATCTGCACGGAAAGCTCCTGAAAATCAAACAGGCAACGGAGGGCGGAGAGGCATCCGGTAAGGTGCCGGGCGAGATTCTCGCGGCGGATTCTCGCGGTATTTTTGTGCAGACCGGCGCAGGCGCGCTCTGCATCACCGCACTGCAGCCGGAGGGCAAAAAAGCAATGGCGGCGGCCGACTGGCTCCGCGGCGCCAGGGTGCAGCCGGGCGACCGCTTACAGCGCAGTCGGGACGCAGAGAACAAGGGATAAGACAGAGAGGAGGGTATCATGTACGGCTACTACGGATTGGATTGGACTTACCTTCTGGTACTCTTAGGCGTGGGACTGACGCTCGGAGCCCAGGCCTTTTTAAAGAGCACCTTTGCCCGCTACGCAAAGGTGCAGAGCAGCACCGGACTCACGGGGCGGGAAGTCGCGGAGCAGATTCTCCGGGCGAACGGCATCTACGATGTCACGGTGCAGGCAATCGGCGGACAGCTGACCGACCACTATGACCCGGCGAAAAAGACCGTGAATCTCTCGGAAGTCATCTACGACTCCCGGAGCATTGCCGCGCTCGGCGTCGCGGCACACGAGTGCGGCCATGCGATTCAGGATGACAAGAGCTATTTCCCGCTCCGCTTCCGGCATGCCCTGGTGCCGCTCGCAAACCTCGGTTCTCAGCTTGCCATGCCGATTATCATCATCGGCCTTATGCTCAGCAACGGCAGAAATTTTCTGGGACCGCAGCTTTTGAATCTCGGCTTGCTTGCGTTCTGCCTTGCCGTGCTGTTTCAGCTGGTCACACTGCCGGTGGAGTTTAATGCGAGCCACAGAGCGTTGATTCAGCTCCGTGAATTACATATTCTGCCGCCCAAGGAGGAGGCGCAGGCGAGATCTGTCCTGTTTGCCGCTGCGCTGACCTATGTGGCGGGCGCTGCGTCCTCGCTCTTACAGCTTCTCCGGCTCTGGATTCTGTTCGGCGGAAGAAGGCGCAAATGACTGCGCCGAACGCGAGAAGTATTGCCTTGGACTGCCTGCTCCTCATCACAGAGGAGGGGCAGTTCTCGCATGTTGTGCTTGCGGCCGCGCGGGATAAATTCGCCTGGATGCCGGAGGAAGAGAGGGCTCTCGCCGAGCGCCTCGTGCACGGCAGTGTTGAGTACCTGCCGCAGCTCGACCGGCTGATTGCGGCGCGCTCCAAGACGCCGTTCCGGAAACTGAAGCCGGTGATTCGCTGCATTCTGCGCCTGTCGCTCTACCAGCTTTTATATCTCAGCCGGATTCCGGCGCACGCCGTGGTCAATGAGCTGTGAAGCTGACAGAGCGCCGGGGGCTTTTCGGCCTGAAAGGCTTTGTCAACGCGATGGTGCGGCGCTTTGTGCGCGAGCGGGATGAAATCAGGGCGGAACTCGACGGGAGTCAGGACTTTGCCCTCCGCTATGCCTTGCCGCCGTGGCTTGCGGAGCGCTTCACAGCGCAGTTCGGCAGAGAAGAGAGTGAAAAAATCGCGGCGCGCTTTCTGGAACCGGCACCGCTCACACTGCGCCTGAACCGAACCAAGTTCATCGCGGCGGGAGAACCTGCCGGGGTGACGGAAGGCCTCACGCAGTCTCCGTACGCGCCGGATAGTTTTATCGCGGAAGAGGGACTCACAGAGCCCATCCGGCAGCAGCTTGCGGAGGGAATGTTTTTTGTGCAGGATCTGAGCTCTTCGCTCGCGGTACAGGCGGCTCGGCCAAGGCCCGGTGAGAGAGTGCTGGATCTCTGCGCCGCGCCGGGCGGCAAGAGCCTCGCGGCAGCGGATTGCATGCGGGGCGAGGGCAGCATAGTCAGTGCGGATCTCTCCCCGCAAAAGGTGGAGCGCATGAGAGAGAATGTGGCGCGCACAGGCTTTTCCGGCTGTGTGCGGCCGCTACAGTCGGATGCGGGCGTGTTCCGCCCGGACTGGGAGGAAGCCTTTGACCTCGTCATTGCGGACCTGCCCTGCTCGGGACTCGGCGTTCTGTCGAGAAAGCCGGACATCAAGCTTAGGCTCTGCGAAGAGGATATTATTTCGCTCCGTGATTTACAGCGGCGTTTTTTAGAGAACGCAGTCCGCTATGTCCGTCCGGGCGGGCGGCTGCTCTACTCGACCTGTACGCTGACAGAAGAGGAAGATGAGGCGAATGCGGCGTGGATTGCGGCAAAGTTTCACGACTTCAGGCCGGTTGATGTCGCTGCGGCGCTGTCGCTCAATGGCTCGGAGGCACTTCTCTGCCCTGCGGGTGCGGTCAAAATTTTGCCGTCCCGTCTGCCCGCCGACGGCTTTTTTATCTCCGTATTTCGAAAGGCGGAATGAGATGGCAACGGAACTGGATCTCTGTTCGCTGAGTCAAAGCGAACTCGGCGCGTATCTCAAAGAGCTCGGAGAGCCGGGCTTTCGCGCAAAGCAGCTTTTTTCCTGGCTGCATCAGAAAAAAGCACAGCAGTTTGACGAGATGAGTAATCTCCCGAAAAGTCTCCGCGAAACTTTAAAAGAACATGCGAGACTGCCCGGGTTGGTGCAGGAGGTCGTGCAGGTCTCAAAGAGCGACGGCACGGAGAAGTATCTCTTTCTCGCTGCCGGACGGCAATATGATTGAGAGCGTTTTGATGCGCTACAACTACGGCAACTCGGTCTGCATCAGCTCCCAGGTGGGTTGTCGCATGGGCTGCCGCTTCTGCGCATCGACCGTGGACGGCCTCGCGCGGAATCTGACCGCCGGGGAAATGCTGGCACAGGTCTATGCGATCGAGCGAAAAATCGGGGAGCGCGTCTCGAATGTCGTCGTGATGGGAAGCGGCGAGCCGATGGATAATTACGACAATGTGGTTCGTTTTATTAGGCTCTTAAGCGACAAGGACGGCTTAAACATTTCCCAGCGAAACATCACGGTATCGACCTGCGGTCTGGTGCCGGAGATACGGCGTTTTGCCGACGAAAAGCTGCAGGTGACGCTTGCGCTGTCCCTGCACGCAGCGGACGATGCGACGAGACAGCGCCTCATGCCGATTGCGAATCGCTATGCGCTTTGCGATGTGCTGGATGCCTGTGCCTACTATTTCGAAAAGACCGGGCGGCGCGTCAGTTTTCGAGTACAGTCTGGTTGCGGGGGTCAACGATACGCCCGCGGAGGCGTCCAAGCTGATTGCGCTTTTGCGGCACCGGAAGGGTCATGTGAATCTGATTCCGGTCAATCCGGTTGTGGAGCGCAGTCTCAAAGAACCGAGTCTCGCGGCGGTACACCGCTTCCGCGATACACTCGAAAAGAACGGCATCAATGTCACAATTCGAAAAGAAATGGGGAGAGATATCGACGGCGCCTGCGGTCAGCTGAGACGCCGGTACCGGGATAAGAGAGAACAGGGAGATACCAAAGAGGAGTAGCAGATGAATGCAGTCGCACTGACAGACAGGGGAAGGGTTCGGGATTCCAACCAGGATACTGTGTTTGCGGAAAATCATCCCGTGGGAGCACTGCCGAACCTTTATATCGTGGCAGACGGAATGGGCGGGCACCGCGCGGGCGATTATTGTTCCCAGACACTGACCGCGCGTGTGGTTTCCGCCGTGCGGGAGAGCGAGGGCAAGTTACCGCTCCCGGCGCTTCGGGATGCGGTCTTGCTCGCGAACGAGAGTCTCTTTACGGAGGCCAAGCGTCATGCGGAGCTTGAGGGCATGGGCTCCACGCTGGTCGCTGCGTTTCTGGAAGAGCAGAGCGCAACGGTTCTGAACATCGGTGACAGTCGCTGCTATGCCGGTTTTGCGGACGGCAGCTTCCGCCAGGTTACACGGGATCACTCCTATGTCGAAGAGATGGTGAGCGCGGGGAAAATGCAGCGCGGCAGCGAGGCGTACAAAAAGTCCAAAAATATCATCACGCGGGCCATCGGTGTCGGCGCGGAGGTGCAGATGGATTTGTTCGAGCTTCCGGTCGAGAACCTCGCCCTGCTCTTACTCTGCACGGACGGACTCACCAATATGCTCGAGGATGCGGAAATCCGGGAAATACTCAGTGAGACAATTACGCTGAAAGAAAAGGCCGAAAAGCTGATTCAGGCGGCAAATATGAAAGGCGGGCGGGACAACATCTCCGTGGTCCTGGTTGACCTTAGAGAGGAGGCGGGTGCGCAATGATTTTGAGATTAGGTTCCTATTTGCAAGAGCGCTATGAGATTCAAGCCATAATCGGTACCGGCGGCATGGCGGAAGTGTACCGCGCCTTCTGTCACAAATTGCAGCGCACAGTCGCCATCAAAGTTCTGAAGCAGGAATATAACGGCAACGAGGACTTTATCCGCCGCTTTACGCAGGAAGCGCTGGCAGCCGCCAAAGTCAATCATCCGAATCTCGTCAATGTCTACGAGGTTGAGCACACGGACGGCGTCTACTACATTGTCATGGAGTTTGTGGACGGCATCACGCTGAAGGAGTACATCCGCCAGAAGGGCAAGCTCGAACAGCAGGAGGCCATCGGCATTGCGATTCAGGTCGCAAACGGCCTCGGCGAAGTGCACCGGCAGGGCATTGTGCACCGCGATGTGAAGCCGCAGAACATGATTATTTCGAGCGACGGTAAGGTGAAGCTCGCAGACTTCGGCATTGCCCGCGCGGCCTCGACCGAGACACTCTCGCAGGAATCCATGGGTTCCGTGCACTATATTTCGCCGGAACACGCGCAGGGAAAACCGACCGACGCGCGGAGCGACCTCTACTCGCTCGGCATCTGCCTCTATGAGATGGTCACGGGGCGTGTGCCCTTTGACGGCGAAGAGGCGGTCACCGTGCTGCTCGCGCAAATCAATCAGAAGCCGGTGTCGCCGCGCTCGCTGAATCCGGAGATTTCGGAAGAACTCGACTATATTATTTTAAAGAGTCTCGAGAAACGCCCGGCGGCGCGCTACCAGAGTGCGGCCGAGCTGATTCAGGATCTGGAGGCAGCGTCCAGGAACAGCGGTGACATGTTACCCCGCGGGCCGGAGACGCACGGAACGGGCGGTGACACCATCCTGTTTCACGCGGCGGATGTCACAGAGCGCGCGTCACAGGTCGACAGCGCGCGAGAGGAGACTGCGGAAGGCGAGGAAGAAAATGAGGACGAGGAAACATCGCCGACCGATCGCCGCCTCAATAAGCTGATTAAGGGCGTCGGCTTTGTACTTCTGGTGCTTTTACTCGGCGGCGGGGTTGCGGCCGGACTCATACTCTCCGGGATGCTAAGGAAAGAGCCGACAGCCTCGGAGAGCGAGAGCGCCGAGACCGAATCGAGCTCCGCGCTCAGCGAGAAGCAGACCTATGTGCCGTATCTGATTGCGCTGAGCAGCGACGAGGCCGAGGAGAAACTCCGCGCGGACGACCTGACGCTTGTCATCCAGCTTCGGAAGAATTCGGATCAGTTTGAAAAAGATGTCGTGATGGAGCAGGAGCCGAAGGCCGGTACCGTGGCGCAGAAATACAGCAAGGTCTATGTGACGCTTAGCCTCGGCACCGCGGAAACCGAGCTCTCGGAACTGAATCTGGTCGGCACGGAGGAGGAGAGCGCAAAGAAGACGCTCACAGAGAAGGGCTTTTCCGTCGAAGAAAAGAGCGAATACTCCGACACGATGGAAAAGGGCAAAGTGGTTCGCCTGAGCCCCGAAAAAGTGAAAAAGGGCGATACCGTCACGCTGGTGCTTTCTCTCGGCAAGGAGCCGGAGAAGGTCAAGATGCCGGATCTTACCTACAACACGGAAGACAGCGCGAAGCAGGCACTCACGGAAGTCGGCCTGACGCTCGGCACCGTGACCAAAGAGCACTCGGACACCGTGCCGCAGGGACAGGTGATACGCCAGAGCGTGAGCAACGGAACGGAAATCGAAAAAGGCAAGAGTGTGGACCTTGTGCTAAGCGACGGGCCGAAGATCACCTCGGTCGAATCCACGCAGGCGAGCGAGGCCGCGTCCCGCTATGTCGCTTCGATTGACACGAACTTTACTCTCTCGAATCTGATCGGACCGGATTCCGGTGCAACCAGCGTCACAGTCATGGTGCGTCTTCGCCAGGATGTGAACGGTCAGACCGTATACCGGACGCTCATGGAGCCGCGTACCATCCGGGGCGATGCGATTCTGCCGCTCCGCTTCCGTACCATTGAGGGCGCCTACGGCGTGGACACGGGCTATGTGGAGATTGTGCGGACGGATAACGGCCAGGTATTGCAGAGCTTCGATGTGCAGTTCTTCAAGGTGCAATAAGTTATGCAGGGAAAAATCATCAAAGGCATAGCCGGATTTTATCTCGTGGACTGCGGCGGTGAGGTCTTGACCTGCAAGGCGCGGGGCCTTTTCCGGAAGCGGGGCGAAAAGCCGCTGGTCGGCGATCTCGCGGAAGTCGAGGCGGCACAGACCAGCGAGTCTGAGGCAAATATCGTAACCCTGTTGCCGCGGAAAAACCGCCTGATTCGCCCGGCCGTCAGCAATGTGGATCAGGCGCTGGTCGTGATGGCGGTGCGGACACCCGACCCGCAGTTCTATCTGCTTGACCAGTATCTGGTCACAATGGAACTGCAGGAAATACCGGCGGCGATTCTGTTCACCAAAGAAGATCTGGACAGAGGCGAACTCGCGGACTACCGAAGTCGCTACGAAGCGGCGGGGTATCCTGTCTTTTCGGTGAGCGCCGAAACGGTAGCGGCCTCGAAGCGCTGCGCGCCCATCTCGCGGGCAAGACCACGGTGCTCGCCGGCCCCTCCGGGGTCGGAAAATCAACCCTCACGAATTTACTCTGCCCTGCGGCGAACATGGAGACAGGAGAGCTGAGTCGCAAAAATTTGCGCGGCAAGCAGACCACGCGTCACACCGAGCTTTTTTGCCTCGGCGAGAACAGCTATCTGCTCGACACGCCGGGCTTTACGGCAGTCGAGGTATGGGGCGATACGGAGGCATTCAAACAGGCGTTTCCGGAAATCCGGGCTTTGGAGGGACAGTGCCGCTTTACCGGCTGTAACCACGGGGCGGAGCCGGACTGCGCCGTCAAGGCAGCGGTTGCCCGCGGCGAGATTGCGGCGAGCCGCTATGAGAGCTATCGGAAGATGGCGGAAGAGAGCAGAGAGAGGAGAAAATATTGAAGACATATCGTTTGGCACCGTCCCTCTTGTCGGCGGATTTTACGGAACTCGGCAGTCAGATTGACCTTCTCAAGTCCCTGGGGGTTCGCGCCCTGCACTGCGACATTATGGACGGCGATTTCGTGCCGAGCATTTCCTTCGGCATGCCGGTTCTCAAATCCATTCGAAAGAGAACGGATCTCTATCTGGATGCGCACCTCATGGTGACGGAACCGGACCGCTATATCGACGCCTTTGTCGAAGCGGGCGCGGACGGCATTACGGTGCACGCCGAGGCCTGTCGGCATCTGGATCGCACGGTGCAGCACATCAAGGCCTGCGGCAAGAAGGCGGCGGTCGCTCTGAATCCGGCCACACCGCTCGTCGCGGTCGAGGACATTCTGCCGGAACTCGACATGGTCCTTATTATGTCGGTGAATCCGGGCTTCGGCGGGCAGAGTTACATTCCCTACTGCACGGATAAGATTCGCAGACTGCGGGCGCTCGCAGATCAAAAACAGCCGGAACTCTCGATTCAGGTGGACGGCGGCGTGAACCGGAAAACACTCGCGGAAGTGCTCGCTGCGGGAGCGGATGACATTGTCGCGGGATCGGCCGTTTTCGGCGGAAATATCGCGGAAAATGTTGCCTTTTTCCGGGATGCGTTCCGACAGGCGGAGGCAAAGGAAAAGGCATGAAACGGGCGCTGTTAATTGCGAGCGGTCATGTGGACAAATATTTCGCGGAGCGGGTCATAAGCGCACTGCGGGAAATCGAAAGTCCGCTTATGTTTGCGGCAGCCGACGGCGGCCTCAGAACCTTTGATATGCTCGGCTTACGGCCGGCACTTCTGGTCGGGGATTTCGATACGGTTGAGGCAGAGATTCTCGCGCGTTATCTCGACTGCCCGGACATAGAAGTGCAGCGCCATAATCCGGTCAAGGACGACTCCGATCTTGCGCTCGCAATCGGCGCGCTTTCGGAAAAAGGCTGTGCGGAGATTTATGTGCTCGGCGCACTCGGCGGCAGAGCGGATCACAGCCTCGCCAACATGCGTCTTTGCTATGCCTACAAAAAAAGAGGTGTGTCGCTGTATTTGCTGGATGAGCAGAACCGCATCCGCTGCGTTTTGGCAACCGAGCGGCATTTTTCGCTTCGTCGGGACAGGCAGTGGGGAAAGTATCTCGGCTTCCCAATCGGCGGAACCGTGGAAATCAAGAGTCTGAGAGGCGTGCGCTATCCGCTCACCGACTTTTCGCTGAGCGATGAGACAGCGCCGACATTGACCGTGAGCAATGAAATCAGCGCCGACAGTGCGGAACTGGAACTTTCGGGAGACCCGGCGGCGGGACTCCTCCTGATTGAGAGTTGTGACAGAGAGGAGTCAAAATGGATCAGGTCGTAAACTGGTTTGCGACAACCGTAGGAAGCAGAATATCGGCGGAGGCAGTCACCTTTATCGTTTCCCTTTTGCCCATACTGGAATGCAGAGGCGGATTATTGCTGGCGTCTATCCTCAAGGTAAACCTGCTAAAGGCAATACCGCTGGTCATTGTCGGGAACATACTCCCGATTCCGTTCGTGCTGCTTTTTATGCGCCGCATTTTGAATTTTATGCGCTGTTTTTCGGTGACGCGTCCCTTTGTCGAGTGGCTCGAAAAGCGCGCCAAAAATAAGTCGGCAGGTTTAAAGCGCGGTGAGTTCTGGGGGCTTTTGCTCTTTGTCGGAATACCGCTGCCCGGAACCGGCGGTTGGACAGGCGCACTGGTCGCCAGTTTAATGGAGATGGACTTTAAAAAAGCGATGCTCGCAATTTCGCTCGGCGTATTGCTTGCGACCTTTATTATGGCAATTGTCTCTTACGGACTGTTGGGTATTTTGTTTCACTGAGAGACAGAGACAAGCGGGGCCAGTGCCCCTGCTTGTCTTGTTTTCGTTTTCGGTGTATAATCGGTTAAATCTTTTTTGCGGGCGGACAAGCGCTTAGGAGGAGTAGGCATGATTGATATTCGGTTTCTGCGGGAAAACCCGGAGGCAGTGAAGGAGAATATTCGGAAGAAGTTTCAGGAGCAGAAGCTCCCGCTGGTGGACGAAGTCATTGCGCTCGATGAGGAGAGCCGCAAGACCCAGGCGGAGGCCGATCAGCTTCGCAGCGACCGGAAATAAAATCTCAAAGAGCATCGGCGCTCTGATGGGACAGGGCAAGAAGGACGAGGCCGAGAAGGCGAAGGAAGAAGTCGCAAAGATTAACGAGCGCCTCGCGGCACTCGAGCCGAGAGAGGCGGAAATCACGGCCAGAATCCGGGAGATTATGCTGACCATCCCGCAGATCATGGATCCGTCGGTTCCGATCGGCAAGGACGATTCCTGCAATGTCGAAATTCAGCGCTACGGCGAGCCGGTGGTGCCGGACTTTGAGATTCCCTACCACACGGATATTATGGAGCGCCTGCACGGCATTGACTTAGAGGCGGCCGGCAAAGTCGCGGGCAACGGCTTCTACTACCTGCTCGGCGACATTGCGAGACTGCACTCGGCGGTGCTGAGTTACGCGCGCGACTTTATGATTGACCGCGGCTTCACCTATGTGATTCCGCCCTACATGATCCACTCCGATGTCGTGACCGGCGTGATGAGCTTCCCCGAGATGGACGCGATGATGTATAAAATCGAGGGCGAGGATCTTTACCTCATTGGCACGAGCGAGCACTCGATGATCGGCCGCTTTATTGACAGCGTGAACGACGAGGCAAAGCTCCCCTACACGCTGACTTCCTATTCCCCCTGTTTCCGCAAGGAGAAGGGCGCACACGGCATCGAAGAGCGCGGTGTGTACCGCATTCACCAGTTCGAGAAGCAGGAGATGATTGTCATCTGCAAGCCGGAAGAGTCGATGGACTGGTATAACAAGCTCTGGCAGAACACCGTGGATTTCTTCCGCAGCCTCGATATTCCGGTCAGAACGCTCGAGTGCTGCTCCGGCGATCTTGCGGATCTCAAGGTCAAGAGCTGTGACGTGGAGGCGTGGAGCCCGCGCCAGAAGAAGTATTTCGAGGTGGGCAGCTGCTCGAACCTCGGCGATGCGCAGGCGCGCCGTCTCCGCATCCGCGTGAAGGGCGCGGACGGCAAGAAGTACCTCGCCCACACCTTGAATAACACCTGCGTCGCACCGCCGCGCATGCTGATTGCGTTCCTCGAGAACAATTTGCAGGCGGACGGATCGGTCCGCATTCCCGAAGCACTTCGTCCCTACATGGGCGGCAAGTCTGAGCTGAGAGCCTGAAAGGAGTAAAGAGATGGCATACTATTTTGAGGAACCGTCGAGAACATTCGGAGAGTACCTTCTGGTTCCGGGATACAGCTCCGCGCAGTGTGTCCCGACCGCTGTGAGTCTGAAAACGCCGCTGGTGCGTTTCCGGAAGGGCGAAGAGCAGTGCCCGATTGAAATGAATATCCCGATGGTCTCCGCCATCATGCAGTCGGTTTCCGGCGATAAGCTCGCGATTGCGCTCGCAAAGCAGGGCGGCGTCTCCTTTATCTACGGCTCCCAGAGCGTCGAGGATGAGGCGGATATGGTGCGCCGCGTCAAGCAGTACAAGAAGGGCTTTGTGACTTCGGATTCGAACCTGCCGCCGACCGCAACCCTGGCGGATGTGCTCGAGCTGAAGAATGAGACCGGCCACTCGACGGTCGCCATCACGGATGACGGCACGGCGCACGGCAAGCTCCTCGGTATTGTCGCGAGCCGCGACTACCGCCTGTCCCGTATGCCGATGGATCTCAGCGTCAAAGAGTTCATGACGCCGCTCGAGCGCCTCATCACGGCGCCGGCGAGCACAAATCTCCACGACTGCAATGACATTATCTGGGACAACAAGATTAACTCCCTGCCCCTTGTCGACGACGAGGGCAGACTTCAGTACATGGTGTTCCGCAAGGACTACGACAGCCACAAGGAGAATGTGAACGAGCTTCTCGACGAGAACAAGTCCTATGTGGTCGGCGCGGGCATCAATACGCGCGATTACGAGACCCGCGTACCGGCTCTGGTCGAGGCAGGTGTTGATGTGCTCTGCATCGATTCCTCCGAGGGGTATTCCGAGTGGCAGGAGAGAACCATCTCCTGGATTCGCGCAAACTACGGCGACCGCGTCAAGGTCGGCGCGGGCAATGTTGTGGATCGCGAGGGCTTCCTCTTCCTCGCGAAGGCGGGCGCCGATTTCGTGAAGATCGGCATCGGCGGCGGCTCCATCTGCATCACCCGTGAGACCAAAGGGTATCGGCAGAGGTCAGGCGACGGCAGTCATCGAAGTCGCAAAGGCGAGAGATGACTACTTCAAGCAGACCGGCATCTATGTGCCGATTTGCTCGGACGGCGGCATTGTCCACGACTACCACATCACGCTGGCGCTTGCGATGGGCGCCGATTTCGTGATGCTGGGTCGCTATTTTGCGCGCTTTGACGAGAGCCCGACCGCAAAGCTCCGCATCAACGGCAACTATGTCAAGGAGTACTGGGGCGAGGGTTCGAACCGCGCGCGGAACTGGCAGCGCTACGACCTCGGCGGCGCACAGAAGCTCTCGTTCGAAGAGGGCGTGGACAGCTATGTCCCCTATGCGGGTACACTCGCGGAGGGCGTGCAGACGACACTCTACAAAGTGCGCTCGACCATGTGCAACTGCGGCGCGCTTTCCATCGAAGAGCTGCAGGAGAAGGCGAGACTGACCGTTGTCTCCTCGACCTCGATTGTCGAGGGCGGCAGCCACGATGTCATTCTCAGGAACAATAACCAGACGAACTGACAGGGGGTTCCGTGAAAAAGAAATCCCTCGCGGCGCTGTTCCTGATCGCAGTGCTGCTACTCGGAATTCTTTGGCGCCTGCAGGCAGAGCGAACGAACCGAAAGCCGCTGGAGCGCAGCGGCTTTCTCTTTGACACCGTGATTGCGGTCTCGCTCTACGACAAGCAGGACGAGACTGTGCTCGATGAGGCCTTTCAGCTGCTCGAGCACTACGAGGAAGTGTTTTCGCCGACGAAGACCGACAGCGAGCTGTACCGCATGAACCACCGCGGCAGCGGCGTCACAACCTGGAAGGCGAGCCCCGCAATGCTCGACATGGTAAAGCTCGGACTCCGCTACAGTGAGCTCTCCGACGGCGCCTTTGATGTGACGGTGCTTCCGCTGAGTTCGCTCTGGAACTTTTCGGGCGGCGATCCCAAGGTTCCTTCCGAGGCAGAGATTCAGGCGGCACTCGCAAAAGTCGACTATCGGCGCGTGCACATCGAGGGAGATGTGATCGACTTCGGCGATGATGTCACGCAGATTGACTCGGGCTCCACGGCAAAGGGATATATTGCCGACCGCCTGAAGGATTTTCTGGTCGAGAAGGGCGTCAAGAGCGCCATCATCAACCTCGGCGGCAATGTGCTCTGCATCGGCGAAAAGGCGAAGGGCAAGCCTTTCCAGATTGCCATCCGGAAACCGGAAGAGCACTCGAATGATGTCGTCAAAATTCTGGATATCGACGGGCTCTCCGTCGTGTCCTCGGGCGTCTATGAGCGCTTTTTCGACATTGACGGCGTCCACTATCACCATATCTTAAATCCGCGCACAGGCTATCCCTATCAGAACGGCATCACGTCCGTGACCATAGTGGGGCCGAGTTCGGCGGAGTGCGATGCGCTCTCGACGACGGTATTTTCGCTGGGGCAGGAGGCCGGTATGGCGCTGCTCAACCGCACAGAGGGCTATTACGGCTATATGATTCTGGAAGACGGCACCATGCTGACTTCGGAGGGCGCACAGCCCGGTAAGAATCCGTAACATTTTGGGAAGGAGTTAAAACGGCCGATGACGATGAAACAGAGACGTTCTCGTAGGAGGATTTTGCTCCTTTCCTTTTTTGTGCCGCTTTTTGCGCTGCTCTGCCTGTTTGTGCAGCGCGGCATTTTCCCGTTCGGCGAGGAGAGCTTTCTTCGCACCGACCTCTACCACCAGTACGCGCCCTTTTTCTCCGAATTCCAGTACAAGTTACAGCACGGCGGCAGCCTCCTGTACAGCTGGGACATCGGGCTCGGGGTGAACTTCACGGCGATTTACGCCTACTATCTCGCGAGCCCCTTAAACTGGTTCGTGGTGCTGTTTCCGAAGCGCTATGTGATTGAATTTGTGACGCTTCTGATTGTCGTAAAGACAGCGCTCTCCTCGGTCAGCATGACCTACTATCTGCTGCGTCACAGCAGCCGGGACGGGCTCTTTGCGCCGATTTTCGGCATTCTCTATGCCTTTTCGGCCTATATGGCAGCCTATTCCTGGAATGTCATGTGGCTCGACTGCATCGTGCTGTTTCCGCTGATTCTGCTCGGCACGGAGGAAATGGTGCGGGGCGAGAGCTCAATGAAGTACATCCTCTGCCTCGGCCTGAGCATTCTCTCGAACTACTATATATCCATCATGATCTGCCTGTTCCTGATTTTTTATGCGGTCTTTCAGGCAATCACGGCGGAACTCGGTTTGGCAGAGACCGGAAAGGCGGCGCTTCGCTTTGCAATCGCCTCGCTGATCGCGGCGGGACTTGCGGCAGTAGTGCTCCTGCCGGAGATTTTCGCGCTGCGCTTAACGGCTTCGGGTGAGATGAACTTCCCGAAGACCTTTGAGAGTTACTTCTCGATTGTCGACATGATGGCGCGCCAGCTCCCGTTCGTGGAGTGCGAGATCGGCCTTGATCACTGGCCGAACATTTACTGCGGTATTTTCACGCTGCAGCTTTTGCTCCTGTACTTTTCGAGCCGCGAAGTGCCGATCAAACAGCGCGTGGGCTATGCACTGTTTCTGCTCTTTTTCTTCGCGAGCTTTTCGGTCAATGTGCTGAACTACATCTGGCACGGCTTTCACTACCCGAATTCGCTCCCCGCGAGACAGAGCTTTATCTTCTGTTTCCTCGTGCTTTATCTCTCGTTTCAGGCGCTGGAGCGCTTCCCGCGCTTTTCGCCGCGCGAAATTTTCCTGAGCTTTGCGGCAGTGGTGCTCTTTATTCTGTTTGCCGAAAAGCTGGTCACGGAAGAGCATTTCCATTTCTGGGTCTTTTATCTCGCGTTTCTGCTCGCGGCGCTCTACGGGCTCATATTCCGCTCCTATGCGACGGGACAGTTTGCGAGAGAGCTCTATTTCTGCATGCTGCTCATCCTGGTCACGCTGGAGTCGACCCTGAATCTCGCCTATACGAGCATACCGACGACGAGCCGCACCGAATACACCGCGGACAATGCGGATATTCGGCTGCTGAAAAAATCGGTTCCCGAGACGCCGTTTGTGCGCTTCAAAAAGTACGAGCGGAAGAGTAAGGACGACGGCGCTTTCTTGAACTTCCACTCCGTCTCGCTCTTTAGCTCGACCGCCGATAAGTCGCTCACGGACTTCCTGCGCTCGGTCGGCTGCGAGGCTTCGGTCAATGCCTATTCGATCACCGGATCCACACCGCTCGTCGATGCGCTGCTGGATGTCGGGTACGGCTTTGTCTCGGACGAAAAGTACGACGAGAGCCAGGAAGAGGCAGGACGTTCCGGCTCGACCGTGCTCGTCAAAAACCCTGACACGCTGCCGCTCGGCTTTGTGGCAGAGCACGACTTCACAGACAGCTGGAGCCGCACCTTTGAGAATCCCGCCGATGTGCAGAACGATCTCTGCAACCTGTTCAATACGGCGCCTGTGCTGATTGCGTACGACACCAAGCCGAACGGCAGTCAGGAGAGCATGACCGTGGAGCAGGACGGCCTTTACTTTGCCTTTGCGACCAATGCGAAGGCAAACAAAATCAAGTTCTCGTCGGATGACAAAGACAAGACCTTCGACAATCTGAAACGCCGCTATCTGATGGAACTCGGTTACCGGAAGGCGGGCGAAATTCTGAACTTTTCGGAGATTTCCGACGATAAGCCCGAGCCCTCGGTCGTCGTGTACCGCTTTGATTTCGACGCACTGAAAGAACTCCGGCAGGCCATGCTGAAGCACGGGATGCAGATAGACAGTTATACGGACAACGCAATCAACGCAGAGGTCGAGGCGGAGGAGCCGTCTCTGCTCTTTACGAGCATCCCCTATGACAAGGGCTGGACAGTCTATGTGGACAGGAAGCCGGTCAAGACCGAGAAGGCCATGGATGCCTTCTCGCCTTCCGCGTCCCGAGCGGAAAGCACTACATTCATTTCCGATATTTCCCGGAGGGGCTGAAGCTCGGCGCCTTTGTGAGCTTTCTGTCGCTCCTGGCACTCGCTTTCTTCCGGCGCTTTGAAAAGGACTATGAGCGGCGCTTCCGGCGGCGCGTCACAAAGCGCTACGAGGCGCTCTATCAGGAGATGCAGGAGGCCTCCCTCCGGATGCGCGCCGAGAGCCTTGCGGCCCAGCAGACGGACGCAGAGCAGGCTATAGAGCCGACTATAGAGCCGGAAGAACCTTCGACAGCTGTTTCTCCGGAAGCTGCGGCGGAAGATGGTGTACAGCTCGTGAATTTTGATGAGCTCTGAGGCTTGCGTTCAAGAAACAATACACAGTTAAAAACAAGGCCTGCACTTCCCGGCAGACCTTGTTTTTTTGCGCGCTTTTTATTCCTGTTCCCCCTGATTCAGATACCGCCACTAGAAAAACTTCATGGTACAGATAGCGATGACTGTACTTTCCTGCTAATATAAATTATGATATTAGCAAGAAAGGAAAAGCTGAATGACAACCAACGAAAAGATCACATTGCTATTTGCGCAAAACAACGGCATTCTCAAAATGGCGAAAGCTCTGGAAAGCGGTATTTCTAAAGCTGCCTTTTATGCTTATACAAAAAAGCACGGTACAGAGCGGGTAGCACAAGGAGTCTACCTTTCACCCGATGCATGGACAGATGCTATGTATTTGTTGCATCTCCGCTGTAATCAAGCGGTATTTTCTCACGAGAGTGCCTTGTTTTTCCATGACCTGACCGACCGGGAACCGAATCCGTATTCTGTTACGGTCAAGACAGGATATAATCCGACCGGTTTGCGAGAGGATGGTATCAAAGTTTATACCATTAAAAAAGAATTGCATGGTGTGGGAGTCATTACAATGAATACGCCGTTCGGAAATCCCGTTTTGGTCTATGATGTAGAGCGCACGATATGTGATGTAATTCGTAATCGGAACGGGAATTGAAATGCAGATATGGCAGAATGCTCTCAGACAGTATGCAAAACATCGGGATAAAGATTTGCGGAAGTTGATGCGTTATGCGCAGATGTTTCATGTTGAGAAATTACTGCGGCAGTATTTGGAGGTGCTATTATGATTAAGACTGCAAAGCAACTCAAAGACCGGATTCGCAATCTTTCCAAGGAGAACGCGGCAGATGCGCAGATTCTGATGCGCAACTATATGATGGAACGCTTTCTGGAACGTATTTCTCTTTCAAAGTATAGAGATAAATTTCATTTTTGAAAGGGGGCATGCTGGTATCTGCCATGGTAGGGCTAGCATCGAGGTCAACGATGGATATTGATACAACAATCAAGGGCGAGACACTCGGTATCGACGAAGTGGAGCGTATGATTGCAAATATTATTGCTGTGCCGGTAGATGACAGCGTGGAATTTCATATTAAGAGAACTTCCCAAATCATGGATGAAGCCGAGTATCCGGGTGTCCGTGTCAGTATGGAAACAGAATTCGACGGTGTGAGAACACCGCTCAAGATTGATATTTCAACAGGTGATGTTATTACACCGCACGAAGTGAGGTATAGCTTTAAGCTCATGTTGGAAAATCGTAGTATCGATATTTGGGCCTATAATCTGGAAACAGTTTTGGCAGAAAAGCTGGAAACAGTAATATCCCGTGCAACCACGAATACCCGTATGAGAGATTTTTATGATTTGCACATCTTTGCATCAACTGTATGGACGAGAGCTGATTCCTGCTAATCTTCACATGGCGTTGATGGCAACAGCAAAAAAACGTGGGACAGAGAAATATCTGTCCGATGCAGCTGTGGTTTTTGATGAAGTAGAGGCTGATTTCGATATGGAGAAGCAGTGGAAGTCCTATCAGAAGAAGTTTCCGTATGCTGCTGATCTATCATGGAAGGCTGTTATGACGTCTGTTCGAGACATTTACAAACGGTCAGAAGTGTAAGCGTCCTTATCAACGCTAAGAAGATCGATAAGAAGTCTCACAAAACCGAATGCTATTAAAATCCAAGGCCTGCCCTTCTCGGCAGACCTTGTTTTTTTGCGCGCTTTTTATTTTTGCAAATAATTGTAGCTGTAAGTCTGAGTTATGTTACATTTGTTTCTGGCGGTCTGCTTTATGAAAAAATAGAGGTTCTCGGCAGCCGGACGCAAATCATAACACTTTGGCTTGAAGGGAGAAACAGTATGAAGAAGAGACTTATGACAGCAGCGGTAGCAGTTTGCGGCGCGGTGATGATGGCAATGCCGGTTCTTGCGGCAAATGCAGGCTGGCAGCGGGATAACCGCGGCTGGTGGTATCGGTATGCGGACGGCGGCTATGCAAAGTCTGCCTGGGTTTCCGACAACGGGAACTGGTACCACATGGACGAGAACGGCTACATGCAGACCGGCTGGATCAATGTAAACGGAGATTGGTACTATCTGGATGCGTCCGGCAGTATGCAGACCGGCGCGATTGTCGACAATGGCTATCACTACCTGCTCTCCACACAGCACGACGGTCACTACGGTCACATGGTGCGGAACGGCGAAAGCTTTGAAGGTCGTATCATCAAAGGCTTGGACAGCCGGATCCGGCCACCCGGAGGGCGCATTGCAGGAGGACAATAATATCGGAATCGGGGAGAGCTACAGCGGAACCGGCAATACAGGCGCAGCGCAGAGCGGAAAGCGGGGACAGGACATCCCGCCCGCAAATGTAGACACTGAGCAGGACGGAGCAATCACTAGATCAGCGAGATTATATTGCAGAGATTGCGGATTATCTTAATGACCCAAATCGGGAGCTTGGGTTTGACCCAAGAGAGATACACGGAAGTCTACATTAAATTTAGTTTATTATAAGAGAGGTTTTGATGAAGATTAACAAGAAGCTGGTAATCTGTTGCAGTTTCTTGTAGCTAGTAGTCGCTTTAGGGGCGGTAATGATGTAGTTTACTCGAGGCAGGCATGAGAATAAAAAAAGCATTAGGGAGAGCAGAGACAGTTGAGACTACAGCCTAGACACCGCATCAGAGACTCTGCCAGCGAATACAGTAGAAAACGGGAGATTCATTTAATACAGACGAATTGGATACTGGAGTCACAAAGTCAACCGCTGGGCTTGGGATGGGGAGCATATAGCGAGAACCCTACAAGTGCAGAAGTACCAGAGCCAGAAACCTATGCAGAGACAGATGCGGAGGGTAAAAATCTGACCGAGCCAGTACAGACTGTTCCAACTGTGGAGAAGGGTTTATCCGAGAGTGAGTATGGGAAGATAGCAGAGAGCGTACAACAGCAGAATAACGCTGTTATAAACGACACAAGTTCGGATGGTTCAATAGGTAAGGAAGTGGACGATGCCGTGAGCGCAATTCAAGCCGCAGAGCTTGACGAGTATAATAAAGCAATGAACTCTCCAGAGGCACGGCGCGAGCTTGAGACGGCAGTACTCCCAGACTAACGATTAGGAGTAGATAAGGGTATGAAGCTAGGAAAACTGTTTAATAGGGTTTTACCCTTGATGCTTACGCTGACCTTGCTTTGCTAGCTTTCCAACAACAGTTCAAGCGGCGGGCAGTTTAGGCGTGAACGCGGCTTCTGGCGGTAGCGTAGGGGCAGGTAACGACCCAAACTATGCGGCAAAGTTCCACGCATATCCGCAGAACCAAGGCATTAGAATGGCGATTGTGGATAAGGATGGTGAGCGTGTATCCAATGTAGTCGATATTGTAAACTATGTTCCGAGTAGCCTGTTGAACGCAGGCAGTTTTGGTGCTAATTCTGGTGTTGTTACAAATAGATACTCTGGTTCAGAGGCGGCGATTGCAAGTTATACGCAAAAGTTTATGGGCTGGATTGGCTGGAAGAAAGAGGGAAATAAGCGCGATTATTTTACTTATTCTAACGGATTAAAGACCGAACGCTACGGCAGTAATGCTTGGAGTTTAGGTGTAGAGTCGGGTGTTCCAGATAGACCTGGCAAGTACGGGGTATCAAAAACAATTATGATACCTCGGACAGCGTTTAATGAAAACCTGTTAGAAACAATTAGAAGATATGCGGCTCAACAAGGGAAAACGGTAGCAGAGGCAAAGCTTCGCGGATTGTCAGCAAGGATGACGATACCATCAAGATTAAATGATGACGGAAATTTTTTGCCTGGCGGTAAGTACTTAAAACACGCACTTGCCTATAATATAACTTATATGGACGGGTCGGAGAGTGAATATAATCTAGCAACTTATATGACCTATATGGCGGTACCAAAGTACGATAACAAGGGGAATATAGCTGGCTCTGGAGGTGAATACCTGTTTCAGCTCCTTCCAAATGCTCCTGGCGCCAATAAGATAGGTACAAAAAAGGCAGATGGAAGCCCATACTGGATTTATGACGCGATGATTGAGAATAATTATAGCCTCATCGTTGAGCCAGTTTACTGGTATGTTCCAGAAATAGTAACAACAAACGCAAATAGAATCAATCAGACAGGTACGATTCATGAAAACTATATAGACGCGGTAACTTATGGAACTGCATCTTACATAGCACGATACGCATACGCGGAAATGAAGCTGGCTGGGTATAACGATGACTTAATCCACGACTGTTCCGTTGGACCTGACTGGGGAACGGGTTCACTTGGCATCACGACCATGATGGTCGATAAGGACGATACGGATTTAGGGGTTTATCAGTGCCAAGAGGCGCATATGATAGACTCTGTATACATGGCGTGAATGGTTGTTCTATCAGGCACTATAAAAAGGGATGATCACTACAGTTGAAAGTATAATGAAAGGAGATATATAAAAACATGGATAATGAAAAAAGTCCAAGGCATCTTGCGGACAGAAATCTCTTGAAACTCTTGAAGCATATAATGCTGTGGCTCGTAATCCCAGGTATTATTATGTTCATCTTGGCGAGTTTAATTGTGCTAATGAACCTCGGGATTCTAGAGGTCGTAATCTCAGAGGTAGTAGTTGGAATATTTTTAGAGTATCTATTGTCGTACAGAGTAGGGATGAAAAAACTCGAATTCAGGAATTTGCTTGAGAAGAATGGAAAAGAATTTGATGGTGAAATATATGATTCGCAATGGACTGTTGTCCGAATGCTGGTGAAAACATTTGTTTGTTGTGAATACCTCATGCTATTCATCTTCTCAAAGATATATGCATCTGACACAGAAAACGGTGGGAATATTATTTTCCGGATATTTAGAGGAATGAGCTTTAATTCTTTGGGAATTATATATGGATTTCTATTTGCAGGATTTGTTTTGTGGGTGCTTCTGCAATCTATACTCATAAACTTCAAGTTAGAAAAAGAAATCAATTCTGAGTATATGAAAATCGAAGCTGAAGTCAATGAATTGAGAAAGGAGAAGAAGAGCTAATTGATGTAATTCTGTTACAGGTTTTGTGTTGATCATTCCTTTTTATAGTTTCATGATAGAATTTCAAATCCATATGTGCTGCGAGAAAAAAGCTGCCACAGCTTGCTGTGACAGCTTTTTCTCATTTATTCCCGTTCCCCCTGATTCAGATACCGCCACAGTGTTGTCCGGCTGATGCCGAGTTCTCTGGCTGCCGCGGCGCGGTTGCCGCCGTGGGAGGCCACGGTTTCCCGGATAATTTCCAGAATGCGCTGGTCGAGTGTTTTCGACGCGGACGGTTGCTCGGCTTGCTTTACCACCGGTTCCGCCGTGCGGAGCAGGCGCTCGCGCTGTAAGAGGTCCAAGACAGTGCTGCTCCGGATATAGGCGCTGTCGGAGAGCGCGGCGAGAGAGCGGAGCAGGTTCTTGAACTGCGTGTAGTTATTCGGCCAGGAATAGCTGCGGAGCAGCTCCAGCGCACGCGGCTCGAAGGCGGAAATCTGTTTGCCGAGTTCCAGATTCAGGTTGTTCAGGTAGAGACTTGCAAGCGAAGGGATTTCATCGGCGCGATTTCGGAGCGAGGGGAGTCTTAAGCTCATACAGCCGAGGCGCTCGCTGAAGAGCCGCGTCATCTCGCTGACCGGCGCATTGTCCGCGACGGCAGCCGAAAAAAAGCAGACGCACCCGGCGGGCAAGGCCGGTGTCCTTGATTGCGGAGAGCAATGCGCGCCCCCGCGCTTCCGGAATCCGCTCAAGATTCTGGAAATAGACGGTGTTGCCGCTGTCGCAGAGCGGTGAGTTGTAGTGATCCAGGAGGAAATCCCAGCTCTTGTCCGATGCTTCGGCGCAGTCCACGACGACGAGCGGATTGTTGGCGAGCAGACTGTGCAGGTAGAGATAGCGCGCAATCTGCTCTTTGCCCGTGCCGCTCTCGCCGAGAATCAGTAAGGGCTGTTGCAGGCGTGCCAAAGCCTTGATTTCCGTGCCGAGCGATCCCATGGCACCGCTTAAGCTATAAAAACTGTTGGAGAACAAAAATTCACATTCCCCCTTGCTGAAGGTTCGTATGCCGGTGTTACGCCGGTGCAACGGAATGCGGGAGGGCATACAGTAGAAGAGAGTGCGCTCCGTGCGGTCCAGAAACACCTGTTTTGCGGTAATGTGGAAGAATTCTCCGCGGTCGCTGTGATAAAACCGGAGCGTGCCGTTCCGCGGCACTTCGCGCTGTACCGCGCGCAGTTTTTGCAGGAGTGCATCGGGAAATTCCGCGAGGCTGCTGTAGAAAAGAGTCCCGTCATCGGAGAGCACGGCAACGAGAGCGCCCTGTCCTTCGGTCACGCTCTTTAAAGCGTATTCTCTCTGCGAAGGCGCACAAACCAGGCACTCAAGGTGAGCGCCTGATCAATCGCCGTGTGAATGCTCTCGGTTCCCGAGGTAATCAGGAAAGCGTCCAGACCGAGCTGTCTTGCGGTGGTGTGCGCTATCATATCGCAGACTACCATGTGGTAGCCGTCCTGTTGCAGCTTTTTGAGGGCGGCAGGAACCTCTTCGGCGCCGGCGATCGTGAAGATATCAAGCTCCAGTCCGAGGAGTGCGGAGAGCGTGTGTGCGGGCTCGGTGATGCTCTGAAAACCGACAATCGCATAGCGCTTGGTGTAATTTTCCGCGAGTTTGATGGTGCGGAGTATGTCATAGATGGAAATCGGAATCTCCACGACCGGAAGCGAGGTCTTATTCCGGAGCAGCTCCGCCGTCCCGCCGCGGGAGATGATACAGTCATAGATACTCATGTCACCGGCCTCCAAGATGGCAAGTGCCGCATCGAGGTCGGCGGTGAAAATATCGAAGTCGGCCTGCGGATAGGCCTCTGTGGCGTGCTGCAGTGCCGTATGCATTCCTTCATAAGGCGCAATCGCAAGAATGCGGATATGCGGCTGTTCATTGTTTGCTGTCATGGAAACATCTCCTCCTGACTTCAGTATACCAGCTTTGCCGAAAAGGAAAAGAAGATTGTGTTTCAAATGAGAACCCTAAATTGATATGAACGAGTTCGGAAGGAACACTGTATCAAATTGAAACACTTTTTCTGCATTTTTGCGTGCATTCTCCGCGGCAATTTCGCATAATGAAACCATACCTTGACAATAACCGGAGAAAGAGGAGGAGACATGCTTCGCTTGCTGATTCTTGCGGATGATTTTACCGGTGCGCTGGACACCGGGGTGCGCTTTGCCGCGCGCGGCATCCCGACCCAGGTCCTGACCGCTAAGGCGCATCATTTTACAGAAGAAGACGCAGAGGTGCTTGTAATCGACACGGAAACCAGACATCTCAGTCCGAAAGAAGCAGGCAAGATTGTGTGCGCTCTGACGGAGAGTGCGATACATGCCGGTGTCTCCTGCGTCTATAAAAAAGACAGATTCCGCGCTCCGCGGCAATGTCGGTGCGGAACTGGAAGCCGCGCTCACGGGGAGCGGCGAGTCTGTGCTTCCTTTTCTCCCGGCATTTCCGGAACTCGGACGGACAACGGTCGGCGGGCGCCATTATATCAACGGAATACCGGTCAATGAGAGCCCCTTCGGCAAGGATCCGTTTGAGCCGGTGCGGACGGCGGAAGTGGCGGCTCTTCTGGGGCTGCAGAGCAAGCTCCCGGCAGAGAGTTTTCCGCCGCTCATGGCGGATGGCACCGTGCCGTCGAAGCGCGGTATTCTGATTTTTGATGCGGCGAGTGAAGAAGAGTTGTTTGCAAGCGGCAGGGCACTGTTTCGGGACACCGTACCGCGGGTGCTTGCCGGTTGTGCCGGTTTTGCGGCCTATTTGCCGGAATTACTGGGACTCGGCGCGCGAGGGGATAGCAACTTACCGGAGCTGTCCCCAAGGCTTCTGGTTCTCTGCGGGAGTGTAAATCCGATTACACGCCGTCAGCTTTCCGTCGCGGCGGATGCGGGCTTTGGGCATGTGCATCTCACACCGCAGGAGAAATTATTGCCGGACTATTTTGCGACCGCGGCGGGCAGCAAAGCGCTTCAAGCACTGCGGGAACAGCTGAGAGAGCACCCGCATTTCATCATTGACAGCAATGATGCGGGTGACAATACGGCAACAAAAAGCTATGCGGAGAACCTGGGACTTGCCCTCGATGAGCTGCGCTGTCGCATTGCAAACGCGCTCGGCACAGTGCTCGCGGGGCTCATAGAAGAGCCCGCACTCGGCACTTTGCTGCTGACCGGCGGCGACACGCTGCTACAGTGTATGAATGCGCTCGGTGTACGGAAGGTGGAACCGATCGGCGAATTGGAAAGCGGGATTGTGCTCTGTCGCTTTTCCTATCGCGGAAAAGAGCATGCCGTGATTACCAAGTCGGGCGGATTCGGGGAAGAAGATTTGTTGCCGCGCCTTGCGCGCTTTTTGGAGAAGAAGACAGAAGGAGAGAAGAGATGAGCAAATTTCCGAAACTGCCGGGACTTTCGTTTGACGGCACGGTTTATGAAGATGAAGAGATGGGCGTACTGGAAGCGCTGTTGCCGACCGGCGGGTTTCCGACGGCGCACGCACCGGCGATGGTGGAGTTGCCGAACGGCGATCTTCTCGCCTGCTGGTTTGCGGGAACCTATGAGGGCAGTGCGGACATTCACATTGTCTCTTCGGCGCTAAGAAACGGTGAGACCAAGTGGTCGGCGGTCACAGACCTCTCCCGCGACCCGAAAAAGAGCGAGCAGAATCCTTCCCTCTTCCTGGGACCGGACGGCGCTGTCTGGGCCATGTACACCGCGCAGGATGACAGAGAGAGCGGCAAGGACAATATGCAGTTTACGGCGGAAGTGCGCTGCCAGAAGAGCTTTGACGGCGGAAGAAGCTGGGGCGAGTATGAGACCGTGTTTCCGGAGCCCGGAACCTTTTGCCGCCAACCGATTCAGATTCTCTCGAACGGGCGCTGGATTTTCTCCAACTGGCTCTGCACGGATTCGCCGGACGGACTCGCAGGCGATCCGACGGGATTTCGCATCTCGGACGACCAAGGGTAAGAGCTGGAAGCTCGTGATGATGCCGAAGAGCAACGGCCATGTCCACGCAAATGTGATTGAACTGGAGCCCGGACATTTGGTCGCTTTTATGCGGCACCGCGAGGCAAAGCGCATTCACCGGAGTGAATCCTTTGACTGGGGCGAGAGCTGGTCGGAGCCGGTTCCCACGCCGCTGCCGAACAATAATTCCGGCATCAGCGCGGTGAAACTGAAGAGCGGCCGCATTGCAATCGCCTATAATCCGACCTCCGCGCCGGAGAGTCAGTCCGGCAAAGCAGCCTGGCCGGGACTGCGCTGCCCGGTCGCGGTGGCGCTCTCCGAGGACGGCGGCAAGACCTTCCCGCTGATTCGCTGGATGGAACGGGGCGAGGGCTTTATCGGCGACGAGAACCGCACGAATAACCGCCAGTACGAGTATCCCTACCTCATGCAGAGTAAGGACGGTATGCTGCACTTAGCCTATGCCGCGAGAACCCGCGAGGGCATCAAGTATCTCCGCTTCCGCGAGGAAGATGTCGCCGGGAAAAAGCGCGAGACCATGGGACTTTATAACCCGACCGCGGCACAGAGCCGCTGAGTTTTAGGCGTGGCAGTCAGAAAATCAAAGGAGGAAGCATTGTGTTAAAGCAGTACAGTTTAAAATTACCGCATGCTGTCTACGGCGGCGAAAATGCGATGGACCAGATTACGGAAATTCTGAAGACAAACGGTGCCAAAAAGGTCGCAATCTTCACGGACAAGGGAATTGAAAAGGCAGGTCTCTTCGCGCTCCCGGAGGCGGCGGTCAAGGCTTCCGGTGTCGACTACTATGTGCTGGACGAGCTCCCGGCGGAGCCGAGCTATGAGGCTGTGCAGAAGCTGATCGATGAATTCAAGCGTTCGGGTGCGGACTTTATTGTGGCCTGCGGCGGCGGTTCCGTGATGGACGCCGCAAAGCTTGCGAGCGTGCTTGTGACCGATGACTACGGCGTGAAGGAATTGCTCGACACGCCCGGCATGGCAAAGAAGTGCGTTCCGATCATCCTGATTCCGACCACAGCGGGAACCGGCGCGGAAGTCACGCCGAATGCCATCGTCGCGGTCCCGGAGCGGGAGCTCAAAGTCGGCATTGTCAACGAGAATATGATTGCGGACTATGTGATACTCGATGCCAGAATGATCAAAAATTTGCCCCGTCCCATTGCGGCGGCGACCGGCGTTGATGCGCTTGCACACTGCATTGAGTGCTTCACCGGCAATAAGGCGAACCCGTTCAGCGATATCTATGCGCTCGAGGGTCTGGATTTGATTCTCAATAACATCGAGAAGGCCTGCGATGACCCGGAGGCAATGGAAGAGAAGAACCGGATGCAGATTGCGGCCTACTACGGCGGTCTTGCGATTACGGCTTCCGGCACCACGGCGGTGCATGCGCTGAGCTACCCGCTCGGCGGCAAGTATCACATTGCGCACGGTGTGTCGAATGCCATCCTGCTGGCACCGGTCATGCGCTTTAACAGCGAAGATCCGGAAGTAAAGAAGCGCCTCGCGCTTGCCTATGACCGCTGCTGCCACGGAGAAAAGAACTGTGAGACCGTAGAGGAGAAGTGCGCGTGGATGATACGCCGCATTGAAGAAATCGTAGAACATCTCGATATTCCGAAGAGCTTAAAGAGTTTCGGTGTTCCGGAAAGGAGGATTTAGAGGGCCTTGTGCAGGCGGGCATGCAGGTGCAGCGTCTGCTCACCAACAACAGACGCCTTGTCACCGAGGCGGATGCGAGAGCGCTTTACTTAGAGATTATGTGAGAAGCCGAGAGCGGAGAGAAGGAGGAGACAGCGTGAAGACCAGCGAGATCAGAGGAATTATTCCCCCGGTTATTACCCCGATGAACAACGACGCAGAGCAGAGCGTCAACTATGCGGAACTGAGAAATCAGGTGAACCGTCTCTTAGCAGGGCGGTGTGCACGGCATTTTCCCGGCGGGCACAAACGGCGAGGCCTATGCGCTCTCGCTTGCGGAGCGCGAAGAGATTTTTGCGACCGTCATCGATGAAGTGCGCGGCAGAGTGCCGGTCTATGCGGGCACGGGCTGCATCACGACCGCGGATACGATACGCCTCAGCAAGCGCGCCGAAGAGCTCGGTGCGGATGCGCTTTCGATTGTGACCCCGAGCTTTGCGCTCGCGTCCCAGAAGGAACTCTACGACCACTACGCGGCGGTCGCAAAAGAGGTGCATATCCCGATTATTCTTTACAACATTCCGGCGCGGACCGGCAATAAACTCCTGCCGGAAACGGTACAGGCGCTCTGCCGCGATATCGATGTGATTGTCGGTGCCAAGGATTCGAGCGGCGATCTCGAGAACCTGAAGGCATATATCCGTCTCACCAAGGAACTTTCCAAGGAAGTTGCGATTCTCGCGGGCAATGACGGCGCGATTCTCACCTGCCTCAAGGAAGGCGGCGCGGGCGGCATCGCGGGGCGCGCAAATATCTGGCCGAAGACACTTGCGAGCATCTACGACAAGTGGATTGCGGGCGATGTTGCGGGCGCGGAACAGGCGCAGGAGGCGATTTCCGCGCTGCAGAGCATCTTCCGCTACGGCAACCCGAATACGATTATCAAGACAGCGGTCGAGCTCCTCGGATACCCGGTCGGCAAATGCCGCGCGCCGTTCTCGTATGTGCCGGAAGAAGGCATCGAAGCCTTGCAGGAACTGCTGGATCGGAACAAGGCGCTTGGCCTCGCCTGAGGAGTCAGTATGGAAAACAGACCGATAGTCGGTATCACTATGGGAGATCCGGCCGGAACTGGACCGGAAATCAGCATCAAGGCGCTCGCAGATCCCGCGCAGTACGAGTTCTGCCGTCCGATCATCATCGGCGACGCCGATATCATGGAACAGGCGAAAGGGCTTTGTGGGGCCATCCGGAGATTCGGATTCACCGCTGCGAAACGGTTGCGGATGCTCTTTTTCAGCCGGGAACCGTTGACGTGTTGCATCTGCCGCTCATTGCGGATGTGAAAACCTTTGAGCTTGCCAAAGTCAGCGCCGAGGGAGGCAATGCCGCGTTCCAGTGTGTGAAAAAGGTCATCGAACTTGCCATGGCGGGCGATGTGGATGCGACCTGCACGAATGCGCTGAACAAAGAGGCCATGAATCTGGCACTTGAACAAGATAAGGGTGCGCGCTCGGACGGCTACACGCATTTTGACGGCCACACAGAGATTTATGCGACCTATACCGGAACCAAGAAGTACACGATGATGCTCGCTCACCACGATTTTCGCGTGGTGCATGTCTCGACGCATGTCTCGCTCCGCGAAGCCTGCGAGCGCGTAAAGAAGGCGCGCGTGCTTGAGGTCATTGAGATTGCAAATCAAGCATGCAAAGACATGGGCATCGAAAATCCGCGCATTGCGGTTGCCGGGCTCAATCCGCACTGCGGTGAGAACGGCCTTTTCGGGCGGGAGGAAATCGAGGAGATTACCCCCGCAATCGAGGCGGCAAAGGCTGAGGGGATTACCGGAGTCACGGGGCCCTGCCCGCCGGACAGCGTGTTTTCGCAGGCACTCGGCGGCTGGTATGACATTGTGGTCTGCATGTACCACGATCAGGGCCATATTCCGTTAAAGACAGTCGGCTTTGTCTACGACCGCGAAAAGAAGGACTGGAAGGCTGTGGAAGGTGTCAATGTGACGCTGGGACTTCCCATTGTCCGCGCGAGCGTAGATCACGGCACCGATTTTTACCACGCAGGCAAGGGCAACGGCAACGAGAAGAGCCTGATTAACGCGATGAAGTACGCGACGCGCATGGCAATCGGCAGAGCAAAAACAGAAAAAAACTGAGCGTGCTGCGCAGTGGAAGAGAGAGCTGTTCCAAACAGGGACGGCTCTTCTATTTATTCCAAAGTATATGTTTCAAAAATAGAACAATATTTTGGACTGTGCAATAAGAAAAAAGAAATGGTTCAAAAAGGAACAAATATTAGAAACAGTGCAGTGGGAGAGTCAACGGTATATCGGTATACTTGGAACAAATGAACGAAACGTTCTAAGGAGGATTTCGGTATGACAACACCCATGATACTTGCGCTGGCAATTACCGTTCTCATGATCGTCCTGATCATGGTAGACAAGTTGCCGTTCGGCGCGCCGCCGCTTATCGCTCTGCTCCTCATGGTGGTGCTCGGCGTCACGGACATCAAGACAGCCTTCGGCGGTTTCTCGAATTCCACGATTGTGATGCTTGCTTCCTTCATGGCAATCATCGCGGCGCTGCAGAAGACCAGCCTCCTGGTCCGCTTTAAGGAGACCATGTTCAATCTCGCGGCACACGGCGGCTTCAAGGCCTATATCCTCTTGATTCTGGTTGTCATGCTGGGTTGCAGCCTCTTCGGAACCGGTTCCACCGCTTACTATGTACTGGTAATCGGATTGCTCTCGAACCTTCCGGATTCGAAGGCTTTGCCGCCGTCCCGCGTCCTGATGCCTGCGGGTTTTGCGGCAAATCACCCGCTGCTCCCGTTCAACACGGCGCTCCAGTACGGCATTGTGATTGCGGTGTTGCAGAGTGTCGGCATCAATTCGAATGTGAACCTCGTGAAGTTCTCGCTGGTAAATCTCTGTCTTTCGCTCGGTTTCTTCGCTTGGTGTGTCCTTGCGTACCGCATCATGCCGGATCACCCGATTACCAGTCAGAAGGCGGATGAGAGCAAGCTCGAGAAAAAAGTCACGCTCGACAGCCGAAAAGAAATGATTACCTATGTGAGCTTTGTAATCGCAGTGGTCGGCATGGTGCTGCAGAGCAAGATCGGCGATGCGGGCTACGCCATTACGGCGCTCGCGGTCGCGGTGCTCCTGATTGCGGGGGTTCTGAGCTTTGATGAGGTGAGAAGTGCCATCAGTGCGCCCATCATCCTGATGTCCGCCGGTGTGATCGGCATTGCGGATGCACTCGGCAATACCGGCTTAACGAACCTGGTCGGTCAGACCGTCGCAAACATGCTCGGCAACAATGTGAACCCCTTTGTCCTGATTTTCGCCTTCTGCATCCTGACCAGTGTGCTCGCGACACTGACCGGATCCACCATCGGTACGGTCTATGTCTTTGCGCCGATGGCAATCGCAACCTGTGTGAACCTTGGACTCGATCCGACCGCAGCGGCGGCAGCCATCGTGATTTCCGGCTGGTGCGGACACTTCCTCCCGATTGACGGCATGCCGGCCATGATTATGGGCGCAGGCAATTATAAGATCGGCGAGTTCTGGAAGTTTACGGTCCCGCAGTACTTTATCCGCCTGCTTGTGCTGACCGCAGGTGCCGTAATCCTCTTCCCGATGAAATGAGGTCGTCTATGAAAAATCAATTTGCGCTGGAACATATCGGTATCAATACCGCAAGCCCCGAAGAAGCGGAGCAGCTCGCAAAACTCCTGTCGCTCCTCTTCAATCTGGAACCCCGCCACGGTCAGAAATCGGAATTTGCGGGTCCCTACTTTGAATGCATGAAGCAGCCCTTCCTCGGCAGCAAAGGACATGTCGCGATGCGCACCGAGAACCTGCAGAGCGCAATGGAAGAGCTCAAGGAAAAAGGCTTTTCCTTCCGCATGGAGACCGCCGCGTATTTCGAGGACGGCAGTATTAAAAATGTGTACCTCGACGGCGAGTACGGCGGCTTTGCGATTCATATCATGCAGAAGTAAATATTCTATAGCCCCCACCCCGGGCAGCCCTCTGTGAACGCAGAAAAGCGTTCGCGGGGGGCTGTTTGCCGTATGTCTGTTTGGCGGAAAGATACCTTTCTTTGAATGACTCTTTGAATTGTTGTGCTGAGGATGTAGAATGACAGAAAGAAGCGAGGTGCCAGAGATGAGGGAAACACAGGAACTTGCGGACGCGGCATTGAAAGCAGCCGTTCGAAGCATTCTGGAGCAAGCGCTGTGTGCGGTGTCGGATGCGAGGCAAAATCCGCGGGACGCTTTCAAGGACGGGAGATTGCTGGCTTACTATGAGGTTTTGGATACCGTTAAAAATCAGTTGGAAATATACGACTCGGATGCAAACGATTTTGGTCTCGGCATGAATTTGGATGTGCTTTTGTCACCGCGCTGAGAGCGATGTTTTTTTGAACCTCCGGGGAAGAGAAAGAGAGTAGCAGCTATGCGGAAGCTAACAGATGACGAACTGCAATTTATCATCGGGCGTGTGATGACCTATGCCCTGGAGGCGGCGGAAGAGGCGAGAGAGGAACCTTATAATGATTTTAAAGACGGGAGAGCATTGGCCTTCTACGAAGCTTTGGACACGATTCGAAATGAACTCCTCGCGCGAGACTGTGATCTAAAGTTTTTTGGCTTGGATTGCCCCCTCGAGCGAGTTCTGTCCCCGCGCAATCAGCGCAATGTAAGAGAATAAAAAAGCAGCCCTGCGCAATGATATGTACCCAGAATTCTGGACACATTGACTATCGTTAGGCACCGCAACTGGATGCTATCCTGTATTGTACAGGAGGCATCCAGTTTGTTTTCTTCTGGATTCTCCTGTTGTTATAGTAATCGATATAATCATCGACTGCAGTAACGAATTCCTCAAAGGACTTGAACTCTTGCTCATGTCCATAGAACATCTCATTCTTCATCCGACCAAAGAACGACTCCATAATGCCGTTATCATGGCAATTCCCCTTTCTGGACATCGACTGTGTGATGCCATGCTTCTCAAGCTCGGTTCGATAGTAGGCGTGCTGATACTGCCAGCCCTGATCTGAATGCATAATCAAGCCTGTTAACTTTGGGAACTTTGCAAATGCCTTATCCAGCATGTCCTTAATCTGTTCCATATTAGGATGCAGCGAAACATTGTACGAGATAATCTCGTTCCCGCACATGTCGAGGATCGGAGAAAAGTAGCACTTCCCCCATCCCATGTTGAACTGAGATACGTCTGTTGTCCATTTCTCGAGGGTGTGTCTGAAATAAAAATCCTGTTTAAGGAGATTGTCAGCGGTCTTGCCCACCTCACCTTTGTAAGAATAATACTTCTCCTTCGGACGCTTGCCGAACAGTTCCATGTCGTGCATGAGCCGCTGAACACGCTTGTGATTGACCTCAAATCCACGATTATGCAGCTCCGCCGTAATTCGGCGGACACCATATCGCTGCCGGTTCTCATCGTAAATTCTGCGGATCTCTGCGGAAAGGCCTGTATTCCTGAGAGCAACTGCGTCAGTCCTGCCAAGTTCATAGTAGTAGGTGGACCGGGACATTCCCATTGCTGTCAGCAGGTACTTCAGTTTGTATCCTCTGTCGCGGAGTTCTTTGATGATCGCTGCTTTCTCGCCTTGAGTCGCGCAGCTTCCTTTTCTTCCCTCAAGGCTATCCTTTTTTTTATTACTTCGTTCTCGGCCTTAATCAAGGCGTTCTCTTCACGAAGCCGGAGGAGCTCCTCGTATTCACTCTCCTGGAGTTTTCTGGGATTGTTGATATTTACTTTCTTCATCTTCGCAGTATCCTTTGACTTGCGGCCTTTCTTCTTACTTACAAGTCCATTGTACCCGTAAATCTTATATTTTTGCACCCAGTCATAGAGCAGACGGCTCTCAATGCCGGCCTCTAGCGCAACGGACTGTGCCGTCCTCCCGGCGAGAACCTTTGTGATTAGCTTCAGTTTCTCTTCAGGCGTCCACGGATGCTGCTTTCCATGCTTTAGGACCTGGGGGCCATTTGCCTTTTCGGCACGAGCCCATCGACGAATCATGACATGAAAGTTACCCGGATCGTTATAACCCTCCGGTGTCTCTGGCCATTTCCCCTGTCGATACAGGTCGACACACATCTTCTTAAATTCATAATCATAGCGCATGATAAAACCCTCCTTACTGTGACACTTTCGTGTCCAGTAAAGAGGGTACATATCACAACCAAATTCGCACAGAGCTGCTTTTTGTTTCCTTCGTTTATTCCTCTTCCTTCGCCATCTTTTCCGGCTGGAAGACTTCGTCAAAGCGCTCTTCGCTGAGGAAGCCGAGCTTTACGCAGGCTTCTTTCAGGGAGATGTTCTCCTTGAACGCGAGCTTCGCGGTCTTTGCCGCGTTCTCGTAGCCGATGTACGGGTTCAGGGAGGTCACGAGCATCAGGGAGCGATGCAGGTTCTCGCGCATTTTTTCGCGGTTCGGCTCTATGCCCTCGCAGCAGTGGATGCGGAAAGAGCGCATGGAATCCGCGAGGAGGCGAGCGGACTGCAGGTAGTTGTAGATCATGACCGGCATAAACACGTTCAGCTCAAAATTACCCTGGCTTGCCGCAAAGCTGACCGCGCTGTCGTTTGCCATGACCTGAACCGCGACCATTGTGACGGATTCGCACTGGGTCGGATTCACCTTGCCGGGCATAATCGAGGAGCCGGGCTCATTCTCCGGAATGTGGATTTCGCCGAGGCCGCAGCGGGGGCCGGAAGAGAGCCAGCGGATGTCGTTCGCAATCTTCATGAGATCGGCCGCGAGGCCCTTGAGTGCACCGTGGGAGTAGACCAGCTCCGACTTGGAGGTTAGCGCGTGGTACTTATTTTCCGCCGTGCGGAAGGGCTTGCCGGTGAGCTCGGAGACGGCCTTTGCGGATTCCGTGTCAAAGCCCTTCGGGGCATTCAGACCGGTGCCGACAGCGGTGCCGCCGAGCGCCAGAGAAGAGAGCGGTGGGATACTTGCGCGAATCAGCTCGCGGTCGGTCTCGAGAGAACTTCTCCAACCGCTGATTTCCTGGGAGAAGGAGATCGGAACCGCATCCTGGAGGTGGGTTCTGCCGGACTTTACAATGCCCTTATAGCGGGTCTCGAGCTCCCGGAAGCAGGCAATCAGTGCGTCGAGCGAGGGCAGAAGTTTATCTTCCAGAGTGAGGACCGCCGCAATGTGCATCGCGGTCGGGAAGGTGTCGTTCGAACTCTGGGACTTATTGCAGTCATCGTTCGGGTGCAGCAGCTTCTCGCCCGCAATTTCGTTTCCGCGGTTTGCAATGACCTCGTTCACATTCATGTTGGACTGGGTGCCGCTGCCGGTCTGCCAGACTGCGAGCGGGAAGTTGCCCTGTAATTTGCCGGCGCGAATCTCTTCGCAGACCGTAGAGATCAGCTTTTCCTTCTTCTCGTCCAAAACGCCGAGGCGGAAGTTTGCGAGAGCGGCCGCTTCTTTCAGATAGGAAAAGGCGGTGATGACTTCGGCGGGAATTTTTTCGTCCCCGATTTCAAAGTTCTGGAAGCTTCGCTGTGTCTGCGCGCCCCAAAGTTTGTCTGCGGGGACTTTGACTTCCCCATAGAATCATGTTCGATGCGGTAATCCATTGATGTACCTCCTTCTTCTTGCGCTTCTTTGTCGTATTGTAACAAAAAAAGAGGCGCTGGCGAGGCTTAAGCGTTAAAATGACAGAAAGAATACGGGAAAGAAACGAGGAGGTAAAAGCATGTGGCTTTTTTTGCGCTGCTCTCGGCTGTGTTTGCGGCGTTCACGGCGGTACTCGCAAAAAAATCGGCATCGACGGGGTCAACGGAACACTCGCGACGGCAATCCGCACGGCGGTGGTGCTTGTCATGGCCTGGGGCATGGTATTTCTCACGCATGCGGGGCAGGGGATTTCCGCAATCAGTCAGAAGAGCTGGCTGTTTCTCATTTTGTCGGGGCTCGCGACCGGAGCTTCCTGGCTCTGTTACTACCACGCGCTGCAACTCGGGCGCGTAAACCAGGTCGCGCCGATTGACAAGCTCTCGATTGTATTCACGATTTTCTTTGCGGTTCTTTTTTTGCGGGAAGAACTCACGCCGAAAAGCGCGCTCGGCTGTGTGCTGATTGCGCTCGGGGCGGTGCTCATGGCGCTGTGACCCCAGTGCGCGCGATGCAGCGGCGGGGATTGTAGATAAGTTTACATAAATTAATTATGTTTAGATTGCGTGACATAAAGAAGCAGCAGCCCGCCGAAGCGAACTGCTGCTGTTTTTATGCCGGAAAATGTTTACTTCTTTTCGGGCGCTTTTTTCGCGACTTTTCGCGTCACTTTTTTGGCACCTGTCTTTTTCTCAGCGGTCTTTTTGGCGGTCTCTTTCTTCACTGCCTTTTTCTTTTCCGGGGTCTTTTCGCCGCTCTTTTTCTTCTCGGCGACTTTGCCGACCGCCTGCTTTTTGTCGGCTTTTTTCACCTTGCTGACGGTCGTCTTGACCGGCAGCGGCAGCGCCGGGAGCTCCATGAGGGTGGATTCTTCCTCTGCGACGCCTGCGCGCTGCAACATTCTCGCGCGGAGTTCGAGCGGCAGTCCGAAGAGGGCTATGAAGCCGTCGGCGTCGCGGTGGCGGTAAAGAGACCCGGTCGTGAAGGAGGCGACATCTTCCGCGTAGAGCGAGAAGACGGAGCTTGCGCCGGCGCGAATCAGATTGCCCTTGTAGAGGCGCAGTCTGACCTCACCGCTCACGGTGCTCTGTGTGCTCGCAAAGAAGGCCTGCAGGGCTTCGCGGAGCGGTGTGAACCACTTGCCGGCATAGAGGAGCGAAGCATACTTTTCGCCGAGCGGGCGTCTGGTGGCAAGGGTATCGCCGTCGAGCACCAGGGCTTCTAAGCTCCGCTTTGCCTCGAGCAGAATTGCAATGCCGGGAATCTCGTAAATGCCGCGCGCCTTCATGCCGACGACGCGGTCTTCGACGATGTCAAAGATGCCGATGCCGTTCTTGCCGCCGATTTCGTTCAGCTTGCGGAGCAGATCGGAGAACTTCATGCGCTTGCCGTCAAGGCTCACCGGCACGCCCTCCTCAAAACCGATGCGAAGCAAGGTCTCGGTGTCGGGCGCCTGCTTCGGCGAGACGCCGAGCCGGAGGAGTTCCTCAAACATGGGCTCCTGCGCGGGGTCTTCGAGTTCCAGACCTTCGTGCGAGCTGTGCCAGAGGTTTCTGTCGTGCGAATAGGCATGGCTCGCGTCAAAGGGAAGGTCAATGCCTTTCTGACGACAGTAGGCGAGCTCATCCTCGCGGGAGCGGAAGGGCCAGAGTTCCGTCATGCGCCAGGGGGCGATGACCTTGAGTTCGGGGGCAAGGGCTTTCACGCTCAGCTCAAAGCGAACCTGGTCGTTGCCCTTTCCCGTCGCGCCGTGGCAAATCGCAACGGCGTGTTCCTTTCTTGCCAGTTCCACGAGTTTCTGGGCTATCAGCGGGCGGGACAGCGCATTGCCGAGCAGGGCAGCCTGTTCGGTGTCGAGTCCGGCCTGCAGACAGGGTAAAATATAGTCGTCTGCGAAGCTGTCGTTTTCATCGAAGAGATAGAGCTTGGAAGCGCCGGCAAGTTTTGCGCGCTCTTCAAGGTCGCTGAGCTCGCTGTCCTGACCGCAGTCGACACAGCAGCAGATGACCTCATAGTCAAAGTGCTCCCTGAGCCACGGGATAATCGCTGTGGTGTCCAAGCCGCCGGAATAAGCGAGAACAACTTTTTCCTTTAATTTCGCCATGAAAATCCCCTTTCAGACAGGTATTTCTGTGTGCAGATAATATAGGTATATGATTTATAACCGTACAACGATTTCCCGAAAGACGCAAGTAATAAATACCGGGCGTCGGTCCGAAAAATTCGTTTTCGGAGAAAAGCAAATTCGGGCGGTGACGAGCGGAAAAACGGCGCCGATAGTTACACGAAAAGAATTGCAATATAAACATAATATAATTATGTAAATCAAAGGTTCCTGTTTCGATTTTCCGCGTTTTAAGGTATACTAGACTATTGTTGCGTGAGCAGAAAGAAACAGAGAGGATGAGAGCAGTATGAGGGAACTCACAGGACAGCAGGTGGTGGATGCCATCCGGGCGGAGACGGAAAAAACCCTGGAGGCGCTGGGCGGTTATGTGCCGACCCTTGCGATTGTGCGGGTCGGCGAGAATGTGCCGCAGCTCTCCTATGAAAAAGGCGCGAAAAAGCGCATGCAGAATTTCGGGCTGGACGTCAAGACTTTTGTGTTTCCGGAGGATGTGACGCCGGAGGTTTTCTTTCAGCGCTTTCGGGAGATCAATGCGGATTCGGCCATCGACGGCGTGCTGTTGTTAAAGCCGCTGCCGGAGCAGCTGGATGTGCGGCGGGCCGAGCAGATGATCGATCCCGAGAAAGATTTGGACGGTATTTCGCCGGTCAACATTGCCCGCGTCTTTGCGGGGGAAGAGGCAGGCTTTGCGCCCTGTACGGCGGAGGCTGTGATGGAGACGCTCCGCACCTATGAAGTACCGGTGCACGGAAAGCGCGCGGTGGTCGTGGGGCGCAGTCTCGTCGTGGGGCGGACGCTCGCGATGCTCCTTCTCCGGGACAATGCGACGGTGACCATCTGCCATACTCAGACCAAGGATCTGAAGGAAGAGTGCAAAAAAGCGGAGATTCTCGCGGTGGCGGCGGGCAGAGCAAAGCTCATTGACCGCGACTATGTATCGGCGGGCTGCGTGATTCTCGATGTCGGCATCAACGCGGATGAGAACGGCAATTTGTGCGGCGATGTGAACCCCGAAGGGCTCTCTGACCTTGCGGCGGCGCTCACGCCTGTGCCGCGCGGCATCGGTGCGGTCACGACTTCGGTGCTCGCAAAGCATCTGGTGCAGGCGGCAGCGCGACGGTTGTTGTAAACCGGGCACGGGCGCTTGAGTTTCTTCCAATAAGTCGGTACAATAAGAGTGCAGGCTCGGCAGCTCCGAGAGGAGGCTGTCGTGTTTCGAAAATGGAAAAAGAAAAAGCTGCTCTACCTGATTCCCCTACTTTTGCCGGTCGTTGCCTTAGGTTTATTCTTCGGGTTGCGGCAAAGGCCTTCTGCGCTTGACGGCAGTCTGCGCTGTGAGACATACGCGGATGTCACGGCAGAGAGCGGAGCGGGCGTAAAATCGGCGCGCGGCAGGAAGGACACAGCGGCAGCAAAGAGCGGTGTCACGGAGAGCAGTGCGGCAGAGACCGCACAGAGTGCCGAAAGTGCGGCGCAGAAGGTCAGCATTTACCTCTGCGGTGCCGTCGCGCATCCGGCTGTCTACGAAGTTCCGAAGGGCGCGCGCTTACACGAAGTGTTGGCGCTTGCCGGCGGTTTTTCGGAGAATGCGGCGCAGGATGCCGTGAATCTCGCGGCGGTGGTCGAGGACGGCAGCATGGTCCGCGTGCCGACCGTGGATGAGGCAGCCCGCGGTACGGCCGAAGCGCCTGCGGAGGAGAGTGCCGGGAGCGGCAAAGTGGATTTAAACCGCGCGGACAAGGAAGCACTCATGCGTCTCCCGGGGGTCGGCGAGCGGAAAGGCGGAACAGATTCTTGCGTACCGGAAGGCACACGGGAAATTCAAAAGCACGGAGGAAATCAAGAAGATTCCGGGCATCAAAGAAAAGGCGTTTGAGAAGTTAAAGGACAGTATCACGGTCTCAGAGTGAGGAGAGGGAGAATGACTAAGATTTTGGTTGTAGACGATGAGAAACTGATTGTGAAGGGAATCAGCTTTAGTCTGCAGGCAGATGGGATGGAGGTGGATGCAGCCTATGACGGGGAGTCTGCGCTGCAAAAAATCCGGGAGAAGTCCTATGATCTGGTGATTCTCGATCTCATGCTTCCGGGCATGGACGGCATGGAAGTCTGTCAGGCCGTGCGCGAGTTCTCGGATGTGCCGATTATCATGCTGACGGCAAAGCTGGAGGACATGAATAAGATTCTCGCGTTCGACAAGGGCGTCGATGATTACCTCACCAAGCCCTTCAATATTCTCGAAGTCAAGGCCCGCATCAAAGCCATTCTCCGCCGCAATCAAAAGAACCAGCGGGAAGCCGAGAACAGCTCGCAACTCACGGCGGGCGAGCTTTCGGTCGACACCGAGTCGCGGCGGGTCATGCTCGGCAAGCAGGAGATCAATCTGACCGCGAGGGAGTTTGATATTCTGGTGCTGCTCATGAAGAATCCGGACAAAGTATTCAGCCGGGAAAAACTGCTGGCGGCAATCTGGGAGAACAGAAACACCGAGACGGGCGATGTGCGAACGGTCGATGTCCATGTGCGGCGTCTCCGCGAAAAGATTGAACCCTCACCCTCGGCGCCGCGCTATGTGCATACCAAGTGGGGCGTCGGCTACTACTTCCGGGCGACAGAATGAATGTGACTTTACTTACGGTCGGCAGTCTGAAGGAGCGGTACTGGCGCGAGGCTGTCGCGGAATATGAAAAGCGGCTCTCCGCCTACTGCAAGTTCCGCCTGATTGAGGTGAAAGATGAAAAGACACCGGACGCCATAGACAGCGCGGCTTCGCGCCGCGTCCGGCAAAAAGAGGGCGAGCGTCTGCTCGAAAAGATCGATGCCCGTGCCCTCGTTGTGACCCTAGAAATTCAGGGCAAAAAGTTTGATTCGGAAGGCTTCGCGGCGGAAATGGAAAAAGCTGGAAGAGCGGAGCCGCGGAGAGCTCTGTTTTGTGATCGGCGGTTCTCTCGGACTCTCTCCGGAAGTGAGCGCGCGCGCTGTCTTGCATCTCAGTTTTTTTCGGATTTTTACCTTTCCGCACCAGTTGATGCGCGTGCTGTTTCTCGAACAGCTCTATCGGAGTTATCGCATCCGGACGGGCGCGCCGTATCACAAATAGTATGTACCGACATGATAAATTTGCTATACTAAACAGAGCAAAGCAGAATTTCGTTTGACAGGAGGACGACGGCAGATGGAAGAGAACAACACAGAGAAGAACATCGGAGAAGTTTGCATTGCGGACGAGGTCGTCGCTGTGATTGCGGGACTGGCGGCGACGGAAGTGGAAGGCGTGGATTCCCTCGGCGGAAAACTCACGAAGGAGCTCGCTTCCCGCCTGAATTTTAAGAATGCGTCGCGCGGCGTGAAGGTGGAAGTCACGGAGGAGCATGTCTCCGCGGAACTCGCCATCAACATCAAGTACGGCTACAATATCCCGAAGGTGACAAGGGAAGTGCAGGACAAGGTCGTCGCGGCAATCGAGAACATGACGGGACTCAAGGTCATCGAGGTGAATGTCTCGGTGGTCGGCGTAAACATTGCCTGAATCAAGGCGGAGCGGAAGCATGAGAAGAGGGGGACAGTCGGCAGCCAACGCGGCCTTCGGAATTTTGCTCGCGCTTGCACTGTTGCTGAGTTATGTGGAAGTTTTACTGCCTCTCTCAATCGGCATCCCCGGTGTCAAGCTGGGGCTTGCGAATCTCGCGAGTCTGGTCTGTCTCTACCTGTTCGGCATTCGGCGCGCGGCACTGCTCTCTGTGTTGCGCATTGTGCTGACCGGCTTTCTGTTCGGCAATATGGCTGCGATTCTCTACAGCCTCTCGGGTGCGGCGCTCAGTCTGACGGCGGCCGCCCTCGCGAAGCGGAGCGGCGGATTCAGTGAGCTCGGCGTCAGTGTGCTCGGCGCTGTCTTTCACAATCTGGGGCAGCTGATTGTCGCAAGTCTGGTCGTACAGAACAGGGGACTGTTCTGGTATTTTCCGCTCCTTTTGCTCGCGGGAGTCATCATGGGCGCGCTGATCGGGCTGCTCACAGCGGAAGTTTTAAAACATTTGCCTGCCAGCTTGTGCGGGGCGAGAGACTAGTCAAAGCATAGCACTTGTGCTATGCTTTATTCATTCTATGAGGAGTAGAACAAGAACGGAGGAAACAGAGATGGCAAAGACCAAGGTAGATATTATTTCGGGCTTTCTCGGCGCGGGAAAGACAACCTTTATCAAGAAACTGCTCGCGGAGGCGCTTTCCGGCGAGAAGGTGGTGCTGATTGAAAACGAGTTCGGCGAGATCGGCATCGACGGCGGCTTCTTAAAAGATTCCGGCATTGAGGTGCGGGAGATGAACTCCGGCTGCATCTGCTGCTCGCTTGTCGGCGATTTCGCGAGCTCGCTGAAGGAAATCCTCACAAAGTATACGCCGGACCGCGTGATCATTGAGCCCTCCGGTGTCGGCAAGCTCTCGGATGTGATGCGCGCTGTCGCGGATGTCGAGGAAGAACTCCCGGTCGCTGGCAATTCCGCGGTCACGCTGGTCGATGTGAAGAAGGCGAAGCTCTACATCAAGAACTTCGGTGAGTTCTTCAACAACCAGGTGCAGTATGCAAAGACCATTGTGCTCTCCCGGACGGATGTCGCAGACCAGAAGAAGATTGACGAGGCCATTCAGCTGATTCGCGAGATCAACAAGGACGCGACGATTATCACGACGCCGCTCGCAGATTTGTCCGGTGAGAAGCTGCTTGAAATTCTCGAGCATCCGATCGATTTGAAGGCAGAGCTTTTTGAGGAGCTTGCGGAGGAGCACGAGCATCATCACCACCACGATGAGGAAGAGCACGAACACTGCTGCCATCACGACGAGGAAGAGCACGAGCACTGCCACCATCACGATGAGGAAGAGCACGAGCACTGCTGCCACCACGATGAGGAGGAGCACGAGCACTGCCACCACGATGAGGAGGAGCACGAGCATCATCATCACCACGATGAGGACGGTCACTGCTGCTGCGGCCATCACCACCATCACCACGGCCACGATGCCGATGAGGTATTCGACAGTGTCGGCCTTGAGAATGTCCCGGCCTTTACCGAGGATAAGCTGCACGCACTGCTTATCAGACTCGCGGAGAGCGAGGAGTTCGGCAAGGTGGTGCGCGCAAAGGGCATGGTGCCGAGTGCGGACGGCGGCGCATGGTTCCACTTTGATCTGGTGCCGGGCGAGACCGAGATTCGCCGCGGGGCTGCGGAGGCAAGCGGCAAGGTCTGCGTGATCGGAAGTGAGCTCAAGGAAGAGGCAATCACAAGGGAGTTCAAGGCATAAGCAATGGCAGAGCAATTTGAGAGAGAAGAAGAGAAGACACCGGTATTCGTAATCAACGGCTTCCTGGAGGCGGGTAAAACACAGTTTCTCCGCTTCACGATGGAGCAATCCTACTTTCAGACGGCGGGCAAGACTTTGCTCCTGGTCTGCGAGGAGGGTGAAGAGGAGTATCCGGAGGCTCTTTTAAAGAAATACAATACGGCAGCGATTTACTTTGAGAGTCAGGAGGAGTGCACCAAAGAGGCGCTCCGTGCGCTCGGCGAAGAGTTTCACCCGGAGCGCGTCCTGATTGAGTGGAACGGCCTCTGGCGGCAGGACAGTCTGGAACTGCCGGACGAGTGGTTTTTGAACCAGCAGATCAGTATTTTCGACACGAGCACGCTGGACCTCTATCTGAAGAATATGCGGGCGTTTCTCGGCCCGATGTTGAACGATACGGAGCTCATCATCTGCAACCGCGCGGACGATATTTCGGAGGAGAAGCTCGGAAATTATCACCTCTCCCTGAAAGCCATGGCGCCGGATGCCGAGATCGTGTTTGAGGGAAAAGACGGCGAGATTCGCGGCGATTTCAGCATTGAGCTGCCCTATGACTTAAAGGCAGATCATCTGGAGCTGAGTCCGGATATGTTTGCGATTTTCTATGTCGACGCGATGGACCGGCCGGAGAAGTATGACGGCAAGGAGGTCAGTTTCACCGCGGAACTGATGCGTCCGAAGGGGGCACCGGCCGATGTGGTGATTCCGGGCAGAAGGGTGATGACCTGCTGCGAGGCGGATATCCGCTTCTGCGGTCTGCTCTGCCACTATGCGGGCGCACAGAATTTTCAAGACAGGAGACTGGGTAAAGGTTCGCGCCAAAGATCCGGAAGGAGAATGCGCGCGAGTACGGCGCCGAGGGCCCTGTTCTGTACGCGGAGGAACTCACGCGGACAGGCCCGATTGCCGAAGTCGCGACCTTCGGCTGACGCGGAGGTAGAGGGATGAGTGAGACAAAACGCTATCGCGCGGCTGTCTTTGACATGGACGGCACGATTCTGGATACCATCACAGATCTGACGGTTTCTTTGAATGAGGCCTGCCGTCTGACCGGACATCGCGCGGATTTTACAAAGGACGATGTGCGTCACTTCTTCGGAAGCGGCGCGGAAGTCGCTGCGCAGCGCGCGCTCGCGGTCGAGAAGGGGTATTCTCTCCGGGAGGTCGGCGCGCTCGGCGTGACAAAGAGCGCAGCGGCATTCGGCATCACGGACGAAGCGGCAAATGCTGTGATTGCGGCCTTTGCCGCCTATTACGGCGAGCACTGTGACGATGCGACGGGGCCTTACCCCGGGATACTTGCCCTTTTGAAAAAGCTGAAGGCGGCAGGTGTCCGCATTGCCGTGGTTTCCAATAAGCTGGACGAGGCGGTGCAGGTCTTAAACCGCGTGCACTTTCGAGGGGTTGTTTGAAGAGGCAAAGGGCGAGCGCCCGGACATTCGCCGGAAACCGGCGCCGGACATGGTATTTGCTGTTCTCGAGTCTCTGCAGGTCAGACCGGAAGAGGCTGTCTATATCGGTGACACCGAGGTGGACATGCTGACCGCGAAGAACAGCGGCATGGACTGCATTTCCGTGGACTGGGGATTCCGGAGCCGTGAGGCGCTGGAAGCACTCGGCGCCAAGCGGATTGCGGATCGCGCGGAAGAAGTCTTTGATCTGATTGTCGGAAATGAAGACGCATAACAAATAAAAACAAAGAGCCGGGTTTTCACTTGATAAATCAAGTGAAAACCCGGCTCTTTTATGATTCCTTCGAATCAATCAGCCTCCCTTGTAGTCCGGAACCGGTGTCGGTCTGTCCTTATCAAAGATATCCGAGGCATTGAACAAATCACTGGTGTGATTCTTGACGGTCATATCCTGCCAGAGTCGATAGCCGTCCAGATTTCGTCTGCCCTGGCGCAGGTAATCCTGGCCCTTCTGCACATAGTACTGATTCGAGTCCACGTTGCAGAAGTAGCGGAAGCCGCTCTTATAGAGATACTGGAAGCGCTCGTTGTCATCCTTGTAGGGATGCCAGTCGCCGATATCCGCGCCGAAGGGGAAGATGAGAATGTCGGTGCCGCCGATCAGCTTACCCACATAGTCCTGCCACTTCTGGTTATCGGTCTCGAGCTCGGCAAACGGAATCTTTCCATAGTTCCGGTGTCCCCAGCTGTGGGAGGCGAGCTCCCAGCCGTCATCCCGGAGGCACTGGGCAACTTCGCGCACCTTCTGTCGATCCGCTTCAATGTTCGGATTCTTGCCCTCGTAGGAGGGATCGGTGCGGTAGCCGAAGACGCCGTTGTAACCGGTCACGGCAATGATGCCCTTTGCGCCGCGGTAGGAGAAGTCCGGGTGCTTCTCAATAAACTCGTCGAGAATCGGAACCAGGTCGTAGGCGCCGACCGAAACGGAACCGTCGTCCATGACCATCTCGTTCATGGGCTTTCCGTTCGGCCCGACTATGATATCCTTCGCAAAGCCATCTCCGTTCATGTACTCGTAATAGTTGACATCATCCTGAGAGAGTACAAAAGCGGTCTTGCCGGGCGGAAGCATAATATCGCCCCAGACCATCTTCTTGCCGCCGGTCGCCGGATCGTCCTCCTCGTGTGCGACATCGTGAATCCGGACTAAGACATAGCCCTTGTCGTACATCGCCTGCATCATCTTCTCGAACTCGGACTTCGTCGTCATGACATCGTTATAGCCGTTCTGACGGTCATCGCCGTCAAAGGCCTTTTTGTTGTCCATGATGAGCGTATGGAAGAAGACATGGGTGATTTTCTGCGGATCCTGGCGTACCAGGGTTCCCTTGACTTCATTGTACTTCGCAATCGCAGCCTGTCCGGCCTCGGACTGCGCCGTCTTTTCGTCTGCCTGAATTGCGGCAATCGCAGCGTCGTAATCGTACTGGGCAGCCTTCTTTTCGGCATCCGCGAGGATGTCCTCGGATTTCACCTCCGCTGTCGTGCTCTCCTCGGTAGACTGCTTGGCGTTCGCATGTGCCGCGGAAGGTTTATCTCCCTTCGGGCGACGCAGGAAGAATGCAAGCGCAACTGCCAGGAGTGCCAGTACGAGCACACCGAGCAAGAGCGGAAGCGGCAGCGCTCTGTTTCTGCGGCGTCTCGAATGAAACCGACGTCCGCCGCCGCCGTAAGAATAATTGGGCATAGCTAAGACTTCCTCCTCATTTCTTCTTTTAACGATTAACATTTCTACTATAGTACAAAGTGCACGCGCTTGCAATGCCTGCTTCGTCCGGTTTACTTCAATGCGCTGTCGTGCTACACTCGAAAAAAAAAACGCAGGACGAGAGGACGGAACATGAATCACAAGCTGCATTCGTCGGCGGCGGACCGCCTGTTTGATGCCATTTTGACTTTGCAAAACCGCGAAGAGTGTTATCAGTTTTTTGAGGATATCTGCACAGTGAATGAACTGCTCTCGCTGTCGCAGCGCTATGAAGTGGCCTTTATGCTGCGCCGCGGCAGAACTTATCTTGAAATTGCGGAAGAGACGGGCGCTTCCACGGCGACCATAAGCCGCGTGAACCGCGCGTTGAATGCGGGAACCGGTTTTTGCGATTTGAGTCTGCAGCGCCTGGGACTCATGCCCGGAAAGGAGAAGTGTGACAGTGACAAGTCAGATGAATGAACGACAGCGTGAGGCGATGGAGTGGACGGAGGGGCCGGAGCTGATTCTCGCGGGAGCAGGGATCAGGCAAGACGCGCGTGCTGACCCATCGCATTGCTTACCTGATTCGGGAGAAAACAGGTATCGCCGTGGAATATCCTCGCCATCACCTTTACGAACAAAGCGGCTGCCGAGATGCGAAGCCGCGTGGACGCGCTGGTCGAGAGCGGCGCGGAGGCAATCTGGGTTGCGACCTTCCATTCGAGTTGCGTGCGCATTTTGCGGCGCTTCATTGACCGGATCGGTTACGACAATCACTTTACGATTTACGATGCCGATGATCAGAAGGCCGCGATGCGGGAAGTGTTAAAACAGCTGCAGATTGATCCCGAAACAGCTGCGGGAGAGGGTCGTGCTCTCCGCGATCAGCGCGGCCAAAAACGAGATGGTTGACAGCGTGCGGTACGAGAGCGAGGCGAAGGACTTCCAGACGGCCCGCATTGCGCGCTGCTATCGCGCCTACCAGGATTTACTGCGGAAGAACAACGCGCTGGATTTTGACGACCTCCTGTTCAAAACGGTGCAGCTCTTCGAGGCGGATGCCGATGTTCTCGCCTACTATCAGGAGCGCTTTCGCTATATCATGGTGGATGAGTACCAGGACACAAACAGCGTGCAGTTCCGTTTAATCGAGCTGCTCGCAAAAAAGTACCGGAATCTCTGCGTGGTCGGCGACGATGACCAGTCGATTTACAAATTCCGCGGCGCGAACATTCACAATATCCTGAATTTTGAGAAGGCTTTCCCGGGGGCCAAGGTCGTGAAACTCGAGCAGAATTACCGCTCGAGCGGAAATATTCTGGAGGCGGCCAACGGCGTGATTCAGAACAATGCGGGGCGGAAAGAAAAGCGGCTCTGGACGGCGGCGGAGAGCGGCGAGAAAGTGCAGTGCAGGCGCTATGCGAGCGCCGCGGAAGAGGCAGAGGAAATCGCGGCCGAAATCAAGGCGCGGGCTGTCGGGGACGATTACGGGCGCTTTGCCGTTCTGTACCGCACCAATGCGCAGTCCCGCGTGCTGGAGGAGCGCTTTGTGGCAGCGGGCATTCCGTATCGTCTGGTCGGCGGCGTCAACTTCTATCAGCGGCGCGAGATCAAAGACATTCTCGCCTATTTAAAGACCGTTGCCAATGCGGCCGATGATCTCGCGGTGCAGCGCATCCTGAATGTGCCGAAACGCGGCATCGGCGCGGCGACGGTTACAGCGGTCTCCGCGTTTGCGGCGGAGCGGGATTTGCGCTTTTTCGAGGCGCTCCGCGAGGCGCCGGCCGCCGGCGTGGCGGGACGCGCCGGTGAGAAAAATACAGCGCTTCGTAAATCTGATCGGGGAGTTCCGTAAGGCGACGGAAAGCTGCTCGATTGCCGATTTGATTCGCCTCGTGCTGGACAAGTCAGGTTACCTGGAGGCGCTCAAAGAGGAGGGCGAAGTGGAGGCGCAGTCGCGCCTTGAGAATATCGACGAGCTGATTTCCAAAGCGGTGGACTTTGCGCGCGATACGAGCGACCTGTCCGACCGCGCGGACGGGGAGCTCCCGCCGGATATGCCGCCGCTCGATCGTTTCCTCGAGGAAGTCGCACTGGTCGCCGACATTGACCGCGCGGAAGAGGGCGAGCGCGTGACGCTGATGACCTTACATGCGGCGAAGGGACTCGAATTTGACGAAGTCTATATCAGCGGCATGGAGGAAGGACTGTTTCCCGGCAACCGGAGTATCGGCGATGACGAGGAAATGGAAGAGGAGCGGCGGCTCTGCTATGTCGGCATTACCCGTGCGAAGAAACGCCTCACCCTGAGCTCGGCAAAGTCGCGCGTTGTGAACGGCGAACTTCACTTTCATCCGGAGTCCTCCTTCCTCGCGGAAATTCCGCGGGAGGTGCTCGCGGAGGAGGGGCGCGCGCAAGGTCGAGACGATCTGCGTGCCGCGAAGGAGCCGCGCCGCACGGAGACACTGTTCACGCAGATGAAACCCGCGGCCTTTGGCAAGGTGTTTCAGGTGGAGCATATGAAAACGCTCCCCTATGAAGTCGGCGACCGTGTCCGGCATGCGCGCTTCGGAGAGGGGAGCGTTACGGAAATCAAGGATGGCAAAAAGGATTATGAAGTGACGGTCGACTTCGATGAGCTCGGCGTGCGGAAGATGCTCGCGTGCTTTGCGAAGCTCGAAAAACTTACATCTTAATCCAGCCGAGCAGACTTGCAATCGAGCTGAACAGGATGATTGCGACAAAGAACGGGCAGAGATACTTAATCATAAAGTTGAAGATCAGGCGGCGCTTAAACGGAGCGCCGTCTTTTGTCACTTCCGCCGCGACGGTGTTGACGCCGACCACGCGGACTATCAGGAGGCAGGTGGTCATCGCGGCAATCGGCATCATCACGGAATTGGTCAGGAAGTCAAAGAAGTCGAGCAACTGCATGCCGATGATGCGCACCATTGCGAGCGGGCCGTAGCCGAGGGCGCTGAGACTGCCGAGCACGAGCATCAGGGCAAAGACAACCAGGCTGGAACGCTTCCGACTCCAGTGCAATTCATCCTCAAAAGTGGAGACAGCGCTCTCCGCGAGCGCAATTGCCGAGGTCAGAGCCGCAAAGAGCACCAGCAGGAAGAACATGATGCCTGCCGGCTGGCCGAAGCCCATGCTCGCGAAAATTTTCGGCATTGTGATGAACATGAGTGAGGGACCCGCCTTTAAGACATCCGGATTGCCGCCCGAAAAAGGCGAAAGACAGCCGGGATAATCATGAGGCCTGCGAGAATTGCAATCGCGGTGTCAAAGAGCTCCACATGGCGCGTCGCCTCTTCGATTGAGACATCGTCCTTCATATAGGAGCCGAAGGTCATCAGAATGCCCATCGCAATCGAGAGCGAGTAGAACATTTGCCCCATTGCGGCGACGACGGTCATCCAGGAGAAGTTCCGGAAATTCGGCACCAGAAAATAGGAGACGCCCTGCAGGGCACCGGGACGCGTGACCGCGTAGACGGCAATGGCGACGGCGAGCACAATCAGAATCGGCATCATAATGGTCGAGACGCGCTCAATGCCGTTCTGCACCCCCATATAGATGATGAACATCGTGGCCGCGCTGAAGAGGAGAAACCAGAATTCGGTTTTTCCGCCGCTCGTGATGAAGCTGCTGAAGTAATCGTCGCCCGCGAGCGCCGTGACTTCTCCGCGGCAGTAGGCATAGAGATACTTGGAGACCCAGCCGCCGATGACCGAATAATACGGGACAATCAGAATCGGTATGACAGCGTTGATCCAGCCGCCGAAGCGGAACATCCAGTCTTTGCCGTAGTGCGTAAAAGCGCCGACCGGGCTCTTTTTGGTGCGCCGCCCGAGGGCGCTCTCGGCGACAATCATGGTATAGCCGAAGCTCAGAACCAGGAGCAGGTAAACCAGTAAAAAGATGCCGCCGCCGTATTTTGCGGCGAGATACGGGAAGCGCCAGATATTCCCCAGTCCGACGGCAGAGCCTGCCGCAGACAGCACGAAGCCGAGGCGGGAGGAGAAACTGCTTCTCTCAACTTTTGACGACATTCAAAAAACCTCCGATGTTGAAATCTGTAAAAAATGCACAACAAGCTTATTTTAGAGAGGCCCGCTCTGCTTGTCAACCAAAAGGCTTTATGCTATAGTGAAGCTGTTAATCATGCATTGTGTCAAACGACATAGAGAACTTGGGAGGAGAGTATGGACAATTTCAGCGCATTGATGAAACTGGATGAGCTTGTGAGTTCCATGAAGAAGAAAGAGGAGAAGAGCAAGACGCGTGATGCGATTGTGATTGCGCTCGCAATTCTCGGTGTTGTCGCGGCGGTCGCAGGCATCGCCTATGCTGTTTATCGCTTTGTCACGCCGGCGGAAGATGAGTTCGATGACGATTTCGACGACGATTTTAACGATGACGAGTTGATTGCCTTCGGTGACGAGGACGAAGAGGACGAGAAGGACGCCAAGGCGGAAGATAAGGAATAAGCAATACAAGCGGAAAATATGGTTTAGAGAGGGCGCGCCGAAAAGACGCGCCCTCTTTTTGAAAGAGAGAGGACAGAAGGCATGAAAAAGGGAGAGGAAGCGCGCGGCATCATTTCGGAGTACCGATTTCCGGATCGCGGCTACATTGTGCGGGAAGACGGGAAGGTATTGGTGAAGCACGCTGTGCCGGGACGGGAAGTGGCATATCGCGTGACCAAGGCGCGAAAGGGGAGTGCGGAGGGCAGAGTGCTTGAAACCCTGCAGCCGGGCGCCTGTGAGACGCGGGAGAGCCGCTGCCCGGCGGTCGGCAGTTGCGGAGGCTGCCTCTACCAGACGCTGCCCTACGAAGAGGAACTGGCGCTAAAGAGTGAGCTGTTAGAGCGCCTTCTCGGGGAGGCAGTGCGGGAGGATTTTCTCTGGGAGGGACTCACGCCGAGCCCGCTCGCGGAGGGCTACCGCATGAAAATGGAGTATTCGTTCGGAGATGCCTATCGGGACGGCCCGCTCTGTCTCGGCATGCATAAGCGGGGCAGCCACTACGACATTGTGGAGACAGATCACTGCGAGCTGGTGCACGAGGACTTTAATCTGGCGCTTCGGGAGACACTGCGGTTTTTCCGGGAGCACAATACTCCCTACTATCATAAGATGCGCCACGAGGGGTATCTCCGCTATCTGCTTGTGCGGCGCGGCACGCATCGAAAAGAATTGCTGCTTGATCTGGTCACGAGTTCCCAGTTGCCGAAAGAGGAGGAAGAGGAATTGCTCACGGCCTGGCGGCAACGGATGGTCGATCTTCCCTTTGCGGCAACCCTGAAGGGCGTGCTCCACACCGTGACCGATTCGGTCGCCGATGCGATTAAGGACGAGCGGACGGAGGTGCTGTTCGGTGCGGCGCAGTTTGAGGAGGAACTCTCGGGACTTCGCTTTCGTGATTACGCCCTTTTCTTTTTTCCAGAACAATGCGGACGGCGCGGAGTTGCTCTACGCAAAGGTGGGACAGTATGTCGGCGAGACCGGCGGTAAGGTGGTATTTGACCTCTATTCCGGCACAGGCACCATTGCCCAGCTTGTCGCAAAACACGCGGAGCGTACCGTCGGCGTAGAACTGGTTGAGGAGGCCGTGATTGCCGCGAGGGAAAATGCGGCGCGAAACGGCGTGCGGAACTGCCGCTTTATCGCGGGCGATGTATTAAAAGTGCTGGATGAAATCGAAGAGAAGCCGGATATTATCATTCTGGATCCGCCGCGCGAGGGCGTGAATCCGAAGGCGCTGCGCAAGCTGATCCGCTACGGTGTACCGCGCATCATCTATGTCTCTTGTAAGCCCTCGAGCCTGCTCACCGATCTCGAGATTCTGCGAGAGGGAGGCTATCACACGACCCGGGCGGCGGGCGTCGATATGTTCCCGCGGACGCCGGGGGTAGAGGCGGTGTTGCTGCTGGAAAAGAAGTGAGTTGCCATTTATTTATATGGAGGGAAGGGGAATGGAGAAGAGCAGTCAGGAGCTCGCCTTAGAGCGCGTCAGAGAGATGGAAGAGATTTTACAGTCCCAGCGCGAGGAGCTCGCCGCAATGCAAAACGCGCTGCGAATCTTTGCGGATTCACAGCGCGCCTATCGGAAACTGGTCAAATATTACTATAGCCGCAATTTCACGGCAGACAACAAGCGCTTCGACCGGGGCGAGCTGTCAGCGCTTTCGAGCGCCGAAGTGCTGACCGAAGATGCTGTCTATGACATGATGGGAGAGCGCTACGAGCTGACGCTCGAGATGCTGGAGCTCGCGACAAAACTGATTCGCGAGCGTTAAAGCGTCTCTTCGCGAAAGCGAATGCCGTGTTCGGTGCTCATTTCTTCGACAATCGCGAGAGAGTGGAGGTCGATTCCTGCCTCACGGATGCGCTTACCGCCGTCCTGAAAGCCTTTTTCAATCACGACACCGGCGCCGACGAGCGTAGCCCCCGCCTGTTCAACGAGCTTTGCGAGTCCCAGGATGGCTTTGCCGTTTGCGAGGAAATCATCGACAATCAGAATGCGGTCTCCGGGGGACAAAAACTTTTTGGAGACGATGATGTCGTTGGTATTCTTGTGTGTGAAAGATTCCACCTTTGCCGTATACACATCTCCCGCGATATTCAGTGAGCGTGTCTTTTTCGCAAAGACGACGGGGACCTGAAAATAGCGGGCCGCAATACAGGCGATGGCAATGCCGGAGGCCTCGATGGTCAGAATTTTGTTGACCGTCTGTCCGGCAAACTGGCGGTGAAACTCCTTGCCAATCTCTTCCAGCAGAGAAACATCAATCTGATGATTCAAAAAGAATCCACCTTTAAGATATTGCCCGCCTCAATCTGACCGTCTTTTACAATGCGCTCCTGTAATAATTTCATCTGCATGAAGCCATCCTCGCTTTCAGGGTTCAATAAATTGGAATCAGTTTAGCACAGCTCTGCCGGATAGGCAAAGAGAAAGCGTAATTCGTTTGACAAAGCGAGATTTGAATCTTATAATCCAGACTAAGATCTATGAGATGTATAGATTTGTAACCGGTTCGCTTTGGCACAGAAAACGGAGGGAATGAAAATGGCAAGCAAAAAGGGACAGCGTGAAGAGAAAGTGGAAGAACTCAAGAAATCCGTGGAAGATCTGAAGGAACCTGTGAAGGCATTTGCGGAGCGCGTCAAGTCCGCGGTCGGCAACGAGGCAAAGTCCTTTGCGGAGGATGCAAAGGAACTTGGCAAGGAGGCAAAGAAGCAGGGCAGCAAGGTCAAGGAAGGCGTCGAGAAGGCAAGCAAAACGGTCAAGTCCCGCGCCAAGAAGGTCGGTGCGACACTGAGCGGCAAAGAGACAGCCGTGAAGGTGTTTGTGGAGTTTGAGGGCAGACAGCTCGCGGTCGAAGAACTCACGGCGCGCGCTAAGGAAGCTTATCTCGCGGAGAATCCGGCGGCGGAAATCGAGAGCCTTGAGCTCTATGTGAAGCCGGAGGAGAATGCGGCGTACTATGTGGTAAACGGCGACGCATCCCCGTCTTATAAGCTCGCATTGTAATAGAAGAAACAGCGAAATACTCCCGGCAGGATTCACTTCTTGCACGGGGGTATTTTTTTGTGTACTATAGGAATTAGACAATTAATCGGCTGAAAAGCGTTTGGATTCAGAGAGGTATTTTATGTACGATCAGCAGGCAGTATGGGTGGGCAGCAGCGGCGACAAGCATTGCAACCTGCGTTTAAAGCAGGCAAATCGCCACGGCCTGATTGCGGGTGCCACGGGAACCGGTAAGACCGTCACACTCAAGGTGATGGCGGAATCCTTCAGCGATGCCGGCGTGCCGGTGTTTCTCGCAGATGTGAAGGGAGATCTTGCGGGCATGTGTCGGCCCGGTGAGGACAGTGCGGATATGCAGGCGCGCATTGCACACTTCGGTCTGCAGGAAGCCGGATTCCGCTACCGTGCTTATCCGACGGAATTCTGGGATATTTTCGGTAAGCAGGGACTTCCGCTTCGCACGACGGTCTCGGAGTTCGGACCTCTCCTGTTTGCGCGTCTTCTGGATCTCAATAAGATTCAGAGTGACTTGCTTGAGATTATTTTCCGCATCGCGGACGAAGAGGGTCTTTTGCTCCTCGACATGAAGGATCTAAAGTCCATGGTGCGCTATGTGGAGGAGAATGCCGATGCCTACCGGGAGCAGTACGGCAACATCGGAAAGAGCAGCACCGGTGCCATACTCCGCGCTCTCGTTGCCCTCGAGGGAAAAGGCGGCGCGCAGTTTTTCGGCGAGCCGGCGCTGCAGATTTCGGACTGGATGCGAGTCGATGCCGACGGCAGGGGCTATGTCAACATTCTGGACTCGACTTCCCTGATTCAGGATCCGACCATTTATTCGACCTTCATGCTCTGGATGTTGAACGAATTGTTCACCGAGCTCCCCGAGGCGGGCGATCTCGAGAAGCCGAAGATGGTATTTTTTTCTTTGACGAGGCGCACCTTTTGTTTGACAATGCACCGAAGACTCTGCTGGATAAAAATCGAGCAGGTCGTAAAGCTGATTCGCTCGAAGGGCGTCGGCGTCTATTTTATCACGCAGAATCCGTCGGATATTCCGGGCGGCGTTTTGGCGCAGCTCGGCAACAAAAGTTCAGCATGCGCTTCGCGCTTATACACCGGCAGAGCAGAAGGGGGTCAAGGCAGCGGCCGAGTCATTCCGAAAGAATCCGGCTTTTGATACGGCGACGGCGCTCCAGGAATTAAAGACAGCGGAGGCTCTGGTTTCCTTCCTCGACGAGGGCGGCGCACCGGAAGAGGTGCGGATTGCGTCCATTCTGCCGCCGCAGTCCAAGTTCGGCGCGCTGGATGCCATTACCAGACAGGCGGCAATTCTGGCGAGCGGTCTTCGCGATAAGTACGCGGAGGAGGTCGACCGGGAGTCGGCGTATGAGCTTCTGCTGCAGCGGGTCGATGAGCAGGCGGCCGCTGCGGCCAAGGCGAAGGAAGAAGCGGAAGCCGAGAAGCAGGCAGCCAAAGGAAGCGGCCGCTGCGGAAAAGCAGGCGGCAAAGGAAGCGGCGGCAGCCGAGAAGCAGGCAGCCAAAGAAGCAGCCGCAGCGGCAAAACAGGCGGAGAAGGAAGCCGCTGCCGCTGCGCGGGAGGAGAAGAAAAAAGCGGCGCAGCAGAAACGCATCTTCGCCTCTATCGGCGGCTCGGTCACGGGAACCATAGGAAGAGAAGTCGGCAAGCAACTCGGAAAGAGCGCGGGCGGCAGTTTCGGCAAGCAGCTTGGCGGCAATGTGGGTGCGAGCCTCGGGCGTGGCATTTTGAAGACGCTCTTAAAGTTCTGATGGAACCGAAGGCGGTTATCTTTGATCTTGACGGCACCTTGACGGAGTCCGGGGAAGGGATTATAAAAGCTGCGATTGCCGGACTTGCGGCGGTCGGACGAGAGAGCGGCGGAACAGAGAAGTTGCAAAAGTTAATCGGACCGCCGCTCACAGAGGGATTTTCCGAGGTCTACGGTCTCACAGAGGACGAGTGCAAAGAGGCGGTGCGCGCCTTTCGAGCCTACTATGAGACCAAGGGAATCTTTGAAAATGAACTCTATCCCGGCGCACTGAATCTGCTCCGGACATTGCGGGAGCTGGGAACAGCACTTTACCTTGCGACCTCCAAACCGGAACTGCAGGCGCGGCGCGTCCTCGCGGCTTTTTCGCTCACGGCATATTTCAAGGGAATTGCGGGGGGCGATGATACCAAGGACGGCGGCAACAAAGAAAAGATTCTCGCGCGACTGGTACAGACACAGGCGATACCGGCAGCTAGGGCGGTTATGGTCGGCGACCGCGCCTACGATATTTGTGCCGCTAACGCACTCGGCATTGCGGGTGTCGGCGTGACTTACGGCTACGGCAGCCGGGAAGAATTGGAAAAAGGCGGGAGCAACCCATATTGTTTCTTCCATCGATGCTCTGACAGACCTGCTCCTGAGGGATCTGTGAGAATAAAAAAAGCGAACAGAAAGGGAGGCTACAGATGATAGAGCTTGGCGCTATGAAACGGGAGAGTATTGCAGATCTTTGCAAGGACAGCCGCATTTCACTGGTGCGTGCAGCTGCAGAGGGCAGAGGGCGGGCGTTTGTTCCGACGCTCGACAGTCCTTCGTTTTGTCTGGTTCTGACGGGTGGCTTTTTCTTATCTGGTCGGAATGCCGCCGCGCGGCGAGGCTTCGATCGATCTCTATCACCTGCTTGCGCGGGAGTGCGGCGAGACCAGTATTCTTGCCGAGGACGAGTTGTGGGATAATTGGGTGGAGAAGCGCTTTGCCGGCGCCTTCCGGACGGTGTCCCGCTACCTGCTCCGCGCGCCGGAAGGGATGAAGGCAGAGACGCTGCAACAGCGAACGGAACTCGACGAAACCTACCAGCTGCGCCCACTCACGATACGACTCTTAGAGCGTCTCAGAGAGTTTTCCTTCAGCGAGAACCTGATGAGCAGCTTTGCTTCACAGGAGGCGTTTGAAAACTACGGGCGCGGCTATGTCGTGCTGAAAGACAATGAGCCGGTCAGTGCCTGCCTGGCCTATGTTCACAGCGAGGAGATTATGGATGTCAAGGCGGCAACCGAGAAGGCTTTCCGCCGCAGAGGACTCGCCTCGGCGGTCGGCGCCTCTCTGTTGTTGTCTTTCCGGGAGAGCGAAAGACTTCCGGACTGGGACACGGACAGCCTGTTTTCCGCAAGCCTCGGTGAGCGCCTCGGTTACCATGCGGAGCGTGAGTACAAGGTCTATCAAATTGCGGTAGAATAAAAGAACTTTACGCACAGGCAAAAGCGTCGTATAATACAGCTATAGCAAACAGCTCCTGAGATGTGCGACAATCTTACCAATTTTGAACCTGCAAACTTCTGACAGGGAGACATAAGATACAAAGCCGGATGTCAGGCCGCAACTCGTTGAGAAAATAGCGGAAGACAAATGGCCTTGTTCAGTCACCCACCTGGCATTGCCAGGCGTCAATAAGTAAGACCGGCATTTTGGGGCTGTTTTTTGGATTGAAAAGAGGCAGCGCGAGCTGCTTTTTTTGTGAACAGGGAAGGGTTATGATTAACGATCGGAATCAAAAGTATATCGCCTGGGGGCTCACCGCATTTGCGGTGGTCGCTGCGGCTCTTTTTTTCTCGTTTGTGCTTGAGCACCTGGGGCCGCTGGCACTTTTTCTGGGGAAAATCGTTGAAATTCTGATGCCGTTCATCTACGGCGCGGTGATGGCATTTCTGATGGCACCTACCTACCAGGCGCTCTCTGTCTTTGTCACGAAATGCCTGCGACCCGGAGGCCTACAGGGTCCCACGGAGGTCAAGATGGGCAAGCGCGTCCTGGTCAAATTCCGCGGGAGCAGCAGCGCCAAACTTTTCACCGAGGCGGAGCGACTCCGGAAAGAAAAAAATGCGGAGCGCATCGGGAAGATGGTGGCCACCTTTGCCTGTATCATCGTCATTCTCGCGGTGCTGACCGCGCTGATTGCGATGCTGATTCCGCAGCTCATCAGCGGCGTTTCGGACCTCACGAGTAACTTGCCGAAGGGTACCAATTCGGTCAGCGGCTGGATTCAGGTGCTGTTTCACGGCAGAAATCCCGACATGGAACAGATGGTTCTGGAGGGCTATCGCCAGATTTCTGACAGCCTCATGCAGTGGATTTCCGCGGACTTCATGCCGAATCTGAATAAGTATCTGACCCAGATGACCAGCGGGGTGATGCGGCTTTTTGTGTTTCTGAAAAACTTTTTCATCGGCCTCATTGTGATGGCCTACGGCCTCAATATGAAGGAGGCGCTCGCGGCACAGAGTAAGCGCTTTCTTTTCGCACTTCTGCCGCGACGCGTCGCAAACGACACGATTACAGAACTTCGTTATGTAAAGTGGGTGTTCTCGAGCTTTATTGTCGGCAAGATTATTGACTCCGTGATTATCGGCATCATCTGCTATATCTGCATGAGTTTCATGAAAATGCCCTATGCGCTTTTGATTAGCGCCTTTGTCGGCGTGACAAATGTGATTCCGTTTTTCGGACCCTTTGTCGGCGCGATTCCGAGTGCATTTATCCTGCTCATGGTTTCGCCGATTACGACGTTGCAATTTCTGATTTTTATTCTGGTGCTGCAGCAGTTCGACGGCAATATCCTGGGACCGCGCATCCTCGGGTCTACGACAGGCATGTCGAGTTTCTGGGTTCTCTTCGCCATTCTGTTTTTTGGCGGAATCTGGGGCATTGTCGGCATGGTGGTCGGCATTCCGACTTTTGCGGTGCTCACCAGATTTACGGAGCGAGCGCTCGCGAATGTCTTAAAGAAAAAGAAGCTTCCGGTCGAGGAAGGCTGCTATGATGCGCTGGATTATATCGATACGGAAGACGGCAGTTTGCACTACGGGCGGCGGGATAAAAAGAAATGAGCTTATTTGCAATTCGGACCGAAGTAGGCTATAATGCGACTAAAATCACGGGAGTGAGGGTGAACTTATGACATTATTAGAAGTTTGGAGAACCAAAGCATACGGTGACCAGCTCAGCAAAGAGGAGCAGGAAAAGCTCTGGAAGGATTATTTTCTGGTTGAGAAGGGCATCTACGAGAAGCTGCTCGCCGATGTGAGCAAGGTGGAGCGCGGCACGGTGAAGGAACTCGCCGAGAAGTACGGCACGGATATTCAGACCATGACGGGCTTCCTCGACGGCATCAGCGAGAGCCTGAAGCAGGACATTCCGACCGAGACCATGGATGAGAATACCGAGATCGTGTTGGAGATCGATCCGGAGAAGCTCTATTACAACATGGTAGAGGCAAAGGCCGAGTGGCTTTACGGTCTGGAGGCCTGGGATCACATTCTGAGCGCGGAGAGAAGAAAAGAGCTGTACCGCGAGCAGAAGCAGAGCGGTACGATTCGCAAGGAAGTCAAGGTCGGCAGAAACGATCCCTGCCCCTGCGGCTCCGGCAAGAAGTACAAATACTGCTGCGGCAGAAACGCATAAGTTTGGCTCCGCTCTTCGAACAGAGGAGAGCGGAGCATTTTTCATATTCGGAAGGGATAGGAGGCGCGCGGAATGGCGGCTTACCAGAGTTTTGCAAAACTCTACGATCTTTTTATGGACGGCGTTCCCTATGACGCCTGGTGCGAGCAGACTGTGCGACTCCTCGCGTCCTTCGGCATTACCGACGGGATTGTCGCGGAACTCGGTTGCGGCACGGGAAACTGCACGGAGCGGCTCGCGGCGCGGGGCTTTGATATGATAGGGATTGACAATGCCGAGGAAATGCTGGAAGAGGCGCTTCAAAAAAAGATAGCGAACGGCAGCAACGCGCTTTACCTCTGTCAGGATATGCGGGAATTTGAGCTCTACGGCACCTGCCGCGCCATCATAAGCCGCTGCGATGCGATGAATTATCTCTGCGGCACGGAAGAACTCTCTGAGGTGTTTCGGCTGGTCAACAACTATCTGGATCCGGGCGGTATCTTCCTCTTTGACATGAATACCGTTTACAAATATGAGCAGCTGCTCGCGGACAATACCTTTGCGGAAAATCGGGAAGAGGGCAGTTTCATCTGGGAAAACCACTATGACAGTGAGACTGCGGAGAATATCTACGACATGACCTTTTATCTCCGGGAGGAGGGGGATTGTTACCGTCGCGCGGAGGAAACCCATGTTCAGCGCGCCTATACACTGGCGGAAGTCAGAGAAGCGGCAGAGCGGGCAGGTATGGTCTTTGTCGCCGCAATGGATGCGGAGACCGAGGGGACGCTAACGGATGAGAGCGAGCGGATGTTAATTCTGCTGCGAGAACAGGGAAAGGAAGTAAATAATGAGTGATTATATCGTGAGAGCATTTGCGGAAGGCGGCATGGTGCGCGCCTTCGCGGCGACAACCGGAGATCTGGTGGAAGAGGCGAGACGCATTCACAGCACGAGCCCCATTGTCACGGCTGCGCTTGGGCGTCTGATGACGGCCGGACTCATGATGGGGGCAATGATGAAGGACAAGCAGGATCTTCTGACCATCAAGATTGACGGCGACGGTCCCATGCGGGGAATGCTGGTCACGGCAAACAATGCGGGCGAGGTCAAGGGATATCCCTATGAGCCTGCGGTGATTCTGCCGGCCAATCAGCTCGGGAAACTGGATGTCGCGGGTGCGGTCGGCAAAGGTACCATGACCGTCATCTCGGATCTCGGCTTAAAGGAGCCCTATGTGGGGCAGGTCGAATTGGTCTCCGGTGAAATCGCGGAGGACATTGCCTATTACTATGCGTCGAGTGAGCAGGTGCCGTCCGGCGTGGGGCTTGGCGTGCTGATGAATCAGGACAACACGGTTCGCTGTGCCGGTGGCTTTATTGTGCAGCTTATGCCGGGTTGCCCCGAGGAAGTGATTACGGCGCTCGAAGACCGCCTCAAAACAGTGGGATCTGTGACGAGCTTCTTAAAAGAGGGAAAGACACCGGAGGATATTCTCGCCTGGATTTTTGAGGGCAGAGAGCTCAAGCTCACGGATAAGCTTCCGTGTCGCTTTCACTGCGACTGTTCGAGAGAACGGGTCGAGAGAGCGTTAATCAGTCTCGGCAGCAAGGAATTAAAGAGTATGGCGGAAGAAAAAAAGCCCGCAGAACTTCATTGCCAGTTCTGCGGGAAGTCGTATCTGTTTTCGCCGGAAGAACTCACGGCGTTGGAGCGGGAAGCTCACTGACGCACGGGCTGTTCTCTGCGCTCATAGAGTGCGGGGTGACGGCGCAGCCAACGCATATAGCCGAGCGTATAGTGTTCTCCCTTGTCGCGGAGCATATAGAGGAGCTTTTCGAGAAGTGCCCGGGTTTCCGGGTGTAAGAGGCGCCCCTCTTGTTTGGAGAGATAGTAGCCGAGCGGCACGGCATCGGTGTAGTCCTGTCCGCTGTACACTTTGGAGGCGGCAATGCGGTCGCAGACCATCTCGAGCACAAAGCGGAGCGGCATTTTCAGGCTGACCCAGCCGCGCTTTTTGTCGACATCCACCCAGTACTCGTAATGGTGACGGTTGCGTCCTTTGTGGTGCAGCCAGGAGCGGGAATAGCCGAGTTCCTGGCGCTCGGCGGCGTTTGGGGAGCGTACGCCCTGGAAGTAACGGACACCGGTCATGAATTCGGTCGGGGAATATTTGGAGAGATCGTGTGCCAATCCCTGACGTATCAGGCCGACTTTGAAGCAGAGATCCATGACAGTCAATTTGTGTTTTGTGATGGTGCAAAAGTGCTGTATCGCGTTTTTGGCGTAAAAAAGAGGTCTCATCGTAAAAACTCCTATGAATTGTCGAAATAATTTGACAGTAGCCTTAACGTATGCTATTGTAGCGATGGTTGCAGAAGTCTGCAAGCCACAGATTATTTTTTCGGAGGAACACCGGTTATGAGCAAGGGCACAGTCAAGTGGTTTAACAACCAGAAGGGTTACGGATTCATTTCGGATGAGGGCGGAAACGATGTTTTCGTGCACTATTCCGGTCTGAAGATGGATGGGTTCAAGACCCTCGAGGAAGGCGCAAAGGTCGAGTACGACATTGTCGACGGCGCTAAGGGACCGCAGGCTACCAACGTCTTGGTGATTGAGTAAACCGGTTCCCCCGTGGGAAACGACTATTCATGAGATCAAACAAAAAGAACCGAAGTTCGCATTTTGCGGCTTCGGTCTTTTTTTATTTCCGCAGAGAAAGAGAAGAGAGCAGGGTGTTCAGATATTCGCCGCAGAGTGCCGGCGTAGCGGCAAAATCGGAGAAGGGCAGGTAGAGCAGTGTGCTGCGCGCGGTTCGCTGAAAACAGGGCTGCTTCGGTTTCATGCGCCCGGGGAGTGCCAGAAAGGCATCGTGCTTCGGCTGACGTGCGGTATCGCGGGTGGCCTTTTCCTTTGCGGCGGCATCCACAAAAGCAGCCAGACTTTTGTGGAGCAGGCTGCCGTCTTCTTTCAGAATATAATAATTCCGATAATCCTTCCAATAGTGAAAGAGTGTGTCGGTGAGAAGCGGCAGTGTGGCGGACAGAGCGTTCCCCTCGGCGTTCAGAGAGACGGTCTCCTTTTCCAGCGAGAGCGGAAAGGGAAGTGCCGTTTCACTGCGCGCGGACAGCCTGGCGACCGTTTTCTCACGCGTGAGAGTCAAGTCTTGAAATGTTCCGCAAAAAAAAGCGGGAATCGCAAGGAGGGATAGCAGAGAAGGCAGTGCGACGACATCGGCCGCATTATGCGCGAGCAGAGCCTGAAGCAGAGCCTCGTCATGCGTTCGTTGCCAGAGGGAATAGGTTTCAATCAGCTCGGCACCAGTGAAGGGATCTTCCCGGGTGAGACCGAGTCGAGCTTCAAGCGCACGCTGGGTGAGGCGCTCTCCGGCAAAGAGTGCGCGGTACGGGGAGACAGCCGCATAAAAGTCCAGGCTCTGCTTTTCGGTGAGAGGGCAGGGCAGATGATACTGCGCACTGCACTGTGTGAGAAAAGGCAGATCAAAGCGCGCGCCGTTAAAATGAACGAGCGTCGCAAAGGGGGCGGCAAAGGCGAAGAAACTGCGCAGCAAGGCCTGCTCTTCGCTCAGCGAATCGGCGAACCATTGGTGCAGGACCGCATCGCCCGCATCCGAAAAAGAAAGTGCGCCGATCAAATAAATCTGCGCAGAGGCCGGGGAAAGACCGGTGGTCTCAATATCAAAGAAAAGCAGGGAGGAAGGAGCTGTCCCGGCGGGCAGCGTGGAAAGAATCTGCGCATAGTTGTCGCGCGATACCTTTGTTTCGAAGGAAACCATACAACTTCTCCTCTCTCATTTCGGTACTCTAGTATACGCCTTCCTTGTTAGATTGAAAAGGCTGTGCTAAACTAGACAACAGGGAAGTTTCGACAGAGCAGGAGGGTTTATGATTTCTTATATCAAGGGAACGCTTGCTGCGGTCGGTGAGAGCGAAGTGATTGTTGAGGCGGGTGCTTTCGGCATTGCCGTAAAGACCTCCCGCGCAGTCATCGAGAGACTGCCGACGAAAGGCGCGGAGCTCTTACTCCATACCTATTTAAAGATGAGCGAGGATGCGGTTTCGCTCTATGGTTTTGACAGAGAGGCGGATCTCCGCCTCTTTCGTGCGCTGCTCGGTGTGAGCGGCATAGGACCCAAGAGGGGGCACTCGCCGTGCTGTCGGCGCTGGAGCCTGAGGCGCTGAAGCTTGCCGTGCTGACAGGCGACGCAAAGGCAATCGCAAAGGCCCCGGGCATCGGCGTCCGGACAGCGGAGCGGATTATTCTGGAACTCAAAAACCAGGAGGTTGTGCAGACGCTTTCGGCGGACACAGTGTCCGGCGGAAGTGTTTCCGGCGCTGCTGCGGCGGAGGCAATCGAAGCGCTGGTGCAGCTCGGCTATGGCATAGGCGAGGCGACGCGCGCGGTCCGGGCCGTTCCGGAAGCAGAAAAGAAGGACAGCGAGACACTCTTACGGGAGGCGCTCCGGCAGTTCTGAGCCTGAGAGGAGAATATGGAGCGTAGAATCATAACAACAGAACTTGCAACCGAGGAGACACGATTCGAGCAGTCGCTTCGGCCGCAGCGCTTACAGGAATATATCGGACAGAAGAAATTAAAGTCCATGTTGCAGGTCTATATCGACGCGGCGAGACAGCGGCGAGAGTCTCTGGATCACGTGCTCTTTTACGGGCCGCCGGGACTCGGCAAGACTACGCTCTCCGGCATCATTGCGAATGAGATGGGCGTGCACATGAAAATCACTTCGGGGCCTGCCATCGAGAAGCCGGGTGATATGGCGGCAATCTTAAATCATCTGCAGGAGGGCGATGTGCTCTTTGTCGATGAGATACACCGCTTGAACCGTCAGGTGGAGGAAGTGCTCTATCCCGCGATGGAAGATTTTGCAATCGACATTGTGCTCGGCAAGGAGAGCAATGCCAAGAGCATACGCCTCGCGCTGCCGCACTTTACCTTAGTCGGGGCGACAACAAGAGCGGGTTTGCTCTCCGCACCGCTCCGGGATCGCTTCGGCGTGGTACAGCGCCTTGAATTTTATGAGCAGGACGAACTGCAGGAGATTGTCCTCCGCTCGGCAAAAGTACTCGGTGTCGAGATTGATGCGGCGGGCGCGGCAGAAATTTGCGCGGCGCTCCCGCGGAACTCCGCGGCTGGCTAACCGCCTACTGCGGCGCGTCCGGGATTTTGCGGAAGTTAAATACAGCGGTGCCGTTACGGAAGCAGTGGCGCGCGATGCGCTGAATCTTTTGGATGTCGATACCTGCGGCCTCGACGCAGGGGACAGAACCATATTGAATCTCATCATTGATATGTTTCACGGCGGCCCGGTGGGACTGGATACGCTGGCTGCGGCGCTCGGGGAAGATGCAGGCACGCTGGAGGAAGTCTATGAGCCCTATCTCCTGATGCAGGGCTTTTTGATTCGGACACCGCGCGGCAGAGTCGCAACAGAATACGCATACAGCCATTTGAATCGAAAAAAGGAAGATGAGGAGCAAGCAGATGCGTGACGAACAGAGTAGACAGCGTAGTACAGAAGTCATCATTGACGGCAAGGTAATTCCGCTCGCCGGGGGCGACAGTGCGTATCTTCGCCAGGTTGCGGCTTATATCGACAATAAAATTGCGGAGCTTAGGCAGAACCGCGCCTATGCGCGTCAGAACAGTGAGCGGAGGGCACAGATTCTCTGGCTGAATCTTGCGGATGACTGTCTGCAGGCGAGAGCGGAGAGTGCGGAACTCAAGGAAGAGGCGGCAGCGCACGCCTCCGAAGTCTATGCCCTGAAGCGAGAACTTGTCGAGCAGCGTCTTCGCATGGAGACCTTGCAGAAAGATGCCAAGGATGAGGCGGCAGAGGCCTCGCTTGCGGCAGAGAAGCAGAAGCTCGAAGAGCAGCTTGCCGCCGCGGAAAAAGAGAAGGAAGCGCTGCAGGCGGAAAAGGAACGCCTCACTGCCAACATACACCGTCTCGAAGAGGAACTGGAGGCAGAGAAGAAACGCAGCAAGGAACTGGAAACAGAGCTGGATGAGCTGCTTTCCAAGTAAACGGATAGATTAGGACAGAATGAGGAATAAGATACCAGAACTTTTGGCACCCGCAGGCTCAATTGAAAGCCTGCGGGCGGCAGTGAATGCAGGCGCAGATGCCATTTATGTCGGCGGTGCGAAGTATGGCGCGAGAGCTTATGCGGAGAATCCGGAGGAAGCGGATCTCATCGGGGGGCTGCGCTATGCGCACCGCTTTGGTGTTCGTATCCATATGACGGTCAACACCCTCTTAAAAGAGGCGGAACTTCAGACTTTGCCGGATTATATCGCACCCTATTACGAAGCGGGATTGGATGCTGCAATTGTGCAAGACCTGGGAGCGCTGGCTCTGCTGCACGAGCATTTCCCGCTTCTTTCCCTGCACGCAAGTACCCAGACTACCATTACGGGGCCGCATGCCGCAGAGTTATATCGGCGCCTCGGCGTGAGCCGTGTGATTCCGGCGCGTGAATTGAGCCTCGAAGAACTGGTGCGCATCAAACAGGGAGACCGGATTGGAGGTCGAGAGTTTTGTGCACGGCGCACTCTGTTACGCCTACTCCGGACAGTGTTTCATGTCGAGTCTTCTCGGCGAGCGCTCGGGCAATCGGGGGCGCTGTGCCCAGACCTGCCGCCTGCCTTATAGTCTGCAACGCGAAAATCAGAAATCGTCCGGACAGGGACTGCTCCTCAGCTGTAAAGATCTCTGCAGCCTGGATTTGATTCCGATGCTCGCAGAGAGCGGCATAGACAGCCTAAAAATCGAGGGGCGTATGAAGAGCCCGCGCTATACGGCCGGTGTCGTATCCATCTGGCGGAAGTACCTGGACCTCTACGCGAGGGAAGGGGCAGAGGGATTTCAAGTGGAAGCGGCGGACAGGGCGCATCTCTTGGACCTCTTTGACCGGGGCGGTCAGACAGAGGGATATTATCGCCAACATAACGGGCGCGAAATGATAGTCCTGCAGGAGAAGAAAGAGAAGCGGAAGCAGAATATTCCATATGAAGAGGAAATCGAAGAGAAGTATCTAAAAACGGAGCGGGAGTTGCCGCTCTACGGAAAGTTTGTGCAGCGGGACGGCGAGCCGATGTATTTGGAACTCAGCGCTTCCGTTCCCGGAGCGGGGCAACTCAGTGTCGAAGTCACGGGCGAAATTGCCGAGCGGGCGAGAACGGCCGGGAGTACGGCGGAGGCAGTGCGGGAGCGGCTTCAGAAAACCGGGGGCACGGGCTTTCGTTTTGCAAAGCTGGATGTCTCAATCGAAGAGGGCTTTTTCTTTCCGGTGAAACAACTGAATGAGCTGCGCCGAAAGGGAATCGAAGCAATTTCCGCAAGATTGACGCGGCCTTTCTGCGGGATTCTGTGCGTGACACAGAGACTGTTCGCGCAGCAAAGACAGACAGCAAAGACAAGATTGTCCGCACGACAGATACAGAACAGACAGCGCCGGAACTCCATGTGAGCTGTGACAGCTGGGAGCAGATACAGACGGTTTCCGCGATGGAAGAGGTCGCCGCGATCTCCTTCGGCGCAGACAGTATTCCGGCGGAGAGGTGGCAGGCGGCGGTCCGCTGCATACAGAATGCAGGCAAGCGAGCGTATCTGCTCTTGCCGCAGATTTTCCGGACAGAAGCAGAGTGCTTTTTCCGGGAGCAGGCGGAACGAGTGGTCGATTTGCCGCTGGATGCTTTGATTATCCGGAATCTGGAAGAGCCGGGCTTTTTTGAGACACTCTACGGAGAACGGAACAGGCGCTGTCCGGCCTTCTATTTTGATTTTCAAGTCTACGGCATGAACAGGACAGCGCAGCTCTGTCTCAGAGAGTTCGGTGCCGCGCGTCTCACATTGCCGATTGAGGAAACAGTGCGAGAGCTCAAATCTCTTGACACGGCGGGACAGGAGATGGTTGTCGCGGGGCGGCTGCCGATGATGGTGTCGGCGAACTGTCTCAAAGACAGCGGCGCGCTGTGATCATAAACCCGAGTATATGAAACTCAGGGACCGTCGCATGATGGAAATGCCTGTCAAGACGCATTGTACCTTCTGCTATAATACAATTTACAATGCGGCGCCGCTCAGTTTGAGCGGTGTGGCTGCGGAGCTTACCGGGCTCAAGCTTGGCGCGGTGCGTCTCTTACTCAGCAATGAGAGCGCTGCAGAGACAAAGACGGCGGTGCGCTCGATTTACCGGAGCTTTGTTCTGGGGGAGCTGGGCGTCCCGGAGGCATACGAAAACTTTACGCGCGGGCATTTTAAGCGCGCGGTCGAATGAGGCAACGGGACAGGGAGAAAGGGCTTGTGCTGCAAAGCTGTCAGTAGTACACTTACATTTGTTTGGGGATATGCGTCGCGCAGGAGGGATTGCAAATGGTCGAAGCAACGAGCTGTGGCGGCATCGTGATCTTTCACGGAAAGATCCTGCTGCTCTATAAGAATTACAGAAACCGCTATGAGGGTTGGGTACTCCCGAAGGGCACCGTAGAGGCGGGCGAGAGCTTTGAGACAACTGCGCTTCGCGAGGTAAAAGAGGAGACAGGAGTCAGTGCTCATATTGTCGAGTACATCGGCAAGAGCGAATATACATTTAACGCCCAGGCAGAGCAGGTCGACAAGAGTGTCCACTGGTATCTGATGAGCGCGGAGAGCTATTATTCCAAACCGCAGCGGGAAGAGTTTTTTATGGATTCCGGCTATTACAAGTATCACGAGGCATGGCATCTTCTGAAATTTGCAAATGAAAAGGCAATGCTCGAAAAGGCCTATGCGCGCTATCAGGAACGAAAGCGAAATCGCATCAGCGAGTCTGACTGATGTGCAGCTATTATAATAGGAAGAAAGAGGGGTAACGCCATGATTCAATTGGAACGCAGCTCTGTTATGAATCTGGAAAATGCGATGCGCGGCGCGAGAAATCCGCTGAATTCCTGGGCAAGAAGTGACAGCTACTACGACGAAGCCGGAAATTATATTCTGGGAGAGAACGATCTCGGTCTGGCCATGCGACTCAGAAAGGCCGGGAGCGATCATCGGAAGTATATGCGTCAGATTTTTGTCTCGGTCGATATCACGGCGCCGCTCTACTGGTGGAAGGAATATGACACCTATAAAGTGGCGACGGTGGCAAACTCCACTTCGACTATGCACAAGATTCACAGCAAACCCTTTTCACGGGAGGATTTCTCTCACGACCATATGACAGAAGAAGCGCTCGCTGCGCTGGATCGGATGATTGAAGTTCTGGAGCAGTTGCGTCTTCGCTTTGTCGAGACCAAAGAAAAAGACGCATGGTATTCGATGATACAACTGCTTCCCGAAAGCTATCAGCAGCTTCGCACTTGCAGCTTTAACTATGAGACGCTGGTGCACATTTATTTTTCAAGACGCGATCACAAGCTTGCCGAGTGGCATACGTTTTGCGATTGGATTACTTCGCTCCCCTACGCGAAGGAACTGATACTCGGAGAAGAAGCATGATTTTGATCGCGGCGGTGGACAGCGCCTGGGCCATCGGAAAAGGCGGTAGGCTTCTGGTCAAAATTCCCCGCGACCAGAAACTGTTTTTGGAGGAGACGCTTGGCAAGACTGTCATCATGGGGCGGAAAACTTTTTTGGATTTGCCGGGACAGCAGCCGCTTTACGGCAGGCGTAACATTGTGCTGAGCCGGAGCCCGGAGTTTGCACCGAAAGGTGTGACTGTCTGCCACAGCATCGGGGAGGTCTTGCGGGAAGTCCGGGAACTTCCCAGGGATGAGGTCTTTGTGTGCGGAGGTGAGAGCATCTACCGAGATTTTCTGCCGTATGCGGACAGCGCGGAAATCACAAAGATTGATTACCTCTATGACGGCGATCGCTTTTTCCCGAATCTGGATCGGGATTCGGAATGGGAACTGACCCGGGAGAGCGAAGAGGAAACCTATTTTGATTTGCCGTTTTCTTTCTGTCGCTACGAGCGAAAGAGCGGCGGCATGCGGATAGAATAAGTGCGCGAAAACAAGTCTTGATTCGGTAACACGGTATTACAGCAATGGAGAATCCTTATGTATAAAATCCTGAAGAAAAAGAAACTTGCAGAGCAAATTTGGCTCATGGATGTCGAGGCACCGCGCGTCGCCGCGAAGTGTCTGCCGGGAGAGTTCCTGATTGTAAAAATCGATCGCTACGGCGAGCGGATTCCGCTGACCATCTGCGACTATGACCGCGAGAAGGGTACCGTGCTGATCGTCTTCCAGGTTGTCGGCGCGAGTAGCTACCGGATGGCGGAGCTGAACGAGGGCGATTTCTTTGAGGATGTCGTGGGACCGCTCGGATGTCCCTCGGAGCTCACCAAAAAGACGCCGGAGGAACTCCGGAAAATGAACATTCTCTTTGTGGCCGGCGGCGTCGGCACAGCGCCTGTCTATCCGCAGGTCAAATGGCTGAAGGAGCAGGGGGTCACGGCGGATGTCGTGCAGGGCGCAAAGAATAAGGATTTGGTGATACTCGAGGATGAGATGCGCGCGGTCTGCGGGGAGCACCTCTATATCACCACCGATGACGGGTCCTATGGTTTCCACGGCCTTGTGACCGCAAAAGTCGAGGAGCTGGTGGAAAAAGAAGGCAAGCGATATGATCTCTGTGTCGCAATCGGCCCCATGATTATGATGAAGTTTGTCGCGATGCTCACCGAGAAGCTCGGCATCCCGACGGTCGCCAGCATGAATCCCATTATGGTGGACGGCACGGGGATGTGCGGCGCCTGCCGTCTGATTGTCGGTGACGAAGTCAAGTTTGCCTGTGTGGACGGTCCGGAGTTTGACGCACATAAGATTGACTTTGACCAGGCGATGAAGCGCGCCAGAATGTATGCGAGCGAAGAGGGCAGAGAGTATCTGAGAGAAAAAGAAGGCAAGACGCACCACGGCGGCTGCGGAAATTGCGGAGGGCAGCAGTAATGGACATGATGAAGAGAGTTCCGATTGCGGAGCAGGCACCGGAAGAGCGCGCCAAAAATTTCAAAGAAGTATGCCTCGGCTATACGGAGGAAGAGGCGAGAGCGGAGGCATCCCGCTGTTTGAACTGTAAGAATCCGCGCTGCGTTGCGGGATGTCCTGTTTCGATTAATATTCCGGCATTTTTACAGCAGGTCATCGCCGGACAGGAGGCAAAGGCTGCGGGCATCATCGCCGAGAGTTCGGCACTTCCGGCAGTCTGCGGCCGCGTTTGTCCGCAGGAAACCCAGTGCGAGGGCGTCTGTATTCGCGGCATCAAGGGTGAGCCGGTTGCAATCGGTAAGTTGGAGCGCTATGTGGCAGACTGGGCGCGTGAGCATAAACTGGAGCCGGAGAACCATTCCGAGAAAAACGGGCAGCGCGTCGCTGTGATCGGTGCGGGGCCGGCGGGACTCACCTGTGCCGGCGACCTCGCTAAGCTCGGCTATGAGGTCAAGATTTTTGAGGCGCTCCACGAACCGGGCGGTGTGCTGGTCTACGGTATCCCGGAATTCCGGTTGCCGAAGGACACGGTGGTTGCGCATGAAGTCGAAAATGTCAAAAAACTCGGCGTGGAGATTGAGACCAACACGATTGTCGGAAAGTCGGTCTCGGTAGACGACCTTCTCGACAAAGAGGGCTACGATGCGGTATTTATCGGTTCGGGCGCAGGCCTGCCGATGTTCATGCATATTCCGGGCGAGACGGCGAGCGGCGTCTTCTCGGCAAATGAGTTTTTGACGCGCAATAACCTCATGAAGGCCTTCCGAGAAGACTATGACACACCGATTTTTGCGGGCAAGCGTGCGATTGTCGTGGGCGGCGGAAATGTCGCAATGGATGCGGCGCGGACGGCGCTTCGCCTCGGCGCGGAGACGCATATCGTATACCGCCGTTCGGAGGCGGAGCTTCCGGCGCGCGCGGAGGAAGTGCACCACGCAAAAGAAGAGGGCGTCATTTTTGATTTGCTCACCAACCCGGTCGAGATTTTGCAGGATGAAAACGGCTGGGTTCGCGGCGTCCGTGTGATTCATATGGAGCTCGGTGAACCGGATCAGTCGGGCAGAAGAAGACCGGTCGAGATTCCGGGTTCCGAGGAGGAAATTCCGGCGGATACGGTTATCATGGCACTCGGCACTTCGCCGAATCCCTTGCTTTCCTCGACGACGGAGGGACTTGAGACAAATCGCAAAGGTTGTCTGATTGCCGATGAGAAAAACGGTCAGACCACGCGCGAAGGTGTCTTTGCGGGGGGAGATGCCGTAATCGGTGCGGCCACCGTGATTCTGGCGATGGGAGCCGGCAAGCAGGCGGCGCGCGGCATTGACGAATATCTCCGCGCGAAACGGGCGTGATTGTAATCTATTCGGATATAGTATATAATAATCAAAGGGATATAAGCCCGATTATTTTGTGCATTTGCACGAGCGGAGGACAGAGGAGGAAAGGTACATGAGTAAGCTTGATTTGAGCAAGTATGGCATTACCGGAACAACAGAGATCGTACACAATCCGTCTTATGAATTGTTATTTGAAGAGGAGACCAAGGCGGGTCTGGAAGGCTTTGAAAAGGGGCAGGTGACCGAGCTCGGCGCAGTCAACGTGATGACCGGCATTTACACGGGTCGCTCTCCGAAAGACAAGTTTATCGTCATGGACGAGAACTCCAAGGATACGGTCTGGTGGACCTCCGATGAATACAAGAATGATAACCATCCGGCTACCGAAGAGGCTTGGCGCGCAGTCAAAGAGCTCGCAAAAAAGGAACTCTCCGATAAGCGCCTGTTTGTGGTCGACGCATTCTGCGGTGCGAACCCGGATACCCGCATGGCAGTGCGCTTCATCGTCGAAGTCGCATGGCAGGCACATTTTGTGACCAATATGTTCATTCGTCCGACGGCGGAAGAGCTCGAGAACTTTGAGCCGGACTTCATTGTCTACAATGCGTCGAAGGCAAAAGTTGAGAACTATAAGGAACTCGGCCTCAACTCCGAGACCGCGGTTGTCTTCAACATCACAACCAAAGAGCAGGTCATTCTGAATACCTGGTACGGCGGTGAGATGAAGAAGGGCATGTTCTCGATGATGAACTATTACCTTCCGCTCCGCGGCATTGCATCGATGCACTGCTCGGCAAATACCGATATGAACGGCGAGAACACGGCGGTGTTCTTCGGCCTTTCGGGCACCGGCAAGACCACGCTCTCGACCGATCCGAAGCGTCTTCTGATCGGCGATGACGAGCACGGCTGGGATGATTCCGGTGTCTTCAACTTTGAGGGCGGTTGCTATGCCAAGGTCATCAACCTCGACAAGGAGTCCGAGCCGGATATTTACAATGCAATCCGCCGCGATGCACTTCTCGAGAATGTCACGGTCGATGCCGACGGAAAGATTGATTTTACGGACAAGAGTGTCACGGAGAACACCCGAGTTTCTTATCCGATCGATCACATCGAGAAGATTGTGAAGCCGGTTTCCCACGGCCCGGCAGCGGAAAATGTGATTTTCCTCTCGGCGGATGCGTTTGGCGTATTGCCGCCGGTCTCCATTCTGACGCCGGAGCAGACCAAGTATTACTTCCTGTCCGGCTTTACGGCAAAGCTCGCGGGAACCGAGCGCGGCATCACCGAGCCGACCCCGACTTTCTCGGCTTGCTTCGGTCAGGCTTTCCTCGAGCTGCATCCGACCAAGTATGCGGAAGAGCTTGTGAAGCGCATGGAGCAGAGCGGTGCAAAGGCATACCTTGTGAATACCGGCTGGAACGGCAGCGGCAAGAGAATTTCGATTAAGGACACGAGAGGTATTATCGATGCCATCCTGAACGGCGACGTGCTGAAGGCACCGACCAAGAAGATTCCGTTCTTTGATTTTGAAGTGCCGACCGAGCTTCCGGGTGTGAATCCGGCTATCCTTGATCCGCGTGATACCTATGCGGACAGCGAGGAGTGGAACAAGAAGGCAAAGGATCTCGCAGAGCGTTTCATCAAGAACTTTGTGAAGTATGAAGGCAATGCAGCCGGCAAGGCTTTGGTTGCGGCAGGTCCGAAGACCGAGGCATAACGATATAGACGAAAAGGAAACCATGTATCGGCATGGTTTCCTTTTTTTTGCGGATATCGGCAGAACCTCCGGCGCCGATGTTCAGCCTCTGTCAATCGGAACAAGGCGCCGATTTCGAGTCATTGCGACGATATAAGGTTTACATAATATTATTATGTGAAATAAATGCGGGAGTTTCGCGTTGTTCGAATTCGGATGCCGAAGCGCTACATCTTTTAACAAAAAGAATAAGAAACGAAAAACATAGATACAAAAAATTGCAAAGCGCGTGTACATCTGTATATTTTAAGAGAAGTTTAAGAGTTTAAGATTGAGCTATACAAACGGAGGACAACGAATGAGCAAACGAGGGAACAAGTCAAAGCGCTTGCTTGCGATGATGCTGAGTGCTGCCATGACAGTGCTGAACATCTCGACGGCAGTACCCGCTTATGCAGCGCCATCCGCAGAGGAATATCGGGAAGACGCAGAGCTGATCAATGACTTGGCTCTCCCGAAGTCTTTGCAGCAGCAGTTGCGGACAAAGGGAGCGAGCCCTTCTGACGCTACCGGGCAGAACAAGGCAGCGGAGGATATCCTCGCGGGCACAGCGCGCTGGGGGACACCTTCCAATGCGGCGCGTGTGTTACACACCCAGCTCGACGGCGTTGAGATTGAAGTCAGTGCACCGGCCGGCGTGTTGCCGGAAGGCGCGACGCTCCGCGCGCGGAAGCTGACCGAAGCGGAAGAGCAGGAGGTGCTCGCGAAAATCAATGAGCACGCAGCGGCGAGCGGCAAGACGGCCACCGCGCAGTTCCTCTGCGATCTGACAGTGTTAAACGCAGCGGGAGAGCCGATTCAGCCGGATACCGCGAAGGGTACGCTGGCGGTTTCCTTCCATAATATAAGCATTGTCTCCGCAGAGAGTTCGAAGACAGCGCCGGAAGAAGAGAATGAAACCGAGAAGACAGGCGTTTCCGTGCTTCATATTGATGAGGCAGCCGAGAAGGTCGACACGCTTCGCGAGGGACTCGACGAGAACCTGCCGGTTTTACAGGCAGCGGCAGAGCATTTCTCGCCCTTCGCAGTCGTCAACTATCAGACCGGCAACACCCAGCTCGGCGTGTCCTTTAAGCTTCTCGACTACGACGGAGACGCGACGCGCCAGACCTATAAGCTCGGCGATGTGACTGTGGTTGACGGTGTCGGAAACGGCATTACCTCGATGAACTTCCAGGTCGACACGGGTAACATTATCGACATGCCTGCGAGCGGTACGGTTGTCGGCAGCAAGACCTACCAGAGCTTTACGGATATCAATCCGGCGGGCAGCCATCTGTTCTACCAGTTCATTTTCCCGACCGCATTGACGGCGGCCGAGGCAAAGGACTTCATTGAGCAGCAGATGAAGTTCAAGCTTGCGAGCCCGGGCGCAAATCAGCAGTTAAAGATTACGCTCGGTAACGGTCAGAACAACTTCCCGACCAACGCGATTATCAAGATTTCGAAGAAGACGATTCCGAACCCGATGCCGGGAGACAGTGCGGAGCACTACTATATGTATGTGGAGCCGCAGCCGGCAGGGCTTGTGAGCTGGGCGGACAGCTACAACACCGCAAAGCAGAGCTACCTGGACGGTATGCGCGGCTACCTGGTAACGATTACCTCCGCGGTAGAGGATCAGGTGCTTGACCAGATCACCTCGCCGACCACCGGAGCTTGGTCCGGCGGTGCGCGTTTCGAGGGCATCAACGACGCGACGAGTGTTCCGGCTTGGTCCGATAACTCGGTTGCGGGACGCACCGGCACCGTTTTTGCAAACCAGAACTTGAATGCATCTTCTACCTCGACGGCGACTGCGGCAAGACGCTTCCGCTGGCAGGACGGACCGGAGAGCGGCATTGAGTACTATGAGCAGGGCACCGGCGGCGCGAATCCCTTAGGAAACGGAACGCCGCTCGTGACGCCTTACTCCGGCGGAATTCCGGCGTACACGCACTTCCGTCCGACCGGTGAGCCGAACTCTGCGGTAGGACACGGCCTCGCGGTCAGCGGTTACGAGGGTGTCATGCAGTGCACAACGCGGGCTACTGGAATGACCTCCATAACCGGAGTGACTATACCGGCGGCGGTCTCGATGTCAAGGGTTTCTATATCGAGTTCAGCGGTTACAATAAGACCGGCGACACCGCTGATGAATCTGTTCCGCTGGTCACGGCACCCACCGCGACGGTGATAGTGGGCGGTCAGACCTATTACTTCAGCAATGCGGACGATGCGGTTGCGTTCTCTTCGCAGAACGGCAATGCACCGGTGAGTCTGATCGGTAACACAACGCTCACGACGAATGTGCCGGCCGGTGTGACCATAGACCTGAACGGTCATACGCTCACGGTTCCCGCGGGCAGCACGGTCGTGAACAACGGCACCATCAACGCGACGAACCCCGCAAGCAATCTGCTGGTGCAGGGCGCGAACGGCAACTTTAGCAACGCGGCCGGCGGTCAGGTGACGCGCACGCTCACCATTCAGATGAATAACCGCACGGTCACGGCAACCGAGCCGCTCACTTGGGCAACCACGGATGCGACGGTTACCGGACTCATCGGCAACGACCGCGTGAGCGCACTCACGGTAAACTTCGACAACAGTTCGACCGCGGATGTGAATCCGACGCTCCCGGTCATTGCGGAAAATCCGACAAGCTTCGACAACGGAACCGCAGGCAGTGCGGCAATCGCTACCTATACCATCAACTATCTGCCGGGTACGGTGAACAGAAACCCGCATCAGTATACGGTGAAGTTTATCGCAAACGCACCGGCGGGGCAGACCGCGACTGGTACCATGGCGGATCAGACTATTATCGGCAATGCGGCTGCGAACCTGACGAACGGCTTTGCTGTGAACGGTTTCAGCTTTGTGAACTGGAGCGGTTCGAACGGTCAGACCTATGCGGACGGCGATATGCCGACGCTGCTTTCGACGCAGAATGGCGCGGTTGTCACGATGACCGCAAACTGGAGCGAAAACAGCTATCCTATTCAGTACACGACGAACGTGAACCCGGCATCCCGCACCGCAAGCGCTGCGGTAAACCCGAACACCGTGACAAGCTATAAGGTCACGGATCCGAACGTCACGATTCAGCCCATGACCTGGCCGGGCTACACCTTTGACGGCTGGTACGACAACCAGTTGTTCACGGGCATGCCGGTCTCGACCCTGCTCACGAGTACGGCGCCGGTGGGCAACAAGCACTACTATGCGAAGTGGACCGCAAAGAACTATAATCTCGCATATCGCCTGAACGATTCCGCGACTCAGCCGGCAAATAACCCGGATGCAGGGCTTCATAAGCTATACGGCAGAGGATGCGGATCACACCTTCGGAGCACCGACCCGTCCGGGCTATACCTTCCTCGGTTGGTTTACGGATCAGGCTCTTACAACCGCGGCACCGGCAACGCTGTTGACTGCGCAGGGCGATACGAACCCGACCATACTCTATGCAAAGTGGAGTGCGCCGCTTCCGTATTCGATTACCTATGTGCTGAACGATACGACCCCGGCCGGACACCCGGCAAGCAATCCGGCGACCAACCCGGGCGGCTTCGATGTGACGGACCCGACCATTAACCTGCAGGCGCCGACCCGCACGGGCTACACCTTCCTCGGCTGGTATGCGGACGCCGGTCTCACGACCCCGATTTTTTCGATCAACCCGGCGAGCGCGGTGAATTACACAGTCTACGCAAAGTGGAGTGCGCCGAATGCCTACAATGTACAGTGGACGCTGAACGACACGGTTCCGGCGGGTCTCACAGCGGCAAACCCGAATGCTTCGCTCACGAGCTATACGGTTGAGGACGCGGATTACACCCTGCGCCCGGCAACCCGCACCGGCTATACCTTTGAGAACTGGTATGACAACGCAGCACTCAGCGGCACACCGGTAACGACACTCCGCACGATGGACGCGGAAGACAAGCATTACTATGCAAAGTGGGGCAATGCGCTGAGCTATCCGATCACCTATGTGATGAACGATTCGGCGACCAGCCCGGCAAGCGCAGTCACACCGAATTCCTACACAGTTGAGGATGCGGATTTTGCACTCGGCATTCCGACCCGAAACGGCGCGACCTTCCAGGGGTGGTATGACAACGCGGCCTTCAGCGGCACGCCGATTACGACCCTTCACACCGCGAATGCGGAAGCGAAGACCTACTACGCAAAATGGCAGCTCGCAAACTACAGCATCAACTACAACTTGAACCCGGGGACGGGCATCGGAACTCCGACCAACCCGGCCTCCAATGTGCCGAGCTTCACGGTCGATGATGCCGTGCAGCTTGCACCGCCGGTGCGCCGCGGTTATACGGGTAGCTGGAACTTGAACGGTCAGACTGTTACGAGCATTCCGGCAGGTACGACAGGCCCGCAGAACTTGACAGCAAACTGGACACTCAATCACTACAGCATCAGCTATGATACCGGTGAGACGGTGAACAGCCCGATTCAGGGTCTCGGCACACTTCCGACCAGCTATACCATCGAGGACGGAACCATCACCCTGTCGACCCCGAGCCGCATCGGTTACACCTTTGTCCGCTGGGAGAAGAGCTCCGCACCGGGCGTCGCGGACAACCAGATCACGGCGGAGAGCGACGGCGAGGTGAGCTTCAAGGCAGTCTGGGAGCCAATCCGCTACCACATCACCTACGATACGGCAGGCGGCATCAACAACGCCGCGAACCCGACCACGTTCACAATCGAGGACGAGATTAACCCCTACGGTGCCGTGAAGCAGGGCGTCCGCTTCTGGACCTGGCAGGTCGTCGGCGGCAAGTTCCTGAACACGATTCCGGCCGGAACCACGCACGATGTGGCCCTCGTTGCGGTATACCAGAAAGATCAGGATACCGATAATGTCGGCGGCGGTGGTGCCGGTGGTGGCGGCGGTGCCGGTGGCGGCGGCGGAACCCGAAACGGCGGACACCGCGCGACCATCAGCCCGAACAATGTCGCACCGATTTCGAATCACAGCGATACGAAGCAGGATACGGCAAATACAAATCCGGCTGACAACACAACGGTTAACACGAGCGATGACCGCACAGAGCCCACGCCGCAGAAGAGAGCGGACCAGAGAGAGGGCAACAAGTATGTGTCGGACAACGACGGCGCAAAGAGAACGGTGAATCAGGGTGCAGTGAATCAGGGCACGGTCCGGAAGAGCGGCAAGCGTCGTCTCCCGAAGACCGGTGAAGCACCGCTCGCGCTGAACTATGCAGGCCTGGCACTTGGCATACTGCTCGCAGGCTTCGCAGCGGTCAGAAAGAAAGAAGAGCAGTAAAGCGAGACAGCGAATCGCGGCAAAAGCGGTATTCGCGAGAACAGAGAGAGGCGCTGTGCGTGAGCACAGCGCCTCTTTTATATCTGTAGCTTGTCAGACAGAGAGGTACAAAGTATACTTAGAAGGTTGATTTTAGAACAGATCGGAGAGGAGACGAGCGATGAAGACAAGAATACACCGCTCCAAATGTATACTGACTGCACTGCTCAGTGCGGCTATGGTTGTATGGAATGTTTCTGCGGCACTGCCTGTCTATGCCGCTCCGGCGATTGAGGATTTTCGGGAAGATGCGGAACTAATCAATGATTTGGCATTGCCGGCGGCATTGCAGAAAAAAACACAGAACAGGAATGCGAGTCCCTCCGAAGCGACAGCTGTCAAGGAACAGCAAGCCCTATTTGCGGGTGCCGCTGGTTGGGGGACACCGTCGAGTGCGACAAAGATATTGCGCACGGAGCTCGATGGCGTTGCAATTGAGGCCAGTGCGCCGGCCGGTGTGTTGCCGGAAGGGGCAGTGCTTAGAGCACGGCGGCTGACCGATGAGGAAGAGAGAGAAGTACTCACCCGAATAAGCGAACACGCGGATACGGAAGGCAAGGCTGTGACGACACAGTTTCTCTGCGATTTGACGGTATTCAATGCGGCGGGCAAAGTTGTGCAGCCGGATAGCAGCAGGGGGAAACTGGTGGTTTCCTTCCGGAATGTCGGCATTGTTGCTGCCGACTCGACCGAAATGGGGGAAGGCAGAGAGTATAACGCGGATGCCGAGGTCTCGGTACTTCATATCGATGAAACGAACAACAAGGTCGACACGCTTCGCGAGGGACTGGATGCCAACCTTCCCGTTTTGCAGGTAGCTGCGGAGCATTTTTCGCCCTTTGCGGTTGTCAATTACAGGCCTGCGACCACCCCGACACTCGGCGTGGAATTTAAGATGCTGGATTACGACAATGATAATCGCCTTGATTACCGTTTGAAGGATGTGACTGTTTTGGACACGGCCGGTAACGGCATCAGCTCTATGAGCATACAGGTGGACTCCGGTTATATTGATTCCATTCCGGACTATGTGCCGGGGGCAGACTCGCATGACTACAAGCTGTTTACGGACATCAATGCGAACCACTTGTTTTATCAGATTATCTTTCCGACGCCGCTCACCCCGGCAGAGGCGAAGACCTTTCTCGAGAACAAGCTTCACTTTCACCTCGCGAGTCAGGGAGCCAATCAACAGCTTACAATCAGTCTTGGGAACGGCCCGAGCCGTTTTCCGCAGAATGCGACAATCAAGCTCACAAAAGCCACGATTCCGAATCCCATGCCGGGCGACAGTGCGGAACACTACTATATGTATGTAGAGCCGCAGCCGAAGCGTTTAATCAGTTGGGCGGAGAGCTATAATCTGGCAAAGCAGACTTACCTTGACGGTATGCAGGGCTACCTGGTCACGGTCACTTCGGCGGTAGAGGACGATATTCTGAATCAGGTCACGGCGACCAATATCGGAGCCTGGTCCGGCGGCGCACGTTTTGAGGGCATTAACGACAGTGATTCGGTGCCGAACTGGACCGATAACCTGGCGCCCGGCAGAACAGCCGGTTCCGTTTTTGCCAACCAGAGCCTCAGCGGCTCCACAGGCAGCGGGGCGCATCGGCGGTTTCGCTGGCAGAACGGACCGGAGACGGGCATTGAGTATTACGAGCAGGGAAACGGCGGCTCCACGCCTACCGGCAACGGTCATGCGCTGAACACGCCCTACGGCACTTATTCTCATTTTGAGCCGACAGGCGGTGTGACCTATGAGCCGAATTCATCGGGCGGCATGCACGGCGGCCCGTATGTCTCGGGCTATGAGTCCGTCATGCAGGTACACAATGCGGGACACTGGAATGACCTCCACAATGTGAGTGAATACACGGGAGGCGGTCTGGATGTCAAAGGCTTTTATATCGAGTTCAGCGGTTACAAGAGGACGGGCTCCACAAGTGAGCAGGTCGTTCCGTTGCATACAGCATCGACGGTGTATGCCGAGCAAAACGGACAGCGGTATTATTTTCAGACTGCGGATGAGGCTGTAATCTGGGCGGGACAAAACGGCAATGCGTCGCTTACCCTGATCGGTGACACAACACTGACAGGCGATATCCCGGCCAATGTGAGCCTGGATTTAAACGGACACACACTGACCGTTCCCGCCGGTAGCAGTGTGGTAAATCATGGCAGCATAGATGCAAGCAATCCGGCAAGTCAGCTGTATATTCAGGGAAGTTATGGGGGCTTCCGCAATATGGGAAGCGGAAGCGTGACAAGAAAGCTCACAGTCCGAATGAACGACCGAACCGTGGCAGCGACCGAACCGCTTACCTGGAGCACGGCTGATGCTACCGTCACCGGCCTCTTGGGCAATGACCGCGTGTGTGCGCTCACGGTGAATTTTGACAACAGTTCGACCGCAGATGTGCATCCGACCCTGCCGGTCAGTGCGGAAAATCCGACCGGCTTTGACAACGGGAGCGCAGGCAGCACTGCAATCGGGACATATACCGTCACCTACTTGCCGGGTACGGTCACACGAAATCCGCATCAATATACAGTGAAGTTTCTTGCCAACACGCCTGGCGGTCAGACAGTCACAGGAACTATGCCGGATCAGCATATGGTCGGTAACGCATCGGCCGATTTACAAAACCGCTTTGCCGTCAATGGGTATACCTTCAGCGGATGGACAGGTTCGGACGGTCAGACTTATGCGGATGGGGCGACACCGTCATTGCTCTCGCGGCAAAACGGCGCCATTGTCACAATGACGGCAAATTGGACGAAAAACACCTATACAATACGGTATACAGATAATGTGCATCCAGCCTCCCGGACGGCACCCGGCACAAACCCAAACACCGTGAGCAGCTATGAAGTCACGGATACCGATATCAATCTTGCCCCCATGGTCTGGCAAGGGTATACGTTTGACGGGTGGTATGAAGATCCGGCGTTCACCGGTGCGCCGGTCACAAGGCTTATCACGAACCACACACCGGCGGGAAATCGTCACTATTATGCCAAGTGGACACAGAAGCGCTATGCGCTCACCTATCACTTAAATGATGCGACACCGGCCGGACACCCGGCGAGCAATCCGAATGCAGGGTTTACGGGGTATACGGTTGAGACGCCGAATTACGCACTCGCAGCGCCGAACCGGGCGGGGTATCCCTTTGAGGGCTGGTTTACCGACACCGCACTGACCGTTCCGGCGCCTACAGTGATTGATACAACGCAGGGCGACACGAATCCGACCGACTATTATGCGAAGTGGGGCGCTGCGCTCCCATATGCGATTGACTATCATCTGAACGATGATACCCCGGCAGGGCATGCTGCGCGCAATTCCGCGTCGAATCCGAACGGCTTCCGGGTCACGGATCCGGACATCTCTCTGCAGGCACCGGTTCGGACAGGGTATGTCTTTGAAGGCTGGTACAGAGACCCTGGTTTTACGACTTCTATCCGGACCATTCACCCTGTCAGCGCGCAGGACCATACGGTTTATGCGAAATGGAGCAACCCGATACGCTATACGGTACAGTGGGATTTGAATGACGGGACACTGTCCGGACCTCCGGCAGTGAACCCGAACGGCGGTATGACAGGATATACGGTGGAAGATGCGGATTTTGTGATGCAGCCGGCAAGCAGACCGGGTTATGCTTTTGAGGGCTGGTACGACAATGCCGCACTGCTCGGTGCGCCGGCCACAGCGCTCCGCACCATGGACGCAGAGAACAAGCATTATTACGCGAAGTGGAGCGCACCGCTGCAATATCCGGTGCGGTATGTGCTGAATGATTCCGCAGCGAATCCGGCAACCGTCCCGGCGAGTAATCTGCTGCGGTATAGCATTGAGACCAACGGGGGCGGCACGATTCATCTGAATCCGGCCTTCCGTCAGGGCTTTGATTTCCTTGGATGGTACGATAATGCCGCTTTTGCGGGCGGGCCGGTCACAGATTTCCCGGCAACGGACGCAACGCCGAAGACTTACTATGCGAAGTGGCAGATCAAATCATATCGGTTGCAGTATCATCTGAACGGCGGTAGCGGCAGTAATATGCCAATCAATCCGGCAGTCAATCCCGACAGGTATACGATTGAGGGTGCGGTGCCTCTTGTGCCGCCGCAGCGACAGGGCTATACCGGTATTTGGGTTGAGAACGGACAGACCGTCACAAATATTCCGGCGGGGAGCACGGGAGACAGAACGCTGACTGCCGTCTGGACACTGAATCGGTATCCGCTTCACTATGAGCTCGGCGAGACGGTAAACAGTCGTGTGGAGGGACTTCCTGCGTTGCCGCAGTCCTATACCGCGGAAGATGCCGACATCACCTTGCCTACGCCGCATCGCATCGGGTACACATTCCTACGCTGGGAGAAGAGCGGCGCCCCCGGTGTCGCGGACAATCGGATTCAAGCGGGTAGTGCGGGAGAGCTGACCTTCCGTGCAATTTGGGAACCCATACGCTATCGCATTCATTATGATACGGCGGGCGGCACGAACAACACGCAAAACCCGACCACGTTTACCATCGAGGATGAAGTTTCTCCGTATGGTTCGGTGAAGCAGGGCATGCGCTTTTGGACCTGGCAGCTTGTCGGCGGAAAGTTTATTCACACCATACCGGCGGGAACGACACACGATATCGCTCTGGTGGCGCGGTATCAGAAGGACCGGGATAGCGACAATATCGGCGGCGGTAACAGCAGCGGCAGTAACAATAGCGGCAGTGGCGAAAGGCAGCAGCAGCCTTTACCGGACGGAGTCGTGAACAAAAAAGATCAGGAGCGGAAAACAGTGAATGCAGGGAGCGAGGACGGCGAGAGGATAGAGCCGGTGCCGCAGAAGAGAGCAGATGCGCGGGCAGAGGTACTGCATGAAAGTGTCTCTCCGGAACATGGGGAGAGAAATGCAAAACTCGCGGCCGCAACAGAGTCTTTCGAGCAGCATAGGCACGCCCGACTGCCGAAAACCGGAGAGATGCCGTTCCGAATTCCTATGGCTTTTCCTTTCTGTTTGTTTCTTTGCTTGCAAGCAATCTGAGCTATGTCTTGTACGCGATTCGTGGTTTTGGAAAAAAGAAGGCGGAATGGTTCTGATTGTTTGGACAAATCGACATATTTCGGCAAGGCTTGAAAAAGAGCTGTGAATTCCTCACAAAGCCGAGAGAGAAAGTACCGGGAAAGACAGCAAAACGCGGCAGAATGGTCAAGAGGATGACTGGGGGGCAAGTTGACTTTTTTTTGCCCCGTTGCTATCATATTTTGCGTATACACGGAGGAAATGCAGATGAGAGTCGTTTTTTCGCTTTTGATGGACAATACGCCAGGCGTTCTGAGCCGCATTGCGGGTCTGTTTACGCGGCGGGGTTATAATATCGAGAGCATTACGGCGGGCGTCACGGCAGATCCGCGCTACACAAGAATGACGGTAGTCTCGAACGGCGACGATGATGTACTGGAGCAGATTGAGAAGCAGATTCGAAAGCTCGAGGATGTCAAGGATATCAAGCGTCTGCCGGAAGACAGAAGTGTTTACCGCGAGCTCATGATGGTCAAAATACGTGCGAATGCGGGACAGCGGGAATCCGTTCATGCGGTTGTGCAGATTTTTCGCGCGAGTATTGTGGATGTGGGCAAGAGCTCTCTCACGATACTGCTGACCGGGGATCAGAGCAAGTTGGACGCACTGCTCAAGTTGCTGGAAGAGTATGAGATTCTGGAGCTTGCGAGAACAGGTATCACAGGACTTTCGCGCGGTGCGGAAGATGTGAGATATCTGCCGTAAATTCGGTTATCAGAACTGGGTTCTTTCGCGGACTGAGAGTCGCAGAATTCGGTCTTTTTTGATAATGCTTTTGTTGATACGGAAAAGATGGAGGAAAATAGTATGGCACTGAAGATTTATTATCAGGAAGATTGCGATGTTTCCGTTTTAAAGGGACATAAGGTTGCGATTATCGGTTACGGCAGTCAGGGTCACGCACATGCGCTGAACCTGAAGGATTCCGGCGTTGATGTTTGCGTGGGTCTTTACGAGGGCTCTAAGTCGAGAGAGAAGGCAGAGAAGCAGGGTCTCACGGTGAAGACCAATGCCGAGGCTGCAAAGTGGGCAGACATCATCATGATTCTGATCAACGATGAGCTGCAGGCGGATATGTACAAGAAGGACATCGAGCCGAACCTCAACGAGGGCGACATGCTCATGTTCGCACATGGCTTTAACATTCACTTTGGTCTCATCACACCGCCGAAGTTCGTCGATGTCACGATGATTGCGCCGAAGGCACCGGGTCACACGGTTCGCAGCGAGTTCCTGGAGGGCAAGGGCGTTCCGATGCTGATTGCGGTGGAGCAGGATGCAACGGGCAAGGCACTGGAGAAGGCACTCGCATACGGCGCGGCAATCGGCGGCGCGAGAGCGGGTCTGCTGGAGACGACCTATCGCATCGAGACCGAGACCGATCTCTTCGGTGAGCAGGCTGTCCTCTGCGGCGGTGTTTGCGCACTGATGCAGGCAGGTTTCGATACGCTGGTTGAGGCGGGCTATGATCCGAGAAACGCGTATTTCGAGTGCATCCACGAGATGAAGCTCATTGTCGACCTCATCTATCAGTCCGGTTTCGAGGGCATGCGCTACTCGATTTCCAACACGGCTGAGTTCGGTGATTATGTTTCCGGTCCGAAGCTCATCACGAATGAGACGAGAAAGGCAATGAAGAAGATCCTTTCCGATATTCAGGACGGAACCTTTGCAAATCAGTTCCTGCTTGATATGAGCCCGGCCGGACGTCAGGCACACTTCAAGGCAATGCGCAGAAAGGCTTCCGAGCATCTTTCGGAGTCTGTCGGCAAGGAGATCAGAAAGCTCTACAGCTGGAACAACGAGGATTCCAAGCTGATCAATAACTAAAACAGATTTTACAAAAAGGGCGATGGAAGCAGTGTTTCCGTCGCCCTTTTTTTGAACTGTATACATTTTCGGAAATGAATACATAATAAAGAAAAAGTTTACAATTTGTTTACAGTTCAGGCGCAGTCGTAGACTTCCCGTCATATTTAGAGTATGCTTTCTTGCGGATATCTTAAGGGGATGAGCAGAGACATTTCAGGAGTAAGGACATGAGAGATAGTATGGATTTGATGATCCAGTGCCTGGAAATCTTGAAGGAAGACAGCACAAGGCGGGGGCTGGAACGTTTTTTGCGCACGGCAGCGCGCGGATTAAAACTTCCGGCACTGGCGATTCACCTTAAACAGGGAGAACGGAGGCGACAGTTGAGTTGTCGGACCGCGGGATCGCGGGCTGTCAGGTTTGTGTTCCGCCTTCCGCTGGAGAGTCGCGGTGTGACATTTGGGACACTGGTCGTAGGTTGCAATTCTCTGTTTCAAAATCTCCGTGTCCGAAAAAGTTGTCGTTCTCTGGCCCTTCTGCTCTCGACAGAGCTCGGTTACCGGAGAAGAGAAGAGAGCTTGCGGCGTGCGGCGCATGCCGATGCGTTTCTGAAGGTTAAAAACCGGAATGCAATGGAGGCGCATCGAAGGGCGCTGATGAAACGGAATGCGCCGCGTTCCGTCGGGGTGGTTTATCTCGATTTGAACGGACTAAAACAGACAAACGACCGATACGGCCATAAGGCGGGCGATCGTTTGCTGCAACGGGCGGTGGATTTCTTTGCCGCTTATTTTCCGCGTGAACATATTTATCGCGCGGGCGGAGACGAATTTGTCATTTTGGAATCCGGTCTGCAAGAGGCGAGTTTCTCGGTGCGTGTCCGAAATTTGAAGAAGGCACTCAAAGCGCATACGGCGCCGCAGGCTGCAATGGGAGCGGCGTGGCGCGCGAGAGAAGGCTTGATACAGGAAGCGCTGGATGAAGCCGATGCCGAAATGTACCGCGATAAAAACGGTGCCGGACGGTTCCGTGGTACCAAGAAACAAAAACAGATATAAAAGGGGAAGCGCATGGTATTTTCCAGCATCACATTTTTGCTCTATTTTTTGCCGATTGTTTTTCTGGTCTACTATATTCTTGCGTTTTCCCGCCCCTTGCAAAACATATGGCTGGTCATTGCGAGCCTTCTTTTCTACGCCTGGGGTGAGCCTATCTATGTGTTTTTGATGCTCGCGTCCATCACATGCAACTGGCTTTTCGGAATGATGTTGCTCTGGATTCGGAAAGATACGGTCAAGGCGCGGCGTCTGGTTTTGATCATTGCCTGTGTTCTGAATCTGGGCATGCTGGGTATTTTTAAATACTCGGGTTTTGTGGTTGAGACGGTCAACGGCATTATGGAGCGTCCCCTTTCTCCCGTATCCGAACATTGTCCTTCCCATCGGTATTTCCTTCTTCACTTTCCAGGCTTTGTCTTATGTCATAGATGTCTATATGGGGAATGCAGAGCCTCAAAAAAATCTGCTGGACATTGCGCTCTATGTCGCCTTTTTCCCGCAGCTCATTGCGGGTCCGATTGTCAAGTATTCGGCAATCGCAGAGCAAATCAAAACGCGGCGCACGGATTTGACCATGCTGACCGAAGGTATATGCCGTTTCTGTGAGGGATTCTGCAAAAAGATTCTGATTGCGAACAATCTCGCGGTGATTGCGGATACCGTATTTAATCTGACCAAGGGCGGCGATTCCACAATTCCGGTGCCCATGTTGCTCGCCTGGCTCGGCGCGGTGAGTTACATGTTCCAGCTCTACTACGATTTCAGCGCCTATTCCGACATGGCAATCGGACTTGGACTCATGTTCGGTTTTCGCTTTTCCGAAAACTTCCGCTACCCGTTTGTGAGCCGCTCCATCCGCGAGTTCATGACGCGCTGGCATATCAGTCTTGCATCCTGGTTCAGCCAGTATGTCTACAAACCGCTCGGCGGTGCGAGCAGCAAGAAAAAGGACGTCATGATACGAAACCTTTTCATCGTCTGGCTGCTGACCGGTCTCTGGCACGGTGCGAACTGGACGTATATCTGGTGGGGCTTGTATTTCTTTATTTTAATCATCTTCGAAATCCTGTTCCGTCTCGATGAGCGGGAGGGACATGAAGTACTGCGGCATGTCTATGTGGTCGTCGCAACGGTTTTTGCGATGGTCATTTTCCGCTGCGAGACAGGAGAGCAGATGTCTCTCTTCTTTGCGGACTTGTTCGCACTCGGCGGAAACGGTTTTTACAGTCCGTCGGTCGTCATGTTCCTAAAAGAGTACGGGATTTCTCTGATTGGCGCCGTGCTGTTTGCGCTGCCTGTCCGCAATTACATTCTGGAGAAAACAGAGGACAGCGAGGGACACGAGATTTTCTATCGGAGCTGCGGCGTCATTTATGTGATTTGCCTCGGAGCTTGCATGATTTTTTCGATTGCGATACTGGCAAAGGGCGGCTACAACCCGTTCATTTACTTCAACTTCTAAGGAGGAGACGAAACGATGAAACGATATCAGGCAGTCTTCTCGGCACTGTTTCTCGCGGGCTTGTTTTCGCTCTCGGCGTTGAATCTTTACCGGGAGCGAGATGCTTTGCAAAAGGAAAAATCCAGGACATTGAAAGACCGAAGGCGGCGTCCGAATACAAGAAGTACACAAAGCAGCTTGACGGCATTCTCTCGCAGACCCTGGTCGGCGGTCACCGCTGGAACGAACTCTACGGTACAGTGTACCGGGCACTCGGCAAAAACGAGGAGAACTCATTCAAGTATGTAGAGATGAAGATTCGGTGCTCTATTCGGGAAACTTCTATAATAATTCGAATCTCAGTGCCCCCGGCATTGCGGGGCGTATGCGTCGCTTACAAGACAGCCTGAAAGATAAGGGCACAAAGCTGGTAGTCATTATGTATCCGACCAAATTCCGTGAGGACTGGTCGAGAGGATATTACGGCATACCTTATAACAATCTGAATGCTTACGGCGATGAGGTGCTCCGTTACCTGCGGCGTTATGATGTGGATTATGTCGATGTGCGGGATGTCTTTCGGGACGCCGATATGAAGGCAAAGGATATTTTCTACCACACCGACCACCACTGGACCGTTCCCTCGGCCTTTTATGCGACCGGAAAGATTATTGACCATCTGAATCAAAAGTTTGAGGCAAATCTGGACCCCGATGGGTATTACCGGGATTTGAACAACTATACGATTGAGACCTACTCGCATATCTATATGGGGTCGCAGGGCAGAGATGCCGGTCTGATTTATTCGCGGAGACTCGATGATTACAGTTTCCTCTACCCGAAGTTCGCAACCAATTACCACTACTATTCGCGCTACAAAGGCGGCAAAGAGGCAAATAAGGACGGACCGATCGATCGCACACTGATCGATCGCAAGTACCTGGATTATGCCGATCCCTACGATCGCGAGATGAATAACAGCTACTTGCAGGGTGTTGTCCGTTTTGACCAGATTGATAACAAGCTGAATCCGAACGGACCGACGGCGCTCTTTATTCGAGATTCCTACTCCTCGCCGGTCGCGACCTTCCTGTCGCCGATGTTCTCACGCATCGAACTGCTCTGGTCCCTGCACTTTAGCCCGACGGGAGACGGAAGCATTCAGAAGATGCTCGAGAAAAAGCATTTTGACTATGTCTTCGTGGCGCTTGCGCTGGATAACTTTACCAACGAGGGTACACCGTTCTATACCGATGACCCGAAAGCGGCGGAAAACGGAGATGCCGATGTGGCCGCGCAGGGACAGGATCCCGCTGCGCACTGAGAGAGGAGGGGATAGAACATGAGCATTGCGGCAGAAGTAAGCCGTGTGGAGCGAAAGTTTGTCTTGCCGGTCAAAATGGCGGAAGACCTCTACGGAAGACTCCGATATCTCTTGCCCGGCGATCCGTTTCAGGGGTATGAGCCTTACAACGTGCGCTCGCTCTACTTTTGACTCGTTTTACAACGAGGACTATGTCGATAAGATGGATGGTCTTGAAGACCGGAAAAAGATACGCATCCGAATCTACCATCCGACGGACACCAAGGCAAAACTGGAACTCAAGCAGAAGCAGGGGGAGAATCAGCATAAGCTCTCGCTCGGTATTACGCGGGAACAGGCAGAGGAGATGATCGCAGGAAATTATGACTGCCTGCTCGAAGAGGGGTCGGAACTTGCCGAAAATATTTACGGTATCATGCACAAGGAGCAGTACCGGCCCGCCGCATTGATTCAATACAAGCGCAGAGCCTTTGCCGTGCCGATCAATAACATCCGTATTACCTTTGACAGCCACATTGAGACTTCCGAGGGCAACTTCGATTTATTTTCGGCCCGCCCCGGAATCTTTTATCCGGCGGACACACAAAGTTTTGTCGTGCTGGAGGTCAAGTACAATAACTTTTTGCTCAGCTATATCAAAGATGCGCTGCAGCTCGCAGATCTCACGGAAGAGAGCTATTCCAAGTATGTCGCGGGCAGACGCTATGGTTTGCTGCCGGTCATCGGCAGAGTGTAAAGGGGGAGAATTATGAGAAACGCACTGTATCAGTACTTGTCCGCACAGTCGGGCACCTTGTCCACCGGCGAAATTCTGATGAGCTTCATTGCGGCCATTGTGATTGCACTGGTGATTTTTGTGAGCTATCAGTTTTCACATGCGGGCACTGTCTACAGCGCCAAGTTCAATGTATCGCTGGTTATGCTGACCATTGTGACGACGCTGGTCATGAGTGTCATCGGAAACAACGTTGCTTTGTCGCTCGGCATGGTCGGTGCGCTTTCGATTGTTCGTTTCCGCACCGCCATTAAGGATCCCAGAGATACGGCGTATATTTTCTGGTGCATTGCGGCGGGCATTTGCTGCGGCATTCAGGACTTTAAGATTGCAGGTATCGGTTCGGGTGTGATTTTCCTCGTGCTCCTGGTACTCGGCAATGTGCGCTCCAATGACCGCTATCTCCTGATTGTGCGGGGCAGCGGTAAGAGCGATGAGATTATGAAGACGATCAATGAGTACTATGAACATAAGGCGCAGTTCCGCGTGGACAATTCGGAGAAGAACCGGATTGAGCTGATTTATGAGATTTCCGGAAAGCTCCGCGAAAAGTGCCTGCAGAAACATGAGGGCAGAGAACTGAAAGACGTACTTTTCCAGATTGAAGGTGTAGAGGCAGTGCATCTCGTCTGCCAGAACGACGAGATTACGCGCTGATTGGCGGTAGCATGAGAACTCCAACAAGAAAAACGCTGATTACGGCGGCGGTTGTCTTGGCAGTGCTGACGGTTTTTGTCACAGCTTTTTCCTATTTAAAAGCGGCACTCTCGATGCACTATCGCAGTTATCAGCATGAGGTACATCAGAACGCGGACAGCAGTCTGGGACCGGATAGTATGCCGGGGGATGGCAGCGTCGATGTCGCTACCTTTGAGACACATTTGCCCATTGTCGTTCTGGACATGAACGGAGAAGAGCCGAAGGATATTTACAAGATGGTCGGTGACGGGCAGAAGCGGGAGTACAGGGATCCGAATGTGACCGACCCCTGGATCCCCATGACCTTCACTTTGGTAGATAATCCGAACGATCACAACAAGATTACGGATGCGCCTTCTTTCGTGAATCACGGCAAAATCAAACTTCGAGGCGCATCTTCGCGTTCGTTCCAGAAGAAACAGTATGGCATCAAGCTGCTCGACGATGAGGGCAAGGAGCTTGAAGCGCCGCTCCTCGGCATGGATGCGGATGAGGACTGGGTGCTCTCCAACAGTATTCTGGATGCGAGCCAGATTCGCAACTATATCGCCTACAATCTGGCCGGTCAGCTCATGCCGTTTACGCCGGAGTGCCGCTTCGTCGAGATGTTTATCAAAGACGGGGACAGCTATAATTATCGGGGGCTCTACCTCCTGACCGAGCCGGTTAAGCAGGGCAAGGGACATGTGGACATTCAGGACTACAATCCCAGGGACAAGCGTCCCGCAGTTATTCTGGTGCGTGACCGCGCCGATGACACCAAGACGACGCTTTCGACCTGGGCTTCCGATCAGCAGCTCACATACGGATGGTTCACCATCAAGTATCCGAAGGACTCTTTGCTGACGCCGGAAGTCAAGCAGAAACTGGAGACTGAACTCACGGAAATCGAGAAACGCTGTACAGTGATAACTATCGCCAGTTCTTAAGCTATCCGCATCTCATCAATCTGCCGAGCTTTATTGATTACTTTGTCATCAACGAGTATTTCATGAACTATGACTCAGGTGACAATTCGACCTACTATTACCAGGATCCGGCGCATCAGCTCAGTATGGGACCGCTCTGGGACTATGACAACTGCTGGGACAACTATAAGTTTGCGGCTGGCGGCGCAGAGTATATGGTCATGCCGGAGCGCCCCTGGTTTGAGCGCATGGTGCGTGATCCGGATTTCGATGCGAGAGTGGTGCAACGCTATAAGGAACTGCGGAAGGGAATTTTCTCCGACAAGAATGTGATGCAGTTCATCGACAAGACAGTTGCGTATCTCGGCAACGCCTCGAAGCGCGACCGCAGCCGTTGGAGAGAGGTCTATAAGGAGAACCACCAGCTGGCGCTGGTCGAAGAGGGACACGGTTATACAATTGACCGAAACCGCGAGACCTATGCGGAGGAATTGGTGCGCTTAAAGGACATGATTAAGGGACACGGCAAATGGCTGGATCTCTATATGGGAGATTATCTGAACGGTTTTATTCAGGAGCCGCTTGCGGAACGCAGCCGTGAGACCTACGCAAATCTGGCACTTGCTTTCCTGTTGCTCTTCATTGCATCCGCCTATCTTCTGGGTAAGAGAGTGAAATAACATGTACGAGAAACACGAATTCAAACTGCAGACCGAGAAGATTCCGCTGTATACGCCGCCGGAGTCAGCCAACATCACACTCAAGAAAAAGCAGCCGCTCTGGCTTGCGGTGCTGGTCGGCATTGTGATGGTGGGTTACGGAATCTGGCGTATCGGATTCACCCTGCCTTCTGCCTCACAGTATGGCTGGCTGGCCTTCATCGGCGGTATCTTTCTTCTGGTCGCGGAGCTTTTGTCCTCCTATGAGGCACTGTCACATTACTGTCACTCCGCGATGTCTATGAGCCGGAGATGCCTGATGTGCCGCACGAACTGTTTCCGGATGTTGATGTCTTTATTTCGACGCACAACGAGGAGACGGATATTCTGTTCAAGACGGCAAATGCCTGTGCGGCAATGGACTACCCGGATCCCTCGAAGGTGCATGTTTTTCTCTGTGACGATACCAATCGCCCGGAGGTGGCGGCACTTGCGAAGGAACTCGGTGTGGGGTACTTCGGCCTCAGCAACAACAAGCACGCGAAGGCAGGCAACATCAACAACGCGTTGAGTCGCACAAGTTCTCCGCTGATTGCAACCTTTGATGCCGATATGATTCCGAAGAGCAACTTCCTGATGGAGGTGGTTCCGTATTTCTTTCTGCCCATTATGGAAAAGAAGGAGGACGGCTCTTGGGTTGTAAAACCGAAGGAAGCGCAGAAGGACTGCGGAAAAATCGGCTTCATTCAGACGCCGCAGGTTTTTTACAATGCCGACTTGTTTCAGTACAACCTCTACGCGGAGGACAGGGTTCCGAATGAACAGGACTACTTTTTCCGTGAGGTCAATCTCGGCAAGAATCGCAACAATGCTGTGCTCTATGCGGGTTCCAATACAATGATTTCGCGCGAGGCCCTGGAAGGCGTCGGCGGTATCGCAACGGGTACAATCACCGAGGACTTTGAGACGGGACTTCGGATTGAGGCGCTGAATTATCGCTGCTATGCAGTCAAAAAGCCTCTTGCCCAGGGGTTGGCGCCGATTACCATTTCATCGCTGATCAAACAGCGTGTGCGCTGGGGGCGCGGTTGTATCTACTCGCTTCGCCGCGTACATCTTCTGAGCAATCCGGCATTTTCGCCGAAACTGAAACTCAGCTACTATGCCTGCCGCATTTATTGGGAGAGCTTTTCGAGACGCCTGGTCTACATTTTGTCACCGGTGCTTTTCCTATTACTCGGCATTCCGCTGGTCGTAATGGATCTCAGACAGCTTCTGTTCCTCTGGCTTCCCTATTACCTCTTTTACAGCTTTTTGCTCACAAAGGTGAGTTCGGAAATCCGCGATACGCGCTGGAGCAATACCATCGATACCATTATGTTCCCGTACCTTCTCATTCCGATTTGGGCGGAGTTCTTCCATATCAATGAGAAAAAGTTCTCGGTTACGGCAAAGTCCCGATCCTGGAATGACAGCAATGAGTTCTATCTGGCGATTCCGCATATCTGCCTCTTTGCGGTCTCGGCCATTTCGCTGATTTTTGCGGTACAGCAGCTCATCATCAACCGCGCCTTCGGTCTGATTATCATGATCATGTGGATGCTGATTAACTCATTCAGTTTGCTGATGGCTGTTTTCTTTATGCGCGGCCGCGTCAACGAGCGAGAGTTTGAGCGTTTCAACTGCGACCTCGAGATGGAGGTGCGCCAGGAGGAGGAGCAGGAGGAGAGCTTTGCGGCGCGGGTGGTTAATATCTCAGAGGGTGGTTTTGCCTTTGAGCGGAAAGAACCGCTGCCGTTCCCGACAGATCGCGGGACAGTGTTGCATTTTGTCATCAAAGATCGGAAATATTGTGCGTCGTTGCGCGGCAAATCATTGCCGTCAGTAAGCCGAAGCGCGGTAAGGTATGGACTTACCGGGTACAGCGCGTCGGCGAGATGAGCACGGCTGAGAAGCGAGAGTTCTTCCAGATTGTCTATGACCGCCTGAATCCGTTGCCGGAGAAACTCGCCGAGGATACCAGTTATTTTGACGACTTGTTCCGTGTTATGGAAGAGGGCAATAAGGAACGGGCGCCGCAACGTCGCACAATGCCGCGTTTCCGTGTGAGAAGCAAGGAGAAACTCGCCGACGGTACGGTCGTCATGGTTGAGGATCTGAACTTCAAATATGTGCGCTTGAGACTCGTAAAGGGCGAAGCGCTTCCGGAAACATTCACGCTGTTTGAAGGGACAGAGTATCCGATGCACTGCGAAAAGAGTGAAATCCGGGAGGGACTGTATCGCATCCGAAACAGCGAAGCGCTCCTGGAAAACCCGGCGTTTTTAGAGAAAATCAAGGAGTGGAGTAAGAAATGAGCACAGCGAAGCAGCAGTCAAAAAAAGCGGTCGTCGTTGTGCTCGCCGGGATTCTGGCCAGTGTACTCGCAGGCGGCTTTTTCTATGTCAATGCGGAAGAGGGCTATCACGGGGTAAAGTCCTACGGACAGCTCAGTGTCCGCGACGGGAAAGTGTACAGCGAGAAGGCCAAAAAGACGGTACAGCTGCGAGGCATCTCGAGTCACGGGCTCAGCTGGTATCCGGAATTTACCACGCGCGAGGCACTGCGCAGTGTCAAACAGTGGGGAGCTAATTTGTTTCGTGCGGCCATGTATACGGATCAGGAGGGAGGCTATCTCTATGAGCCGGAAGCGGCCAAGAAAAGGCTGTACACAGCGGTGGACAATGCGCTCGCGGAAGATATGTATGCGATTGCGGATTGGCACACGTTAAAGGACAAGAACCCGCTCGATCATGTGGAAGAGGCGAAGCACTTTTTCCGGGAAGTATCGGCACACTATGGGAACAATCCCGGCGTAATCTATGAGATTTGCAATGAGCCGAACGGCGACACGAGCTGGGAGGATGTGAAGCGTTATGCCGAACAGGTGATTCCGGAGATTCGTGCAAACGCGCCGCAGGCACTCATCCTATGCGGGACGCAGGATCACTCGGCGAATCTCGACGGCCCGCTGGGGGATCCGATTGACGACCCCAATCTCATGTACGATCTTCATTTCTATGCGGATGCCTCGAAAGAGAAGCATTTCGATGCGGTCTATGAAGAAAAGCTGCTGCGGGCGAAGCTTCCGATTTTTGTGAGCGAATGGGGTATCAGTTACGGCAAGCTCGACGATACCCACATCAAGAGCCCGCAGGACAGCCGCCTCTCATTTCAGGAGGCAAAAGAGTTTGCTGCCTTTTTGCGGAAAAATCAGATTTCCTGGACTTACTGGTCGCTCTCCAATAAAGCAGAGGCGCACAGCATTGTGTTGCCGTCTTCTTCAAAAAAGAGCAATTGGGAGAGCAGAGATTTGACACCGTCGGGAATTCTGGTGCGTCGGCTGCTTTCAGAAAAGGAGTAGTGTGTTGAAGAGCAAACATCTTTTTACGCTTGCCTCGGTTGCGATGTTTGTATTCGTGTTGCTTGTCGGTATTCGCATATACCTGGCAGGTGGCGCAGATCGTCGCGACCGGGCTTATTGGAAGAAACTGGATCGGATTCTCAGCGATGCAAAGTTTGAGGGGAGCTACCTGCTCGCCAGAGACGGCAAGATTATTGCTTCCGGCGGAAGAGGAACCGTTTCGACGGACAACCAGACGCCTATCGGGCGAGATTCGACAGTGGCAATCAACTCGCTGACCAAACAGTTCACAGGTGTTGCGATTTATCAGCTTTTGAATGAGGGAAAGCTTCGCCTGGATGCACCGATCGGCACATATTTGCCCGATTGCCCTTACGGCAGTCAGGTGACGGTGCAGCAGTTGCTCGAGATGAAATCAGGCCTGCCGAATTTTCGGATGAGCAGTCGCTTCGAGACAAGTACGGAGATCAGATATACAGCGGCATGGATCCGGCAGCTTTGCGCGCAGATGTTTTTGCACTGCAACTCAAGACAACACCGGGAGAGACTTTCGAATACTCCAATACGAACTACTATTTACTGGGACTCATCATTGAACAGCTGAGCGGTGAGAAGTATGAGGATTATATTCAGAAGAACCTCATCCAAGCGGTGGGAATGCGACACACGGGCTTTAACTGGAATGATGCGGAGGTGAGACCCTTTGACCCGCAGAAGAACGGAGACGGCAGAGAGTTTGCACCGGCATTTACGTTCTCGGCAGGTGAAATGACATCGACTGTCGTGGACCTCTATCTCTGGCAGAACTATCTCTACGGCGGCGGATTTTCCGGCATTGTGCCGCAGGACTTGTTCAAGGAGAACGGATATCATATGGGACTCAACCGAAAGGACGGTGTGTTTCGGCATGCCGGTGCGACACATCTGTATCGCTCCAATATGCTCTATGACACGAACACCAAAGAGCAGGTCATACTTCTCGGGCGAAGGCCGGAGAGCGATTTAAATGAGCTGACCGATGCCTTGAAGGAGTGGCTGACCCACGAAGAGGCGTCAAGACAATAAGCAGCTGGTAACAAAGGATTCAGAATCGAAAGGAGACAAACAGTATGGAACGCGAAGAAGTCATTGAGAAGGTAATCGCAGTCATTCGGGATGTGATGGATGTGAATCAGGTCGAGATTGACGAGGACACGGAGATGCAGGGGGATTTGAACATCGATTCGCTGGATTTCTACAGCCTGCTCGGTGCGCTGGAATCCATTTCCACATCCGCATGCCGGAGAAGGAACTTGCCAACACGGAGACCATTGGTGACATTGCGGACGCAGTGATTCGTCGCATGGGGAAGTAAAGCATGGTATTTGTCGACATTTTAGAAGAGATTGTTCGTGCTTATCCGGAGCGGGAAGCTTTTCGCTATCGGGATGCGGAGAGCGGAGAAGTCCGCTCCGTGCGCTTTGACCGTTTTCTGGAAGATGTGTCGCGCGCAGCGGCATACTGGAGTGAGAAGCAGAAAAGTCTGTCGCCGGAGGAACCGTTCCGCGTCGGCATCGCGGCCGACAACTCCTATCCGTACTTTGTCGAATATCTCGGCGTAATTGCGGCGGGCGGTGTTTTCGTCCCGCTGAATCAGAGTTTCGGGGCCGCACGTGTGTTGGAATTTGCGGCGGAAATCGGCATTCCCTATATGTTGGCGGGGGCTGCGCAGCTTGCGGACAGCGAGTACGCGGCCGAACTTACGGCTGCGTATCCGCCGGGGCGTTTGTTGCCGCTCGATGAGGTCTTTGCGGCGAGCGAACAGTGCGAGCCGCTTACAAACTTGTACAAGGGCGAGCCGGATGACACGATACTCATGCTCCTTTCTTCGGGCACCAGCGGTCGCTCTAAGATTGTCGAGATTACAAACGAGAATCTTTCCGCGTATCCGAACGAAGTGTTTGAACAGCTTCGCCCAGCGCGTGAGAGTGGTGAGCTTCATCACTATGAGAATTTAATTGTGTTGCCGCTGTTCCACATCGGCGGTGTGATTCCGATTGTGGGCGAACTGGCGCGCGGTAACAGTCTTTTTATCAGCAATGCACGGCAGTTCCTCCAGGATCTCGGTGCGCGTAAATTCGAAAAGCTCATTGTGGCACCGGCCATGATGAAACGGATACTGGAACGCGCCGAGAAGAACGCAAAGGTTGCGGAAATCTTGGAATCCGTGCGAGAGGTACTTTGCCTCGGAGCGGCCATGAGCCCGGTGCTCATTCAGGCGCTGCACGATCGCGATATTTTACCTCGCACCTACTACGGACTCACCGAGACCACGGGAACCGTGACCTATCGCGGACCATATCGCGACGGTGCTTGCTGTACGGTTGCGGACTTCTGCGAGATCAAAATCGAAGACGAGGAGATTTGTGTCCGCGGTAAGAATGTGATGAAGGGTTACTATAAGAACCCGGAAGCGACGGCAGAGGCCATTCGTGACGGCTGGTTCCACACCGGCGACCTGGGACGCATCGATGAGGACGGTTACCTCTTTGTGACGGGGCGGCGCAAAAATATCATTGTTCTCTCGAAACGGAGAGAACGTGAGCCCGGAAGTTCTGGAGGATAAGCTCTATGCCTGCCCGCTGATTGACGAGTGCATTGTCTTCGGCGACGGCGAAGAAATTGCGGCTAATATTTTCTCTGTGGCAGCGGCGGCAGAGGAGAGCAAGGCAGAAGAGGTTCGAGCATTTCATCAAGGAGCTGAATCGCACATTGCCGAGGGCGGAACAGATTCGGAAAGTCAATTTATCGGCAGAAGAGTTGCCGAAAAACAGCACAGGAAAGCTCCTGCGATAACATGACAGAGAGCGGTTTTGGGGCCGGAAGCGGAATTCCGGGTCTCGAGACCGCTCTTTTTGCATGCAGGAGACTGTGCATTCCTGCTTTCACATTTATGACAAGTTATACGTGTAAAACAGAAGTGATATTATGCAAAAAGCAAACTACATGAATAAATAGTCTTTCTATATCTGTGAAAAGCATGCATTTTATGAAAAGAAAGCAAAAAATATTTTATTCCAAGCAGATGCTATGGATAAAAATTAATAAAAATTAAGATGCCTCTGTGTTTTAATGGACAAGGAAAAGCAGAATGTGGTATTCTATCCCGAGAATATCAAGAATTAGTATTAATTACTGATTCGGAAAGAAGTCATAGAGAAGAGTTTGTCTCTGTGGCGGCAAAGAAGAAGGAGGATCGGAAGATAGATGAAAGAAGGAAGAAGGAGAGGGATATGGAGAGTTGTAGCGCTCGTTCTGGCGGTTCTGCTCATTGTAGAATCCATGCCCTTGAATGCGCTGGCAGCGGCCTATCACCGCTACAGCACAGCGGGAAACAACAGCTATATCCCGTTGGTTTCATCGCAGGATGACGATGACGGCTGGGATGAGGAGGACCGAGACGGTGATCTCATAGATGACAGAGATCTCAGTGCTCTGGGCACTTTGTCACTCGGCTGGAATAACCGCCTGGCATCGGGAAGCAATGCATCGATGAGCAATGCGCTTCTCATGACTTCGCTTCTCGCCATGCCGGCCACTGCGACCAATGCCTATCGCAGCGGTGACTGGTCCGGTCCGACAGAGGGCGGTGTGCTGACGGCGGCAAATAACTATATCCGTCTGGACAGTGCCAATACCGTGTTAAAGCAGCCCTCCGACTTTGCCATCGGTAAATACGGAGAGCGCACCTTTAACCTGGAGTTCGGCGTTCGACCGGAGGAGATTCCGGCGGCAGACCGGTCCAAGTCGGAATTGAGATTTTGATTCCGGCGGGATTTAATGTGCAGTCGGTCCCGACGCCGAACGGATCGCCGTTCACGAAGCAGAATACGGCAGACGGTCAGGTTTTGATTGCAAGGCCGAATGTGGCAGTCGCGGGTGTGTCGGGTCAGATTACGCTGCAGCAGAATGCGTTGCAGTTAATCAATGATCTTGCGCTCACGGAGGGTAAGTATCGGTTCCAGATCCGCGTGTTCAAGAATTACGGCACGCCGCAGCAGACGCTGCTCACAACGACGACCGAGACCATTGAGACGGCTTCGCTTTCGCTTGAGACAAGCAACCAGAATCCGACCTATACGATTACGAATGACTCGGACAGCTTCTCCTGGATGCCGGGTGATATTTCGTTCGCCAATGTGGGTAGAAGAGCAGGCTCCACGAATTCCGGGACGACCAGCGCGGACAGCGATGCGAAGATGCTGCTTGCTTCCGGCAATTACAGCAATGACAATCTGATCACGCATCAGCGAAAGGGTTTTCAGGTCTCTGTACATAAGACAGAGGGCTATGTCGGTCCCGGTGCACAGTTTGAGTTCAAGCTTCCGGATGAGGGAAACCCTCTTTGAGAAGCGCGGTGTCTTGTTCTACTGGTTTGAGAGCGATGACGGCATCACGCTGCCGGTGCGACACGTTGGCGATTATAATTCGCCGCTGACTGCGACCGTGCCGTGGAGTGACGGCATTTACCGCTTTGACGCCAATACGCTCTATACAAGATTCAACGGTACGGACTATGCCAAGGTTGAGAGACAGAACGCGAATGTCTCCAATGTGGACTTGTTCCGCAAGGCAGGTACCTTTCACTTTATATTTTTCCCGATTGTTCGTTACAACCAGCTCTATACGGGAAACTGGTCAGCGACAAATCACACGGCGGCAGTCGGTTCCGAGTTCAAGGCACCCGACAACGAGCTGCTCGGAGATGTGAGTGTAACCGGATCGCCGCTCAAGTTTAATTTCATTCAGGGAACACAGCCGATTACGCTGGATAATCTTACCCTGCTGGATGCCGGACTTGCGGGTACATTTAACGGCAGCAATATTAACAGTTTGCCGCAGTATGATTCGACACATCCGGAGTGGGCCGATTCCAGACTGTTGGAGGCACAGGCCCGTTTTAACGACGGCGCAAATAATTTCAAAATTCAGGATGACCTGAAAGTTGTTTATGATTTCGGAGAGGAGCTCGCGCCGGTTCACTTTGAGAATCTGGGTACCGGCAAAGATAACGGCCTCAGTTATCGCTTCTATATTAAAGATGCGGTGACCGGTGCGATTCGCCTAAAGACCATACTTGCAGAAGGCCTTTCCGCAAGCTATACGCCCCAGACGGTCTCTTATGACGGCGTAAACTACTCCGAAAATGCGGCGAGTATTGTCGACGGCACGGGTGTGACGAGCTATGACTTTACCGAGGCTGACAACACTTCAAATACGGAATATATTGCCCGTGTTGAGGTGTTCAAGGATATTTACGGTTACAATACGCGCGGTGCGTACTATAACCGCGACTATGCGAGTATTCCGGTCAATGTCTGGTTCAACTATAAGCTCCGCGCCTATCACCACAGAATGTCGAACGGTCAGGATATCCCCGACAATTTTGCGGCGCATGTAAACCGGAGCATCAGCTCAAAGCAGATTCTCGAAAACGGCGGACAGCCGCTCACCAAGGACGTTACAATCAAAACACGTCATCTGGTGGACCGCCTCGACGTGGTTCCGCTGAACACCTATGGCGTATTTGAGGTCAACAAGCACTCTGAGATTAATCCCATCCTGCGCTTCGGTGTGACCAAGTACGCCGAGACCATGGATTACAATGTGGACACGAACGGTAGTGCGTATGTCTACGGCGATCCGAACTATAATCCGCCTGTCGTGGAGGTTTCCGGTGCAGGCGTTGAAATTACGGATCATCTCGAGAAGGCAAACCAGCGTCTCCTCGGTTTCTGGGACGAGAACGATGTCTACCATGATTTTCAGGCAGACGGCTTTGACCCGGATCAGCCCGCGTATCTGAAAGACGGTGTCAGTATGTATTCGGACACCAAACTCACGGTCATGGGAGATCCGAACGATACCGGTGCTTTTGAAGGTCAGGTCTATGACCTGGAGGCGATTTTCAATCACTACGGTGTTCGCTACGCTAAGCGACTTGTTCTTGCGCAGGAGAAGTTAAACGACTGGAAAATCAGCGGACTCTTTGAGACACGCTGGACACGTCTTTTCGCGCAGCAGGTTGCCCCCGGACATCTGAACTATGACAATGTAATCGGCACGAACGGCGCTGCGGATCTTCCGAAGCGCGTTACCGCAGAGGGAAGACTCTACTGTGAATACAGCGATTACAAGTCGGAGCGTGTCAACGGCGGTCCTCCGCACGATGCGAATAAGCCGGGCGGCACACCGTTCGGTCACGGCACGGCCTGGCCGCAGACCTTGCAGAGCGCGCAGTTTGTGCTCGGTGACAAGGCAAAGGGAATTTCGGTCAAGGATTTTGATTACTACATCAATCCGTTTACGCCCGTTACGACCTATTATAAGCAGACCGATCTTGTGAATCCCGGAACAGCGACCGAGTACGACCGCTCCAAGATGAAGGTCAATACCGAGGGTCTCGGTGCGGATCAGAACGCCGAGGATGTGGTCGGCAGAAGAGAGATTGAGCTCACGCGAATTGCCGTCGATAACAGTGATGTGCCGACGAACTATAATGTCACAACGAAGGCGCAGCTCGCATATCGCAATGTCGTATATGATTTTGCAGGGACGGATGCGAGACTTTTGTCCCTGACGAATGTGGTGAGTTTTGGTCCCTTGCTCAGCAACCGCTATTCGGTGCCATTTGAAATCGAATACACGCTTTCGAACGGACAGACCAAGACAATCTCAGATCTTGCGAAGTACTCCTATGCACCGAATTCGCACGGGCGCATGTTCGTGCAGTTGCCGGATGTAGATATTGCCAACGGGGTCTATGTGACGGCCCTGAAGGTGAAGGTGCCGAGCGACTACAACTGGGGACAGAACACCCAGAAGTACGGAAAGGATCCCGCAGAGAACTCAAAGCGCATGCTGCCGGAAATCGGCCTTGGCATGTACAATGTCTCCGTGCCGAAAAAGTATCCGGGCACGAATGATAAAATCGGTTCCGTCAGCGACCATGAGAGCGACGATTCCTACGACAAGCTGACCGTTAAGGCGAAGCTCAGCTTCGAGGATGTCTTTGGCACAACCACTTCGTATGACACGACGGGAACGTCCGAGCGAATTGCGGGGCAGAGAGTGCTGGTCGATCACATGGGACTTTCGGTGAGCTACGGTTCTACCAATACCTATCAGGGTAATATCCTCCAGGTAGGTCTGATCAACGGCTTTACCGCCAGTGACACGACCTCGTCCATTGTGAAGGCACAGGCGCTGAAGATACGGCCGACTTACTATTATAAAATCGACAAGAGCTTTAACTATGTCGACGGCTCACTGGTAGCGACTGCAGGGTTGAAGAACAACAATAATCCGCCGGGCCTCAATCCGCGGACGGTTCCTTCGGGAGTTGTCACGCACTTTGTGCCTGCCGGAACGGGTGTCGGCCAGTCCGGTAGCGATGACTATGGAATTCTCGTGGTCTCGTATGAGAATGTGCCGGAGGCAGACCTCGCATCGGGTGAGGTTCAGCTGGAAAACTACAACGGAACCGCGCTGTACGGCGGTTATTACAGCCTTTCATTTAAATTGCAGGCAAAGTACAATGCGGATCCGGTCAATGTGAAACCTGTCATGGGTGTCTGGCTGGATACGGATTTTGATGCGGACCGCGACGGAACCCAGGGCGGAAATCCGCAGGGGATTGCGGTTGAACTCGCCAACAGCCGGAATCAGCTCGTGAACGACGGTCCGGTCGGCGCGGACTTCTTTAACCAGGGCACCGCAAAGATTTCGGCGGCAACAGGAAAAGCCGAGATGCTCTATGCGGACACAACGACGCTCCACAAGATTAATCAGCAGGCGATTCTCGGTTTACTTGCGTATGCGCAGTCCACGATTCCGTTCAATGAGTCGTCGACCGAAGTTTCGAGCCGTGACATTCGCTCGAACGACAACATCTTCAGCACGAAGGTCTACATTACGGGCGATAACTCGCAGAATACGAGTCACTGGGAACTCTATATCCCTGTGATGAAAAAGGGAGAGCGCTACAGCTATACGAGCGGCGGCACGACCAATCAGACCGCACCCAATGAGTACGAATTGGATTATTACGGCATCGATACGTCAACGCTTGCGGGTTTAAACTATTCCGTCGCGTATACGACGGATCCGAACCCGGGAGCCGGCGGCTATGCGACAGCCAAAGCGGCAAACTATTCGGCGACAGTTCCGGCCAATAAGGCGGATGTCACGATGGTTCGTGTGAAGATTGACAATGTGAATCCGAGCAAGAAATCTTTTGTCAAGGTTCAGTACAAGCTTCATGATCCGAAGACTTTCCTCGGAAGTATGAAGAACCAGAATGTCGTGTTTGGTAACTTCAACATGGGCTCCAGCACGACGCCGTACTTCGGCTCAACCGGCCAGGCCAGCCTTCCGCTCACCTATACGCTGAAGGATATGGAAATCAGCGGTTTTGTCTGGGATGAGACAGACCGAAACTCGACCTACAATGCCGGAACCGACAGCCTTTTACAGAATGTTCGCTTCCGCGTGTATGATCCGGCGACCAATACGCAGGTACAACTGAACTCTGCACCGAACGGAGATTTCCTGGTCAACAGCAGAGCAGACGGTACCTATACGGTTCTGGTGCCGCACGACGGCAACTGGATTGTGGAAGCGGATACGAGAGGTCTTGCGGCGGAAAAGAAGCTGGTGCTGCAGAATAAGAACGGCAGACCGGCGATTGACTCTGCGTTTGACCGCGAGACGAATCGCGTGACGACTTCGGTGGTTGTTGATACCTTCCGAAATCTTTACAGCAGAGAGAATGTGAATGCAGGCTTCTATACGGCGCCGAAGATTACGGTTCCCAATCTCGAAATTCCGGTTGGCGGCGGTGCGACACCGATTACGGCAGTCGTCACGGATCCGGTGACACCGGGCGTAACCTTCAGCATTCCGAGCGGCCAGCCGACGGATATTGTTACACTCCAGAATTCCGGAACCACGACCGGCAGTACAACACCGCAGAAGACCGGTACGGTCACAGTCACGGCGGAGACAGACGACGGGTACGGCGGCAAGGTGAAGACCACGGCGACCATTCGAGTCTACACCGACATCGAATATGACGCGAACAACGGAATGGGTACGGTTTCTCCGAACGGAGATCAGCTTTATCCTTCCACGGACAACACGGGCGCGGATGCACACACCGATGAGGGCACCGCAAAGTCGGTCAGCGGAACGGGAACGGATACGGGCTTTACGCGCCCGGGCTATCTCTTTACGGGATGGAATACCGCGGCCGATGGCAGCGGTCAGAGCTATGCACCGGGTGCTACCGTGAAGACTGGGGCGAGAACGGCACCGCTGAAGCTCTATGCGCAGTGGCAGCAGCTCACGCCGGTGGCTGAGGCATTTAAGATTAAGAAGAATGTCTCCGGTGACTGGGGAACACTGCCGAATACGGAAGTGTCGCCGTTGTTGCCTTCGAACTTCAAGTTCGTCATGACCAGCATCAGCGCGAAATGCACCGATGCCGGCAGGTGCAACGAGTACGACCAATCCGTCGAATGTGACGGGAGCGGTTGACTCGGTGCTCTTCAGCATGAGCAGCAGTGATTTCTCGGCGACCGTCACAAGCAAGGAAATTGCAACCGGCCTTCTTACCTTCACGATGCCGGGCACCTACAGTTATGTGGTGCAGGAGCTGAATGACGGTGTAACGAATTATTCCTATGATTCGACACAGTACAAGGTGACCTACACCGTCACGACAGGTGTCGGCGGTACACTTGCCGCTCAGCGGAGCATTGAGAATCTCACGACGAGCGCAGTCAGCGGTCAGGTGGTCTTCGACAATGCTTATGACCTTCCGACGTATCAGGTGACTTTTGATCCGCAGGGCGGCGATGTCACCCCGACAACGCAGACCGTAAAATACGGACACTATGCGGGTGAGCCCACCACGCCGGCAGGTAAGAGCAGCTCGGCGGGAGACAAGACAGGGTATGACTTTAGGGGCTGGGTCTATGAAGTTCCGGATCCGGTAACCGGCGCCATGACGGAAGTACCGTTTGCATTTGCAACCACTGCGGTCAAGCAGAATTATGCGCTCAAGGCGAAGTGGGAGCTCCGGAAACTCGTCGTTGTGGTGACGGACGCACCGGATGCGGACGGAACACACGCGAATGAGGAAATCTTCCGGAAAAACGATGTCCCCTACGGTACGACAACGGCAGAGCCGACACGTCCGTCGAATAAGACAGGCTATCATTCGATCGTTGGCTCGACAATACGAATAATCCGTACGATTTCACGCAGCCGGTCACCAAGAATGAGACCATCCACGCGACATATCTGCCGAATGCCTACAAAGTTCGTTACAATGCAAATGCGGGCGATGCGACAGGTACGATGACGGATTCCGACCATGTGTATGATGTGGCCAAGAATCTGAACAGTAATGCGTTCAGTCGTCCCGGTTATGTCTTTGACGGCTGGAATACCGAGGCGAACGGAAGCGGCACAAATTATACCGATGCACAGAGCGTGATGAATCTGACCACGCAGGACAATGCGGTTGTCAATCTCTACGCGAAGTGGACGCCTGTGACCCCGGCCGTTGCGAATCTCACGATTCAGAAGACGCTGACCGGAGACCGCGGCCCCATTGCGACCGGTGAGACAGCGCCGCTCGTGGCCGAGACCTTCAGCTTTACGCTGCAGGCGAAGTCGGCCGTAGCCGGAACTACGTATCCGATGCCGACAGGAACGGCGGCGGGTGCACAGAGTCAGACTATACAATTCCGACTTCGGATCTTGCAAGCGGCAGCGCGAGTGTCCGGACCGGCAATATCAGCTTCCAGTTCCCGGGTGTCTATGAGTACGAGGTGACAGAGTCCCAGGGAAGCGCGACCGGTTATACCTATGACAATAAGGTGTACACAGTGCGCTATACGGCGACGCAGACCGGTGCCACGATTCATGTGACAACAGAGTTGCAGGACGGTGCCGGCGCCACTTTCACCGCAGTGACGAGCGGCGATGCGACAGCGGCTTTCACGAATGACTATCAGCTCCCGAAGTATCAGGTGGAGTTTGATGCGGACGGTGGCAGCGTGACGCCGAGCACACAGACGGGAATTAAGCGCGGCGGTACGCCGACAGAACCGACTGCCGCAAGTCCGAGCACATCCCCGGCAGGAGACAAGACCGGCCACCACTTTCGTGGGTTGGTTTGAGGAGGATCCGAGCGGCAATATCTCGTCGACGCCTTACGACTTTACGGCGCCTTTGACCGGAAATAAAAAGTTGAAGGCAAAGTGGGCTGTCAACGAGTACAAGGTAAAAGTCAAGGATGCCCCGACTGCCGACGGAACCCATGCAAACGAGGTGATTCACAGCGACGATCATGTCCCGTACAACGGACAGATTCCGTCTCAGACAGCGCCGAACAATAAGACCGGCTATCACTTCAACGGCTGGGTGGATGAGAGCGACAATTCGCCTTACACCTTCGGAACGCCGGTGCAGCGCGATACCACGGTGGTCGCAACTTATGCGCCGAACAACTACAAGGTTCACTACGAGCCGAACGGCACGAATGTGAGCGGCACGGTGACGGATTCGAACCATGTCTACGACGTGGCGAAGAACCTGAACCAGAATAACTTCACCCGCCCGGGTTACACCTTCGGCGGCTGGAACACCCAGGCGAACGGCGGCGGCCAGTCCTATACGGACCAGCAGTCTGTCACGAACCTGACGACAACCGACAACGGCACGGTCACGCTCTATGCAGTCTGGACGCCGGTTGAGCGGTGCGACAGAGGCATTCAGCGTGAAGAAGACTCTGACCGGCGATGTGGGTCCGCTCGCAAACGGCGAGACGGCACCGCTCACGGCAGAAAACTTCCGCTTCGAGTTAAAGGCAGTCAGCACGACGGCCTTCGGCCTGAGCGGTGCGCTGCCGATGCCGGCAGCGGCGGCGGGCCAGCAGACCTATGTGATGCAGGTCGGAACCGCAGGCCTCACGCTGGTTCGCGGCGTGACGGACACGCAGGCAGGCGAGAGCAACGGCACCGTGACAAGCGGCCCGTTCAGCTTTCACGATGCCCGGCGAGTACGTCTACGAGGTGAAGGAGCTTGGCAACGGCGTCACGGGTTACACCTATGACAGCAAGGTCTACACCTTGAAGTACAAGGTGCAGCAGGTCGGAACCATACTCACGGTGACGAAGGAGGTCAGCGAAAACGGCGGCAGCTTTACGGCCTTCACGGGCGCGCTTGACTTCACGAATGACTACCAGCGCCCGCAGTACACGGTGACCTACGATGCCGACGGCGGCAATGTGACGCCGTCCACCGAGACCGTGAAGCACGGCAACAAGGCGACCGAGCCGCAGACACAGACCGGCCACACCTCCCCGGCGGGAGAGAAGACGGGTTATCACTTCGGCGGCTGGATCGACACGGCGACCAATACACCGTACAACTTCAACACGCCGGTGACAGGGAACAAGAACCTGAAGGCAAAGTGGGACATCAACCAGTACCGCGTCATTGTCAAGGAGCCGCATGATGCGGATCCGGGCATGCAGGATCATGAGTACCTGAACAATCCGAATGTGAACCACGGCGACACGGTGACCGCGCCGCCGACGCCGAACAATAAGACCGGCCATCACTTCAACGGCTGGGTCGACCAGGGCGGCAATCCGTACACCTTCGGCACGCCGGTCACGGGCGACACGACCGTTACGGCGACCTACGCGCCGAACAACTACAAGGTTCACTACGAGCCGAACGGCACGAATGTGAGCGGCACGGTGACGGATTCGAACCATGTCTACGACGTGGCGAAGAACCTGAACCAGAACAACTTCACCCGCCCGGGTTACACCTTCGGCGGCTGGAACACCCAGGCGAACGGCGGCGGTCAGTCCTATACGGATCAGCAGTCTGTCACGAACCTGACGACAACCGACAACGGCACGGTCACGCTCTATGCAGTCTGGACACCGGTTGGCGGTGCGACAGAGGCATTCAGCGTGAAGAAGACCCTGACCGGCGATGTGGGTCCGCTCGCAAACGGCGAGACGGCACCGCTCACGGCAGAAAACTTCCGCTTCGAGTTAAAGGCAGTCAGCACGACGGCCTTCGGCCTGAGCGGTGCGCTGCCGATGCCGGCAGCGGCGGCAGGCCAGCAGACCTATGTGATGCAGGTCGGAACCGCAGGCCTCACGCTGGTTCGCGGCGTGACGGACACGCAGGCAGGCGAGAGCAACGGCACCGTGACAAGCGGCCCGTTCAGCTTCACGATGCCCGGCGAGTATGTCTACGAGGTGAAGGAGCTTGGCAACGGTGTCACGGGTTACACCTATGACAGCAAGGTCTACACCTTGAAGTACAAGGTGCAGCAGGTCGGAACCATACTCACGGTGACGAAGGAGGTCAGCGAAAACGGCGGCAGCTTTACAGCCTTCACGGGTGCGCTTGACTTCACGAATGACTACCAGCGCCCGCAGTACACGGTGACCTACGATGCCGACGGCGGCAATGTGACGCCGTCCACCGAGACTGTGAAGCACGGCAACAAGGCGACCGAGCCGCAGACACAGACCGGTCACACCTCCCCGGCGGGAGAGAAGACGGGTTATCACTTCGGCGGCTGGATCGACACGGCGACCAATACACCGTACAACTTCAACACGCCGGTGACAGGGAACAAAAACCTGAAGGCAAAGTGGGACATCAACCAGTACCACGTCATTGTCAAGGAGCCGCACGATGCGGATCCGGGCATGCAGGATCATGAGTACCTGAACAATCCGAACGTGAACCACGGCGACACGGTGACCGCGCCGCCGACGCCGAACAATAAGACCGGCCATCATTTCAACGGCTGGGTCGACCAGGGCGGCAATCCGTACACCTTCGGCACGCCGGTCACGGGCGATACGACCGTCACGGCGACTTACGCGCCGAACAGCTACACGGTGCAGTACGACAAGAACGCAAGCGATGCGACCGGCACGGTACCGGATTCCACGCATGTCTATGATGTCGCACGGAATCTGAACAACAATACCTATACACGTCCCGGCTATGAGTTTGCCGGTTGGGCAACTACCCCGACCGGAACGGTCACATATCCGGATCAGCAGAGCGTGATTAATCTCACGAACCAAAACAACGGTGTCGTGAAGCTCTATGCGGTCTGGACGCAGGCTACGCCGGCAACGGAGGCGTTTGGCATTCGGAAGACACTTTCCGGCGATGTGGGACAGTTGCCGAACGGTGAGACGGCACCGATTGTTGCGGATACCTTTACCTTCCGTTTGACGGCAAAGCAGACCAATGCGCCCGGACTGACTGCACTGCCGATGCCGCTTGGCACGGTGGCAGGTGCGCAGACCACAGATTTCACGATTACCAGTGCGGGATTAAGCTACGGCAGCTTCGGAACAGCGGCGACCGGAACAGCGGCGAGCGGTCTGATTACCTTTACGCTACCGGGCGACTACTACTATGAAGTTACGGAGCTTGCGGGCTCGGCAGCCGGTTATACTTACGGCGGCGCCTCCAAGGTCTATACGCTTCACTACAAAGTCACGCAGAGCGGCACAACGCTCTCTGTGACAAAGGAGATCAAGGAAGGCAGTGGTGCGTATGCGCCGTTGACCGGAGCACTGGCCTTTGACAACAGCTACGCACTTCCGAGCTATACGGTCACCTTTAACGCGCAGGGCGGCGATGTGACGCCTGTCACGCAGACCGTGAAGTACGGACACTTTGCGACAAGACCGCAGACGCAGGCGGGCAAGAGTTCTCCGGCAGGTGACCTTGCGGGCCATACCTTCCAGCATTGGAACAAGCAGGGAGATCCGGCGACCACAGCTTACGACTTTGAACACACGCCGGTCACGGGCAACATCACCCTCAACGCGAACTGGAGCACGAACAGCTATACCATCACGGTTACGGATTCGCCGGATGCAAATCCGCCGCATCAGAACGAGGTGATTTCCCCAATACGACGGTGACGTACAACACGCCGTCCACGGAACCGAATCGCCCGAATAACCGCACGGGTTATCACTTCGACCACTGGGAGAAGAACAATGACCCGTCACACACGCCTTACACTTTTGGCACACCGGTCACCGGCAATGAGACCATTCATGCGGTCTATGCGCCGAATCGTTATACGGTGCGTTACAACAAGGATGCGGCGGACGCGAGCGGTACGGTGGCGGATTCGAGTCACACCTATGATGTGCCGCAGAACCTGAACAACAATGCGTTCACACGTCCGGGCTATGAATTTGCGGGCTGGTCGAGAACGCAGGGAAGCACAACGGTGGATTTTGCAAATCAGGCAAGTGTTGTGAATCTGAGCGATACCGACGGCGCAGTGGTAGATCTCTATGCAGTCTGGACCGCGGCAACGCCGGTGACGGCAAATGTCACGATTCAGAAGACTTTGACGGGTGACATCACGACAACACCGGGCGGACTTGCTTCTCCGGTTACCCCGGAGACCTTCCGTTTCGAACTGAAGGCAATCAGCACGACGGCCCCCGGCATCACGGCATTGCCGATGCCGGCAGCCGCAGCAGGGGCGCAGACCGCAGTCCTCACGCTCAGCACCAACGATCTCACGTCCGGAAGCGGCAGTGTTCAGACCGGTAACATTACCTTTACGATGCCGGGCGAATACATCTATGAGCTGAAGGAACTTCCGAGCACAGCCGCGGGCTTTCACCTTTGACCAGACGGTCTACGGCCTGAAGTACACAGTGACGCAGAGCGGCACCACCCTTTCGGTGGCGGCGCAGAGCAAGACAGGCAGCAATGCTTATCAGAACTTTGCGGGAACGGCAAGCTTTACGAATGATTACCAGTTGCCGAAGTTCCGCGTCACCTATGACTCCGACCTCGGCAGTGCTACGCCGCCGACGGAGAGCAACATCAAATACGGTCATTTTGCGACGCAGCCCGGCAATGCGGTGGGAACTTCCTCCCCGGCGGGCGACAGAACAGGTTACCACTTCCAGCATTGGATTGACATTCAGACAGGTCAGATTTTCAACTTCGGAGATCCGATTACGAGAGATGTCAATTTGAAGGCAGTCTGGGCGCGGAATACCTACACGGTCACGGTCAACGACGGACCGGATGCGACCACGCCGAATCAAAATATTTCGACGCAGACCGTAACGCACGGTGATCCTTCCACGGAGCCGAACCGTCCGAATAACAAGCCCGGCTATCATTTCGGTGGCTGGCAGACCGGCAGTAATACGCCGTATACCTTCGGTACGCCGGTCACAGAGAATCAGACGATTCATGCGACCTATACGCCGAATCACTACACGGTGCGCTATGAGGCAAACGGCAGCAATGTGAGCGGCACTGTGGCGAACTCGCAGCATACCTATGATGTCGCGGCTCCGCTCACACAGAACAGCTATACGAGACCCGGCTATCAGTTTGGCGGCTGGGCAACCCGGCCGGACGGAACGGGCACGCAGTATACAGACCGGCAGTCTGTGATGAATCTCACACAGGTGGACGGCGATACTGTATCGCTCTATGCGATTTGGACACCGGTGACACCTTATCAGCTGGATCTCGGTGTGCAGAAACTTCTGACCGGAGAAGTTGGTCTTTCCCTGGCAACCGGAGAGACTTCGCCGCTGAATACGGAAGCCTTCCGCTTCAAGCTCAGCGCAGTCAGCACGACCGCAGCGGGAGCGAGCGCATTGCCGATGCCGAACGGCACCGTCGGCGCACAGGAGACGGAGATCAGCATTAACGGTGCCGGAACCGGAACTTTCGGTCCGATTGACTTCGTCTATGAGGGCGATTATATTTACCGCCTCACAGAGGTACCGGGTGCAGCGACAGGTTACACGTACGATCCGGCAGTCTATGAGATTACCGTGCGGGTGAGCCAGTCCGGCATTACCATGAACGGCACGGCAAGCGTCAAGAAGAACGGCGGCACAGCAACAGCAGTCGCGGGAAATCTTGCGTTCAGCAACGATTATCAGTTGCCGCGTTTCAATGTCAGCTTCAATCCGGATGGCGGTTCGAGTACGCCGAATACGCAGACGGTACGCTACGGCGATCCGGTCGTGACACCGGGAAATGCGCCCGGGACCAATAGTCCGGCCGGCGACAAGACAGGCTATCACTTTAAGCACTGGGCAAAGCCGGACGGCACGCCGTATCATTTCGGTGATCCGGTGACGTCGGATACACCGCTCATCGCAATCTGGGAGATTAACCGCTACACGATTACGGTTACGGATGCGCCGGATGCGAATCCGGGTCATCAGAACCGGATTATCACGACGGACAATCAGGTTCCGCACGGCACAGTGCCGACAGAACCCACGCACCCGGATAACAAGACGGATTACGTCTTTGATCACTGGGAGAAGCCGGATGGCACGCCGTATCGCTTTGACGAGCCGATGACGGGTAACATTACCGTCCACGCGGTTTACCGTCAGAAGCAGTACAATGTGACCTTCGAGCAAAACGGCAGCAATGTGATCGGCAACATGCCGAATCAGCACTTTAACGGCGGTGAGACCAAGCCGCTCACCGGAAACACCTACGCGCGTCCCGGCTATGTATTCAGCGGCTGGGGAAGAACGCCTGTGGCTGCGACACCGGATTTTGCGGATGGACAGACGGTCTCGAATCTCACGGGAACGGACGGTGATACCGTACATCTCTATGCAATCTGGACGCCGGTTACCCCCGCGGTGGTGTCGGTGCCCACAGTCATCAAGCAGATTACCGGGTGATACGCCGCACAATGCGGGGCAGTTCAGCTTTACGCTGACAGCAGTCAGCTCCACGGCTTCCGGCAGCCAGACGGGTATCCCGATGCCGGCTGCGGCGCAGGGAGATACCGACCGGATTACGGTTAACGGTGCCGGACAGGGGAACTTCGGAGATATCACATTCCGACTCCCGGGCACTTATGTGTACCGTATTGCGGAGCTTCCGGAGGGCAGAAAGGGCTTCAGCTTTGATCCGGACGAAGTGACACTCACCTATATCGTGACGCAGAACGGTCTGAACCTGAATGTGACAACGAGCGCGCAGAAGAACGGCAAATCCCGTTACAGATGCTACGTTTGTGAACCGCTTCACGGTGCCGGACTACACGATTACCTTTGACGGAAACGGTTCCTGGATTCGCATTCCGACGCAGTCGGTGCGCGAAGGGCAATCACGGTACGGACCCGCAGACCACCATGCTGCGGACGGAGAGCAAGTTTATCGGCTGGTACTTAAACGGTCAGCCGTATGACTTCAATACGCCGGTCTATGACGACATCACGCTGGTCGCAATGTACGAGTACAAGCCGAGCGAAGACAATTCCGGCGGCAGCGGCAGCGACGGCGGTGGCGGTAACGGCGGCGGAGGCAACTCTCCCACCGAGGGCGGCAAGACAACGCCGAACACGAACCCGTTGAATCCGGGTATTTCGGATGCGACGGTGGTGCCGCCTGTATCTCCGACGGAGCCGTCACCGGATCTGCCTGCAGAGGAGAAGCGCACGCCGCAAGGCGAGGCGATTTCCCCGACAGAGCGCCACAAGACAACCGTGGTTACCGGTACGTCGAAGAGAAGCAAGCGGGGCAAGCTGCCTAAGACCGGTGAGGCGCCGATTTCGAACCCGCTCCCGCACCTGGCAACGCTGACGCTTGCGGCTTATGCACTGCTCGCGGAAGAGAAGCGCAGACGGGAACAGACAAAGTAACAAAACATCTCGGTCTCAGAAGGAGGCGCTGTTTCGACAGTGCCTCTTTTTGTGTTCTTTTTTGTATACTTGCTTCAAATCATTGCTTTCGCTTGAAGAAAATGAAAAGAAAAGTTAAAATAATTTTAAAAATATACGCGCGAATGCAAGTCGTTTTTCAGAGAGCTTTGCGCGTGATACAGGTGGGAGGTTTTCATGTTGAAGGGATATCGGAAGTTCGGAAGACGGGTCCTGGCCATTTTGACAGCGTTGATCTTGATCCTCGAGGGAATGCCGTTACAAACGCTGGCAGCCGTTGGGAGAGACAGCTATATTCCCTTTGGTTCGAAGTCAGGATGAGGACGAAGAGGAGGACTACACCGAGGACGCCGAGCTACTGGATGACAGACCGCTTGGTGCGCGGATGCAGCTATTCTCTGCGGGAGGCTTGCGTGCCTCCGGTTCGAATGCGTCTATGAGCAATGCGCTGTTTGGGAATATGTTGCTCGCAACCCCCTACAGTGCGTTCCGACAGGCAGCGGGCGGTTATGCCCCGTGGACAGGGGCGGTAGAAGACGGCACCATCACAGCGGGGAATAACTACTTGAAGCTCGATCCCGCAAACGCGGTATTCCATACGCCTTCGGATTTTGTAATCGGCAAATTTAATTCGAGAACTTTCAGCGTACAGTTTGCCTTCCGTCCGAGTGAAATTTCGGATACGGTTCGCAATAACCTGGTCATGGAACTCTGGATACCGGCCGGTCTCGATCTCAGCGGAACACCGAGTCTGACCGGTGTGAGTTTCTCTTCGCGCCGTCTCGCGGACGGAAGTTGGGTACTCATCGCAAAGCCGGATCCGACGACTGCCAGTGTTAGCGGACAGATTACGCTCGTGCAGGATCCGAGTCGCCTGATTAAGGATTTGCCGCTCACACAGGGCGAGTTACCGATTCGGATGCGTCTGATCAACAACTACGGTTCGACCAATCCGGCAACTCCGCCGACACTGTATACTTTGAATAGCGGTGATCACGACAAGACAACCGCGCTTGTGTTTCATACCCCTGCGACAAATCCGACGATGACCTTTAGCAATCCCTCTGACAGCTATACATTTATGCCGGGGGAAGTAGCGGGTGTGGTTAATGTGAATGCGGGAAGTCCCGCAGGCACTCCGGTGGGACGCCGTATGATTTCCATGACGGACAGTGAAACTTCGGCGACGGAAGATGCCTTGGCTTCGCTCGGCATGGGGGGCTGGATTACCTATGGTTTTGGCGGTACGAATCCGAATTTTCCGCGCAAGGCACTTGAATTTAAGGTGCATAAGACAGAAGGCTATCTCGGCGAAAAAGCGACCATCCACATGGTTCTTCCGGAAGAGGGGACGCTCTTTGAACAGGGCGGAACCGCTGCCTGGACATATGTGACAGATGACGGATACCAACTTGAATGGAATCGAATCAGTATCTTTCAGGATCCGCCGACACCGGGAAACCGGGATGTAGTAGTTGATTTGCGTTCCCTCTATTCCCGTATGACGAGCGGAAATTTTCAGGAAGCCGTCCCGGGTTCGGGCTTGAGCTATATTGATATTTTCCGGAAACCGGGTACGTTCCATGTCAAGTATTATCCGCTGGTGCACTACAATCGTCTTTATCAGGGAGACTGGACGAACACGGATTACACGGCAGCGACCGGGTCGACGATTGAATATGCGGATAATACCTCCTACGGCGCGACGAAGCAGGACAGCGGCACTCCGCTTCACTTTCACTTTGTACAGGGCACCGATCCGGTCAGAATCAAGACGGCCTATGACTATCTGGATATGACCTATGGAGGAAATTATTTAAGATACAATCTGGATGCTGTGCCGCAGTACAGTGCGGCATCGCCCGAATATACGGATTCCGAAGAAGTGAAATCCGGTTTTCGCTTCGATGACGACAGCAATGGGTTTCAGATTCAGGATGATTTATCCATCACCTATGATTACGAAGAAGCACTCTCGCCGGTCTATTTGAATCAGCTCGGACTGGCACCGGAATACGGGCTCGGCTATCGACTCTATGTAAAGGATGCACAGACCGGACAGGTAGAAATTCGAACCCTGGTTCCGGGTGATGTCTATCCGAACTATACACCGAAGTCTATCAGTTACGACGGACAGACGGTAACGGAGACGGTAATTGATGGTACCGGTATGACAGACTATACCTTTGCCGATGCCAATCTGCCGGGAAACAAGAAGTACATTGCCCGTGTTGAGGTGTTCAAGAAAGAGTACGAATATAACCAGCGCGGTAGCTTTTCTTTCTTTGTCGCCAATTCCCCGTTCGGTGGAGAGCATAAGAACTGGTTCACCTTTAAGATGCGCGCGTATCATCATCGCCTTTCGGACGGCACGGACATTCCGGACAACTATGAGGCGAAGGTAGTGCGTAAGGTTGCATCGAAGCAGATTCTCGCGGAGAACGGCGGACAGTCCTTTACCAAAGAATTTAAGGTCAAAACGCGCCATTTGGCGGACAATGTGTGGGTACAGAGTACCCACGGCGGCACAATGGAGGTGAACCGCCATTCGGAAATCAATATGTTCGGCGGATTCCGCATCGTTAAGAATCCGAATACCATGGATTACAACGTGGACAGCACAGGGCAGACAATCCCGTTCGGTGCAAATGGCTATGACCCGGTTGTGATCGAAATAGCGGGCGATGCTGTCACGCTAACCGAATATATGGAAAAATCGGATTTGCGTCTGCTCGGTATCTGGGACAGTGCGGGAACTTATCACGACCTGCAGCAAGAAGGCATCGACCCGGAGCAAGCGACCTATTTGAAAGACGGGCACTCCATGTATTCCGATACAGCAGAGAGCGTGTTTTCCACTTCCAATGACTACGGCAGTTTTAACGGCAAAGTCTATGATTTGAATGCCATTTGCCAGGCTCTCGGCACACCGTATGCGACGCGCATTGTTATGGCTGCTGATCAGATTAATTCGTTTCGCAGTAATATTACGAACGGATTCCAGCAATATAATTTCTTTGTTCAAAAAGTCTATCCGGGGCATCTGAATTACGATGGGGCAGTCGGAACCGGCGGTGCGTCGGATTTACCGAAGACCTTAACGTTTACAAGCATGCTGTACTGTCTCTATAGCGATTACAAGAGCGAACAGGTAGATCATAACCCGGCGCAGGACAGTACCATTCACGGCATCAGCCCCTCGCATGGTTCTGCGAAAAAGTCGAACGGAAGATCTGCGACACTGGTGGTCGGCGGAAGCGCCAAAGGAATTTCTGTATTGGACCAGGATTACTATGTGAACCCATGGTCCGGAACCGATAAGTTGCACTACGGCGAGGAGTTTCTGAATCCTGCCTGGCAGAGCTATCTGACACGCTCGCGTTATAAAATCAATGCCATCGGCCAGGGAACGGGAAGCGCGGGGCCGGTTGCGGGTTCTCGGGAACTTGAGTTGACCCAGATCGAAGTTGATAATACCGGAATCGCCACTCCGGAGATTTCCTATCAGAATGCGAGTCTTGATTTTGCCGGTACAAGTCCGCGGCTGTTGTCGCTGACCAATGCAGTGAGTTTCCAGATTCATGACCCTAAAACCTATCAGGACTTTATCCTCGATGCAACGCTCTCGGACGGAAGTGTGAAGCACATCGAGGACACCGCCTATTATTCCAATATTTACAATTCAGGTCGCAAAGGGACGCATACACTATGTGATTCCCGGTGTCGATGTGAAAAACGGTCCGTATATCACGGGCTTGAAAATCAGTTTTCCGAACGAGCGAAACTGGGGTACCAATACCAGCAAAATGGAGGACTACGGGGGCACGGGCGGAAACCGTGTGTTGCCGAGTGTGGGACTTTCGCTGGTGGAGCAGGATATTCCCGAAGTATTATCCGGGCACTACCATAGCGGTCGGCTCACTGAGCGAGAAAGATAGTGATCCGAAGTACGACAAAGCTGACGGTCAAGGCAAAAGCTCCACTACGAGAATATTTACGGCGATGATTTGACCACAGATCTCAGTCACTTTGCGACAGAAGGTGCGAGTGACCGGATTGCCGCGCAGCGGGTGGAAGTGCCGTATCTTTTAAATCAACTCGGGTACGCGAGCACAAATACCTATCAGGGCCGCGAACTCACGGTAAGCGGGCGCCTGCCCTTTGCGCCGAATGCGAATACAAGAAATCTTGTCACCGCGAAGGGACTCAAGGCTCGCCCGACCTATTATTTGAAGATTGACAAGAGTTTTACCTATGTCGACAACAGTGCGGAGGTACAGGCCTATAGTACCAATCCCTCCGGAAGCGGTGCCGGTTGGAACGTGGTTCACGATATCGGTGTCAACTTTATCCCGGCCGGAACCGGTGCCGGGCAGTCCGGTCATGCGGACTACGGCGTACTGGTCATCTCGACCGATCAGTCACCGGAGAGTGAGCTCGGGCTTCCGAATCAGAACTTTGCGTCCGGCATGTACGGTTGGAACTACAATGTCAGATTTCAGACTCCAGGCGGACTACTCTGCGGACCCTGTAGTTCTGAAACCGGTGCCGGGTGTCTGGCTCGACACCAAGTTTGATGCCAACCGCGACGGCAGCGGCGGCAATGCACAGGGGGTGGATGTCGAAACCACAAACGACAACAATCAGCTGGTGCAGGACGGACCGCGCGGTACGCAGTTCGGCAATGCGACAGCGGCAAAACCCGGTGCAAGCGCAAATGAAGCGGAAATGCTGTATGCCGCAAACGATACGACGCATAAAATTAACCAGGTGACGGCGCTCGGTCTCCTCGCGCTCGCGCAGGCGACCACGCCGTTCCAGGAGAGTTCGACCCGCGTGACAAGCCGGGATCTCAACAACAACCCGAACATTTTCAGCGCGAAGGTTTTCCTGACCAGCGATGACACGAATCCGACCAACGACTGGGAGATTTATATTCCGGTCCCGAAGGCAGGAGAGCAGTACGGTTATCAGAGCGGCGGTGTGGCTCAGACAACACCGGCGGCGCAGTTTCAGTATGGATTACTACGGGATCGATACTTCGACACTCACGGGACTCAACTATACGGTCTCGTATACGACGGATCCGAATCCGGCCGCAAACGGCTATACCAGTGCAAAGGCAGCCGCCTGGATCACGACCAAACCGGCGGATGCCGATATCACCATGGTGAAGCTGAGTGTCACCAACATGCCGCCGGGCAGAAAGGCTTCGGTCACGTTGCAGTATCAGCTGCATGAACGGAAGAATAAGCTTCTTGACCGGCTGGACGCCGTGGTTGCTTACGGAAACTTCCACATGGGAACGAGTCCAACGCCGTTCTACGGCGCAGCGGGTCAGGCGAGCAATAAGCTCGAATTTCTGCTCACAGACCTGACACTGGACGGGTTATGCCTTCCAGGACGCAAACTTCAATTCTCTGTATGACGCGGGGACAGAGGCGCGACTTGCCACCGTCCGGATGAAACTGCTCGAAGCGGACGGTGTGACCGATGTACTTCGAAGCGATAACAACCAGACACTGGTAACAGCGACCAACGGGAGCGGTTACTATAAGCTCAATGTGCCGCACGAGGGCAACTGGGTCGTGCAGGCGGACAGCTCGCTGCTAAGTCCGCTCCGGAAAGCTCGTCAAGAAAGACCAGGGCACCGATCAGAGCATCAATTCCCGCTTTGACCGGAATACCAATCTCGCTGCGGTGACCGTCACGGCAGATGTCCCGGCAGGCAGATATAACCTCCCCAACGTGAACGCGGGTTTCTATAACGTGCCGCAGCTTGACCTTGCGGACCAGGTGCTGCATGTCGGGGACAGCGCGACGACCGTGACGCCGAGTCTTCTGAGTCCGGTGGATCCGACGAATCCTGTCGTCAACTACGGAATCGCGACCGGTGCGCCGACAGACCTCGTGTCAGCAAACGGCAGCGGCGCGGTGAGCGGCACATTGGCGCCGCAGAAGACAGGTATCACAACTGTGCGACTCACAACGGACGATGGTTACGGAGAACTGATTACCAAGGATGTAAAGGTCACAGTCTGGGCCGATGTGAAGTACGACGGAAACGGCGCGGACAGCGGCAGCATCTCGGCAAACGGTGAACAGCTCTACCCGTCTACGACAGCCGCGGGCGCGGATGCGCACACGGATGAGACGACGGCGAAGAGTTCCGCGGGAACGGCGGGCGTAGACACACAGTTAGTCCGTGCAGGCTACTACTTTGACGGCTGGAACACAAAGCCGGACGGCACCGGCACCGCGTATGCGGCGGGCGCTGCGATTAAGACCGGTAAGATTGACGGGGATCTCACACTCTACGCTGTCTGGAGACCGGTGACGCCGGCGACGGATAGCTTTAACATTGAGAAACTTTTAAAGGGAGACTACGGCCTCCTGCCGGACGGTCAGCGCGCCCCGCTCACCGCAGAGAACTTCAGCTTCACGCTGACCGGCACTTCGTTTACGGCAGCGCATGTGACGGCAGAGCCGATGCCGACCGGTTCCGCGAAAGAGAGTTCTCGCGATGAGACGCCGGGGCAGAACCCGGTTGTGAACTATACGCTTTCCTCCAATGACCTTGCGCTGATTACACCGGGCTCCCCGGTCTTGACAGAGAATGCGACGGCGGGTGCTACCTTTACAAGCGGCAATCTGACATTTACGATGCCCGGTACCTATGTCTATACGCTGAAAGAGAACAGCGGCAGCGCACAGTACTACGGTTACAATGCCCGCGTCTACACGATTACCTATGTGGTGACGCAGAGTGGTAGCGGTCTCGGCAATACGCTGAGCGCGGTTAGAACGATTTCGCACATCGATCCGACGAGCGGCGCAGCGGTGACCGATACACAGGCAAGTTTTGAGAATACCTATACCTTGCCGCGCTACACGGTTACCTTCGATCCGGATCATGGCAGCTTTACGCCGCCGACCCAGACGCATCGCTACGGCGACCGCGTGACCGAGCCGCCGGTACAGAACAATGCGGCAGGCGTTGCGACCTCCCCGGCGGGAGAGCGCTACGGCTATCACTTTAAGCACTGGAAAGGCGCCGGACGGAACCCAGTTCCAATTCGTGAATAGCTCGGTGCGTGCGAACTTCACGCTGACCGCGGTCTGGGAGATCAATACCTACCCGGTCAAGGTACTGGACTCCACATCGGCAGATGCGCCGCACGCGAACGAGGTTATTTTCGACAACGGCGGTGCACAAATGGCGCACGGCACGGTGCTGACCGCGCCGACCGCACCGGAGAATAAGACCGGTTACCACTTTGACCACTGGGAGAACGACGCGGATCACAGTACTTTTACCTTCGGCAATCCGGTCACGGGACCGCTCACAATCCGCGCGGTCTATGTGCCGAATACATACACGGTGAAGTACGAGAAAAACGCGGTAAGCGCAAGCGGCACAACGGCGGATTCCACCCATGTCTATGACCAGACGCGGGCGCTTACCGCAAACGGCTATACGAATCCCGGCTACTACTTTGCGGGGTGGAGCCGCACGGCGGGCGGCACGACTGTCGACTTGAACGACGGCGACAACGTGCTGAATCTGACGACGCAGAACAACGGAACGGTGACGCTCTATGCAATCTGGCGGCCGGTTACGCCGGTCAGCGACAGCTTCGACGTGAGTAAGCTTTCTCTTCGGAGACTTCGGTGCGCTGCAGGGCGGCGAGACCGCACCGCTGGTGCCGGATACCTTCCGCTTTGTCTTACAGTCTGTCACGACCCCGACCGGCACAACGACAGTGCTCCCGGCAGTGCCGGGCGGCGGCGCCGCTTCGGGCATCACGGTGACCCCGGGCGCGGGAACCATGGGCTATGCGCTTCCGAGCGCGCAGCTGCAGGTTCCGGCAGCCGGAAGTGCGGCGGCGACCGCAGGAGCAGCTGCAGCAGCAAGTTTCCCGGCAGGTCTCTTTACCTTCAGCTACCCGGGCACCTATGTCTATACGCTCAAGGAAACCGCGGGCTCCGCGCAGTACTATAGCTACGATCCAGCCGTCTATACAATCACCTTTACGGTGACGCAGAGCGTGGGCGCACTCGGCGCGGGAACGGGAAATTCCCTCACGGTGACGAGAAGTATCACGAAGCAGAGTGGTGGCGCGAACTCAGCGGCGACCGAGCTTCAATTTGAGAACCGTTACACCCTGCCGCGCCTCACGGTGCAGTATGACGCAGAGGGCGGTAGCCACACCCCGGCAAACGAGAGTGTTCGCTACGGCGACTATGCGACGGTGCCGCCGGTTCAGAACAATGCAGCGGGCATCCCGACCTCCCCGGCGGGAGAGAAGACGGGCTATCACTTCCTCTACTGGACGGACGCGGCGGGGACGCAGTTCCCGTTTGCGACGACGCCGATTCATGCGAACACAACTTTGCATGCGAAGTGGGAGATTAACCGCTATACCGTGACGGTGCAGGATGCGCCGGATGCTGATACGGGGCATCAGAATGCGCAACTCGCACAACACAACAACGTGCCGCACGGGTCGACTGCGCTCACGGCGCCGACCGTACCGGACAATAAGACCGGCTACCACTTCGATCACTGGGAGGATCAGAACAATACGGCTTATACCTTCGGATCTCCGGTGACAGGCGACACGACCGTGCACGCAGTGTATACGCCGAACACCTACACGGTGGTCTACGAGCCGAACGCGGGTGGGACTACAGTAAACGGCAACATGCCGAATACGAGTCATGTTTACGACACGCCGCAGAACCTGCCGCCGAACGGCTTTGATCGCCCGGGCTATCAGTTCATGGGCTGGGGCACAAGTCCGACAGCGACCACACCGACTTATTATGACGGCGTCTCGGTCAACAACCTGACGCCGACCAATGGCGGTACCGTACATCTCTATGCTATTTGGGCAGCCGTAACACCGTTTGATCACGATCCGGCGCTCACGAAGGTACTCGGCGGAGAGGCACACCGGACACTGCTGACCGGTGAGACCACGCCGCTGACACCCGAGACCTTCCGCTTTGAGCTGAGGGCAGTCAGCACGACCGCACCCGGCATGACAACTCTGCCGATGCCGGTCAATGCACACGGCGCACAGACCTACACCGTGACGCATACGGGGGACGGCACCGAGCAGTTAGGTTCGATTCGCTTCCTGTTTGCGGGTGACTATGTCTATGAGCTCCGCGAGCTTGCAGGCACAGCGCTTGCCGGCAGCCCGGCGGCCGCGCAGGGAAGTTATACTTACGATAACGCGGTGTATCGTATCACCTACCACATCACGCAGACAGGAACCGTGATGAACGGCAGCGTGACGGTTGAGAAGCAGACGGCCGGAGGGGCCTACTCGGCACCGGTTGCCTATACGACGGCGACAACTCCGGCCTTTACGAACGACTACCTCCTGCCGCGCTATACGGTGAGCTTTAACGCAAACGGCGGCAGCGTGACGCCGACATCGCAGACTATCGTCTACGGTGACCCGCTTGTCGCACCGCCCACAGTCGGCGATTCTCCGGCGGGCAGTCGCACCGGTTATACCTTTACGAACTGGCAGAACCCGGACGGCAGCCCGGTGAACTTTGCGACACCGGTGACCGGCAACCTGATTCTGACGGCCGGATGGACGCTTCGTCACTATACGGTGACGGTGCAGGATGCGCCGGATGCGGACCCGGGTCATCAGAATCAGATCATCACGCAGGACACGAATGCCGTGCACGGCAGCACGCCGACCGAGCCTGCGCGCCCGGACAACAAGACAAACTTTATCTTTGACCACTGGGCAAAACCGGACGGCTCGACTTACAACTTCGACGAGCCTCTGACCGGAGATCTCACGATTCACGCAGTCTACCGGCAGAAGCGCTATACGGTGCGCTACGATTCCGGCACGCCGCATTCCGTTGGCAGCATGACGGATTCGCACTTCGGCGGCGGAGATACCAATCCGCTGTCACCGAATCAGTATGCGCGCCCGGGCTATACCTTCGGCGGCTGGAGTAACACACCCGGCAGCACTACGACAGACTTCACAGACGGCCAGCCGGTCACGAACCTGACGACTTCGGACGGCGCAACCGTCACGCTCTATGCAGTCTGGGTGCCGGCAACGCCTGCGGTCCTTCACGACCCGCCGGTGCAAAAGATCATTACCGGCGGCATACCGCACAACGCGGGAACCTTTACCTTCCTGCTCCGCGCGGTCAGCACGACAGCACCGGAGGCGGCAGGGGTTCTTCCGATGCCGCTCGCGGCGGGAAGTAATCAGGAGATGCAGCTCGAAATTCAGGGCGCGGAACCGGAGAGTTCGGAGACATCAGCTTCCGGCTTCCGGGCACCTATGTCTACGAGATTCGGGAGCTGCCGCTCGGCAGAAAAGGTTTCACGTTTGACACGGAGCCTGTGACCGTGACCTATGTGGTCACCCAGCAGGGCAATGTGCTGACGGCAAGCCGGCGCATGGAGAAGGCAGGGCAGACTGTGACAGCTGCGACCTTCACCAATGAGTTCGAGAAGCCCTATTACACCATCACCTTTGATTCGAACGGTTCCTGGATCCGGATTCCGGAGCAGTCGGTCAAGGAGGGAGAGCACGGAAAAGATCCTAATCGGCGCATGCTCCGCACCGAGAGCAAATTCATCGGCTGGTACTTAAACGGACAACCGTATGACTTCAATGCGCCGGTGTATGACGACATCACACTGGTTGCGGAGTATGAGTACAAATACAGTCCCGACAACATCGGTGGCGGCGGCGGAACCGGCGGAAAGGGCGGTGGGAAACCGGCGGCCAAGCCGATTACACCGGCTGTACCGACTACGCCCGGGACAACGGAAGAAAATCCGACCGAGGAGAACGGAGAGGAGGAGAGCAGGCAGACGGCAGAGACCGTAGAGCAGAGTGACACGCGGGGACGGCAAAGACAGAAATATACTGAGGATACCCCGGAGAAGGGCAGACGAAAGAAAAAACGTCGCCTGCCGAAAACGGGAGAGGCAGGCGGGAGCGCGGAGCTTCCCATGCTTGTCAGTCTCGCACGCACAACCTTTGTATTCTTCACAGAAGAAAAGCGAAGAGAGCAGTAAATGAGGCAGTAGAAAAGGATACAGTTCAGCGGAGATGTTGCCATAACAACATCTCCGCCTTTTTTGATATTTTTGGTCTACTTTACGGTGGACAGTCGTATAAAACTATGATAAAAATTAATATTAGATTAAATGTATAATGCGGTGGTATTGCCGTGCAACAAGGAGGTTTTGATGAAAGAAGGATGTCGAAAGTACTGGAAGCGTGCGCTCGCATTGCTTCTTGCGCTGCTCCTCGGACTGGAGGGATTGCCGCTTCAGACATTTGCGGCCCCTCGGTGGGGAAGCTACATTCCGCTGATCAGCAGTCGGGATGAAGACGAAGAGGAGGATTATACCGAAGATGCCGAGCTCGTTGATGACAGGCCGGTACTCAGTGCCGGTACGCAACTGTTTTCACTCAGTGCACTCCGCGCCTCTGGCTCCAATGCCTCAATGAGCAATGCGCTCTTCCGAAATATGTTGCTTGCTACACCGTACAGCGCATTTCGCCAGGCCACCGGCGGATATGCGGCCTGGACGGGACCGGTGGAAGATGCCAGTCTCACGGCGAGCAATAACTATGTCAAACTGGATCCTGCGAATGCAGTCTTGAAAACGCCCGCGGATTTTGCCATCGGCAAGTACGGCGAGCGTATTTTCAGTGTACAGTTTGCGTTTCGTCCGAGTGAGGTTTCGGATTTGGTACGGAATAATCTCGCGATGGAACTCTGGATTCCGTCCGGGTTTAACTTAAACGGCATTCCGAGTTTGAACGGGGTATCGTTCTCGAGTGCCCGACAGGCAGACGGCAGCACAGTCCTTGTGGGCATTCCGACCCCGACAACCGCGAGCGTCAGCGGACAGCTCACCGTCACACAGGATGCCAATAAGTTAATCAATGAGCTTCCGATTTCAGGCGGAGAATTGCCGTTCCGCATGCGCATCATCAACAATTACCGTTCGATCGATCCGAGCAAGCCGCCGACACTCTATGCCTTTGAATAGCGGAGATCACGATAAGACCGCAGAGTTGAAGCTTACAACCGTCAAACGGCAATCCGACGGTTACCGTTACGAATCTCTCGGACAGCCAGACTTTTATGCCCGGCGAGATAACCGGTGCCCAAAGCGCAAGTGCGACATCTGCCGGAAACATGATAGGACGTAATATCAAGACAAGTCAGGATTATCGCGCATCTGCGGAGGACAATGCCTACTACATCCTCGGCGATGCAAATATGGGACTCAAAGGGCCTTGGAGACGCAAGGGATTTGAAATTACGGTGCACAAGGACGAGGGCTATCTTGCGGACGGAACAAGAATCCACTTTGTCTTACCGGATGAGGGCGTGCGTTTTGACCAGGGCGGTGTGCTCTATTGGACTTACAAGACCGATGACGGAATCGAGCTTCCGTGGACGAATATCGGGGACCGCAATAACTTTGCAATCGGCGGAAATATCCGCGACCTGACCATCAACGGCGTATCGCTCTATAACCAGCAGGTTGCAGCAAATGCATACCGTGAAGCGGTTCCGGGATCGCAACTCAGCTATGCGGACATCTATCGAAAGCCGGGTACTTTCCATCTGCGCTATTATCCGATGATGTATTATAACCGTCTCTATGAAGGCAACTGGGCGAATACGACTTATACAGCTGCATCCGGTTCCTATCTGGAGCAGCCGGATAACACGAACTTCGGTGCAAAGGCAAAGACCGAAGGTTCCCCGCTTAAGTTTACCTTAGTACAGGGAACCACACCCGATACGTTTGAGAAACGATATCCTGGATCATACGCTCGGAGCCGATTATATTCCGACGGTGCTGAACTCTGTTCCCCAGTACAGCACGACTTCTCCGGAGTATGCCGACACCGAGGAGTTGAAGGCTTCGTTCCGCTTTGACGATGCGGACGATGCGTTTAAAATTCAGGACAATCTTTCCGTCAAGTATGATTACGAGGAAGCACTTGCTCCGTACTACCTGAATAACTTGGGACTCGATCCGAAATACGGGCTCAGCTATCGGCTCTACATCAAGGATGCCGTGACGGGGCAGGTAGAAGTGAGAACGCTGGTACCGGGAAATGAGTATCCGACTTACACGCCTCAGAGCATCAGCTATGCAGGGCAGACCGTTACCGAGTCCGTCATAGACGGCAGCGGCATTACGGACTACACCTTTGCGGATGCCGATGCGGCGGGCAATAAGAAGTATATTTCCCGCATTGAAGTCTTTAAGAAGAAGTACGACTATAACCACAAAGGAAGTTACAGCCTCTGGCAGTGGGGAGTCGGCAACGACAAGAATTGGTTTACCTATAAGCTCCGCGCCTATCATCACCGCCTCTCGGACGGCACCGACATCCCGGATAATTACGAGGCAAAGATTCAGCGGAGTGTCACCTCCGATCAGATTGCAGCGGAAAACGGTGAGGCGCAGTTTGCCAAGGAGTTCAAAATCAGAACGCGTCACCTCTCGGACAATCTTCGAGCGACTATAGACGGACTGAACCCGATGGAGGTCAATAAACATCCGGAAATCAACGCCTTCGGCCTCTTCGGTGTAGTCAAGTATCCGGATACGATGGATTACAATGTTGATGCGAACGGCGCACCGATTGCATTCGGACAGCCGAACTATGATCCGGTTGTCATGGATATTGCGGGAGATGCCGTCACGCTCGCGGAGTACCTAGAGAATCCGATCTCCGTCTCCTCGGCGTTACGGATCAAAACGGAACTTACCACGACCTCGCGGCAGAGGGCATTAACTCCGAGGATCCTGCTTATTTAAAGGACGGTATTTCTCGTTATTCGAATACGCGCGAGACGGTATTCACAAATGCAAATGACAACGGTCCCTTTGAGGGTAAGGTCTATGATTTAAAAGCAATCGCAAATCAACTCGGAACCGGTTACTTTACCGGAATGGTGGTTGCGCTCGAGAACATCAACAGCGTAAAGAGCAATACGGTGGGCGGAAACAAGCAGAATTATCGTTTTTTCACCCAGAAGGTATATCCGGGTCACATGAATTACGATGCGGTGGTCGGAACCGCGGGTGCCGCGGATTTGCCGAAACAGCTGCGCTACTCCAATGCGCTCTATTGCCGTTACAGTGATTATAAGAGTGAGGTGGTAGATCACAATCCGCCGCAGGACACCACGATTCACGGCATCAGTCAGTATCACGGTACGGCAAGAAAGGCGAACGGAAACTCTGCAAAATTAATTCTCGGCGATAGCGCCAAGGGAATCTCCGTGTTGGACCTTGATTACTATGTGAATCCCTGGTCTGTGATCGACGAATCCAGACTCGGACAGGAGTTTTTCCCGGCCGGCGCTGCGACGGATTTGGACCGGACGCGCTACAAGGTCAATGCCATCGGGCAGGCCTCGGTCGACCGACCTCGAATGAGGCCAATTTCCGAGAACTGGAGCTCACACGCATCGAGGTGGATAATACCGGCGTGACATATACCAACAGCGCGCAGCCGGAGATTTATTACCAGAATGCAAGTTTGGATTTTTCCGGAACTAGTCCCAGGCTGCTTTCGCTGGTCAATGCGGTCAGTTTCGGCGTGCAGTATTCCAGAACTTATCAGAACTTTATCATTGATGCGACGCTTTCGGACGGAACGACCAAGCACATTGAAGACACCCTGATGGGACAGGCGACGAGTGGTTTTAACGGACGACTCCATTATGTGATTCCCGGTGTCGATGTCAAAAACGGCCCCTACATCACGGCGCTCAAGATCAGTTTCCCAAACGAACTCAACTGGGGTGTCAACAATACCAAGATGGCGGCGGACGGTTCGGTCGGCGGAAACGGACTCCTGCCGACGGTCGGTCTCTCCTTGGTAAAACAGGACATTCCGAAAAAATATCCGGGAACCACGATTCCGGTCGGTTCGCTGAGCGAAAAAGACAGCGATGCGAATTATGATAAATTAACCGTCAAGGCCAAACTCTATTTTGAGAATGTCTATGGCGACGATATGACGACGAATGCAAATCGTTTTACCGTCGAGGGGGCTTCGGAGCGCATTGCGGGGCAACAGGTCAATGTCGGCTTTTTACAGAACTCACTGAACTACCAGGGAATTACGACTTATCAGGGACGGGAACTCTCCGTTACCGGAGAACTGCCCTTTGCACTCACGCCGAGTACCTATAACTATGCAGTCAGCAAGGACTTAAAGATACGTCCGACCTACTATATTAAAGTTGACAAGAGCTTTACCTATGTGGACGGCAGCATGGTGGTAAAAGCTTTTCAGAAAGATCCGGCGGGAACATGGGTCTGGGGGCAGAGCAGTGCAAGTGTGAACTTTGTCCCGGCCGGAACAGGAGCCGGTGAGTCCGGCCATGCGGATTACGGTGTTCTTGTTGTTTCCATGGACCAGACGCCGGATTCCGAACTCGCCATTCTCGGCAGAAATCTGGGCTATAGCAACGGATTGCTCTGGATGGGAACTTCCTATCAACTTAACTTCAGGTTACAGGCAGGTTACTCCGCGGACCCGGTCAATGTAAAGCCGCTGCCCGGCGTTTGGCTCGATACCAAGTTTGACGCAAACCGCGACGGCAACGGCGGCAATGCGGACGATGTCACGGTCGAGACAAACAATGAGAACCGGCAGTTGGTACAGGACGGACCGCGCGGCACACAGTTCGGCAATGCGACGGCGGCGAAGGCAGGGGCAAGTGCGAACGAAGCGGAGATGCTCTATGCCGCAAACGACACGACGCACAAGATCAACCAGGTGACGGCACTCGGCCTGCTTGCGTTTGCGCAGGCAACCAAGCCCTTTGCGGAGAGCGCAACGGTCGTGGAGAGCCGAGACCTGAACAACAACCCGAACATTTTCAGTGCGAAGGTTTTTCTCACCAGTGACGATGTGAACCCGACCAACGACTGGGAGATTTATATCCCGGTGCCGAAGAAGGGAGAGCAGTTCAGTTACCAGAGCGGCGGAACGACGCAGACCACCCCGGCAGCGCAATTTGCCATGGATTACTATGGTGTCGATGTATCGGCGCTCACGGGTCTCAATTACACGATTTCGTATACGACGGACCCGAACCCGGCGGCAAACGGCTACACCGGTGCAAAGGCTGCAACCTGGACCACGACCAAGCCTGCGGATGCCGATATTACCATGGTCAAGGTGAATGTGAGCAACATGCCGGCGGGAAGAAAGGCATCGGTTACGCTTCGCTATCAGTTGCATGAGCGAAAAAATAAGATTCTCAACATGGATGATTATATCGTGACCTACGGAAACTTCCGTATGGGCACGAACCCGACTCCGTTTTTACGGTGCAAGCGGACAGTCCAGTAATACGCTGCGCTATATTTTGCGCGACTTGACCTTGAACGGTTATGTCTTCCAGGATACCGATTTCAACTCGGTGTATGATGCCGGGACAGACAGCTATCTGAGCGGCATCCAAATGCGTCTTCGCGAGGCGGACGGTGTCACGGAAGTGCTGCGAAACGACAACAATCAGGTGTTTGCCAACGGAACCAACGGCTTAGGGTATTACAGTCTCTACGTTCCGCACGAAGGCAACTGGACGGTCTGGGCTGACCGTTCCGGGGTATCGCCTGCAAGAAAGCTGGTCAAAAAGGATCAGGGCAGCGATCCGAGTGTGAGTTCTCGCTTTGACCGGAATACAGATCTTGCAACGGTCACGGTGATGGCAGATATTCCGGCGAGACAGTTTAATCTTCCCAATGTAAACGCGGGCTACTATAACGTGCCGCAGCTTGACCTCGCGGACCAGGTACTCCACGTAGGCGATGCCGCGACCACGGTGACGCCGACACTCACGAACCCGGTGGATCCGACGAACCCGGTCGTGAACTATGCGATTCAGACGGGCGCGCCGACGGACCTCGTGACGGCGACCGGCAGCGGCACGGTAAGCGGTACATTGACGCCACAGAAGACAGGTATCACAACTGTGCGACTCACAACGGACGACGGTTACGGAGAACTGATTACCAAGGATGTAAAGGTCACAGTCTGGGCCGATGTGAAGTACGACAGCAACGGCGCGGACAGCGGCAGCATCTCGGCAAACGGTGAACAGCTCTACCCGTCTACGACAGCCGCGGGCGCGGATGCGCACACGGATGAGACGACGGCGAAGAGTTCAGCGGGAACGGCGGGCGTAGACACACAGTTAGTCCGTGCAGGCTACTACTTTGACGGCTGGAACACAAAGCCGGACGGCACAGGCACCGCGTATGCGGCAGGTGCTGCAATCAAGACCGGAAAGATTGACAGCGATCTCAAACTCTACGCCGTCTGGAGACCGGTGACGCCGGCGACGGATAGCTTCAGCATCGAGAAACTCTTAAAGGGCGATTACGGCCTCCTGCCGGACGGTCAGCGCGCCCCGCTCACCGCAGAGAACTTCAGCTTCACGCTGACCGGCACTTCGTTTACGGCAGCGCATGTGACGGCACAGCCGATGCCGACCGGTTCCGCGAAAGAGAGCTCTCGCGATGAGACGCCGGGGCAGAACCCGGTTGTGAACTATACGCTTTCCTCCAATGACCTCTCGCTGATTACACCGGGCTCCCCGGATGTGACGGTCAATGCGACAGCGGGTGCTACCTTTACAAGCGGCAATCTGACATTTACGATGCCCGGCACCTATGTCTATACGTTAAAAGAGAACGCAGGAAGTGCCCAGTATTACGGCTACGATGCGAAGGTCTATACGATTACCTACGTGGTGACGCAGACGGGGGCCGGACTCGGCAACGGCCTGACGGTAGTCCGAACCATTTCGCACATCGATCCGACGAGCGGCGCAGCGGTGACCGATACACAGGCAAGTTTTGAGAATACCTATACCTTGCCGCGTTACACGGTTACCTTCGATCCGGATCAGGGCAGCTTTACGCCGCCGACCCAGACGCATCGCTACGGCGACCGCGTGACCGAGCCTGCTGTACAGAACAATGAGGCAGGCACAGCGACCTCCCCGGCGGGAGAGCGCTACGGCTATCACTTTAAGCACTGGAAGGCGCCGGACGGCACACAGTTCCAGTTTGTCGGAAGCTCTGTCAGAGCAAATCTCACGCTGACCGCTGTCTGGGAAATCAATACCTACCCGGTCAAGGTGCTGGATTCCGCATCGGCGGATGCGCCGCACGCGAACGAGGTTATCTTCGATAACGGCGGTGCACGAATGGCGCACGGCACGGTGCTGACCGCGCCGACCGCACCGGAGAATAAGACCGGTTACCACTTTGACCACTGGGAGAACGACGCGGATCACAGTACTTTCACCTTCGGAATCCCGGTCACGGGTCCGCTGACCATACGTGCGGTCTATGCACCGAATGCGTATACGGTGAAGTATGATAAAAATGCGACAAGCGCAAGCGGCTCGACGGCGGATTCCACGCATGTCTATGACCAGACGCGGGCGCTTACCGCAAACGGCTATACGAACCCCGGCTACTACTTTGCGGGGTGGAGCCGCACGGCGAGCGGCACGACGGTCGACTTGAACGATGGCGACAACGTGCTGAATCTCACCGCGCAGAACAACGGAACGGTGACGCTCTATGCGATCTGGCAGCCGGTTGCACCCGGTCAGCGACAGCTTCGACGTGAGTAAGCTCTCTTCGGAGACTTCGGTGCTCTCCAGGGCGGCGAGACCGCACCGCTGGTGCCGGATACCTTCCGCTTTGTCTTACAGTCCGTCACGACACCGACGGGCACAACGACGGTGCTCCCGGCAGTGCCGGGCGGCGGTGCCGCTTCCGGCATCACGGTAACTCCCGGGTGCCGGGAACCATGGGCTATGCGCTTCCGAGCGCGCAGCTGCAGGTTCCGGCAGCGGGCAGTGCAGCAGCGACCGCAGGGGCGGCCGCGGTTGCAAACTTCCCGGCGGGTCTCTTTACCTTCAGCTATCCGGGTACCTATGTCTATACGCTCAAGGAGACCGCGGGCTCCGCGCAGTACTATAGCTACGACCCGGCAGTCTACACGATTACCTTTACGGTGACGCAGAGCGTGGGTGCGCTCGGTGCGGGAACCGGCAACAGCCTGTCTGTCACCAGATCGATGCAGAAAGCAAGCGGCGGCGCGAGCGCTGCGGCAACCGAGCTGCAGTTTGAGAACCGTTACACCCTGCCGCGCTTTACGGTGCAGTACGACGCAGAGGGCGGCAGCCACACCCCGGCAAACGAGAGCGTGCGCTACGGCGACTATGCGACGGTGCCGCCGGTCGTGAACAATGCAGTTGGCACCCCGACCTCTCCGGCGGGAGAGAAGACGGGCTACCACTTCCTCTACTGGACGGACGCGGCGGGAACGCAGTTCCCGTTTGGCTCGACGCCGATTCACGGCAATGTGACACTCCACGCAAAGTGGGAGATTAACCGCTACACGGTGACCGTGCAGGATGCGCCGGATGCGGATGCGGGGCATCAGAACAATCAGCTCGCGCAGCACAGCAACGTGCCGCACGGCGACACGAGCCTGACCGCACCGGTGCAGCCGGAGAACAAGACCGGCTACCACTTCGATCACTGGGAGGATCAGAACAATACGCCTTATACCTTCGGTTCTCCGGTAACGGGCGACACCACTGTGCACGCAGTGTATACGCCGAACACCTACACGGTGGTCTACGAGCCGAATGCGGGTGGGACTACGGTGAACGGCAACATGCCGAACCTGAACATGACTTATGACACGCCGCAGAACCTGACGCCGAACGGTTTTGACCGCCCGGGCTATCAGTTCATGGGCTGGGGCACAAGTCCGACAGCTACCACACCGGCTTATTATGACGGTGTCTCGGTCAACAACCTGACACCGACCAACGGCGGCACTGTGCATCTCTACGCCATTTGGACCGCCGTGACACCGTTTGATCACGATCCGGCACTCACGAAGATACTCGGCGGAGAGGCACACCGGACATTGCTGACCGGTGAGACCACGCCGCTGACACCCGAGACCTTCCGCTTTGAACTGAAGGCAGTCAGCACGACCGCGCCCGGCATGACAACGCTGCCGATGCCGGCCAATGCACACGGCGCACAGACCTACACCGTGACGCATACAGGCGATGGTACCGAGCAGTTAGGTTCGATTCGCTTCCTGTTTGCGGGTGACTATGTCTATGAGCTCCGCGAGCTTGCAGGCACAGCGCTTGCCGGCAGCCCGGCGGCGGCACAGGGCAGTTACACCTACGACAACGCAGTGTATCGCATCACCTACCACATCACGCAGACCGGAACGGTGATGAACGGCAGCGTGACGGTTGAAAAGCAGACGGCCGGAGGTGCCTTCTCGGCACCGGTCGCTTACAGTACTGCAACGGAGCCTACATTCACGAACGATTACCTCCTGCCGCGCTATACGGTGAGCTTAACGCAAACGGCGGCAGCGTAACGCCGCCGCAGCAGACCATCGTCTACGGCGACCCGCTTGTTGCACCGCCCACGGTCGGCGGTTCCCCGGCGGGTAGTCGCACCGGTTATACCTTTACAACCTGGCAGAACCCGGACGGCAGCCCGGTGAACTTTGCGACACCGGTGACCGGCAACCTGATTCTGACAGCCGGCTGGACACTCCGCCACTATACGGTGACCGTACAGGATGCACCGGATGCGGACCCGGGGCATCAGAATCAGATCATCACGCAGGACACGAATGCCGTTCACGGCAGCACGCCGACCGAGCCCAGCGCGTCCCGGACAACAAGACGAATTATGTTTTTGATCACTGGGCAAAACCGGACGGCTCGACTTATAACTTCGACGAGCCTCTGACCGGAGATCTCACGATTCACGCAGTCTACCGGCAGAAGCGCTACACGGTGCACTACGATTCGGGAACGCCGCATTCCGTTGGCAACATGACGGATTCGAATTTCGGCGGCGGAGACACCAACCCGCTGTCCCCGAATCAGTATGCGCGCCCGGGCTATACCTTCGGCGGCTGGAGCCGTACACCCGGCAGCAGTACGATAGACTTCACGGACGGGCAGCCGGTCACGAATGTAACGACTTCGGACGGTGCGACCGTCACACTATACGCGGTCTGGGTACCGGCAACACCTGCGGTCCTTCACGACCCGCCGGTACAGAAAATCATTACCGGCGGCACACCGCATAACGCTGGAACCTTTACCTTCCAGCTCCGCGCAGTCAGCACGACAGCACCGGAGGCGGCGGGGGTTCTCCCGATGCCGCTCGCGGCGGGAAGCAATCAGGAGATGCAGCTCGAAATTCAGGGCGCGGGGACCGGAGAGTTCGGAGACATCAGCTTCCGGCTGCCGGGCACCTATGTCTACGAAATTCGGGAGTTGCCGCTCGGCAGAAAGGGTTTCACGTTTGACACAGAGCCTGTAACTGTGACCTATGTGGTCACCCAGCAGGGCAATGTGCTGACGGCAAGCCGGAGCATGGAGAAGGCAGGGCAGGCTGTGACAGGCGCGGTCTTCTCCAATGAGTTCGAGAAGCCCTACTACACCATCACCTTTGATTCGAACGGTTCCTGGATCCGGATTCCGGAGCAGTCGGTCAAGGAGGGGAGAGCACGGAAAGGATCCCAATCAGCGTATGCTTCGCACCGAGAGCAAATTCATCGGCTGGTACTTAAACGGACAGCCGTATGACTTCAATGCGCCGGTCTATGACGACATCACGCTGGTAGCGGAATATGAGTACAAGTACAGCCCCGATAACGGTGGCGGCGGAGGCGGCGGCAGAGGAGGTAACTCCTCCGGACATCGCGGCGGTGCAACGCCGAATTCCGATCCGTTGAACCCCGGCATTTCGGATAACACGGTTGTACCGCCGGTCTCCCCGACGGAGCTGACACCGGATCATCCGGCGGAGGAGCAGCGTACGCCGCACGGCGAGGCCATCTCTCCGACAGAGCGACATAAGACGACTGTGATAACAGGTACGTCGAAGCGAAGCAAACGGGGCAAGTTGCCGAAGACCGGAGAAGCTCCGATTTTAAATTCGTTTCCGAAGTTCATTACGCTGGCACTTGCGGCTTACGCGCTGTTTACAGCGGAAAAGCGCAGACGGGAACGGATTGTGTAACAGAAAAATGCAGCAAAAAGGAGGCTCTGCTTCGGCAGAGCCTCCTTTTTGCGTGGGTGTGTGCATATTTCTTGTATACTTGCATGAATTCGCCGCGAACTGTTGAAGAATGCGATAGAAAAAGTTAAAATAATATTAAAAACATATGCTCAAATGCAGAATCATTTGCACAACTTGGGAGAGCAAAACAGGACAGGAGGTTGTTCATGTTAGAGAAATGTCGGAAGCAGGGAAGGCGAATCATTGCCCTTCTGACAGCATTCGTTTTGACTTTTGAGGGCATGCCTTTGCAAACTCTGGCTTCGGCGCGACAGGACAGCTACATTCCGCTGATTTCAAGTCGGGATGAAGACGAAGAAGAAGACTATACCGAAGATGCGGAGCTCATGGATGACAGACCGCTCAGTGCGGGAATGCAGGTGTTTTCACTGAGAGGTTTACGCGCCTCCGGTTCCAATGCCTCCGGGAGCAATGCGCTGTTCGGCGGTATGTTGCTTGCAACTCCCTACAGCGCCTTTCGCCAGGCGCCCGGCGGTTACGCGGCGTGGACCGGTGCGGTACAGGACGGTATACTCACCGCGGGCAATAACTATGTAAAATTGGACCCGTCCAATACTGTTTTCCATACGCCGGCCGATTTTGTAATCGGCAAATATAATTCGAGAACCTTCAGCGTGCAGTTTGCCTTCCGGCCGAGTGAAGTGCCGGACAGTGTGCGCAACAACCTTGTCATGGAACTCTGGATTCCGGCCGGAATTGATCTGAGTGGTACGCCGAGTCTGAACGGTGTTGCATTTTTCATCGCGTCGCCTCGCGGACGGAAGCTGGGTGCTCACCGCAAAGCCGGATCCGACAACCGCGAGCGTCAGTGGACAGCTCACGCTCGATACAGGATCCGAATCGATCTCGTGAAAGAACTTGCCCGCTCGCACAGGGCGAGTATCCCGATTCCGCATGCGTCTGATCAACAACTACGGCTCGACCAATCCCGGCTGCGCCGCCGACGCTTTTACACTGTGGACAGCGGAGATCACGACAAGACAACGGCGTTAACGCTTGAATACCCCGTGCCGACGAACAACCCGACAATGACGTTTCAGCAATCCGTCCGACAGCTATACATTTCATGCCCGGGTGAAATCGGCGGTGTTTGGAGTATGTCGGCGAGCACGCCGCTCGGAAAACCGGTGGGAAGACGCATGGTTGCGCACAATGGTTATGAGACTTCGGCGGCGGAAGATGCGTTGGCAGCCGCTCGGTACCGGTAAATCTGATCAGCAGCAGTTTTTAATCATCAACAATCCCACTCTGGTATCGAAAAGAGTCTGGAATTTAAGGTTCACAAGTCGGAAGGGTATCTCGCTGAGACCGCAACAAATTCATATGGTACTTCCGGGCGAAGGAACGCAGTTTGAGCAGGGCGGAACACTTGCGTGGACCTATGAGACAGATGACGGTTTCAGGATTGCCCGTGGATGCGAATCGGCGCGTATCAGGATACACCGACGCCCGCAAATCGCGATGTCGTCATCAACCTGAGAAATCTCTACTCCCAGGTATACAAGCGGAAGATTTTACGGAAGCGGTTGCGGGGATCCGGCCTGAGTTATATCGACCTGTTTCCGAAAGCCCGGTACATTTCATGTGAAGTATTTTCCGCTGGTATACTATAACCGCCTCTATCAGGGGAAACTGGGGCTGCGACGGATTACACCGCAACGGCGGGTTCGTATATCGAATATGCGGATAACACCGACCTATGGCGGCACGAAAGCGAGACAGCGGTACACCGCTTCAGCTTTCAGTTTCATTCAGGGTACGGATCCGGTTCAGAATCAAGACATCGAACGATTATCTGGATATGACCTACGGCGGTGATTACTACAGATATAATTTGGATGCTGTGCCACAGTACAGTTCGACTTCGCCGGAGTATACGGATTCGGAAGAAGTGAAATCCGGATTTCGTTTTGACGATGACAGTGATGCGTTCAAGATTCAGGACAATCTTTTGATTTCTTATGATTTTGAAGAGGCGCTTTCACCGGTCTGGTTAAATCAGCTCGGACTCGCACCGGAATACGGACTCGGCTATCGAATGTATGTGAAGGATGCCCAGACCGGGACAGACGGAAATCCGCACGCTGGTACCGGGTGAAATCTGTATCCGAGCTATACGCCGCAGACCATTCAGCTATAACGGACAAACTATTACGGAGACTGTCATTGACGGCTCCGGTATGACAGACTATACCTTTGCGGATGCCAATATTGCCGGAAACAAGAAGTATATTGCCCGCGTCGAGGTCTTCAAGAAAGAATACGATTATAACCAGCGCGGCAGTTATCTCTACTGGAATATATACAATGCCGGAAATAACAAGAATTGGTTTACCTTCAAGCTGCGTGCCTACCATCATCGCCTCTCGGACGGCACGGACATTCCCGATAACTATGAGGCAAAAATTCAGCGAAACGTATCCTCCGATCAAATTCTGGCGGAGAATGGCGGACAGCCGTTTGCGCGTGAATTCAAGGTGAGGACACGTCACCTGACGGATGATATTCGGACCCAGGCCGTAGGCGGGGGCACGATGGAAGTAAACCGGCATGATGAGATTAACATGTTGGGCCTCTATCGAATTATAAAAAATCCGCAGACCATGGACTACAACGTGGACAGCACGGGACAGGCAATTGCCTTCGGTGCTGCGGGCTATGACCCTGTGGTCCTGGAGGTTTCAGGCGATGCAATCACCATCACGGAATATCTCGAGAAGGCCGACCTGCGCCTGCTTGGTGTCTGGGACAGCAGCGGAAATTATCACGACTTGCAGCAGGCAGGCATCGATCCCGAAACTCCGACCTATTTAAAGGAGGGTCTCTCTCGCTATTCGGATACGGAGCTGAGTGTTTTTTCCAATTCCAATGATAACGGACGCTTTGGCGGGAAAGTCTATGATTTGAATGCCGTTTGCAATGCGCTGGGCACACCTTATGCGACGCGCGTGGTCATGGCGGCGGATCAGGTTAACTCGTTCCGAACCAGCATCAACAACGGTTTTCAGCAGTACAGCTTTTTTGCACAGAAGGTCTACCCGGGACATTTGAACTATGACAATGCGGTTGGTACCAACGGTTCCGCGGATCTTCCGAAGCAGCTCGACTTTTCGAGCATGATTTATTGCCTTTACAGTGATTATAAGAGTGAGCAGGTGGACCACAACCCGCCGCAGGACAGCACGATACACGGTATTAACCCTTACCACGGCTCTTCCAGAAAATCGTCTTCCAAGTCCGCAAGACTGGTGGTAGGTGATGCTGCCAAGGGAATCTCGGTTTTGGATCAGGATTACTACGTGAATCCCTGGTCTTTGGTGGATAAGGGACGCCTCGGCGGAAACTTTTTGGAACCGAGCAAACAGACCTTTTTAAACCGAGCGAATTACATTGTCAATGTAATCGGTCAGGGAACCTATGCCGCGGGAGAGGTCGCCGGTCAGAGAGAACTTGAGTTGACGCGGATTGCGGTAGATAACACGGGGGTCACTTGGAGCAACACGGCGATTCCGGAAATATCGTATGAAAATGCGAGCATCGATTTTGCCGGCACGAGCCCGTATTTGCTCTCCCTGGTCAATGCCATCAGCTTTGACATTCAGTCGCCGAGCAACTTCCAGGACTTCATTTTGGATGCGACCCTTTCGGACGGCACAGTCAAGCACATTGAGGACACAGCCTATTATGCCTATACCTCGACAGGTAAGGGACGCATGCATTACCTGATTCCGGGTGTTGATGTGAAGAACGGCCCCTATGTTACGTCGATTAAGGTGAGCTTCCCGAACAATAAGAACTGGGGAGATAACCGTGAAAAAATGGAGGTGTGGTCCAATAACAACGGAAACCGTCTGCTTCCGAGTGTCGGTCTCTCTCTGGTGGAACAGGATATCCCGAAAAAGTACCCGGGTACCAACGTTTCGGTCGGCTCCCTCAGCGAGAAGGATAGCGATCCGAGCTATGACAAGTTGACGGTCAAGGCAAAGCTCCACTATGAGAATGTCCTCGGCGAAGATATGACCACCGACCTCACCCGCTTTGCGACCGAAGGTGCCAGCGATCGCATTGCATCGCAGCGCGTGGATGTTGCCTTTTTCCAGAATCAATTGAGTTACGCCTCGAGCAATACCTATCAGGGAAGAGAACTGACGGTCAGCGGACAGCTTCGTTTTGCGCCCACCGCAGGCACTAGGAATCTTGCTGCAAGCAAGGATTTGAGGGTGCGACCGACTTATTATCTGAAGATTGACAAGAGCTTTACCTATGTCGACAACAGCGCAAAAATTCAAGGCTTTGTGCCAAATGCTGCCGGTGCGGGGATGATGTGGTCCGCAATCGGGATTCCGGATGTCACCTTTATTCCCGCGGGAACCGGTGCCGGACAGTCGGGACATGCAGACTACGGCATACTGGTGATTTCCACCGATCAAATACCGGAGAACGAATTGCCTGTTCCGGGACAGAATCTGGCCGCGGGCTGGTATGGCTATATCAACAGTCTGAGTTTCAAACTTCAGGCAGATTATTCCGCGGATCCGGTCTATGTGAAACCGGTGCCGGGTGTCTGGCTCGACACCAAGTTTGATGCCAACCGCGACGGTAACGGCGGGAACTCTGAGGGGGTCGAAGTCGAGACCACAAATGACAACAACCAGCTCGTTCAGGATGCACCCCGCGGCGCTCAGTTCGGAAACGCGACGGCGGCAAAGGCCGGGGCGAGCGCCAATGAGGCGGCGATGCTCTACGCGGCAAACAACACGACGCACAAGATTAACCAGGTAACTGCGCTTGGTTTACTTGCCCTCGCACAGGCAAACAAGCCCTACCAGGAGAGCTCGAGTCGCGTGACAAGTCGAGATCTCAACAACAACCCGAATATTTTCAGCGCGAAGGTTTTCCTGACCAGTGACGATACGAATCCGACCAACGACTGGGAGATTTATATTCCTGTGCCGAAGGCGGGAGAGCAGTACAGCTACCTGAGCGGCGGCGTAACCCAGACGACCCCGGCATCCCAGTTCTCAATGGACTATTACGGGGTCGACACTTCGACACTCACGGGACTCAACTATACGGTCTCGTATACGACGGACACGAATCCGGCCGCAAACGGCTATACCAGTGCAAAGGCAGCCGCCTGGACCACGACCAAACCGGCGGATGCCGACATCACCATGGTGAAACTGAGTGTCACCAACATGCCGCCCGGCAAAAAGGCTTCGGTCACGCTGCAGTATCAGCTGCATGGGCGGAAAGATAAGCTCCTGAATCAGCTGGACGCTGTGGTTGCCTACGGAAATTTCCATATGGGTACGAGCCCCACGCCCTTCTACGGCGCGGACGGACAGGCCAGCAATAAACTAGAGTATCAGTTGCCCGACCTCACGCTGAGCGGCATTGCATTTCAGGAGAATGATTTTAACTCGCTCTACGATGCTGGGACGGACAGCTATCAGAGCGGTGTCCGCATGAAACTCCTCGAGGCGGACGGCGTGACCGAAGTATCCGGAGCGATAATAACCTTGGATTTGTCAGTACGACCAACGCCAACGGTTATACATGCTCTATGTGCCGCACGAGGGCAACTGGGTGGTTCAGGCGGATGCTCGCTCGCTGAGCCCGCTCCGGAAAGCTCGTCAAGAAAGGATCAGGGGCACCGAATCCGAGCATGAGTTCCCGCTTTGATCGAACACGAAATCTCGCGGCGGTCACCGTGACTGCGGATGTACCCGGCAGGGACAGATATAATCTCCCAACGTGAACGCGGGTTTCTATAACGTTCCGCAGCTTGACCTTGCGGACCAGGTACTCCACGTCGAGCGATACCGCGACCACGGTGACGCCGAGCACTCCTGAGTCCGGTGGATCCGACGAATCCCGGTCGTCAACTATGCGATTCAGACCGGGCGCCGACAGACCTCGTGTCGGCGAACCGGCAGCGGCGCGGTGAGCGGTACGTTGACGCCGCAGAAGACAGGGCATCACGACCCGTGCTGACTCACGACGGACGATGCTACGGAGAGCTCATCAAGAAGGAAGTGAAACTCACGGTCTGGGCCGATGTGAAGTACGACAGCAACGGCGCGGACAGCGGCAGCATCTCGGCAAACGGTGAACAGCTCTACCCGTCTACGACAGCCGCGGGCGCGGATGCGCACACGGATGAGACGACGGCGAAGAGTTCCGCCGGGAACGGCGGGCGTAGACACACAGTTAGTCCGCGCAGGGCTACTACTTTGACGGCTGGAACACAAAGCCGGACGGCACAGGCACCGCGTATGCGGCAGGTGCTGCGATTAAGACCGGTAAGATTGACGGGGATCTCACACTCTACGCCGTCTGGAGACCGGTGACGCCGGCGACGGATAGCTTTAACATTGAGAAACTTTTAAAGGGAGACTACGGCCTCCTGCCGGACGGTCAGCGCGCCCCGCTCACCGCAGAGAACTTCAGCTTCACGCTGACCGGCACTTCGTTTACGGCAGCGCATGTGACGGCACAGCCGATGCCGACCGGTTCCGCAAAAGAGAGCTCCCGCGATGAGACGCCGGGACAGAATCCGGTTGTGAACTATACGCTTTCCTCTAATGACCTCGCGCTGATTACGCCGGGCTCTCCGGATGCGACCGTCAATGCGACAGCGGGTGCTACCTTTACGAGCGGCAATTTGACATTTACGATGCCCGGCACCTATGTCTACACGCTGAAAGAGAACAGTGGCAGTGCGCAGTACTATGGCTACGATGCGAAAGTCTACACGATTACCTATGTGGTGACGCAGAGTGGCAGCGGTCTCGGCAATACACTGAGCGCGGTTAGAACGATTTCGCACATCGATCCGACGAGCGGCGCAGCGGTGACCGATACACAGGCAAGTTTTGAGAATACCTATACCTTGCCGCGCTACACGGTTACCTTCGATCCGGATCAGGGCAGCTTTACGCCGCCGACCCAGACGCATCGCTACGGCGACCGCGTGACCGAGCCGCCGGTACAGAACAATGCGGCAGGCGTTGCGACCTCCCCGGCGGGAGAGCGCTACGGCTATCACTTTAAGCACTGGAAAGCACCGGATGGCACGCAGTTCCAGTTTGTCGGAAGCTCTGTCAGAGCGAATCTCACGCTGACCGCTGTCTGGGAGATCAATACCTACCCGGTCAAGGTGCTGGATTCCGCATCGGCGGATGCGCCGCACGCGAACGAGGTTATCTTCGATAACGGCGGAGTACAGATGACACACGGAACGGTGCTGACCGCGCCGACCGCGCCGGAGAATAAGACCGGTTACCACTTCGATCACTGGGAAAACGACGCGGATCACAGTACCTTTACTTTCGGAAATCCGGTCACGGGACCGCTCACAATCCGTGCGGTCTATGCGCCGAATGCGTACACGGTGAAGTACGAGAAGAACGCGGTAAGTGCGAGTGGAATCACGGCGGATTCCGCGCATGTCTATGACCAGACGCGAGCGCTCACCGCAAACGGCTATACGAACCCCGGCTACTACTTTGCGGGCTGGAGCCGCACGGCGGGCGGCACGACGGTCGACTTCAATGACGGCGACAACGTGCTGAATCTGACGAGCCAGAACAACGGAACGGTGACGCTCTATGCAATCTGGCAGCCGGTTACCCCGGTCAGCGACAGCTTCGACGTGAGTAAGCTCCTCTTCGGAGACTTCGGTGCATTGCAGGGCGGTGAGACCGCACCGTTGGTGCCGGATACCTTCCGCTTTGTCTTACAGTCTGTCACGACCCCGACCGGAGCCACGACAGTGCTTCCGGTGGTTCCGGGCGGCGGTGCCGCTTCCGGCATCACGGTGACCCCGGGTGCGGGAACCATGGGCTACGCGCTTCCGAGCGCGCAGCTGCAGGTTCCGGCAGCGGGCAGCGCAGCGGCGACCGCAGGGGCGGCAGCGGTTGCAAACTTCCCGGCAGGTCTCTTTACCTTCAGCTACCCGGGCACCTATGTCTATACGCTCAAGGAGACCGCTGGCTCCGCGCAGTACTACAGCTACGATCCGGCGGTCTATACAATCACCTTTACGGTGACGCAGAGCATGGGCGCACTCGGCGCGGGAACGGGAAATTCTCTCACGGTGACGAGAAGCATCACGAAGCAGAGCGGCGGCGCGAGCGCTGCGGCGACCGAGCTTCAATTTGAGAACCGTTACACCCTGCCGCGCCTCACGGTGCAGTATGACGCAGAGGGCGGTAGCCACACCCCGGCAAACGAGAGCGTGCGCTACGGCGACTATGCGACCGTGCCGCCGGTCATGAACAATGCATCGGGCGTCCCGACCTCCCCTGCGGGAGAGAAAACGGGCTATCACTTCCTCTACTGGACGGATGCTGCGGGGACGCAGTTCCCGTTTGGTTCGACGCCGATTCACAGCAATGTGACACTCCATGCGAAGTGGGAGATCAACCGCTACACCGTGACGGTGCAGGATGCGCCGGATGCGGATGCGGGTCATCAGAATGCGCAACTTGCACAGCACAACAATGTGCCGCACGGGTCGACTTCGCTCACGGCGCCGACCGTACCGGACAATAAGACCGGCTACCACTTCGATCACTGGGAGGATCAGAACAACACGGCTTATACCTTCGGTTCTCCGGTGACCGGCGATACGACGGTACATGCGGTTTATGCACCGAATACGTATACGGTGGTATTTGAGCCGAACGCAGGCGGGACTACGGTGAACGGAAGCATGCCGAATCTGAGCATGACTTACGACACGGCACAGAATCTAACGCCGAATCAGTTTGACCGCCCGGGCTATCAGTTCATGGGCTGGGGCACAAGTCCGACAGCGACGACACCGACTTATTATGACGGCGTCTCGGTCAACAACCTGACGCCGACCAACGGCGGCACCGTACGTCTCTACGCTATCTGGGCAGCTGTGACACCGTTTGACCACGATCCGGCACTCACGAAGATACTCGGCGGAGAGGCACACCGGACACTGCTGACCGGTGAGTCCACACCGCTGACACCGGAGACCTTCCGCTTTGAGTTGAAGGCAGTCAGCACGACCGCGCCCGGCATGACAACCTTGCCGATGCCGGCCAATGCACACGGCGCACAGACCTACACCGTGACGCATATAGGCGACGGCACCGAGCAGTTAGGTTCGATTCGCTTCCTGTTTGCGGGTGACTATGTCTATGAGCTCCGCGAGCTTGCAGGCACAGCGCTTGCGGGCAGCCCGGCGGCCGCGCAGGGAAGCTATACTTACGATAACGCTGTGTATCGTATCACCTACCACATCACGCAGACCGGAACCGTGATGAACGGCAGCGTGACAGTTGAGAAGCAGACGGCGGGAGGTGCTTTCTCGACACCGGTTACCTATACGACGGCGACAGCTCCGGCCTTTACGAACGACTACCTCCTGCCGCGCTATACGGTGAGCTTTAACGCAAACGGCGGCAGCGTAACGCCGCCGCAGCAGACCATCGTCTACGGCGACCCGCTTGTCGCACCGCCCACGGTCGGCGACTCTCCGGCGGGCAGTCGCACCGGTTATACCTTTACGAACTGGCAGAACCCGGACGGCAGCCCAGCGAACTTTTGCGACACCGGTGACCGGCAACCTGATTCTGACAGCCGGCTGGACACTCCGCCACTATACCGTGACGGTGCAGGATGCGCCGGATGCGGATCCGGGCCATCAGAATGCGGTCATTTCTCAGGATACGAATGCGGTGCACGGCAGCACGCCGACCGAGCCCGCGCGTCCGGACAACAAGACGAATTATGTTTTTGATCACTGGGCAAAACCGGACGGCTCGACCTATAACTTTGACGAGCCGCTGACCGGAGATCTCACGATTCACGCAGTCTACCGGCAGAAGCGCTACACGGTGCACTACGATTCCGGCACGCCGCATGCAGTCGGCAGTATGACAGATTCGAATTTCGGCGGCGGAGATACGAATCCGCTGTCCCCGAATCAGTATGCGCGCCCGGGCTATACCTTCGGCGGCTGGAGCCGTACACCCGGCAGCAGTACGACAGACTTCACGGACGGTCAGCCGGTCACGAACGTAACGACTTCGGACGGCGCGACAGTCACACTCTACGCGGTCTGGGTGCCGGCAACACCTGCGGTCCTTCACGACCCGCCGGTGCAGAAGATCATTACCGGCGGCACACCGCACAATGCGGGAACCTTTACCTTCCTGCTCCGCGCGGTCAGCACGACGGCCCCGGAGGCGGCAGGGATTCTCCCGATGCCGCTTGCGGCGGGAGGTAACCAGGAGATGCAGCTCGAAATCCAGGGCGCGGGGACCGGAGAGTTCGGAGACATCAGCTTCCGGCTGCCGGGCACCTATGTCTACGAAATTCGGGAGTTGCCGCTCGGCAGAAAAGGTTTCACGTTTGACACGGAGCCGGTGACCGTGACCTATGTGGTTACCCAGCAGGGCAATGTGCTGACGGCAAGCCGAAGCATGGAGAAGGCAGGACAGGCTGTGACAGGCGCGGTCTTCACCAATGAGTTCGAGAAGCCCTACTACACCATCACCTTTGATCCGAACGGTTCCTGGATTCGGGTTCCGGAGCAGTCGGTCAAGGAGGGAGAGCACGGAAAGGATCCTAATCAGCGGATGCTTCGCACCGAGAGCAAATTCATCGGCTGGTACTTAAACGGACAGCCGTATGACTTCAACGCGCCGGTCTATGACGACATCACGCTGGTGGCCGAGTATGAGTACAAGTACAGCCCCGACAATGGCGGCGGCGGTGGCGGCGGAACTGGCGGAAAGGGCGGCGGGAAACCCGCGGCCAAGCCGATTACGCCGGTTGCACCGGTTACGCCCGTGACAACGGAAGAAAAGCCGACCGGGGAGAACGGAGAGGAGGAGAGCAGGCAGACGGCAGAGACCGTAGCGCAGAGTGACACGCGGGGACGAGAGAGACAGAAACGGCCTGAGAATACCCCGGAGAAAGGCAGACGAAAGAAAAAGCGTCGCCTGCCGAGAACGGGAGAAGCAAGCGGCGTCATGCGACATTCGTAAGACCCGAAGCAGCAACTCGCGCTCGTCAGAGAATAGCTGATATCGAAAAAGGCAAGTACCTCGGAAGCACCGAAGTACTTGCTTTTTTTATGCAAAACTCCTAAAATATTACCGATGACAATCGGTTAAAATTGTATAACGGAGGTTGCAATATGAGTCATATCAATGATTCGACGGCGGCCCGGAGAATCCGCGAGATACTGGATCAGGACAGTTTCGTGGAAATCGGCGCTTATGTGACGGCGCGGAGCACAGACTTCGGCGCAGCTTCTGAGGAAGCAACGTCGGACGGCGTCGTGACCGGCTACGGCACCATCGATGGCAAGCTCGTATACATCTACGCGCAGGACCCGGATATTTTCGGAGGCTCTGTCGGAGAGATGCATGCGAAGAAGATTCGCCGGTTATATGGACTGGCAGTGAAGATGGGAGCGCCTGTTATCGGGCTCATCGACTGCGCCGGTGTGCGTCTGGCGGAAGCAACGGATGCGCTGTTTGCGTTCGGCACGCTTTATCGGGAACAGGCACTGGCAAGCGGCGTGGTTCCGCAGATTCAGGCTGTCTACGGACTTTGCGGCGGAAGCCTTTCGGTCAGTGCGGCACTGGCGGATTTCACCTTCATGGAGAAGGATGCAAAACTCTTTTTCCATGCGCCGAATGCAATCTCCGGCAACACCGAGGCAGAACTCGACACAGCATCGGCAGAGTTCCGGAGTGAAGAGAGCGGTACGGCGGATTTTGTCGGCACGCAGGAAGAAATTGCGGCAGGGATTCGTGCGCTGGTCGGGGTGCTTCCGTCCAGCAACGATGACGATGATACCTACGGTGACTGCGAGGACAGCTTGAACCGTCTGGTTCCGGAAGTTGTGCAGGCTTCCGGCGCGGGCGTGCTTCGCGCGATTTCGGATGACGGTTTTGTCTGTGAGCCGGGACAGCACTACGGCTGCTCTGTGACCACAGCATTTATTCGTCTGAACGGTTGCACGGTCGGTGCGATTGCGGCGGCATCCGGAGAAGTCTGTTTCCGCGGCGTCGAGAAAGCGGCGCGCTTTGCAAAATTCTGTGACGCGTTCAGCATTCCGCTCCTCACGGTCGTGAACAGCGCGGGCTTTGAGAAGACGCTCTGCAATGAGAAGCGTCTGCCGCAGGCGGTTGCTGCATTGATTAACGCCTATGCAGAGGCAACCGTACCGAAAGTGACACTGCTGAACGGCACGGCACACGGGTCTGCTGGCAAATGTATTTGCGCCTCGGGCGGTCGCAGACATTGTTTATGCTTGGCCGAATGCGGAGCTGGCGCTGATTGATGCCGGCGCAGCCGTCAAGATTCTCTACGCTTCCGAGCTTGAAAAGGCTGAGAATAAGACCGCTTTCTTCGAGGAGAAGAAGGCACAGTATCTGGAGAAGCAGGGATCGGCGATGAGCGCGGCAAAGCGCGGCTATGTCGATGATATCATTGCACCGGAAACGACGAGAAAGCGCGTTATCGCAGCCTTTGAGATGCTCTTCACGAAGAATGAGGAAATTCCTGCCAAGAAACATGGCACGGTCTGAGCGGGGTGTCGGGATGAAGCAGAGAATAAAACAGTTTCTTCTCACCGCAGTTCTGTGCCTCACGCTGGCAGTTCTGATTCCGTTCTCCGCCTTTGCGAAGATTGACCAGAAAGTACTGGATTCCGCAGAACAGGGCGCTAAGAAGAATATCAGTGCCATCATGAGCTTTGATGAGGCTATGCTGCAGAACTACATCGACCAGTTTGAGGCAAACGGCGAAACCAAAATGGCAGACGGCTTGAAAAGCTGGCAGACCATTCGGGAAGATGTCGGTGATGTGACAGCGGTGGATGATGCCGTAGCCAAAGAAGTGGATGACGACAATATTCTGGTCACGGTCAAGGCGCACTGCGGTGATCGTGAGGTCGTTGCGCACCTGGGGTATCAGGTTTCGAGCGGTGATATCACCGAGCTGAATTTCAGCAAGGTTGAGACGCTCGCGGAGAAATTCGAGAGCGCCGGACTCAATCTGATTATCGGAATGGGTACCGTCTTTGCGGTATTGATTTTCATTGCCTTCCTGATCAGTCGTTTCAAGTACATTCACGATTGGGTGAGCCGGAAAGAGGCCATCGAGAAGGAAGAAAAGGAATATAAAGAGAAGGTGGCTGCGATTCAGCGCATGCCGAAGAGCGCCAAGAATGTCTCTAAGCGAATCAGTGCGGAGCAGGTCAAAGCGGCACAGGTGCCGGAAGGCACAAAAGTGCAGTGCATCTCCGCGCCGGAAGAGACAGCGGTTGAAAGCGAATCCGTTCCGGCCGAGACGGTCGCCGTGCTGGCGGCAGCTGTTGCAGCAAACGAAGAGCCGCAGTTGGATTCACAGATGCTCGCGGTTCTGACAGCGGCGGCACTTGCGGCAGAAGGGGAGGACCCGGGACCTGACGGTCTGGTTGTCAAATCTCTCAGAAGACGCGGCAACAGCAAGAGAAGAAGACGTTAAGAGATACAACACAGCAATTACACACATCTAAGGACAGACTGAGGAGGAAAATACAATGAAGAACTATACCATTACCGTGAACGGACAGGTTTATGTTGTGCAGGTTGAAGAGGGCATCACCGCAGCGGCACAGGGCGCACCGGTTGTGACGCTTCCGGCGGCACCGGTATTCCAGCAGGCACCGGCCTTCCAGCCGGCGGCACCCGCACCGGTAACACCGGCACCGGCAGTAGCACCTGCCCCGGCAGCAGCACCGGCACCGGCGGCAGCACCCGCTCCGGCAGCAGCACCGGCCGGCGTAGCAGGCAGCATCACAGTCGAATCCCCGATGCCGGGCAAGATTCTGAGCGTCGAGAAAAAGGTCGGCGACAGCGTTGAGGCAGGCCAGACCATCATGATTCTTGAGGCAATGAAGATGGAGAACGAGATTGTTGCTCCGGAGGCAGGTACCATTGCGAGCATCAATGTGAGTGTCAATCAGTCCGTAGAGGCAGGCGAGGTGCTGGCAACTTTGAATTAAGCGGGCGGTGCCGGACGGCACCCCAAAGAGGAGAGAAAATAAGATGGCGTATTTGACCAATACATTCAGCAATCTTATCCATCAGTCCGCATTTTTCTCCATCACATTCGGAAACCTCATCATGATTGCAGTGGCGCTTTTATTCCTCTATCTTGCTATCGCAAGAGGATTTGAGCCATTACTCCTTGTTCCGATTGCGTTCGGTATGCTTCTGGTGAATATTTATCCTGATATTATGCTGGATCCGGCAAAGTCTGCTGACGGTAGCGGCGGACTTCTGCACTATTTCTACCAGCTCGATGAGTGGGGAATTCTTCCGCCGCTCATCTTTATGGGTGTCGGCGCGATGACGGACTTTGGCCCGTTGATTGCGAATCCCATGAGCTTTTTGCTCGGCGCAGCGGCGCAGTTCGGTATCTACGCGGCATATCTGCTGGCAGTTCTGCTCGGCTTTAACGGCAAGGCGGCAGCTGCAATTTCGATTATCGGCGGCGCAGACGGCCCCACCTCCATTTTCCTTGCGAACAAGATGGGGCAGAGCGAGTATCTCGGTGCAATCGCAGTGGCAGCGTACTCTTACATGTCGCTGGTTCCGATTATTCAGCCGCCGATTATGCGTCTGCTGACGACAGAAAAGGAGCGCAAAGTCCGTATGGCACAGCTCCGTCCGGTCTCGAAGCTCGAAAAGATTCTCTTCCCGATTGTCGTCACGGTGATTGTGAGCTTGTTGCTCCCGACAACTGCGCCGTTAATCGGCATGCTGATGCTTGGAAATCTGTTCCGTGAGTCCGGCGTCGTGAGACAGCTGACGGATACGGCAAGCAATGCACTGATGTATATCGTAGTCATTTTGCTGGGTACCTCGGTCGGTGCAACGACCAGTGCAGAGGCCTTCCTGAAGGCAGACACACTGAAGATTGTCTTCCTCGGATTGGTCGCATTTGCCTTCGGTACCGCAGCCGGTGTTTTGCTCGGTAAGTTGATGTGCAAGCTGACAGGCGGCAAGGTGAACCCGCTGATCGGTTCGGCCGGTGTTTCGGCGGTGCCGATGTCCGCGCGTGTCTCCCAGAAGGTCGGCGCCGAAGCGGATCCGACCAACTTCCTGCTGATGCATGCCATGGGACCGAACGTAGCGGGTGTCATCGGCACGGCAGTGGCAGCCGGGAACCTTCATGGCCATTTTCGGTGTGAAATAAGCGCAGCATGAAACTATCTTTCGCGTGAGACAAGCGCAAGGAGAATATAGATGAATAACGAGAAGAAAAAACCGGTTCAAATTTGTGAGACCGTGCTTCGCGACGCGCACCAGTCTCTCTTTGCAACCAGAATGACGACAGAGGAGATGCTGCCCATCATCGATAAGATGGATGCAATCGGCTATCGCTCGGTTGAGTGCTGGGGCGGAGCGACGTTTGACTCCTGTCTTCGCTTCCTCCATGAGGATCCGTGGCAGAGACTTCGTCTCTTAAAGCAGGGCTTCAAGAACACTAAGTTGCAGATGCTGTTCCGCGGTCAGAATATCCTGGGCTATAATCATTATGCGGATGATGTGGTCGAGTACTTCGTACAGAAATCCGTCGCAAACGGTATTGATATTCTTCGCATTTTTGACTGCCTGAATGATCTCCGCAATCTGGAGACAGCTGTCAATGCCTGCAAGAAAGAGGGAGCGGAAGCACAGATTGCGCTGTCTTATACCCTCGGAGATGCCTACACGCTCGAATACTGGGTGGGGCTGGCAAAGCGCATCGAGGAAATGGGGGCAGATTCTATTTGCATCAAGGATATGTCCGGTCTTCTGACGCCGTATGAAGCGTATGACCTTGTCAAAGCCTTGAAGGAGTCTACCAAACTGCCGATTGATATTCATACACATTACACCTCCGGTGTGGCATCCATGACCTTGCTCAAGGCAATTGAGGCGGGAGCCGATATCATTGATACGGCAATTTCGCCGCTTGCGCTCGGAACCAGCCAGCCTGCGACGGAAGTCATGGTACAGACTTTAAAGGGTACGCCCTATGACACCGGACTCAATATCGAGAAGCTCTCTGAGATTGCGAAGTATTTCACCAAGATTCGTGAGAAGTACATCGCGAACGGCCTGCTTAGCCCGAAGCTGCTCGGCGTCAACATCAACACGTTGCGCTATCAGGTGCCGGGCGGTATGCTCAGCAACCTCTTAAAGCAGCTCACCGAAGCACATAAAGAGGATTTACTCCCGGATGTGCTTGAAGAAGTGGCGCGTGTTCGCAAGGATTTCGGCGAGCCGCCGCTGGTTACGCCGTCCTCTCAGATTGTCGGTACGCAGGCGGTCATGAATGTTCTCATGCACCAGCGCTATAAGATGGTCCCGAAGGAGTCCAGAAAGCTTGTGATGGGTGAGTTCGGACAGTCTGTGCGTCCGGTGAAATCCGGAGATTCAGAAGCAGATTATCGGTGATGAGAAGCCGATTACCTGCCGTCCGGCAGATTTGATTCCGCCGCAGCTTCCGAAGTTTGAGGAAGAAGTCGGACCGTGGAAGCAGCAGGAGGAGGATGTTCTCTCGTATGCACTGTTCCCGCAGGTCGCGCTTGATTTCTTCAAGTATCGGCAGGCACAGCAGAGCGGTGTGGACATGAACAAGGCAGATACGGCTAACGGCGTTTATCCGGTCTGATCGGAGCTATGAAAACGACTGCCGCACTGGAGTGTTTTCTTCGGGGCGGCAGTTTTCTGTATTTCTCGGGAAATGAGAGAGAGGAATGAAGCGCAGTGAAAGGAAAGAGAGCAAGGCGAATCGCGCAAGCCGGGATTTTGATTTTGAGCCTCTTGACGCCGTTTTTACCCACACAGGCGTCACAGTGTTTTGCGGCACAGAAGAGCGACGCACAATTCGAGCAACAGCTCGCGGCGGAAGGGTTTCCGGAGTCCTACAAAGATAAACTGAGAGAACTTCACGCAAAATACCCGAACTGGGTATTTAAAGCACAGAAGACGGGGCTCAGTTGGCAAGAAGTTGTGCGGGAGGAGAGCAAGATAGGTAGAAACCTGGTACATACAACGAGCAAAGACAGCTGGAAGTCGAGGGACGGTGCGGCTTATAATGCGGCGACCAATAGCTGGAAGGGATTTGATACGAGTGCCTGGGTTGCTGCAAACTCAAATATCATCAGCTATTATATGGATCCCAGAAACTTTCTGGACAGTCGCTATATTTTTCAGTTTCAGACCCAGGGATATGATCCGGACAGCCAGAATGCAGAGGGTGTCCGCATGCTCGCATCCAACACCTTTTTAAGCGGAAGCGGCGGCACCAGCCTGTCACCTGCGCAGCCGACCAACAGCAGTGTAACCAATGCGGCTGTTCCCGGTTCCGGAAATAGCACGGGGACGACAGCTTCCGGCGGCGGAAGCACACAGGTTGCAAGTGCGAAGGGGAAGAGTCCGAGTGCTGTGACCTGGACCGCACCGGGCACGCCGAGAGACAGCAAGAAAGCTGAAGTCGGTGCGGCACCGCTGTCTGCGGAAGAACAACAGCGCAAAGCGAAAGCGAATGCCACACAACCGGCTGCCGTGACACGCGGCGATACGGGAAGTGCAAAAAAAGAGAAGGCCATCGGTATTCTTGCGGGAGCGCCGCATGACAAGCTGGTCAAACCGGAAGATACTGCTTTGACCGACGAAGCATCTGCGGATGAGCAGTCTGCAACTGTAGCGGCGGAAGCTACAGACAGCACAGAGCCTCAAGTCGGCGCCGAAGAGACCGATAGCGCAATCGAAGCAGAGACGGCAACGGAAGCGGAGTCCGAGGTGGCCGGAGAGACAACAGAAACTGACCTGTCTGCCGAGGTGCAGGATGCCGCAGAAGCGGAGGATACCTACGAAGCCGCAGAAATCGCTGCTTCCGGCGAGAGTACAGACGAAGCACCCGCGGCAGTGGAAGATATTGCACCTTATCAGCTTTTGGAAGAAGAGGACGAAAATCAGCAGTTCGGGGGCGATGTGCAGGCGGTTATCCGCCGCGGCGCAACCGGTGCTACCGCCAACACAGGTAAGACGGATAACCGCAACAGCGGAACCCTGTCCGGCGATGGCAGCGGATCGAATCCGAGTGGCGTGGATTACATCACAACGATTATGACGGCTGCAAGCAGCTCGGGTGTGAATCCGTATGTCCTGACGGCAATGCTGATTCAGGAGCAGGGAAGAACCGGCGGTAGCGGTCTAATTAGCGGAAAGAACCCGAAATTCCCGGGATTCTATAATTACTTTAATGCGCAGGCTTTCCAGGACGGCGATAAGACGCCGACCGAGCGCGGCCTCTGGTGGGCAAGTCAGGTGGATGCGACCTACGGGAAGCCTTGGGATACGCCGGAGAAGGCTATCATCGGCGGCGCGAAATATTACGGTGACAATTATCTGAAGCGCGGTCAGGATACGTTTTATCTGAAAAAGTTTAATATCACGGCAAACGGACGTTACGAGCACCAGTATATGACCAATGTTCAGGCGGCAGCGGAAGAGGGTAGAAAGCTCGGAGAAGCTTATACGGAAGCACTCAAGCAGAAGAAACACACCTTCCGGATTCCGGTCTATACGGATATGCCGGAGAATGCGGCGGCACTGCCGAATTAATCGAACTCTTACACCCGGAAGCCTCTGTGAAAACAGAGCCTTCCGGGTGTTTTTGGATGATACAGGATACTGAATCGCTGTTCGGTGACACCGCGAGTTCTTCCGTTCACCATTTTCGAGTTATAAGACACAAAAAGGGTTGTGAAAAGCGATTCACCCCCTTGCTATACAAGGCTTTTCTCTGCATACATCTTTCTTGAAACAGTATATTTGGAGGAAAATATCAGGCAGGATGTTATCTGTCCTTCTTTTGGCGAGCCTTGTATGAAATACGGGAAGAATAAGTCCGGAACTTAGCTGTGGCGCTGCAATTCTTGCGCAAGGATGATTACACTCAAGTCTGCATTTGCGGAAAAACAGATGCGGAAAGTTTACTCCCGATTAGAGAGGATGCAATTACAAGAAACCGGCACCAACGCTTTTGGCGCTTAACCCTACTTCACTGCTGTAACACGTATATGGAAACCCTACAGAAATATCGAGCGGACAGGCAGGGGTAGCTTGTATAAAATCAGTGGTTTGTGCTAAGATAATACAGATTATATTTCCCGGTGAGCGGGACGGAAAGAGAGGCAAGCACAGAATGAAGCGAAGAAGCGTGACACGGGGAATCCTTTGTGGCACAATGGCCGCGATGTTCAGCGCAATGTTACAGCTGAGCGCCTTGCCCTGAGCGCAAACATTCAGTTTTCTGACCCGAGCGCCAAGGTTGGCGAAGAATTTACTGTTTCCATGCACGTGCAGGGTGACAGTGCGATTTCCAATACGGACATTGTTCTCAGCTATGACAGTGAAAAGATGGAGTTTGTAAGCGGAGACAGTGCAAGCGGCAGCGGCGGTGAGCTGACGGTCAAGAACAGCGGCGGTGAGGGACAGTCCGATGTTTACTACAGCCTTCGGTTTAAAGCGTTAAAGGACGGCTCGGCAGCGGTACAGGTGAAAAGCGCCAAGTTGGCGGACAGCAGCCAGGAGGCAACCATCGCGCATCAGGGAAGCGCGGCAATCACCATTGCCGCGGCCGATGCTACGGCGGGAAGCAGCGCGGCCGAGACCGCGGCGGCACCGACGGAAGCGACCGGACCTCTCAGCAATCTGAGTTTGAATCCGGGCACCTTGACGCCGACATTCAGCGCAGGCAATACGGCTTACACCGCAGTGGTCGGGGAAGAAGTCACACGCATTGCAGTCAATGCGGTGCCGGCGGCAGAGGGAGCGAAGGTCAATGTGACCGGAAACGAGAACTTAAAGCTCGGCGAAAACAAGATTGAGGTCAATGTGCTCGGCAGCGATAACAGTGCGCTTGGTACCTATACGATTGTCGTGACCAAACAGCAGGGTACGACACCGGAAACGGCGCCGATTGAAGACAGTACACATGTGACCATCGGAACGACAAGTTATACCATTGCGGACAGCTTTGATCAGGCTCTGCTTCCGGCAGGCTATGAAAGCGAGAGCTTTATCTACGGAGATCGGACTGTACAGGCAGGTAAGGGACCGGACGAGCATCTGCATCTGATTTATCTGCTCGCAGACGGCGGAAGCGGAAATCTTTATTTTTATGATGACACGAGCAGAACCTGGTCACCTTATGTACAAGTCGGCGCGACAGCCAAGGCAGTGTCGGTTGTTCCGCTGCCGGAGGGCGTTGCGGTTCCGGAGGGACTTCTGGTCAAGCAAGTCACACTGAACGGGAAAAACCGTTGACGGCTACATCGGTCAGAAGGATCAGGGACAGAATTACTGCGTGTTTTACGGTATGAACAGTAAGGGGGAGAAGGGATTTTATCGCTTCGACCTGCAGGAAAAAACACTACAGCGCTATTTTCCGGGCGACGGCGCGGGGCAGAGCACCGCGGAGCAGCTGAGAGCGCAGTACAAGGTTTCGCACCGTAAGATTGTGGGACTCACCTGTGCACTGGTACTTGCAATCGGAGCGGCTATCTACGCGTTTCTTCGCGGTGCGCGTCGAAAGTCGCCGGAACTTGCCGAGCGAGAGCGCCGGAGAGCCGAGCGAAAGGCTGCGCGCGCGGCGGAAGAATTGCTGCAGCGTCAGGAACAGGAAGCCCTGCAGAAGACAACTTCCGAAGAGGTGGAGAGCCATACGGAAGAAGTACTCGCAGGCGCAGCGGAACAGGCAACGGAAAGCCGAGGAGCCTTCTACGCAGCAGCCGGAAGAAATTGTGCTGGCAGATGATCAGGTCGCAGTGGTTCCGCCGGAAGATACAGCTGCCGATTCTGCGGCGGACGATCTCGACGCTACGCGGGTGTTGCCTCAGCTTGATATGAGCGAACATGTGAGAGAAACGCTGGAAGAAGCGAGAAACACGGCAGATGCCATCACGGCACAGGCACAGGCGGTCAACGGGAAAAAGAATACATCCGGAGATGAAGTGTTTGAGGATATCGATCTCTGATTTTCAGAACGAAGGGCGGGCAGGTTGCGAAGCGCAGCTTGCACCGCTCTTTTTTCTTGTCATGGTTCTGATTGACGGCATCGGAAGGCTGTTATATAATCAGTGTAACAGTTTGAGCAGAGAGGTGTGGATATGAAATTATGTATTGATTTTAACAGCGATGAAGCTTTTTATATCCAGCTGATCAACCAGATTATTCTTGGCATCGCGATGGAGCAGTTCCACGAAGGAGATTCTCTTCCCTCCGTGCGTCAGATGGCAGATTTGGTCGGCATCAACATGCATACCGTCAACAAAGCGTATACGATTTTGCGCCAAGAGGGCTTCATCAAACTGGATCGGCGGAGAGGTGCCGTCATCTCCATCGATGTAGACAAACTGCGTGTAATTGAGGAGATGAAACGGGAACTTTCCGTATGTCTGGCGCGCGGTATTTGTAACGGTGTGAGTCGCAGTGAGGCTCACCAGCTGGTAGACGGTTTGTACGACGCTTTCAGTAAGTGTGAAGCGGAGGAGTGAGTCATGTTATGTGAGCGTTGCAAGAAGAGAGAGGCGACCATTCTATACCGGGAATTCGGGATGAATGGCGAAAGAACAGAGCTTCATCTCTGTGAGTCCTGTGCGCGGAAGATGAATATCGGCGGAGATTTTGGCGATTCCGATGATACTTTGTCGCTGGGCGTTATGCTGTCTGCTATTTTCACGGGGCAGAGCGAAGAGCGAAAAACACGGACTATGACAGAGTGGTCTGTCCGGATTGTAAGACCCGATATTCCGATTTTGTGAGAGATTCTCGTTTCGGCTGTCCGACCTGTTACGAGGTTTTTGATGTGCTCATGCGGGATAATATCAAGCAGTTACAGGGATCTGACATGCACAAGGGCAAGCATCCCAAATATGGTTTGCGCATACGCCCGACCGCGGAGGCGCAGGATATGGCGGTCAACGAAGGCAGTGAAAAAGAGGCTTCCGTCTCTCCGGTCACTTCGCCGGAAGTAGAGCGCCGCATTCAAATCCGCGGATTGCGCGTCAAGCTGAATGCGGCTATCCGGGCAGAAGATTATACAAAAGCCGCGGAAATCCGTGATCAGATTCGGCTGCTGGAAAAGGAGGACACGGATGCTTAAATGGTATGAGCAGGTCCGGATGGAATCCGGAAAGTACTTTGTTTCAAACCGCATCCGACTCGCACGCAACTGGGCTGAGTATCATTTTCCGCGTCGTCTTCGCAATGAGGAAGCGAATGAGATGGTACAGCGTATGCGCGACGCCTTGCAGGAACTTGCAATGCAGCAGCAGGAAAATGTGAATGACTGCCTTCTGACGGAAATCTCAGAGATACGCCGCATGGCGATGCGGGAGCGCCGCGTTTTGAGCGCAAGTATTTTGGAACGAAAAGCACCGGTTGCACTGTTTTTATCGGAGAGCGAGAGCTTATCTCTGGTTCTGAACGGTGATGATCACATCCGTCTGCAACTCATGAGCCCGAACCTTCACATGAAGGAACTCTATGAGAACATCAACCGGCTGGACGACTATATGAATCGCCAGTTTGAGTATGCTTTTGACCCGCATTACGGGTATTTAACCTCGTTTCCGACCAATGTCGGAACCGGAATGCGCGCCAATATTGTGTTGCATTTGCCTATGCTGTCCCAGAGTAAGCAGTTTTCCAAGATCCTTGAGTCAATGGGGCAGATTGGCGTCAACATTCGCGGTGTCTACGGAGACGGAAAAGAAAATCACGGCGACCTTTTTGATCTCAGCAATGCGCGGACGCTCGGCGTATCGGAAGAAGAAATCATGGCGCTCGTTCAGAAAACGGCAATGCGCCTAAACAACGAAGAAGAGAAGATCAGAGTCCATTCGATAGAACGACACAGACTTGCACGCGTCGACAGTATGTTCCGCGCCTACGGTTTCCTGAAGTATGCGAGACGCGTCACAATCCGGGAAGCTCTGCACAATCTCTCGGCCGTGATGGCAGGTATCACAGACGGCTTGGCAAAAACCGAACAGGATATCAGCATTTACGCGCTGTATCTGGGAGTGCAGCCCTCCAATCTGATTGCGGCGGAGAAGGGGCCGGTTGACCGCGAACAGATTGATGTGCTCCGTGCAAATTATTTGAGAAGAGTATTACCCGAGTTGCTCGAGCGCTGAGATTGCGCAAACAGGCAACAGGAAGGAGTTTTTATGGCAGATTATTTTTCCGAACAGGCGCAGGAAGCGTTGGAGTATGCGCACCGCGCAGCTGAGGAACTGCACAACAGCTACATCGGAACCGAGCATTTGCTTCTCGGCCTGGTTCGCCAGGGCAGCGGCGTTGCGGGACAGGTATTGATTGCAAACGAGGCGACAGAAAGCGTGTTCTCAAACTGATGGACAAGATGCTCGCCTCTGTGGAGCGCGTCAAACTTGCTGAAGAGCCGAAATACACGCCGATGTCACGCCGGGTGCTGGAATACAGCAAGGCGGCCGCAGAGCGCTTCCAGGCACCGCAGGTCGGCACCGAGCACATTCTCCTCGCTATTTTGAAAGAGAAGAATTGTGTAGCGAGCAAATTGCTCTATACGATGGGCGTCAACATTCAGAAACTCTATGTAGATTTGATGCATGCCATGGGTGAGAAGCATTCACCGGAGGACATGCCGCAGCAAACACAGGGCAGCGGTGTTGTGAGCGGCTCCGCACAGCCGACGCCGACCTTGGATCAGTATTCGCGCGACCTCACGGAATTTGCGCGTCAGGGTAAACTGGATCCGGTGATCGGACGAAGCGTTGAGATGCAGCGCGTTATGCAGATTCTGAGCCGCAGAACGAAGAACAACCCCTGCCTGATCGGTGAGCCGGGGGTCGGAAAAACAGCGGTTGTCGAGGGGCTTGCCCAGTTAATCGTAAGCGGTGAAGTTCCGGAAACCCTGGCGGACAAACGCCTCGTGACCTTGGATCTCTCGGGTATGATTGCGGGATCCAAGTACCGCGGCGAGTTCGAAGAGCGAATCAAAAAGGTTCTGCAGGAAGTGATGCAGGCCGGAAATGTATTGCTCTTTATCGATGAGATTCACACCATCATCGGCGCCGGCTCGGCTGAGGGCACCATGGATGCCAGCAACATTCTGAAACCGTCTCTGGCGCGCGGTGAGTTGCAACTGGTCGGCGCAACGACCATTGAGGAATATCGGAAACATATTGAAAAGGATGCCGCTCTGGAGCGCAGATTCCAGCCGATTACGGTGGACGAGCCCTCGGAAGACGAGTCCGTTCGGATTCTGGAAGGGTTGCGGCCTCGCTACGAAGCGCACCATAAGGTCAGCATCACAGATACGGCAATCAAGGAGGCGGTACAGCTCTCGGCGCGTTATATTTCCGACCGTTTTCTACCGGACAAAGCAATCGATCTCATTGACGAAGCGGCGTCCCGTCTTCGCCTTGCGGATTATGCGGAGCCTGCGGAAATCAAAAAGCTCTCGGAAGAAATTACCAAACTCGAGAGCCAGAAGGAGGAAGCGGTCCGCGCAGAGGAATTTGAGCGTGCCGGTCAGTTAAAAAAGAAGCAGGAGAAGAAAGAAGAAAAAATCGCCAAGATTAAGGAAGAGTGGATTAAGGCGAGACGGGATAAAAAGCTCGTGGTCGGTGAAAACGAAGTTGCCGATGTAGTATCACTCTGGACCAGAATCCCGGTTAAGAAACTGACCGAGGAGGAGAATGAGCGCTTGAAGAAGCTGGAGTCTGTGCTTCACGAGCGTGTCATTGGGCAGGACGAGGCAGTGAGTGCGGTATCCCGCGCTATCCGGCGCGGAAGGGTCGGCCTCAAAGACCCGCACCGCCCGATCGGTTCTTTCCTTTTCCTCGGACCGACCGGTGTCGGAAAGACCGAACTCTCCAAGGCACTTGCGGAGGCTATGTTCGGCACGGAACAGGCTCTCATTCGGGTTGACATGAGTGAATACATGGAAAAACACTCCGTCTCGAAATTGTCGGTTCGCCGCCCGGCTATGTCGGCTATGAGGAAGGCGGCCAGCTCTCTGAGAAGGTGAGAAGAAATCCCTACTCGGTGATTCTGTTCGATGAAATCGAAAAAGCACATCCGGATGTCTTCAATATTTTGCTGCAGGTGCTGGATGACGGACATATCACAGATTCGCAGGGCAGAAAGATTGATTTCAAGAACACGGTTCTGATTATGACGAGCAACGCAGGTGCATCTCGCATTGTTTCGCCGAAGACCTTGGGATTTGCGGCGCGTGAAAACAAAGAGACCGACTATAAGAATATGAAAGACGGCGTAATGGATGAAGTTCGCCGCCTCTTTAAGCCGGAATTTTTGAACCGCATCGATGAGATTGTCGTATTCCATCAGTTGGATCGCGACAATATGAAGCAGATCGTGGATATTTTGCTCGGAAACATTGAAAAGCGCAGCGAGAGTCAGATGGAAATCAAACTGTCGTTCGACGATGCCGCACGGGAGTTCCTGATCGAAAAGGGCTATGATCCGAAGTACGGCGCACGTCCGCTCAGAAGAGCCATTCAGAATGAGCTCGAAGATAAGCTCGCGGAGGCTATGCTGGATGACAAGGTGAAAGCGGGAGATGAAGTGCTCGTGACCTGCCCGACCGTGCCGGAGGGTGAGGAAGCCGGACTTGTCTTTACGACGAAACGAAAAACAAGGCGCAAGTCTTCCGCAAAGAAGGAGCAGGTGAACGATTGAAGCGAAGCACAGCTTACTTTTGCACGGAATGCGGTTACGAATCGCCAAAGTGGGCGGGGCAGTGCCCCGCCTGCAAGGCGTGGAACACTTTGGTAGAAGAGCCGACAGCACCGAAAGAAAAGCTGCGCGCCAAATCACAGACCGCACACGCCGTCAACTTAAAGCCGGTGGATCTTCGCGAAATCGATGCGACAGCGGAATGTCGGATTGACACAGGTTTTTCGGAATTAAATCGAGTACTCGGCGGCGGCACCGTAGAGGGCTCTCTGGTTCTCATCGGCGGTGATCCCGGCATCGGTAAATCGACCATTCTCCTGCAGGTTTGCAGGAACTTTGCGGTACTCGGCAAACGGGTACTCTATATTTCCGGCGAGGAATCGCTCAGGCAAATCAAACTTCGGGCGGAGCGTCTCCGTGCTCTGGAAGGTGATCTCCGTTTTCTCAGCGAGACGAACCTGGATTCCATCCGTGAGGTTCTGCTTCGCGAAAAACCGGATATTGCAATCATTGACTCCATTCAAACCATGTACTGTGACGATATCAGTGCGGCGCCGGGATCGGTGAGCCAGGTCAGGGAATCTACCAACGCTTTGATGCAGCTCGCGAAAGGGAGCGGCATTGCGATTTTTATTGTCGGACACGTGACAAAAGAGGGACAGGTAGCGGGGCCCAGAGTATTGGAGCATATGGTGGATACCGTCTTGTATTTTGAGGGCGAAAAGAGTTCTTCCTACCGGATTCTGCGCGCGGTCAAGAATCGCTTCGGATCGACAAACGAAATCGGCGTTTTTGAGATGACGGAGCGCGGACTGGAAGAGGTAAAAAATCCCTCCGCCTATATGTTGGAGGGAAGGCCGCTCGGTGCGAGCGGCGCTGTTGTCGCTTGCTCGCTGGAGGGAAGCCGCCCCATTTTGCTGGAAGTCCAGGCACTTGTGACAGAGAGCGCATTCGGTATGCCGCGCCGTACAGCGGCGGGAATCGATTATAATCGCGTGAATCTCCTGATGGCGGTACTGGAGAAGCGCTGTCGCTTACCGCTGTCGCGCTACGATGCTTATGTGAATATCGCGGGAGGTATGCGGATGAATGAACCGGCCGTGGATTTAGCGGCCGTCATTGCGATGATTTCTTCCTTCCGGGACAAAGCGGTAGAGGCAGATACCGTAATCTTCGGAGAGGTCGGGTTATCCGGCGAGGTGAGAGCTGTTCCGCTCGCGGAGTATCGTGTCCGTGAGGCGGCAAAGCTCGGATTTACCCGCTGTATTCTGCCAAAGTCCAATGCAGAAAAGTGTCGCAGTGTCGGAGACATTGCTTGTTGCGGTGTCTCCAGCATTCAGGAAGCCATGCACTTGCTTTTTTAAGCAGATTTTATACGAAAGTGCTTGACGCAGAGAAACAGACCGGTTATAATTGCTCCTGTGCTTAAGAGCGCGCTCTTAGACACAGAGGAATAGTTCAGTGGTAGAACGTTGGTCTCCAAAACCGAAGACGGGAGTTCGAGCCTCTCTTCCTCTGCGCATAGGCGGCAGACAGTGATGTCTGTCGCTTTTTTGTTGTTCACAAAGCAACATACGCATATTTTGCACCATAATACCGCAGCTGTCAGTATGGTTTCGTGATTTTAACAATTAGAGATGGGCGTATCAGGGATAAACGCTAAAAAATATATGAAAATACTTGAAATCAGAAGCATAAAAGAGTAATATTGCCAAGTCTGCGCAAATGGCATTGGAATTAGAATTCAAACACGACGGATATTTTGACGCCATATTTTTGCAACAAATTCTTAAAAAAACGGCGCCTGTCTTGCAAAGCAAAAATACGAATGACATACTACTCCCGCATCCTGCATCTTGTCGAAGTATTGAGGTACGAGAAAGGGACTATGAGAGAAGATATCAAAGTATGGGTTCAAAATCATTTGGAACAGCATCGCCGCGCCCTGGCTTTATCCTGCTTGGTCGGCGTCTTTCTGATTTTGCCCTTTGGCGTGCGCAAATTCTGCGAAACGCCGGAACGTGACATCCGGAAACGGGCGGAAGAGGAGGCGCGCCGCGCAACATCGGCAGCTCAAATAATCACTCCGGACAGCGAGACACCGAGCGCGTCGGCGATTCTGCTCAGCGCAGTTACCACCGGTTGGAAACAGGACCAGGCCGGATGGGTTTATCTCAATGCAGCGGGTGAGCGAGAGAGAGAAAGTGGATTCTCGGAGCCGACAACCGCTATTATTATCTGAATGCTGCAGGTATCATGGAATACGGTGAGTTTCTCCAGCTCGGAAGTTCACGGTATCACCTGGAACAGGGTGGTGCAATGAGTACAGGGCGCTTTTTATCAGGGAGATCGGGAATACTATGCTGCGCCGGACGGCGCGCTATACCGGGATACCTGGGTTCAGGACGGTGAGAATTGGTGCTATGTCGATGCAGCCGGTCGTATCTTAAAGGATCGCATGACGCCGGATTCTTACTATGTGGATGCAAGCGGCTATCTGGTAGCGGCACCCGGTTCTCGTTTCGAGGGCTTCACCTATGAAAACGACGGCGCACATCAGCTCTATCTGAATCTTGGGACAGCGGATGTGATCCGAAGCTATCTGAAGGCGCGCGGCTGGACCGAGAGTTCCATTGCAGGTCTCCTCGGTAATTTCCAACAGGAAAGCGGCATCAATCCCTGCGCTGGAAGAAGCCGGAACGCACTATGGATATGGTCTCGGACAATGGAGCTTTGACCGCCGAGAACGCCTGGAAGCATATTGTCGAGACCGCGGGAAGCCTTATGACGATTTAATCACGCAGCTTGAGTTTCTGTTGCAGGAGCCCGGAGAGCACGAATTCGTGTCTCGCTATGCGAAAACCAACTGGAGTTCCCCGGCTGCCGCTGCCATTGAATGGGGCATACGCTGGGAACGCTATAATCTTTCGGATCTTTCTATGAGTCATGTGCGCATTCCGTATGCCGAGGCCTACTATGCGCACTATGTGCACGGCGTATCGTTCTTGGTTTCAAATACAAAGTACGAAGAGCCGAAGGCGCTGATGGCGGTGGCGAGCGCGGCAAATGCCGAGGTGAATGCCGAAGCGGTGAGAACAGAGACGGATGTTCCGACAAGTGCGGAGGAAACGCAGACACCCGAGGGCGAAACAGCGGCAGAGAGCACCGCAGCGGCAGAACAGAGTTCCGGGGTAAGAGCGACGCCGCGCGGCGGTTCCGGCAGTATTGTCCGAAAGGCAAAAGAAGTCACAGCATTCGAAACGGAAGAAGACCGGGGACCTGGCGTCGAGACAGCAGCGGAAACGGCCGCAGCTTCGGAAGAGAGCACACAATAGCCTCAGAGTTCACAAGGTGTTCATAATTTTTCGCTTGCATTGAGAAATACTGTGTGCTATTATGCACCCAATCTTAGGAAACGTTCCTAGGATTGCTTGATAGGAGGTTAGAAATGCAAGAGAAACGCATCAAGTTAAACTCGGTTGCGGATATCAAGATGTTTGTCAGAGCTGCTGAGAACTGTCCTTTCGAGATTGATGTCTGTTACAACCATGTTTGTGTTGACGGCAAGTCCTTCCTGGGCCTTATGGGAATGGATTTGAATCAGATATTACGCGTACAATATGACAGTGAAGGCGAGAATGCGGAATTCGAAAAGGTTCTCGCAAAATTTGCAGCTCAGACACACGATGCGGCATGAGTGCGGAAAAGAGGAGAAGCGCAGGTTTCTCCTCTTTTTTCGTTGACATGTGTTCTATGTGTAGTATAATAGATGCAAAAGTAAAGGCGGGTGATACAAATGGAAAACAGACAGGGAAGTTTATCGATTCACAGTGACAACCTTTTTCCGATTATTAAAAAGTGGCTCTATTCCGATCATGACATTTGTGAGAGAGCTGGTCTCAAACGGCTGTGATGCCGTAACCAAGTTAAAGAAGCTCGCACTGATGGGTGAGTACCGGACACTGGAGAATGAGACCTATCGGATTCAGGTGGAAGTGAGCCCGAAGGAGAAGAGTATCCGTTTCCTTGACAACGGCGTCGGTATGAGTGCCGAAGAAGTGGAGAAGTATATCAATCAAATTGCTTTTTCGGGAGCACAGGATTTTATCGAGACTTACAAAGACAAGGCGACGGAAGATCAAATCATCGGACATTTCGGGCTCGGATTTTACTCCGCCTTCATGGTTGCCGACCGTGTGGTGATTGAAACCAAGTCTTATCTCGAGAACGAAACAGCGGTGCACTGGGAGTCTGACGGCGGTACCGAGTATCGGATGTCGGACGGCACCCGAAAGGAACACGGGACTGCAGTTACCCTTTATCTTGGGGAGGAAAGTCAGGAGTTTTCTTCTGAAGCGCGTCTTCGGGAAGTACTCGAGAAGTATTGCGGTTTTATGCCCGTTCCGATTTATCTGACCGATGTCGATGCCGCCCCCGAGACCGAGTTGATTGACCCGGAAGACCGGCGGGAGGATGATGTGGTCCTCGAGACCATTGTCGAAGAAGCCAAGACAGAGGAAAAAACGGGAGAAGACGGCAACAAAGAGATTGTCGAAGTCTCTCCGGCGCGGGAACGACTGAAAATTCAGAAGAGACCGCAACCGATCAATGATACCAATCCGCTTTGGAGAAAAACACCCGAACGAGGTGAGTAAGGAGGAGTACGAGGCGTTTTACCGCAAGGTGTTCATGGATTACCGCGAGCCTCTCTTCTGGATTCATCTGAATATGGACTATCCGTTCCGGCTCCAGGGGATTTTAGTACTTCCCGCACATTGATCTCGAATATGAGGCAGCAGAGGGAAAAATCAAGCTCTACAACAATCAGGTCTTTATCGCGGACAATATCAAAGAGGTTATTCCGGAGTTTCTGTTGCTTTTAAAGGGTGTAATCGACTGCCCGGATTTGCCGCTCAATGTATCGCGCTCCGCTCTTCAGAACGACGGCTTTGTGAAGAAAGATCAGTGCTTACATCACCAAAAAGGTCGCGGAAAAGCTGACCGGTATGTGTAAGACCGAGCGAGAGAACTATGAAAAGTATTGGGACGACATTGCACCGTTTGTACAGTACGGCTGTCTGAAGGACGAAAAATTCGAGGAGAAGGTGAAGGATGCAGTGCTCTTCAAGAATCTCGAAAAGAAGTATCTGACTCTGGAGGATTGCCTCAAGGAAAATGAAGCACGTTTCCCGAACCGTATTTTTTATGTGACGGATGAAAAGCAGCAGAGAAGCTATATCGATCTTTTCAAGAGCCAGAATATCGACGCGGTTATTTTGCCGCATGCCATCGACATGCCGTTTATCCAGAGCCTTGAAGCAAAAAATAAAGACTTAAAATTCCTTCGAATCGATGCGGATTTAAACGAGGCGCTGTGTGAAAAGGAAGAGGCTTCGGATGAGGCGAGAGAAACCAGAGAAAAAGCGCTTGTTTCCGCGGTGCAGAAAGCTATCGGTGAGACAGCTCTGCAAGTGAAATTGGAGAGCTTTAAAAATGCCGAAGTTGCGGCAATGCTCACCCTCTCCGAGGAATCCAGGCGTATGCAGGATATGATGCGGCAGTACGGTATGTCTGACAGCGAAGGCATGTTCGGAACTGCGGGGCGGACACTGGTGCTAAACCGCAAGCATCCGTTGGTACAGTATCTTCAGGAACAGGTTGTGGTGCGCGACGGCAACAAAGCCGAAACTGCCGGAAATGAGGCGCCTAGTGAGAGCGCAGAGGCGAACGGGAATGCGGAGCGTACAACCAAGACCAAGGGACTCACAAAGCAGCTCTGTGAACAGCTCTATGATCTTGCCTGCATTCAGCAGGGCAGCTTAAGCCCGGATCGTATGAATGCGTTTATCGCGCGCAGCAATGCGCTGATGGAGGAACTTACAAAATAAACGATTGCTTTTTCTTGCGTTTCAGGCGCAAACATGTTACAGTCTACAATGTACACAGGTAAATGACAGAAGTGTGGGCCGAGCGGTCCACACTTTTTATGTCATACTGAAAAAGGAGGTCTTCTTTGGGCAAGCGCGAGAGCTATGTGGAGCGTACGGAGAAGTTTCTCGCAGAACTACAACGTGAGAAACAATTTGAAGTGGTGGACGTCGATTATGTGAGGGAGGCGGGCACATGGTATTTGCGTATTCTCTGTGATATGCCGGGCGGTATCGGCATTGAAGACTGCGCAGAAATCAGCCGCGCGGTTTCCGCCTGGCTGGACAGAGAAGATTTTATTCCGGATGAGTATATTCTGGAAGTAAGCTCTCCGGGCCTTTCCAGGAGTCTGAAGAAAGAGAAAGACCTTGTGCGAGAGCAGGGAAAGGACGTGGAGTTGAAGCTCTTCAAGCCGTTGGACGGTCAGAAAGAGTTTTCGGGCGTGCTGCTCGGACATACGGCAGAAACTGTCACACTGCAGTCGGAAGAAGGAGAAAGAACCTTTCAGCGCAGCGAGATTGCCGGCATACGACTTGCGCCCAAATTTTAAAGAGCAAATTCGGAGGACACGACAAAGATCATGAGAAAAACAAGTAAAGAGCCGGTAGAGAGTGGCAATGAGCTGAAAGAGGCGATTGAACTCCTTGAAAAGGAGAAGAATATCAGCAAGGACTCACTGCTGGAGGCGATTCAGAACTCTCTGCTCAGTGCCTGCAAGAATAATTACGGAACTTCCGACAATGTGGAAGTTTATATCGACAGAGACAGCTGCCGTTATCGCGTAATCCAGAAAAAAATCGTAGTGGAGGAGTTGCCTTCCAAGGTGCGGGCGGACGAAAAACCGCTGTATATCTCCCTCGCCGATGCCAAGATGATCGATCCGCATTATGAGGTCGATGATGTGGTCCCGGTCGAAATTAAATCGCGGGAGTTTGGCCGCATCGCGACCGGCATCGCAAAGAATGTGATTCTGCAAAAGATTCGCGAAGAAGAGCGGAAGGTCATCTATAACGATTACTTTGAAAAAGAGCATAATCTGGTGACCGGTATCGTGCAGCGTCTGAATGTCAACGGCAACGGCATTTCCATCAGCCTCGGAAATGCGATACCGTGTTGCCGGAGTCGGAGCAGGTGAAGGGTGAGGTGTTCCATCCGACCGACTACATCAAACTCTATGTGGTCGAAGTCAAGGACACGCCGAAGGGTCCCCGCATCGCGGTTTCGAGAACGCATCCGGATCTGGTGCGCTGCCTCTTTGAACAGGAGGTCAGTGAGGTCAAGGACGGCACCGTCGAAATCAAGGCAATTGCCCGCGAGGCGGGTTCCAGAACCAAGATGGCGGTCTACTCGAACGATGAAAATGTGGATCCGGTCGGTGCCTGCGTCGGCGTGAACTATGCGCGTGTCAGCGCGGTCGTCGACGAATTACACGGCGAAAAGATAGATATCATCAAGTGGGACAATGATCCGGCTCTTCTGATTGAAAATGCACTGAGCCCGGCAAAGGTTATTCTGGTGCTTGCGGATGAAGAAGATAAAGAGGCGATTGTCATCGTTCCCGATTATCAGCTTTCGCTGGCAATCGGCAAGGAAGGCCAGAATGTGCGCCTCGCAGCGAAGCTGACCGGATATAAAATCGATATCAAGTCGGAGACACAGGCGAGAGAAGAGGGGCTCTTCGAGGAGTACGGCATTGACTACCAGGCGGGAGATGTCGGAAACAATGCCGAGGAGCAGTCCGGTGAGGAGGAGGCCTGACGCGTGAAGCAGGAGACGATGCGCAGCTGCATCGGCTGCGGCGCGAAAAAGCCTAAAAAGGAATTAATCCGGATTGTACGGGAACCGGATGGCAGCATTCATCCGGATGCAAGCGGTCGCAGCAACGGCAGGGGGGCTTACCTTTGTCGGGACAACGCCTGCCTGCAGCGTTGCCGGAAAACCAACGGATTGAACCGCGCCTTTCGCGAACAGGTCACAAGCAGTGTATATGCAGCGTTGGAAAAGGAGTTCACAGAGCTGAATGATGGACCATGTGAATCAGACTGAGCTGTTAAAAACAAAGGTGTTGCGATCCCTCGGCATGGCACAGCGCGCGGGCAGGCTCGCGAGCGGTGAGTTCATGACAGAAAAGGAAATACAGTCTTTTCGAGCGACGCTGGTCATCGTCGCGGAGGACGCATCGGAACAGACCAAAAAGAAGTTTCGCAATAAATGCGAGTTCTATGAAATCCCCTTTGTTTGTTTTTCAACCATGGGGGAACTCGGAAAAGCCATCGGAAAGGAGCAGCGGGCTTCGCTGGCACTCTTAGACGAGGGATTTACCAAAGCAGTTCTGACAAAGTTGGAACAGATCGGAGGAATGCAGCATGAGAATTAACGATCTGTCAAAAGAAATCGGTAAGAGCAACCGGGAGCTGCTGTCGTTCTTGGAAAAGCAGGGGAGGAAAGCAGCCCCCATGTCCAATGTGACGGCGGAAGAAGCGAACCTGATTCGAGATTATTTCAAGCCGAAAAATACGGAGGCATCGAGAGTGGATAAAAGCAAGACACAGCAGGATGGGGCAGAGAGAGCAGAAATGCAGGGAGAACAGCCCAAGAAGAAAAAGAAGTTTACAGCCGTTTTCCGCCCGGAAAACGCACAGCAGATTCGCGTGAAGAATAGCGGCAACGAGGGCGCTAAGCCGCAGGAAAAGGCAGTGACCGAAAAGGCTGCAGAGAAGACAGCGGAGAAGCCGAAGGAGAATGTCGAGAAAAAGCCCGAGACTGCGGCACCGCAGAAGAAGCCGGCAGATTCCCGTCCACCGATTAAAACGGCTGTTTCCAGTCGTCTTCCGCAGGGAAGAAGTGCGGAAGAAACCAGACTTGCGATTCAGAGCCGTTTAAATGCGCTGGGCAACAGCGGTCCGCGTAACGGCGGCCAGCAGCGCCAGGGTGGTTACGGCAACCGGAACGGCCAGGGTAACGGCAGTTACGGCAACCGAAACGGCCAGGGTGGTTACGGCAATCGAAGCGGCCAGGGCAACGGTTACGGCAACCGGAACGGCCAGAGCGGCGGTTACGGCAACCGGAACGGCCAGAGCGGCGGTTACGGCAATCGCAACGGCCAGGGCAGCGGTCTCCCGTACCGGGCAGGGCGGCTTCAGTGCGCGCCCGGGTCAGGGTAACGGCGGCTACGGCAACCGCGGCGGTTCACAGGGCGCTGCGGCATCCGGTGACAGCGCTCTGGTGAAGAAGACAGTTTCCAGCAGACCGAATAAGAATAACTTCAAAGATAAGAATGACAAGCGCCATAAGACAGAAGACGGCTTTAAGTCCGGCGGCAGAAACGGAAGAGCAACGCGTCATCCGTTCATTATGCCGGAGAAGCCGAAGGTCGAGAAGGTAGAGGAAGAAATCAAGGAGCTGATTCTTCCGGATACGCTGACCATCGGCGAGCTCGCGAAGATGATGAAACGGCCGGCTTCCGATCTCATCAAAAAGCTCTTTGCGAAGGGTGAAATGTATACGATGAACTCGGAAATCTCGTATGAGAAGGCCGAGGAAATCGCACTTGAATACGATATTCTCTGCACAAGAGAAGAGAAGGTTGATGTCATTGAGGAGCTGCTCCGTGAGGAAAACGAGAATCCCGAGGACATGGTTCCCCGTCCGCCGGTCGTCGTTGTCATGGGTCATGTCGACCACGGTAAAACTTCACTTCTCGATGCCATCCGCAAGACCTCGGTCACAAGCCGTGAGGCCGGCGGCATTACGCAGCACATCGGCGCTTATCAGGTCAAGGCACACGACAGACTGATTACCTTCCTCGACACGCCGGGTCACGAAGCCTTCACGGCAATGCGTATGCGCGGTGCCGAGGCGACGGATATCGCGGTTCTTGTGGTCGCAGCGGACGATGGCGTGATGCCGCAGACTATCGAGGCAATTAACCACGCGAAGGCGGCAAATGTCGAAATCATCGTCGCCATCAACAAGATTGATAAGCCGGATGCCAACATCGACCGCGTCAAGCAGGAACTCATGCAGTACGAGCTGGTCGCAGAGGATTGGGGCGGCAGCACGATTATCTGCCCGATTTCCGCAAAGACCCACGAAGGCATCGATAACCTTCTCGACATGATTCTTCTCACGGCAGACGTGAAAGAACTGAAGGCAAATCCGAATCGCAACGCAAGAGGCCTGGTGATTGAGGCACAGCTCGACAAGGGCAAGGGACCGGTTGCTACGATTCTGGTGCAGAAGGGTACCCTGCATGTCGGCGACTATGTCGCGGCAGGTGCCTGCTCCGGTAAGGTGCGCGCTATGCTGAATGACAGAGGCATGCGTGTCAAGGAGGCAAAACCCTCTACGCCGGTTGAGATTCAGGGCCTGAATGCCGTGCCGAATGCCGGCGAAATCATGGTTGCCATGGATACGGATAAAGAGGCGAAAGATTTTGCGGCGACCTTTATCTCCGAGGGCAAGAATAAGCTCATCGAGGAGACCAAGGCAAAGCTGTCTCTCGACGATGTCTTCGGACAGATTAAGGCCGGCGAGATGAAGGAACTTCCGATCATTGTCAAGGCGGATGTACAGGGTTCTGTCGAGGCGGTCAAGCAGTCGCTCTCCAAGCTTTCTAACGACGAGGTACAGGTCAAGGTCATTCACAGCGGCGTCGGTACGATTTCCGAGTCGGATGTGGCGCTCGCAAGCGCAAGCAATGCGATTATCATCGGCTTCAATGTGCGCCCGGATGCGACGGCAAAGTCGACTGCCGAGCACGAGCAGGTAGACCTTCGCCTCTACAAGGTCATCTATCAGGCAATCGATGATGTGGAGCGCGCACTGAACGGCATGCTCGCACCGGTCTACGAGGAGAGGGTCATCGGACACGCAGAGGTTCGCGCTATCTTCAAGGCTTCCGGAGTCGGTACGATTGCCGGATCTTACGTTCTCGACGGTAAGATTCAGCGCGGCTGCAAAGCCCGCATCACAAGGGGCAAGGATCAGATCTTTGACGGCGAGCTTGCATCGCTGAAGCGCTTCAAGGATGATGTCAAGGAAGTCGCGGCCGGCTACGAATGCGGTCTTGTCTTCGAGAAGTTCAACGATCTCGCAGAGGGCGATCAGGTCGAGGCGTATGCGATGGTCGAAGTACCGAGGGAAAAAGCATGAAAAAAGGCAGTATCAAAAACACAAGAATCAACGCTGAGGTGAGAAAGGAGATCCAGAATGTCGTGATGAACGGCATTAAGGATCCCCGCATCTCGGCGATGACCACTGTGACCGATGCACGTGTCACAGCGGATTTACGCTATTGTACCGTTTATGTGAGTGTGCTGGGCAGCGAACAGGAGGCGGCGGATACGCTCGCCGGATTAAAGAGTGCCGCAGGTTTTATTCGCAGTGAGCTCGCCCACAGTGTAAATCTCCGCATTACACCGGAACTCAAATTTGTCCTGGACGAATCCATGGCTTACGGCGCACATATCGACAAAGTGCTGGAGGACTTGCATCTCTCTGAGCAGGCGGAGACAGAAGAGGATTAAAACCATGAATGCAATTTTGACGGAAAAGCTCGAACGGGCGAAGAACATTGTCCTGCTGGGACATGTGCGCCCGGATGGGGACTGCGTGGGTTCTGTTCTTGCGCTGTACCTCTATCTGAAAAAGACAGCGCCGTCCAAACAAGTTACAGTTTGTCTGGAAAAGCCGCTTGAGAAATTTAATTATCTCAGCGGCTTTTCTGAGATTGTAACAGATGCGGACGCTGTGTCGGCACCGGATCTTGCCGTCGCGCTGGATGTCTCCGATAAGGGGCGGCTCGGCGGTTTCCAGCGGCTCTTTGACGACGCAAAAGGACACTTTGAATATCGATCATCACATCACCAATCCGCATTTTGCCGCAACCACGATTTGCGAACCCGAGGCGAGCTCCACCTGCGAGCTTTTATATACTTTGCTGGATTCCGATCAGGGTGGATGAGCCCATTGCGGCGGCGCTATACACGGGAATCGTGACGGATTCCGGTGTCTTCAAATACGGTTCCACCTCGGCACGCACCATGCGTATAGCGGGGGAACTGATGGAAAAAGGAATTCCGTTCGGCGAAATTATTGACGGTGCATTTTATCGAAAGACCTTCGTGCAAAATCAGATTATGGGTCTTGCCCTGTTACACGCGGTTGAGAATGCCGATAAAACCGTTATCTATTCGATTGTTACGGAGGAAGAACAGCGCCGCCTGGGAACGGTACATGCCGATCTCGACGGGAATTTCGGAACAACTCAGGCTCACTGCCGGTGTCAAATGTGCGGTCCTCTGCTCTGAGATGGAGCCCGGGCAGCTGGAAACTCTCACTCCGTTCGCTGGAACCGGTCGATGTCGCTGCGATTGCCATGCGGTACGGCGGCGGCGGCCATATTCGCGCAGCAGGCTGTACCATTGTCGGAAAACGTGCCGAAGAAATCATGGAGGAAGTGGTTCGCGCAGCGGAGGCGCAGCTCCATGTTTAACGGCATCCTGAATGTGAGGAAAGAAAAGGGCTTTACCTCGCATGATGTTGTCGCTAAACTTCGCGGTATCCTGCATCAGAAAAAGATAGGACATACCGGGACCCTGGATCCGGCGGCAGAGGGCGTTTTACCCGTCTGCCTCGGCAGCGCGACCAAGCTGGTGGAGTTTCTGACCGACCGGACCAAAACATATCGCGCCGTACTTCTGCTCGGCGTTGAGACCGACAGTCAGGACATGACGGGGACTGTACTCCGCACGCAAGAAGTATGTTGCAGCGAGGAAGAACTCCGCGCCGCAGCGCAGAGCTTTGTAGGCGGCTATGAACAGATACCGCCGATGTACTCGGCCAAGAAGCAGGGCGGTAAGAAGTTGGTGGATCTTGCACGCCGGGGGATTACGGTGGAGCGCCCCGCACATCGAGTGGAAATCTCGGATATTCGTCTGGAAGAAATCGCTCTTCCGCGCGCGGTGATGACTGTGAATTGCGGGAAGGGAACCTATATCCGCACGCTCTGCCATGACATCGGCGAAAAGTTGGGGTGCGGCGGTGCCATGGAAGCTCTGCTCCGAACAAGGGTGGGTTCTTTCCGACTGGAGGATGCCTATACGCTCTCGGAACTGGAGGTAGCGATGCAGGCCGGTGAAATCGAAGATAAGATCGTTTCGATTGAAGACTGTCTGGGGCTCTATCCCGCGCGGAAAGCCTTGCCCGAAGCGGATGCAAAACTGAAAAACGGCAATACGGTGGCGGAGACTGTCATCGAAAACGGGACGGATGAAAACGGCACCCTGGTTCGCCTCTACTTAAGTGACGGCAGTTTTGTCGGCCTGTTTCAAAAGCGAGGCAGGCAGTATTGGGCGGAGAAAATGTTTTTAGAGCGAGGTGACGCTTGAAGGACTGGATCAATCAAAAAACATTTCATCTCCCGGAGGACACAGTGGTTGCGGTCGGAAAGTTTGACGGCGAACACCGCGGACACCAGAAAATCATTGCGACTATGCTGACCGTGGCGCGGGAACAAGGGCTAAAAACAGCAATCTTTTACCTTCGGAACGCCGCCGGCTGCCGTGGTTTCCGGGCAGCGGCGACCGCAGATTTTAACCAACGAGGAGCGGCGCGAAAGGCTGCATCAAGCCGGTATCGACTATATTGTCGAGTATCCGTTTGATGCGGAGATAGCCGCAATGGACGGTGAGGATTTCGTGCGGGAGATCCTGCTCGGCGCAATGCGCATGCGAGCCATTGTCGGCGGAGAAGACCTGCGTTTTGGAAAAGCCGGCGCCGTAAATGCGGCTAAGTTAAAATCGCTCGGAGAGCGCCTGCATTTTTCGGTGTACATCATCCAAAAGGAAACGGAAGCCGGGGAGGAAATCAGTTCCAGTCTGATACGTGAGGCCCTTGCGGCCGGAGATATGGCGAAAGCAAACACCCTGCTCGGCATGCCGTATACGGCGGAGGGCGTTGTGCAGCACGGCAACGGAATCGGCAATCGTATTCTCGGCTTTCCGACCATCAATCTGTTACTGCCCGCCGGGAAACTGTTGCCGCGCCGGGGGGTATACCAGACGGAGACGGTGCTACCGGACGGAAGAACCTTTCGGAGCATCACAAATGTCGGAACCAATCCCAGTGTGGAACAGGACCATCTTTCTCATCGGCTGCGCCTCGAAAGTTTTCTTCTGGATTTTTCGGGCAATCTCTACGATACCCGCGTTCGTCTGCGCTTTCTCAGATTTATTCGACCGGAGAAGAAATTTGCATCGCTGACTGCATTAAAACAGCAAATTATGGCGGATTTGAGCTCGATTGATTGACAGTTTATCCTTTTTTATGCTAGTATAACCGCGTAGTTTAGCGCCCAAGGCTATGACTTCGGGGTACTCCGCCGAAGCCGCAGTTTCGGGTCAGACCAAGAAAGAAGGAGAACACTATGATTTCGAAAGAGAAGAAGGCAGAACTCATCAAGGCATACGGCAGAAAGAAGGCGACACAGGTTCGCCGGAGGTTCAGATTGCAATTCTGACCGAGCGCATCACGGAGCTCACCGAGCACCTGAAGGCGAATCCGAAGGATCACCATTCGAGAAGAGGTCTTCTCATGATGGTTGGTCAGAGAAGAAGCCTGCTCGGCTATCTGAAGAAGACGGATCTGGATGGTTACCGCGCTCTGATTGAGAAGCTCGGACTCAGAAAGTAATAAACAGGAAACTTTCTTGCTCAGGGTGGAATTTATTCCACCCTGTTGTTGTGTAAGAACAAAGAGAGTCGGAATCGGGAGAAGAACGGGAGAAGAAGAGGAGAAAACATGAGCAAAGAGTTTAAGAGCTATAGCATGGAACTTGCCGGCAGAACCCTGACGGCAGAAATCGGAAGAGTGTGCGCACAGGCGAACGGCGCTGTGCTGATGCACTACGGCGATACCGTTGTGCTCTCCACGGCAACCGCTTCGAAACAGCCGCGAGAGGGCATCGACTTCTTTCCGCTTTCCGTCGAATACAATGAGCGTCAGTATGCCGTCGGCAAGATTCCCGGCGGCTTCATGAAGCGTGAGGGCAAGCCCTCCGAAAATGCGATTCTGACAGACCGCGTCATTGACCGCCCGATGCGTCCGCTGTTTCCGAAGGATTACCGGAACGATGTGACGCTCGAGAATCTTGTGATGAGCGTAGATCCGGATTGCTCGCCCGAGCTCACGGCCATGCTCGGCACCGCACTCGCGGTCACCATCTCGGATATTCCGTTTGACGGTCCCTGCGCAATGACTCAGGTCGGTCTGGTTGACGGCAAGTTTGTCATCAATCCGACCAACGCGGAAAAGAAAGTTTCCGATCTTCAGCTTACGGTCGCGAGCACGGCAGAAAGTAATCATGATTGAAGCGGGCGCGAAGGAAGTTCCGGAACAGGTCATGATTGATGCGATTTTCGAGGCGGACAAGGTAAATAAGCAGCTCATCGAATTCTTTGCAAAAATTCGCGCAGAAATCGGCAAAGAGAAGCACAGCTACGAATCGGCGGCGATTCCGGAGGAGCTCTTCAGTGCGATTCGCGAGGTCATTCCGCAGGAAGAGATGGAAGTCGCTGTTTTCAACGATGACAAGCAGAGCCGGGATGCCGCGGTCGATAAGTTGACCGAGCGCTGCAAGGCGGCATTTGCCGAGAACGAGGAGTGGATCAAGCTCATTCCGGATGCAATGTACCAGTACGAGAAGAAGACCGTGCGCAAGATGATTCTGAAGGATCACAAGCGCCCGGACGGCCGTCAGATTACGGAGATTCGTCCGCTCGCTGCTGAAATTGACCTTCTGCCGCGCGTTCACGGTTCGGCGATGTTCACGAGAGGACAGACGCAGATTCTGGATGTCTGCACCCTGGCACCGCTCTCCGAGGTGCAGAAAATCGATGGCCTGGATGTCGAAGTCAAGAATAAGCGCTACATGCACCAGTACAACTTCCCGTCCTATTCGGTCGGTGAGACGAGAGTTTCCAGAGGCCCGGGCAGAAGAGAAATCGGCCACGGTGCGCTCGCGGAGAGAGCGCTACTCCCGATGATTCCGAGCGAGGAGGAGTTCCCCTACGCAATCCGTTGCGTCTCCGAGACCATGGAGTCGAACGGTTCCACCTCTCAGGCTTCTGTCTGTGCTTCGAGCCTTGCGCTGATGGCTGCAGGTGTTCCGATTGCGCGCCCGGTGGCCGGCATTTCCTGCGGTCTTGTGACCGGCGACACGGACGATGATTATCTGGTTCTCACAGATATTCAGGGTCTTGAGGATTTCTTCGGCGACATGGACTTTAAGGTTGCCGGAACCGAGAAGGGCATCAATGCCATCCAGATGGACATCAAGATTCACGGCTTGACGCGCCCGATTATCGAAGAGGCGATTGCAAAGACCCGAGAGGCGAGAATGTACATTCTGAACCAGATTATGAATCCGGTCATCTCGGAGGCTCGTCCGGATGTGAGCCAGTACGCGCCGAAGATTGTGCAGATTAAGATTGACCCGAAGAAGATCGGCGATGTGGTCGGCAAGCAGGGCAAGACCATCAACAAAATTATTGATGAGTTCGGCGTCACCATCGACATTGAGGAAGACGGCAGCGTGAATGTCGCGGGTCTTGACAGAGCGCAGATCGACAAGGCGGTGCAGACCATCAAGAATATCGTGACCGAGATTGAAGAGGGACAGATTTTCACCGGAAAGGTCGTGCGTATTCTGGAGTTCGGTGCCTTCGTGAACCTGACTCCGAATAAGGACGGTATGATTCACATCTCGAAGCTCGCTGACCGCCGCGTCAACAAAGTTGAGGATGTCGTGAATATCGGCGACGAAGTGACCGTCAAGGTTATTAAAGTCGACCCCGTGAAGGACAGAATTGATTTGACGCTCCGCCCCTCTGATTTGAAGGCTGAGGCAAAGCAGGAGTAAGAGGATTAAGAAGGACAAGGAAATGGATAGAGAAGCATATCTTCAGGTATATCGCCACTCTCTGGCACATGTGCTCGCAAAAGCGGTCATTGAAATTTTTGGCAGAGAGAATGTGCAGTATGCAATCGGACCGCAGATTGCGGATGGATTTTACTACGACTTTGTATTGCCGAGAAATCTGACCCAGGATGATTTCCCGATGATCGAGAATAAAATGCGCGAGATTTTGAAGCGCAAAGAGGATTGGAGCGTGAAAGAGTATTCCCGCGACGAGGCGAGAAAACTGTTTCACGATCAGAAGTTCAAGACCGAGCTGATTGATGATCTCCCGGAGGATGCGGTTCTCACCGTATATTCGACCGGTGATGACTACCAGGATCTCTGCCGCGGTCCGCACGTTGCGAATTCGCAGGAGCTTCTCGGTGCCGCTTTTCAGATTAAGTCGGTCTCGGGTGCCTATTGGCGCGGCGACGAGAAAAGAGACCGTTTACAGCGGATTTATGTCTATGCTTTCCCGAGCAAGGAAGAGCTGAAGGCACATCTCACGCTGGTTCGAGAGGCCCTGGAGCGCGATCATAAGAAACTCGGCAAAGAGCAGGAACTCTTCATGTTCGATGAGACCGCGCCCGGCATGCCGTATTGGCTGCCGAGAGGTTGGAAGCTCTATCAGGCGCTCTTAAAGTACAGCCGCGAGGTGCAGGCACGCCACGGTTATACCGAGATTTCCGCGCCGCTCATCAACAACAAGAAGCTCTGGCTGATTTCCGGCCACTGGGCACACTACATCAACAACATGTTCATGGTGCCGGGCGTCTCCGGCTGGCTCGCGGCCGATGCCGAGATTCCGGGAGTGCTTGAAAACGCCTCGGAAGAGAACAGTGAGAAGAAGACTGTCAAGATTCAGGCGGGTTCTGTGCTCTACAGCCGTGAAAATCTCGACACGATGGCAGCGAAGCCGATGAACTGCCCGAACGCGATGCTCACCTTCAAGCGGAAGAACCGCTCTTATAAAGAGCTCCCGATTCGTTATTCGGAGTATGACGTGCTTCACCGCAAAGAGAAGTCCGGTCAGATGAACGGTCTGTTCCGCGTCCAGGAATTCCGTCAGGACGATGACCACACCTTCGTTGCGGAAAATCAGATCGAAGCGGAGATTGCGGATATCATCTCGATTGCGGATGAGGTCTATTCGACTTTCGGCGTGACTTACCGCGCCGAGCTCTCCACGCGCCCGGATGACTTCATGGGTGACATCGAAGTCTGGAATCGCGCGGAGGCAGCTCTCAAGAAGATTCTCACCGACAAGTACGGTGAAGGCGGCTTTGAAATCAACGAGGGCGACGGCGCTTTCTACGGACCTAAGATCGACCTGCAGATTAAGGATGCGCTCGGCAGAGAGTGGCAGTGCGGAACGATTCAGCTGGACTTCCAGCTTCCGCATAACTTCGGCCTCAGCTATCAGGCGGCAGACGGTACCACGGCGATGCCTGTCGTCATTCACCGCGCGATTTACGGCTCGCTGGAGCGCTTTATCGGCATCATCATCGAGAACTTCAAGGGTATTTTCCCGTTCTGGCTCTCGCCCTCTCAGGTCGGCATTGTGCCGATTCGCGAGGAACACAATGCATACGCAAAGCGCGTCTTCGATCTCTTACAGAAGAACGGTATTCGCGCCGAGGCGGATTACTCCGACCGGAACATGAAGGAGAAGATTAAGAACTACAAGCAGTTCAAGACCCCGTACATTCTGGTTCTGGGTGACCGCGAGGCGGCGGAACAGACGGTTTCGATTAATGTCCGCGGCTCGAACAAGCAGATTCAGAATGTCCCGCTGTCCGTGTTCCTCGACATGTGCGACACGCTGAACGAAGAGAGATCTCTGGAACTTCTCAATGAAGTTCCGGCAGAGTATCAGACCGAACAATAATAAACCGTATTGACAGCAAATCCCGGGAGCGTTTGTGCTCCCGGGATTTGCTGTTTTCTGTTGGGATCGTACTGCGTTCAGTAACACAGAAATATGGACAACTGTCAAAAAAAGTCCTTGCCTTTTATGTATGGGTGTCGATAAAATATAAAAATACATGTATATCATTATTCTTGGATGACAAGAAGGAGCCTAGCTGATATGGGACACCGAAAGAACTGGCCGAAGCGCTTGCTCGCAGGATTACTCAGCACTGCCATGCTGACTTTAAATATAACCACCGCAATGCCTGCCTTTGCGGCACCCTCCGCAGAAGCGTTTCGAGAGGACGCCGAGCTGGTGAATGACTTGGCATTGCCGAAAGAAACACAGCGCAGGCTTCAGCGCGAGGTAGGAGGAACGGATGGCGCGAGCCCGTCGGATGCGAGTGAAAGCAGCGCGGATGCGGAGGTAGGAGAGCTCCCGGCAGGTTCTGTCCGCTGGGGAACACCTTCCGATGCGCAGCAGATTCTGCACACAAATCTGGACGGCGTTGAGATTGAAGTGACCGCTCCGACGGGAGTTCTGCCGGAAGGCGCAACACTCCGCGCGCGTCACCTCACAGAAGAAGAAGAGAAAGAAGTGCTCGCCAAAATAGCCGAGCATGCGGACACAGAGGGAAAGACGGCGACTGCCCAATTCCTCTGTGATTTGAGTGTCTTAAATGCAGCCGGTGAGGAGATTCAGCCGGACAGCAGCAAGGGGGCTCTTGCGGTTTCATTCCGAAACGTGAGTATCGTCTCTGCCGAAACCTCCGATATGAACACAGACGCCGAAGAGACAGAGAGTAAGGGCGTATCCGTGCTTCACATCGATGAGGATGAGAAAAAGGTGGAGACTCTCGAAGAGGGACTCGATGAAGAACTCCCGATTTTACAGGCGAGCACCGAGAGCTTTTCGCCGTTTGCGGTCGTGAATTATCAGTCAGGCACATCGCCTCTCGGCATTGACTTTAAACTGCTGGACTATGACGGCGATACATCCAGAACCAGTTATAAATTGAAGGATGTTACCGTCAAGGATACTGCGGGACGAGGCATTACTTCGATTAACTTTGAAGTGGATGACGGTAGCATCAATACGCTGCCGGAAACCGGAACGGCAGCGGCGGGTAAAACCTTCCGAACTGTTACAGATATTTTGCCTGCACATAAGTTCTATCAAATCATCTTCTCGACACCGCTCACGACAGCCGAGACCAAGGCGTTTATTGAGAACAACTTGAAGTTTAAGCTGACGGCAACCGGTGCGAGCCAGCAATTAAAGATTAATCTCGGAAACGGGACCAATAATCTTCCTCCGACATCCAATACAACGCTTACCAAGCGTATTATTCCGAATCCGGTCTCCGGAGATAGCGCAGAGCACTATTATATGTATGTAAGTCGCGGTTCGGCAATCAGCTGGGCAGAGAGCTATAACCTCGCAAAGAGCTATTACCTCGAGGGCATGCGCGGTTATCTTGTCACCATCACTTCCCGGGTCGAAGATGAAGCGCTGGATCACCTCACCACGCAGCCGGCATGGTCCGGTGGTGCACGTTTTGTCGGCATCAACGATGCAGCCTCGGTGCCGCAGTGGTATAACAACAGAGCACCAAGAAGAGGCGTCTTCTCAAACCAGAATGTAAGCGGCGCTTCCGGTGCTCTTGCGAACCGGACATATCGTTGGCAGAACGGTCCGGAAACGAATCTGGAGTATACAAGACAGGGCTACGGAACTCTCAATTTGGCCTACAACAATTGGAACCCGGGTGAACCGAACTCAGCGCGTACTTTTTTGGATGGCTACGAATCCTGCATGCAGGTTCATGACGGTTCTCGCTGGAACGACATGTGGAACTTGCATTCCAGCGTCACAGGCTTTTTTGTCGAGTTCAGCCGTTATAATCAGACCGGCCAGACCAACAGTAACCCGGTTCCTGTTGATACCAATCATAAAGTTTCTGCGGTTTCCGGTGGACAGACATATTACTTCAATAATCTGGATAACGCGATGGCCTGGTCTCAGCAGAATGGCAATGCACCACTTACTCTGCTCGATGACCTGACACTGACGCAGGATATTCCGGCGGGCGTCAGCATCAATCCGGACGGTCACACGCTGACCGTTCCGTCGGGGGCGAATGTCGTAAATAACGGCACCATCGATCTGACGAATCCGTCGAGTCAGCTTCAGGTGCAGGGATCCAACGGCAATCTCAGCAATGCGGGCAACGGACAAATCACGCGGAAACTCACCGTCAGAATGAAGGATAGACACGTGACGGCGGGAGATACGCTCACATGGGCGCTCACGGATGCGCTTATCACGGGCAATTTAATCGGCAATGACCGTGTCAGTGCCATCCATGTGGATTTTGACAACAGTTCTACGGCAGTGGAACATCCCACCCTGCCGGTGACAGCTTCCGACCCGACGAGTTTTGACAACGGCACGAACGGCAGCAGAGCCCTCGGTACCTATATCATTACCTACCTGCCGGGAACCGTGACCAGAGATCCGCATCGTTATACCGTTAAATTTGCCGCAAACGCTCCGGCGGGCCGCACGGCGAGCGGTTCTATGCCGGATCGCACGGTAATGGGCGGTGTCAATGTGGATCTTACGAATCTCTTCAGCGTCGACGGTTTTGACTTTGCGGGCTGGACAGCCTCCGACGGAAAGACGTACGGAAACGGCGCGACGCCGAAGGATTTGACCAAAACAAACAACGGGGTCATTACGCTCACGGCCAACTGGACGCCGAAGAACTATACAATTCAGTATACGACCAATGTGAATCCGAGTTCGCGCACTGCGGCACAGGCGGTGAACCCGAATACGGCGACTTCCTACCGCGTGAGCGATCCGAATATGACGCTTGCGCCCATGACCTGGCCGGGCTATACCTTTGGGGGCTGGTATGAAAATGCCGCGCTCAGCGGAACGCCGGTCGCACAGCTGATTACAAGCAGCATTCCGGCGGGTAATAAGCACTACTATGCAAAGTGGACGCCGAAAAACTACACGCTTACTTATCAGCTCAACGATACGTCGGGCACAGCCGCGGTGAATCCGAATGCGGGTTTCACTTCCTATACGGTGGAGACTGCAAATCACACGCTCGCTGCACCGACCAGAACCGGTTACAACTTCCTCGGATGGTATCGCGACGCAGGGCTCACGACGCCCGCACCGGCGGTCATTGATACGGCGCAGGGTGATAGCAATCCGACCCGCGTCTATGCAAAGTGGAGCACGCCGCTGCAGTACAGCATTACTTACTACATGAATGACAGCGCCGGACAGCGGGCAAGCAATCCGGCATCGAACCCCGGCAGCTTCAATGTGACCAGCCCGAACATCAATTTTGCGAATCCGACGAGAAGAGGCTATACCTTCCAGGGCTGGTATACGAATCCCGGACTCACAACTGCGATTTCCGGAATCAACACGAGCAGTCCCGCGAATATGCACAACTTCGTTCTCTATGCGAAGTGGAGCAGTGCAAACAGCTATACCGTGCGCTATCACCTGAATGACAGCACCCCGGCGGGACATCTCGCAAACAATCCGAATACGCTGACCAACTATACGGTGCTGGATTCGGACACTGCGCTTCGTCCGGCCACACGAACAGGTTACAACTTCCTCGGCTGGTACGATAACCCCGGCTTCACGGGAAGCCCGGTTTCTACGATACGCACGGCGGATGCGGCAAATAAAGATTTTTATGCAAAGTGGGATACAACGCCGATTTCCTATCCGATTCGCTACCATCTGAACGACAGCACCCCGGCGGGACACCCCGCAAGCAATCCGGCGGCGAATCTTACGAGCTACACGGTGCTCACGAACGGCAGCGGCACCATCAATGTGCTTCCGGCGCTTCGAAACGGCTACACCTTCCTCGGCTGGTATGACAATGCAGCGCTCACGGGCACGCCGATTAGCAGCTTCTCTGCGATGGATGCGACGCCCAAGAACTTTTATGCAAAGTGGAGTGCACCGAAGAGCTATACGGTGCAGTACAGCCTGAATGACGCTGCCCCGGCGGGACACCCGGCGGTGAATCCGAACACGGTCACGAGCTATACGGTGTTGGATTCGAATGTGACACTTGCCCCCGCAACGCGCACCGGCTATGACTTTGAGGGCTGGTACGATAACGCTGCGTTCTCGGGTTCTCCGATTACCGGCTTCAGCGCGAGCGATGCGGCGAACAAGCACTATTATGCGAAGTGGAGCGCCGCGAAGAGCTATACGGTGAACTGGCATTTGAATGACAGCACCCCGGCGGGACACCCGGCGACCAATCCGAACACCGTGGCGAGCTATACCGTTCTGGATTCGGATGTCACGATTCAGCCTGCAACGCGTACCGGCTTTAGCTTCCTCGGTTGGTACGACAATCCGGGCTTTACGGGTACTCCGGTCACAACGCTCCGCACCATGGATGCGGCAAACAAGAACTACTATGCAAAGTGGGATGCGACGCCGATTTCCTATCCGATTAACTATGTGTTGAACGACGGCACGCCTGCGGGACACGCGGCGAGCAATCCGGTCGCGAACCTCACAAGTTATACGGTGCTGACAAACAGTGGCGGCAATATAAGCCTCTTACCCGCGCTTCGTAACGGTTATACCTTCCTCGGTTGGTATGACAACGCAAGTTTCACGGGTTCTCCGATCAGTACCTTTCCCGCGTCAGACGCTGCGGCAAAGACCTTCTATGCAAAGTGGAGCAGCGCAAACAGCTACACGGTCAACTATACGCTGAACGACGCGACACCTGCCGGTCATCCGGCGACCAATCCGAACACCGTGACAAGTTATACGGTGCTGGATGCAAATGTCACGCTTGTGCCCGCAACGCGGAACGGCTATGACTTTGAGGGCTGGTATGACAACGCCGCGTTTACCGGGACCCCGATTACCGGCTTTTCGACGAGCGATGCAACGAACAAGCACTATTATGCAAAGTGGAGTGCGGCAAAGAATTACACGGTGCAGTGGCACTTTAAATGACAGTGCACCCGCGGGACACCCGGCAAGCAATCCGAATACCGTTACGAGTTACAACGTCCTGGATGCGGATCTCGCCCTGCAGCCCGCCACCAGAACCGGTTACGATTTCCTCGGCTGGTACGACAATGCCGCGCTCAGCGGTTCTCCGATCACGACACTACGCACCGCGGATGCCGCGGATAAGCAGTACTACGCAAAGTGGAGTGCCGCAAAGACGTATACGGTGCAGTGGAATTTGAATGACAGTGCACCTGCGGGACATCCGGCAAGCAACCCGAACACGGTTGCAAGCTATAGTGTTTTGGATTCGGATATCACCGTGAGTCCTGCGACGCGGCCCGGCTATACCTTCCTCGGCTGGTATGATAATCCGGGGCTCACGGGAACACCGATCACGACCCTCCGCACCATGGACGCGGAGAATAAGAGCTACTATGCGAAGTGGGATACCACGCCGATTACCTATCCGATTACCTACGTGCTGAATGACGGCACGCCGACGGGGCATCCGGCGACCAATCCGGCGGCAAATCTCACGAGCTACACAGTGCTCACAAACGGCGGAGGCAATATCAGCGTTTTGCCCGCGCTTCGAAACGGCTATACCTTCGGGGGCTGGTATGACAATCCGAGCTTCTCGGGTTCTCCGATTAACAGCTTCTCTGCGATGGAGGCCGCACCCAAGACCCTTTTATGCAAAGTGGAGCAGTGCAAACAGCTACACCGTCACGTATACACTGAACGACGGCACGCCCGCCGGGCATCCCGCGACCAATCCGAATACGGTGAGTACCTATACGGTACTCGATTCAAATGTCACGCTGCAGCCGGCAACGAGAACCGGCTATGACTTTGCGGGCTGGTACGACAACCCGGGCTTCAGCGGCACGCCGATAACGGGTTTCAATACCGCAGACGCCGAAAATAAGCACTACTATGCAAAGTGGAGTGCGGTTAAGAATTACAACGTGCAGTACCACTTAAACGACAGCACGCCTGCGGGTCATCCGGCAAGCAATCCGAATACGGTCACCAGCTATACCGTACTGGATGCGGATGTCGCTCTGCGCCCGGCAACGCGCACCGGCTATGACTTTGAGGGCTGGTACGACAATGCGGCGCTCACGGGAACGCCGGTCACAAACCTGCATACCATGGACGCGGAGAATAAGCAGTACTACGCAAAGTGGAGTGCGGCTAAGAATTATACGGTGCAGTGGGAGTTGAACGACAGCGTGCCTGCGGGTCATCCGGCGACCAACCCGAACACGGTGACAACTTACACCGTGCTCGATGCCGACGTGGCAATTCAGCCGGCGACGCGCACGGGTTACAGTTTCCTCGGCTGGTATGCGGATCCCGCCTTCACGGGCTCTCCGGTCACGAATCTCCACACCATGGACGCGGAGAATAAGCACTACTACGCGAGATGGAGCACACCGGATTCCTACAGTGTCACCTATCATCTGAATGATGCGACGCCTGCGGGACACCCGGCGACGAACCCGAACACCAAGCTTAGCTACAGCGTTACCGATGCGGATTTCGCAATCGTGCCTGCGACCAGAACCGGTTATACCTTTGAGGGTTGGTATGATAACCCGGGCTTTACGGGCACGTCGATTACCTCGCTGCGCACCATGGACGCAGAAAATAAGAACTACTACGCAAAGTGGAGTGCGGCGCAGAGCTACCCGATTAACTATGTGTTGAATGACAGCACGAGCCATCCGGCGACCAATCCGGCGGTCAATTTGACGAGCTACACGGTTGAGACCTTGCCGAACCCGATTGCGGTTGCAAATCCGCTGCGAACGGGCTACAGCTTCCAAGGCTGGTACGACAATCCGGGCTTTACGGGCGCGACAATCAGCAGTTTTACGGCCATGGATGCGGCACCCAAGACCTTCTATGCAAAGTGGAGCGCACCGCTTTCCTATACGGTGCAATATACGCTGAATGACGGAACGCCTGCGGGACACCCCGCGACCAATCCGAACACAGTGACGAGCTATACCGTAGTTGATCCGAATGTCACCTTGTCCTCGGCGACTCGCCCGGGTTATGACTTCCTCGGTTGGTACGAGAATCCGGCGCTTACAGGTACGCCGGTTACTGGCTTTGCGGTCAGTGATGCCGAGAATAAGCATTACTATGCAAAATGGAGTGCGGCAAAGAACTATTCGGTTCAGTGGAACCTGAATGACGCTACCCCTGCGGGTCATCCGGCGACCAATCCGAACACGGTTTCGACTACACGGTCGAAGACGCGGAGATCACCATCCATCCGGCAACGCGCACAGGCTATAGCTTCCTCGGCTGGTATGACAATGCGAGCCTCACGGGAACCCCGGTTACGAACCTTCGCACCATGGATGCCGAGAACAAACAGTATTATGCGAAGTGGAGCAGCACGCCGATTTCCTATCCGATTGTATATACACTGAACGACGGAAGCCCTGCGGGTCACCCGGCAAGCAATCCGGCAGCAAATCTCACGAGCTATACGGTGCTCACCAACGGCAGCGGCAACATAAGCCTCTTGCCCGCAAGTCGGAATGGCTATACCTTTGAAGGCTGGTATGACAATGCTGCGTTCTCGGGTTCCCCGATTACCGGTTTCCCGGCGATGGATGCGGAGGCAAAGCACTACTACGCAAAGTGGAGTGCGGCTAACAGCTATACGGTTGCATATACGCTGAATGACGGCACACCGACGGGGCACCCGGCGACCAATCCGAACACCGTGATAAGCTACACGGTTCTGGATTCCAATGTTACCCTGGCACCGGCAACGCGCACCGGTTACGACTTTGAAGGCTGGTATGAGAATCCGGCATTCACGGGTTCCCCGGTCACGGGCTTCCCGGTCAGCGATGCGGCAAATAAGCATTTCTATGCGAAGTGGAGCGCTGCAAAGAACTATACGGTTCAGTGGAACCTGAATGACGCCACTCCTGCGGGTCATCCGGCGACTAATCCGAACACGGTTTCGAACTACACGGTCGAAGATGCGGACATTACGATCAGTCCGGCGACGCGGACCGGCTATGGCTTCCTCGGTTGGTATGACAACGCGAGTCTCACGGGAACCCCGGTTACGAGTCTTCGCACCATGGATGCCGAGAACAAACAGTATTATGCAAAGTGGAGCAGCACGCCGATTTCCTATCCGATTGTATATACACTGAACGACGGAAACCCTGCGGGACACCCGGCGACCAATCCGGCGGCAAATCTTACGAGCTACACGGTTCTGACAAACGGCAGCGGCAACATAAGCCTCCTGCCCGCAAGTCGAAACGGCTATACCTTTGAAGGCTGGTATGACAATGCGAGCTTTACGGGGGCTCCGATTACCGGCTTCTCGGCGATGGATGCGGAAGCAAAGCACTACTATGCAAAGTGGAGTGCGGCCAACACGTATACGGTTGCATATACGCTGAATGATGGAACTCCGGCGGGTCACCCGGCGACCAATCCGAACACGGTTACAAGTTATTCCGTGCTGGATCCGAATGTCACGCTGGCTCCGGCAACGCGCACCGGTTATGACTTTGCGGGCTGGTACGAAAACCCGGCGTTCACGGGTTCTCCGGTGACGAGCTTCTCAACGAGCGATGCGGCGAACAAGCATTTCTATGCAAAGTGGAGCGCAGCAAAGAGCTATACGGTTCAGTGGAGTCTGAACGACGGAACACCGGCAGGCCATACGGCCACAAATCCGAACACGGTGACAAGCTATACCGTGCTGGATGCGGATGTCTCGGTTCAGCCCGCAACGCGGACGGGGTATGACTTCCTCGGCTGGTATGACAATGCGGCGCTCACGGGAACGCCGGTCACGAATTTGCACACCATGGATGCCGAGAATAAGCACTACTATGCAAAGTGGAGCGCGGCAAAGAATTACACGGTGCAGTGGAACTTAAATGACAGTGCACCGGCGGGCCACCCGGCAAGCAATCCGAATACGGTGACAAGTTACACCGTGCTCGATGCGGATGTCACGATTCAGCCTGCAACGCGGACGGGCTATACCTTCCTCGGCTGGTATGACAACGCAGGCTTCTCGGGCGCTCCGGTCACGACGCTTCGCACCATGGATGCGGAAAATAAGCAGTACTTTGCGAAGTGGGACAGCACGCCGATTTCCTATCCGATTAACTATGTGTTGAACGACGGAAGCCCTGCAGGATATCCTGCAAGTAACCCGGTGGCAAACCTCACAAGTTATACGGTTTGACCAACGGCAGCGGAACCGTGCATCTCTTACCGGCCCTCCGGAGCGGCTACAGCTTCCTCGGCTGGTATGACAATCCGGCGCTCAGCGGTTCTCCGATCAGCGCTTTCTCCGCGATGGATGCGGAGGCTAAGACTTACTACGCAAAGTGGAGCAGTGCGAACAATTATAGCGTTACCTATACGTTGAATGATGTTACGCCTGCGGGGCACCCGGCGACCAACCCGAACACCGTGACAAGCTACACGGTGCTGGATCCGAATGTCACCCTGGCGCCTGCAACGCGGACCGGCTATGACTTTGAGGGGTGGTACGATAACCCGACGTTTACGGGGACAGCGGTCACCGGTTTCCCGGTGAGCGATGCGGCGGATAAGCACTATTATGCAAAGTGGAGTGCGCCGAAGAGCTATACGGTGCAGTGGAACCTGAACGACGGAACACCGGCAGGTCATACGGCAACAAACCCGAATACGGTGCTCAGCTATACGGTGTTGGATGCGGATGTCACCATCCGCCCGGCTACACGAACCGGTTACGACTTTGAGGGCTGGTACGATAATCCGGGGCTCACGGGAACGCCGGTCACGAATTTGCACACCATGGATGCCGAGAACAAGCAGTACTACGCGAAAGTGGAGTGCGGCCAAGAGTTATACGGTGCAGTGGCATCTGAACGACGCTACACCGGCAGGTCATCCGGCAAGCAATCCGAACACGGTGGCAAGCTATACCGTTCAGGATGCGGATGTTACGATTCAGCCGGCGACGCGCACGGGTTATACCTTCCTCGGTTGGTACGACAATGTAGGCTTTGCGGGCGTGCCGGTCACGACGCTTCGCACCATGGATGCGGAAGACAAGGCATATTATGCAAAGTGGGATACCACGCCGAATTCCTATCCGATTAATTATGTCTTGAATGACGGAAGCCCTGCGGGGCACCCGGCGACCAACCCGGGCACCAATCTCACAAGCTATACGGTGCTCACCAACGGCGGCGGCAGCATTGCGCTGCAGCCGGCGAGCCGAAACGGCTATACCTTCCTCGGCTGGTATGACAACGCAAGCTTTGCGGGCACTCCGATTACCGACTTTCCGGCGATGGATGCGGCGGCCAAGACCTTCTATGCAAAGTGGAGCAGTGCCGATACCTATACGGTTGCATACACGCTGAATGACGGAACCCCCGCGGGACATACGGCGACCAACCCGAACACCGTAACAAGCTACACGGTTCTGGATTCGAATGTTATCCTGGCGCCTGCAACGCGGACCGGCTATGAATTTGAGGGCTGGTACGATAACCCGGGCTTTACTGGAACTCCGATTACCGGCTTTCCGACAAGCGATGCGGAGAATAAGCACTACTATGCAAAGTGGAGTGCGGCGAAGAGTTATACGGTGCAGTGGAATCTGAACGACAATACACCGGCAGGCCACCCGGCAAACAATCCGAATACCGTCGCAAGCTATACGGTGTTGGATGCGGATGTCACCATTCATCCGGCGACGCGGACAGGCTATACCTTCCTCGGCTGGTATGATAACGCGGGCTTTACGGGAACTCCTGTCACGTCGCTTCGCACCATGGATGCGGAGAACAAGACTTACTATGCAAAGTGGGACAGCACGCCGAATTCGTATCCGATTCACTATGTGTTGAACGACGGAAGCCCTGCCGGGCACCCGGCGACCAATCCGGCAGCGAATCTCACGAGCTACACGGTGCTCACAAACGGCAGCGGTAACATAAGCCTCCTGCCGGCGCTTCGAAACGGTTATACCTTTGAGGGCTGGTATGACAATGCGGCCTTCTCGGGCACGCCGATCAGCGGCTTCCCGGCCATGGATGCGACTCCCAAGACCTTCTATGCAAAGTGGAGCAGTGCGAACAATTATAGCGTCAGTTATACGCTGAATGATGTCACGCCTGCGGGTCACCCGGCGACCAATCCGAACACGGTTACAAGCTACACGGTTCTGGACCCGAATGTCACCCTGGCGCCTGCAACGCGCACCGGCTATGACTTTGAGGGCTGGTACGATAATCCGGGCTTTACGGGCACGCCGATTACGGGCTTCTTGGCGAGCGATGCGGAGAATAAGCACTATTATGCAAAGTGGAGCGCTGTTAAGAATTACAACGTGCAGTACCACTTAAACGACAGCACGCCTGCGGGGCATCCGGCAAGCAATCCGAATACGGTCACCAGCTATACCGTACTGGATGCGGATGTCGCGCTGCGCCCGGCAACGCGCACCGGCTATGACTTTGAGGGCTGGTACGACAATGCGGCGCTCACGGGAACACCGGTCACGAACCTGCACACCATGGACGCGGAGAATAAGCAGTACTACGCAAAGTGGAGTGCGGCAAAGAACTATACGGTGCAGTGGGAGTTGAACGACAGTGCTCCGGCGGGGTCATCCGGCGACCAACCCGAACACGGTGACAACGTACACCGTGCTCGATGCCGACGTGACAATTCAGCCTGCGACGCGCACGGGTTACAATTTCCTCGGCTGGTATGCGGATCCCGCCTTCACGGGCTCTCCGGTCACGAAACCTGCACACCATGGATGCGGAGAATAAGCACTACTACGCGAGATGGAGCACACCGGATTCCTACAGTGTCACCTATCATCTGAATGATGCGACGCCTGCGGGACACCCGGCGACGAACCCGAACACGAAGCTCAGCTACAATGTCACCGAGGCGGATTTCGCAATCGTGCCTGCGACCAGAACCGGTTATACCTTTGAGGGTTGGTATGATAACCCGGGCTTTACGGGCGCACCGATTACCTCGCTTCACACCATGGATGCGGCAAATAAGAATTACCATGCAAAGTGGAGTGCGGCGCAGAGCTATCCGATTAACTATGTGTTGAATGACAGCGCGAGCCATCCGGCGACCAACCCGACGGTCAATTTGACGAGCTATACGGTAGAGACCCTGCCGAGCCCGATTGCGGTGGCAAACCCACTGCGCACGGGCTACACCTTCCAAGGTTGGTACGACAACGCTGCCTTCACCGGTACACCGATCAGCAGCTTCCCGGCCATGGATGCGGCGCCCAAGACCTTCTATGCAAAGTGGAGCAGTGCGAACAATTACAGCGTGGCCTATACGCTGAACGACAGCACACCTCCGGGCCACCCGGCGAACAATCCGAACACGGTCACAAGCTACACCGTGCTCGACCCGAATGTGACCCTGGCTCCGGCAACGCGTACCGGTTATGACTTTGAGGGCTGGTACGACAACGCTGCACTCAGCGGCACGCCGAAAACAGGTTTCAATACCGCAGACGCCGAAAATAAGCACTACTATGCAAAGTGGAGCGCGCCGAAGAACTATACGGTGCAGTGGAACTTAAATGACAGTGCACCCGCGGGTCACCCGGCAACGAATCCGAACTCGGTCGCAAACTATACGGTGTTAGATGCGGATGTGGCCATTCAGCCGGCAACGCGTACCGGTTATACCTTCCTTGGTTGGTACGATAACCCGGGTCTCAGCGGTTCTCCGGTCACGACGCTTCACACCATGGATGCCGAGAACAAGGCTTACTATGCAAAGTGGGATGCGACACCGAACAGCTACCCGATCAACTATGTGCTGAATGACGGCACGCCTGCGGGGCACCCGGCGACCAATCCAACCGGAAATCTCACAAGCTACACGGTGCTGACAAACGGCGGCGGCAACATTAACCTCTTGCCGGCAAGCCGGAACGGCTATACCTTTGATGGCTGGTACGACAACCCGGGCTTCTCGGGCGCGCCGATTACCGCCTTCCCGGCAATGGATGCGGCGGCCAAGACCTTCTATGCAAAGTGGAGTGCGCCAAACAACTATACGGTCACATACAGCTTGAACGACGGAACCCCCGCGGGGCACCCGGCGACCAATCCGAACACGGTCACAAGTTATACCGTGCTGGATCCGAACGTGACTCTGGCGCCTGCAACACGAACCGGCTATGACTTTGATGGTTGGTACGACAACGCGGCATTCAGCGGCACGCCGATTACGGGCTTCCCGGTCAGCGATGCGGCAAATAAGCATTTCTATGCAAAGTGGAGTGCGCCGAAGAGCTATACGGTGAACTGGAACTTGAACGACGGTACCCCGGCGGGGCACCCGGCCACCAATCCGAACACGGTCACAAGCTATACCGTCACGGATGCGGATGTGGCCATTCAGCCGGCAACGCGCACCGGGCTATGACTTTCCTCGGCTGGTACGACAATGCGGCACTCACGGGAACGCCGGTCACGAAATCTTCACACCATGGACGCAGAGAACAAGCAGTACTATGCAAAGTGGAGTCCGGCAAAGAGCTATACGGTGCAGTGGAACTTAAACGACAGTGCACCCGGCAGGGTCACCCGGCAAGCAATCCGAACACGGTCGCAACTTACACCGTTGAGGATGCGGATGTCACGATTCAGCCCGCAACGCGGACTGGCTATACCTTCCTCGGGCTGGTACGACAACGCAGCACTTACGGGAACCCCGGTCACGAACCTGCACACCATGGACGCAGAGAATAAGCAGTACTTTGCGAAGTGGGACAGCACGCCGATTTCGTATCCGATCAACTACGTGTTGAACGACGGAACACCGACCGGCACGACAGCAACCAACCCGGCAGCGAACCTTACGAGCTACACGGTGCTCACAAACGGCAGCGGTAACATAAGCCTCCTGCCGGCGCTTCGAAACGGCTATACCTTTGAGGGTTGGTATGACAATGCGGCCTTCTCGGGCACGCCGATTACCGGCTTCCCGGCCATGGATGCGGCGCCTAAGACCTTCTATGCAAAGTGGAGCAGTGCGAACCATTACAGCGTTACATATACGCTGAATGACAGCACGCCTGCGGGCCACCCGGCGAACAATCCGAACACGGTTACAAGCTACACGGTTCTGGACCCGAATGTCACCCTGGCGCCGGCAACGCGTACCGGTTATGACTTTGAGGGCTGGTACGATAACCCGGGCTTTACGGGCACGCCGATTACGGGCTTCTTGTCGAGCGATGCGGCCGATAAGCACTACTATGCAAAGTGGAGCGCGCCGAAGAACTATACGGTGCAGTGGAACTTAAATGACAGTGCACCCGCAGGTCACCCGGCGAACAATCCGAACACAGTTGCAAACTACACGGTGTTGGATGCGGATATCGCAATTCAGCCGGCGACGCGGACAGGCTATACCTTCCTCGGCTGGTACGACAATGCGGCGCTTACGGGAACTCCGGTCACGACGCTTCACACCATGGATGCCGAGAACAAGGCTTACTATGCAAAGTGGGACGCGACGCCGAACAGTTACCCGATTCACTATGTGCTGAATGACGGCACGCCTGCGGGGCACCCGGCGACCAATCCGACCGGAAATCTCACAAGCTACACGGTGCTGACAAACGGCGGCGGCAACATTAACCTCTTGCCGGCGAGCCGGAACGGTTATACCTTTGAGGGCTGGTACGACAATGCTGCCTTCTCCGGTGCGCCGATTACAAGTTTCCCGGCCATGGACGCGGCGGCCAAGACCTTCTATGCAAAGTGGAGTGCGCCAAACAACTATACGGTCACATACAGCTTGAACGACGGAACCCCGGCGGGGCACCCGGCCACCAATCCGAACACGGTCACAAGTTATACCGTGCTCGACCCGAACGTGACTCTGGCGCCTGCAACACGAACCGGCTATGACTTTGATGGTTGGTACGACAACGCGGCATTCAGCGGCACGCCGATTACGGGTTTCCCGGCCAGCGATGCGGCAAATAAGCATTTCTATGCAAAGTGGAGTGCGCCGAAGAGCTATACGGTGAACTGGAACTTGAACGACGGTACCCCGGCGGGCACCCGGCAACCAATCCGAACACGGTCACAAGCTATACCGTTACGGATGCGGATGTGGCCATTCAGCCGGCAACACGCACAGGCTATGACTTCCTCGGCTGGTACGACAACGCTGCGCTCACGGGAACTCCGGTCACGAACATTCACACCATGGACGCAGAGAATAAGCAGTACTTTGCGAAGTGGAGTCCGGCAAAGAGCTATACGGTGCAGTGGAACTTAAACGACAGTGCTCCGGCGGGTCACCCGGCAACGAATCCGAACACGGTCGCAACTTACACCGTTGAGGATGCGGATGTCGCCATTCAGCCCGCAACGCGGACAGGCTATACCTTCCTCGGCTGGTACGACAATGCGGCACTTACGGGAACTCCCGGTCACGAACCTGCACACCATGGACGCAGAGAATAAGCAGTACTTTGCGAAGTGGGACAGCACGCCGATTTCGTATCCGATCAACTACGTGTTGAACGACGGAACACCGGCCGGCACGACGGCAACCAACCCGGCAGCGAACCTCACGAGCTACACGGTGCTCACAAACGGCAGCGGTAACATCAACCTCCTGCCGGCGCTTCGAAACGGCTATACCTTTGAGGGCTGGTATGACAACGCGGCCTTCTCCGGCGCGCCGATCACGAGCTTCCCGGCCATGGATGCGGCACCCAAGACCTACTATGCAAAGTGGAGCAGTGCAAACAATTACAGCGTGACGTATACGCTGAACGATGTCACGCCTGCGGGGCACCCGGCGACCAATCCGAACACTGTGACAAGCTACACGGTTCTGGATCCGAATGTCACCCTGGCGCCGGCAACGCGTACCGGTTATGACTTTGAGGGCTGGTACGATAACCCGGGCTTCACGGGCACGCCGATTACGGGCTTCCCGACGAGCGATGCGACGAATAAGCACTATTATGCAAAGTGGAGCGCGGTTAAGAATTACAGCGTGCAGTACCACTTAAATGACAGCACGCCTGCGGGCCATCCGGCAAGCAATCCGAATACGGTCACAAGCTACACCGTACTGGATGCGGATGTCGCGCTGCGCCTGGCAACGCGCACCGGCTATGACTTTGAGGGCTGGTACGACAATGCGGCGCTCACGGGAACGCCGGTCACGAACCTGCACACCATGGACGCGGAGAATAAGCAGTACTACGCAAAGTGGAGTGCGGCTAAGAACTATACGGTGCAGTGGGAGTTGAACGACAGTGCTCCGGCGGGTCATCCGGCGACCAACCCGAACACGGTGACAACTTACACCGTGCTCGATGCCGACGTGGCAATTCAGCCGGCAACGCGCACAGGGTTACGACTTCCTCGGCTGGTATGCGATAACGCCGCGCTCACGGGATCTCCGGTCACGAACCTGCACACCATGGATGCGGAGGATAAGCAGTACTACGCGAGATGGAGTCCGCACAGAGCTATACGGTGTCAGCTGATCATCTGAACGATGATACGCCCGGCAGGCCACCCGGCGAAACAATCCCGAACACGACGCTCAGCTACACGGTGTCATCGAGGCGGATGTCACCATTCATCCGGCGACGCGGACAGGCTATACCTTCCTCGGCTGGTATGATAACACGGGCTTTACGGGAACTCCGGTCACGACGCTTCACACCATGGACGCAGAGAATAAACACTACTTTGCAAAGTGGGACAGCACGCCGATTTCTTATCCGATTAACTATGTGTTGAACGACGGAAGCCCGGCGGGTCACCCGGCAACTAACCCGGCAGCGAATCTCACGAGCTACACGGTGCTCACAAACGGCAGCGGCAATATCAACCTCCTGCCGGCGCTTCGAAACGGCTATACCTTTGAGGGCTGGTACGACAACGCTGCCTTCACCGGCGCGCCGATCAGCAGCTTCCCGGTCATGGATGCGGCGCCCAAGACCTTCTATGCAAAGTGGAGCAGTGCGAACAATTACAGCGTTACCTATACGCTGAATGATGTCACGCCTCCGGGTCACCCGGCGACCAATCCGAACACGGTTACAAGCTACACGGTTCTGGACCCGAATGTCACCCTGGCGCCGGCAACGCGCACCGGTTATGACTTTGAGGGCTGGTACGATAACCCGGGATTCAGCGGTGCGCCGATTACAGCTTTCCCGACCGGCGACGCGGCGGATAAGCACTATTACGCAAAGTGGAGCGCTGCAAAGAGCTATACGGTGCAGTGGAACTTAAATGACAGTGCACCCGCGGGTCATGCGGCGACGAATCCGAACACAGTTGCAAGCTACACCGTTGAGGATGCGGACATCACCGTGCATCCGGCAACGCGGACCGGCTATACGTTTGAGGGCTGGTACGACAATCCGGGCTTTACGGGGACTCCGGTCACGACACTGCACACCATGGACGCAGAGAATAAGAACTACTACGCGAAGTGGAGTGCGGCGCCGAACAGCTACCCGATTCACTACATGCTGAATGACAGCACGCCCGCCGGGCACCCGGCGAACAATCCGGCTGCGAACCTCACAAGCTACACGGTGCTCACAAACGGCAGCGGTAATATTAACCTCTCGCCCGCAAGTCGAAACGGCTATACCTTTGAGGGCTGGTATGACAATGCTGCCTTCTCCGGTGCGCCGATAACAAGTTTCCCGGCCATGGACGCGGCAGCCAAGACTTTCTATGCAAAGTGGAGTGCGCCAAACAACTATGCGGTCGCATATACCCTGAATGACGGCACGCCCACCGGACACCCGGCGACCAATCCGAACACGGTGACGAGTTATACCGTGCTTGACCCGAACGTCACGCTGGTGCCGGCAACGCGCACGGGCTATGACTTCGAGGGCTGGTACGACAACGCAGCATTCAGCGGCACGCCGATTGCGGGCTTCCCGGTCAGCGATGCGGTCAATAAGCACTTCTATGCAAAGTGGAGTGCGCCGAAGAACTATACGGTGAACTGGAACTTAAACGACGGTACCCCGGCAGGACACCCGGCAACGAACCCGAACACGGTGTCAAGCTATACCGTAACGGATGCGGACATGGCCATTCAGCCGGCAACACGCACGGGCTATGACTTCCTCGGCTGGTATGATAATGCCGCACTCACGGGATCTCCGGTCACGAACCTTCACACCATGGATGCCGAGAACAAGCAGTACTATGCAAAGTGGAGTGCGGCAAAGAGCTATACGGTGCAGTGGAACTTAAACGACAGTGCACCGGCGGGTCACCCGGCAAGCAATCCGAACACGGCCGCAACTTATACCGTTGAGGATGCGGACGTCGCTATTAACCCGGCAACGCGTACGGGCTTCACCTTCCTCGGCTGGTATGACAACGCAGCACTTACGGGTTCCCCGGTTACGAATCTGCACACCATGGATGCCGAAAATAAGCAGTATTATGCAAAGTGGGACAGCACGCCGATTTCCTACCCGATCAGCTATCAACTGAACGACGGAACGCCCGCGGGACACCCGGCAAACAATCCGGCTGCCAACCCGACGAGCTATGATGTGCTCACAAACGGAGGCGGAAACATCAACCTCCTGCCCCCGAGCAGAAACGGCTTTACCTTTGACGGTTGGTATGACAATCCCGCGTTTAGCGGAACGGCGATTACCTCGTTCCCGACCACGGATGCGAGTCCGAAACAGTTCTATGCGAAGTGGAGCGCGCCGCTGAGTTACACGGTGAGCTACGATTTAAATGACGGCACACCGGCAGGTCACCCCGCAAGCAATCCGAATACGGTGACAAGCTATACGGTATTGGATCCGAATGTTACCTTGGCTCCGGCGACGCGGACAGGCTACGACTTTGAGGGCTGGTACGATAACCCGGCATTCACCGGAACCCCGGTCACAGGCTTCCTGACCGGCGATGCGTCGAATAAGCGGTTTTATGCAAAGTGGAGTGCACCGAAGACTTATACGGTGAACTGGAACTTGAATGACGCTACCCCGGCGGGTCACCCGGCAAACAATCCGAATACGGTCACAAGCTATACCGTTCTGGATGCGGATGTCGCGCTGCAGCCTGCAACGCGAACCGGTTATGACTTTGAGGGTTGGTATGACAACGCAGCACTCACCGGCACGCCCGTCACGAGCCTTCACACCATGGATGCTGAGAATAAGCAGTATTATGCGAAGTGGAGCGCACCGAAGACGTATGCGGTGAACTGGGATCTGAACGACGGAACACCGGCGGGGCACCCGGCAAGCAATCCGAATGCGGTCAGCAGCTATACAGTACTCGATCCGGACCTTGCACTTTTGTCGGCAACGCGTGCAGGCTATACCTTCCTCGGCTGGTTCGATAATGCAGCTCTTTCGGGCACGGCAATCACAACGCTTCACAGCATGGATGCAACCGACCGGCACTATTATGCGCGCTGGGGCAGCCCGAACAGTTATCAGATTTATTACCATGCGAACGACACAGCGGCAAATCCGGCGACGAATCCGAACACGGTGACTTCTTACACCGTCCTGAGTTCCGACTTTACGCTCGCAACGCCGACCCGCCCGGGTTATACCTTCGAGGGCTGGTTTGACGATGCCGCACTCACGCATCCCGTGACAGGACTTCGGGTTCGGGATCTTGAGGACAAACATTTCTACATGAAGTGGAGTCAGCCGAATGTCTACCCGATCAGCTATGTGCTGAACGACAGACCCGCAAGTCCGGCAAGCACCGTGGGGCCGATGAGCTACACCGTCGAGGATGCGGATTTTGCACTTGCGGTGCCCACGAGAAACGGAGCGACTTTCCTCGGCTGGTATGACAATGCCGACTTCACGGGAACGCCGATTACGACTCTGCACACGCATGACGCAGAGCCTAAGACCTACTATGCAAAGTGGTCGCTCACTTCTTACAGCATGAGCTATGATTTGAATCCGGGCGGCGGCATCGGTGCACCGACTTCTCCGGCGGGCAGTATTCTAGCTTTACGGTAGAGGATGAGATCAATTTGAATCCGCCGGTGCGCCGCGGTTATACCGGCACCTGGCTCTTGAACGGTCAGCCGGTCACGCGCATACCGGAGGGAACCACGGGCAACCTGAATCTCACCGCGGGATGGACGGTCAATCATTACGGCATACGTTTTGAAACCGGTGAGACCGGAAACAGCCCGATTCAGGGTCTTTCGAATCTTCCGACCTCCTATACCATTGAGGATGCAGCGATTACGCTGCCGACGCCGTCCCGCGCGGGCTACACCTTTGTCCGCTGGGAGAAGAGTTCCGCGCCCGGCGTCGTAGTCAACAGTATCCCGGCGGAGAGCGACGGTGATGTGACCCTCCGAGCGGTTTGGGAGCCGATTCGCTATCGCATTACCTATGACACGGTGGGCGGCATCAACAATTCTCAGAATCCTACCAGCTTTACGATTGAGGATGAGGTGACTCTTTTCGGCACGGTAAAAGAAGGTGTTCGCTTCTGGACCTGGCAACAGGTCGGCGGTAAATTCATCAACACGATACCGGCCGGCACCACGCACGATATTGCACTTGTGGCGCGCTACCAGAAAGACCAGGATACCGATAACGTCGGAGGTTCCGGCGGCGGCGCAGGCGGTGGCGGAACGCATACCGGCAAAAACGGCAGCGGCTCCGGCAACAAGACAGGAGCGGGCACGGAGGGACAATCCCCATCCGCAACGAACGGTGCGGAAGAGCCCGGTACGGCAGTACAACAGACTTCGGAACTTGAACCGGTTCCGCAGCAATTTGCGGGACAGACCGAAGAGAACAGGCTTACGCCGAGCAGTTCCGGTAAGAAAATATTCCCCACACGGGGCAAGACTTCGAACGGGAAGACGCGCCGCCTGCCGAAGACCGGTGAGGCAGCCGCTACCGACGACCTGCGGAGCTCGGCACTCGGACTTCTGCCCGCAGACATTGCGGTTCGGCGAAAAAGAGAAGAGCAGTAACACGGAAGGAGCTGTGCCTCGGCACAGCTCCTTTTGTGTTGTTCTTTACACCCTGCGTTATTTCGGTATATACTCTCTTAGAAAGTGATTCCGCGTAAGGCTGGCAACAAAGCATCCTACTAAAAGTCGTCGAGATTGAAAAAAGAGTTGACAGCGTTCGGAAGTATCGCTATACTATCATCGTTGTACTTATCAAGAAAGCAGGCTTGCCTCACCTCGGCACATATCTGTGACCCGGGTTCATAAAGTGGATTCATCTTTCCTTTTGATGACCTTTACTTTAGACATGGCAGGAACTGCTGCCATGTCTTTTTTATTGCAGCAGCAGCTGCAGCATAAATGGAGGTGTTCAGCTATCAGCGAGTCATTGGTTAACGGACAGGTACGTTTCCGTGAGGTTCGTCTCATCGGGACAGACGGAGAGCAGCTTGGAATTATGTCCTCGCAGGATGCTCTGAAAATTGCGGAAGAAGCAGAACTGGATTTGGTCTGCATCTCCCCGATGGCAAAACCGCCTGTCTGCAAGATCATCGATTACGGGAAGTATCGCTATGAGATGATACGACGGGACAAGGAAGCCAAGAAGAAGCAAAAGATTGTTGAATTGAAGGAAGTGCGTTTGTCCCCCAATATCGACACGAATGATCTGGCCACAAAAACCAATGCTGCCAGAAAGTTTCTGGAGAAGGGCAACAAAGTAAAGGTAACGCTGCGCTTCCGCGGCAGAGAAATGTCGCACATGAACCAGTCGAGATATATCCTGGATGATTTCGCGAAGTCACTCGCTGATATCGCCGTGATTGACAAGCCTTCGAAAGTTGAGGGCAGAACGTTGGTCATGTTTATGAGCGCAAAGAAGAACTAAGGAGGAAAGTATCATGCCGAAGGTAAAGACAAGCAGAGCAGCAGCAAAGCGTTTTAAAGTTTCCGGTAGCGGCAAGCTGATTCGGAACAAGGCGTACAAGTCTCACATCTTGACGAAGAAGTCCACGAAGCGCAAGAGAAATCTGAGAAAAGACATCGTGACCGACAGCACGAACTCGAAGGTCATGAAGAAGATTCTGCCGTATTTATAATCGGACTTGACGTGAAGAAGGAGGAAGCAAGATGGCAAGAGTGAAAGGCGCGATGCACGCGAAGGCAAAGCACAACAGAGTTTTAAAGCTCGCTAAGGGCTATAGAGGCGCACGTTCCAAGCAGTACAGAATTGCAAAGCAGACTGTCATGAGAGCGCTGAGCACAGCGTACGAGGGCAGAAAGCAGAGAAAGAGACAGTTCCGTCAGCTCTGGATTGCAAGAATCAACGCAGCTTGCAGAATGAACGAGATTTCTTACTCGAAGTTTATGTTCGGTCTGAAGAAGGCTGATGTCGTTCTGAACCGCAAGGTTCTCTCCGAGCTCGCAATCAACGACGCTGAGGGCTTTGCAAAGCTCGTTGAGACTGCAAAGAAAGCGCTCGCATAAGTAACGGCGATAAAGACAAACAGACTTTTGCCTCCGGCAACGGAGCGGCAGAGGTCTGTTTTTTTATTCCGAACCAAGTCAACCGCAGTTTCATACCACTCACCGCGCCGAAATCTCTGCTTGGCGGAAAGAATAAGACAAGACTTAGGACTTTCGCTATACTGCAGTTACAGAGAGAGGAGGAAAGAATCGCATGAAGGTCGAAATCAAGTTACAGCCGGAGTTAAAGCTCCCCTTTGCCGTGATTCATACGGGAGAAGTCACAGCCGAAGTACAACGAGCCGCGGCGATGCTCTCGGAGGAAAGAGCCGCTTTGATTTCCGCAGGTGAAGACGACAAAATCGTGATGCTCCATCCGGAGGATATTTATCTGGTGCGTGTGGAGGCAGAAAAAACGGTTATTCACGGAGACAAAAAGCAGTACCGAAGCGGCAAACGGCTCTATGAATTGGAGGCCTTGCTGGGGCCGGATTTTATGCGCGTTTCCAAAAGCACAATCATCAACCTGCACTTGCTCGATTATGTCGCCCCCAGCCTCGGCGGCGTCATGGTTCTGGTTATGAAGAACGGACTGCGGGACTATATTTCCAGAAAATATCTACCCGCTTTCAAACGATATTTGGGGATATAAAGAAGGAGGTCGCTTCTATGAAAGAACAGAAACATACGTTATTTTCATCCGCTCTGTACGGAATCGGTTTTGCAGCAATTATCTTTGTGCTGACCGGAGTCATTTTTGATTGTATCAACGGCGGAACAACGGCTCTATATCACTACGGTTTTACCAAAATGGCATTGGGCACACTGGTGGTAGGACTCGGTTTCGGCTTGCCGGCACTTGTCTATGAGAGAGAGCAACTGTCTCTTCCCGTACAAATTATGATTCATATGGGAATCGGGTGTATTGTCTTGTTGCTTACCTCATGGGTTGTGGGCTGGATTCCACGCGAGCAGGGCTTCCTTGGGATTGCCAAGATAGCCGCAGAACAACTTTTGATTGCCTTTGGCATTTGGTTTGGGTTTTACCTGAATCAGAAAAAGCTGGCACGGAAAATGAATCAAAAATTGAGCGAGCTGGAACATAAGACAAAGTAGGTGAAAAAAGATAAAAAAACAATTGACAGTGTTTCGCCTCTCTGGTAGAATCTCCTTTGTTCGCAGAGATGGCGGAATTGGCAGACGCGCACGGTTCAGGTCCGTGTGACAGCAATGTCATGAGGGTTCAAGTCCCTTTCTCTGCACGAAATGAGCACCGGAGAGTCCGGTGCTTTTTTAATTTTAAAGTAATTGACAGCTTCCCGCTGCTCTGGTAAAATCTCTTTGTTCGCAGAGATGGCGGAATTGGCAGACGCGCACGGTTCAGGTCCGTGTGACAGCAATGTCATGAGGGTTCAAGTCCCTTTCTCTGCATGAAATGAGCACCGGGCAATCCGGTGCTTTTTCTGATAGAATGAAACTGTGGAATCGCCGGAGAGGAGGTAGTGATATGACCATACGGGAAGAGCTGGAAGAGGAAGAGAGCCGCTTTTTATCGAAGTATGCAACGCTCAGCCGGGACTCGGTCGGAAGAGAACGCTTAGAGGCCGAAGATGATTTGCGCCCCTGTTTTCAGCGCGATCGCGATCGCATCCTGCACTGTAAGGCGTTTCGCCGCCTGAAACACAAGACGCAGGTGTTTCTCGCCCCCGAGGGCGATCACTATCGCACGCGTCTCACACACACGCTGGAGGTCTCACAGATTGCGCGCACCATCGCGAAATGCCTGCATCTCAACGAAACCCTCACGGAAGCCATTGCGCTGGGACACGACCTCGGTCATACGCCCTTCGGTCATGCGGGAGAACGCGTTCTGAACGGCCTCTGCCCGGGCGGGTTCAAACACAGCGCACAGAGTGTGCGAACCGTCGAATTCTTAGAAAAGCGCGGAAAGGGGCTCAACCTGACGCTGGAAGTGCGCGACGGTATCCGAAACCACGGAACGCACAGCACACCGCGCACCTATGAGGGGGCTGTTGTGCGGCTTGCGGATAAAATTGCCTATATTAACCATGACATCGACGACTCGATTCGCGCCGGTATCTTTCGGGAAGAAGATATCCCCGCGGAATTCACGGATGCGCTCGGTCACAGTGTGAGAGACAGGCTCAACTGCATGATACGGGATGTGATTCACACCAGTCTCGCTGCCGATTCTGTCAACATGAGCGCAGAGCGCTTTCAAATTATGATGCAGCTTCGGGCATGGCTCTTTCAGCATGTCTACCGGGGCAGTGCGCCCAAAGCGGAGGAGGGCAAGGCAGAAGCTATGATTGCACGCCTCTATGAATATTTTTTAAACTATCCGGAACAGATGCCGGAAGAGTATCGGTACTTTATGTCCGAACTCGATCAGCCCATCGAGAGAACCGTCTGCGACTATATCGCGGGAATGAGTGACCAGTACGCAGTCCGCATTTTCGGAGAGCTTTTTGTACCGCGTGCCTGGACCGTGTTATAAGCAGTTGCATTGAGAAAGCAGGTTTAAACTTGTATTATTCCAAAGAGGTTATTGAAGAAGTACGCGCACGAAATGACATTGTGGATCTTGTTTCCCGAACACCTCGCGCTGAAACGCCGCGGCAAAACCTATGTGGGACTTTGTCCCTTCCACTCGGAAAAAACGCCCTCCTTCTCCGTATCTCCGGATCGCCAGACCTATCACTGTTTTGGCTGCGGAAAGGGAGGCAACGTCATCGGTTTTGTGATGGACTATGAAAATCTTTCCTTTCCGGAAGCTCTGCGCTCCCTCGCCGCGCGTGCCGGTATGCAACTGCCGGAGCGCGAAGCGAGCAAAGAAGAACTGCGGGAGCGCAGTTTAAAAGAACGGCTGCTTGAAATTCATAAAGTTGCGGCAACACATTTTTATCAGTTGCTGCACACCGAAGAAGGTCTGCATGCCTACCGGTATCTGAAAGAACGAGGCCTCAGCGATGAAACCATACGGCATTCGGCCTTGGCTTTTCGAGTAAACGCCCGGGCGAACTCTATCACTACTTAAAGAGTAAAGGTTATACGGATGCGGAACTGCGAGAATCGGGTCTTGTGACCATCGAGGAGCGGGGCGCCCGGGATAAGTTCTGGAATCGCGTGATGTTTCCGATTATGGACAGCAACAGTCGTGTCATCGCCTTTGGCGGGCGAGTCATGGGAGACGGAGAACCGAAATATCTGAATTCACCGGAGACAAAACTGTTTGACAAGAGTAAAAATCTCTACGGGCTCAACTATGCGCGGCGCAAACGCGAAGCGTATATTATTCTCTGTGAAGGTTATATGGATGTGATTGCTCTGCATCAGGCGGGCTTTGCGAGCGCGGTCGCTTCTCTCGGGACAGCTCTCACGGAGCAGCAGATTCTGCATCTCAAGAGAACGCTTCCAAACGCGAATGTAACAATTTTAAGCTATGATTCGGACAATGCCGGCATTAAGGCAGCGCGCCGTGCCATTCCCATGATTCGGAATGCCATGTTGCAGCCTCGGGTTCTCTCGATGAAGCCGTATAAGGATCCGGATGAGTTTATCAAAGCACTCGGCCGGGAAGCCTACGAAGAGCGCATTCGGGAAGCGCGCAATGCGGTTCTCTGGGAAGTACAGATTCTGACCACACAACACGACCTCCGGGATCCGGCTGAAAAGACGCGTTTTTATGAAGAAATCGCAGCTCTGCTCGCAAGTTTTTCCGAACCGCTCGAGCGAAATAATTATATCGATGCTGTGGCGAGAGAGCAGATGATTCCGGCTGATGCTCTCCGGCAGCTGGTCAACCGCGTCGGTGCTTCCGGCATGGCAGCAGGCGGTGAGGTGGGTCCGAGACCGGGTCCGGGAACGCAACGCAATGTTCGGAAGGACAGAGAGAATGCCTCACTGAAAAGTCAGAAGCTGTTACTCGCCTTTCTTGCGGAAGAGCCTTCGCTGTATTCCCAGCTTTCGGCATGGATTTCTCCGTCCGATTTTACGGATGCCTTTTATCGGGAACTCGCCGAAAGGTCTTTGCAATGTTGCAGAACGGCAAATCCGATATCGGCGCTCTTTTGAACGACTATGTGGAGGACAGTGAAAAGGAAAGCCTCGTGACTTCCGTTTTTCACACAGCACCCGGGGAAGCCCTCTCTGTCGCCGAGAAAGATCAGGCGATTCTCGACTGTATCCGCAGTATACGAAAAGATGCGGCCGACCGTAGGCTTCGAAACAGCAGTACAGCCGAAGAATTGCAGGCTGCCATGCGGGAAAAAGCGGCGCTCCAACACTTAAAACTTACCATCCGGAGGTGACACATGGGAGAAGAGCAATTACATTTATCCGCACGGCTCCGGGCACTCGCCGATCTGGTCCCTACCGGTTCCGTACTCGCAGACATCGGAACAGACCACGCCTGGATTCCGGCAGATCTCTTACAGCGCGGTCGCATCCAAAGTGCCATAGCGCTGGATATCGGTGTAGGGCCGCTGGCGCGCGCTGCCGCGAATCTCGCTTCTCTGGGCCTCTCCGAAGTTGTTTCCCTGCGGCAATCCGATGGCTTTGTCGCCCTGAAACCCGGTGAAGCAGACTGTGTGCTGATTGCGGGAATGGGCGGGCAACTCATGCAGAACATTCTGACACGCGGCCTTTCGGAAGGCGGACGGCCGGGGCCTGCTTTTCGGGAGTCTGTAAAGCGCTATGTATTCTCGCCGCACACCGAATGGGAGAGCTTTCGAACCTATCTTGCCGCACATGATTTTCAGCTTACGGACGAGCAACTGCTCGTTGAAGACGGCAAATACTATGTCATTCTGGTCTGTGAAAACGGAGACGGGGAAGCCGCCTATCGCGAGGCCCTTACCGCAGGATTTTCCGTCGCGGCTTCGCGCTGTTTCGGCCCCAGACTGCTGCTTAAGCGACATCCGCTGCTTCGCACTTATTTGCAGGAGCGACTCCGGAAAGAGCAGTTCATTTTTGCGCAGCTGCCGGATGCGTCAACACGCCCGGCCTTAGCAAAAAAGCGAGAGGAACTGTGTGACAGCCTGGCCTTGCTCGGAGAAACGCTGGCGCGCTTTGAGGATTGAGAGATGAGACAACTATTAAAACTGAGACTGGACGGAAAAACACTCGAAGTTCCGAAGGGCACCCGCTTTCTGGAACTTGCAAAACAGTTCTCGTCCGGATATACTTCGCCCATTCTGCTTGTGACGCTAAACGGTATTCTGCATGAGCTCGGAACGACCGTGGAAGAGGAGGGAGAACTCCGCTTTTTGACCATACGGGATAAAGCGGGATATCAGAGTTACGAGCGCAGTGCGATTTTACTTCTGCTCGCCGCCTATCATAAACTCTATGGTGAAAGAAGCGCAGCCGTCTGGATTGACTATAAAGAGAGCGGCGCCTTGCGCTGTCGTATTGCCGGCAGACAGACGGTGACGGAAACAGAGCTCGCACGTCTCGAAGCGGAAATGCGCGTCCTGGCCGCGGCCGCACATCCCATTGAGAAGCGCAGCGTTCCGACGCGTGAAGCGGTACGGCTCTTTGCGGCGCGCGGCATGCAAGACAAGGCGGAATTACTTCGCTTTCGCATATATTCCTCGGTCAATCTATACCGCCTCGGCGAATATGAAGATTACTTTTACGGTTATATGCTGCCGGACAGCTCATATCTCACCGACTTTTCACTGCGCCCGTATGAAGACGGCTTTGTGCTCTGCCTCCCCGCACAGCGACTTCCCATGCAACTCGCTGCGTTTCAGCCTTCGCAAAAAATTTTCCGGGCAATGGAAGAGAGCCGGGAGAACCTTTCCCGGCAAAAGATTGAGACTGTCGGCGCTCTCAATGCGCGCGCGGCTTCCGGAAAAATGAAAGAACTCATTCTCTGCGCGGAAGCCCAGATGGAAAAACGCATCGGGGATCTCGCGGAAAAGATTTGCAGCCGAAATGCCGTGCGGATTGTACTGATTGCAGGTCCCAGCTCTTCCGGAAAAACAACCTTTGCCCGCCGCCTTGCCACCCAGCTATTGGCACTCGGCAAGACACCGCATGCGATTGAAGTCGACAACTATTTTAAAAACCGGAGCGATACACCTCGCGATGAAAAAGGGAATTTCGATTTTGAGTCCCTCGGAGCGCTGGATGTCGACTGTTTTAATCGCGATTTGAATGCACTGCTTCGCGGAGAACGCGTCGAATTGCCGCGGTTTGATTTTATTTCGGGCGAGCGGCGCTACAGCGGAGACTTTTTACAGTGTTCACCGTCCGATATTCTGCTGGTCGAAGGGATTCACTGCCTCAATGAGGCGCTGTCTTTTTCGATTCCGGCCGAAAAAAAGCATAAAATCTATGTGAGCTGTCTGACACAGCTGAATCTGGATGCCCATAACCGCATTCCAACCGGAGATGCCCGTATTTTACGTCGCATTGTGCGGGATGCGAGACTTCGCGGCAACAATGCGGCCGAGAGTCTGGCGCGCTGGGCTTCCGTCAGCGCGGGAGAGACACGCTATATCTTTCCTTATCAGGAGAATGCGGATGATGTCTTTAATTCGGCCCTGCCCTATGAGACAGCAGCCCTAAAGCCCTATGCAGAGGCTCTGCTCTTTGACATCCCGGAGGAGCATCCCTCTTTCCTGGAGGCAAAGCGACTCCTGAAATTTTTGAGCTACTTTCTGACTTTTCCGTCCGAAGAAATTCCGGCGACCTCCCTGCTGCGAGAATTTATCGGCGGCAGCGCTTACGGTGCATAGTCTGTATACGAACATCGGAGACTGTGCTATAATGTATGCCGAAAGACGGGCAGGTGATCGCGGCTGCAGAGACGAAAGGCTGCAGGTGAGGAAAGTCCGGGCTTCAAAGGGCAGGATGCCGGATAACGTCCGGTGGAGGAAACTCCCAGGAAAGTGCAACAGAAAAGAACCGCCGGCCAAGGCCGGTAAGGGTGCAAAGGCGGTGTAAGAGACCACCGCCCGGGTGGTAACATCCGGGGCACATGTAAACCCCATCCGAAGCAAGACCGAACAGGACAGATTGGCGGCCCGTCGGTTGTCTCTCGAGACAACACTGTCCGGGTAGGTTGCTCGACTGTGCCGGTGACGGCACAGCTAGATAGATGATCATCCACGACATAACCCGGCTTATCGCCCGTCTTTCTCTTAAACAAAAAAACAGAGCGAATACAGTGACTGTATTCGCTCTGTTTTTTTGTTCCATCGATTACTTCGGCATATCGCCGAGGAACCCAAATTAAAACAAAGCAATCCTCCTTCTGGGCCTCTTCGCGAATCGTCAGCGCAAGTGCGCGCATGGTCTCGATATACTCTTTTGCGAGTTCGATTGCTTCGCGCGGGCTGTATTCCGCATTGCCAAGCTCCTTCAGACTGGTATTCTCCAGATAGTCCTTGGCAGAGGCGAGCACCGGAAGTCCGAAACTGCTTCTGCAGTTCCGCGACCTCGTCATACTTCTCAAAACTGTCCTCGTAGAGAGTCTCCAAATACTCACGCACGGCCTTGAATGTGAGCCCCGTCACATTCCAATGCAGATTGTGAAGCTTGATATTTCCGATCATCAGATTGGAAAGGTAACAATCCAGATTCTTCATGTCATACCTCCTGACACAATGCTGAGATAGCTGTTGCTAATTAGCATTGCACAACACGAGGCAGAATCTGACAAGTACCTTATAAAAAGGAACCGGGACTCAGCGCGTCTTGTCGGTGTAGCGCTCGTCACAGTAGCGGCAGCGATAAATTTCTCGCTCCGGATCGGAGAGATAGAAGATATGCGGAAGCTCCTGCTCGATCGAAGTAATGCAGCGCGGATTCTTGCAGTGAATCACATTGGTAATCTGTTTCGGCAGCCTAAGAACACGCTTTTCGACAATCTTGCTGTCGCGGATGATGTTGACCGTAATACTGTGGTCAATGTAACCGAGGACATCGAGGTCGATGCGGTCGAGCACATCCCCCTCCACCTTGATGATATCCTTTCTTCCCATTTTCTGGGAGTGTGCATTCTTGATAATCGCAATCTGGGAATCCAGCTTGTTGAGACCGAGCTGATAGTAAATATCGAGGCTCTTGCCCGCCTTGATGTGATCCAGGACAATGCCCTCCGAGAGGCCGCTGATATTTAACATGTCTCTTTTACCTCCAAAAGCTTCATGATAAGCGCCATGCGGACATAGACACCGTATTGTACCTGTTTGAAATACGCTGCGCGGGGATCCTTGTCCACTTCCACCGCAATCTCATTGACACGCGGCAGCGGATGCAGGATGAACATATCCGCCTTTGCGTTTTTCAACTTCTCCTCAGTCAGAATATAGCTGTCCTTCAGGCGGATATAGTCCTCCTCGTTGAAAAAACGCTCTTTCTGCACGCGCGTCATATAGAGTATGTCGAGATCCGGCATGGAGGCCTCCAGACTGTCGACCTCTGTAAACGGAATCTGATTCTTTTCAAGCACATCTTCCCGGATATAGCCCGGAATCCGGAGTTCCGGCGGCGAAATCAGCACAAAGCGAATGCCGGGATAACGAATCAGGGAACTGATCAGCGAATGAACCGTGCGGCCAAACTTCAGATCGCCGCAAAGTCCGACCGTCATGTGATCAAGCCTTCCCTTCAGAGACTGTATGGTCATGAGATCTGTCAGAGTCTGTGTCGGATGCTGGTGGCCGCCATCACCCGCGTTGATAATCGGTACGCGAGAAAACTCACTGGCAACCATCGGTGCACCTTCCTTGGGATGACGCATGGCAATAATGTCGGCATAGCAGGAAACGACACGAACCGTGTCGGCGACGCTCCTCTCCTTTGCTCGCAGAACTCGCATCGGCGGACTGGAAACCGAGAACCGATCCTCCGAGGTTCAGCATTGCTGCCTCAAAGGAAAGACGTGTTCTGGTGCTCGGCTCATAGAAGAGTGTCGCGAGCTTCTTTCCCTCCATTACCTTTGCATAGGCAGCTCGATTTTTTTCAATGCGCCCGGCGAGAGAGAGCAGTTCGGCGGTCTCCTCGACGGAAAAATCCAAGGGCTTCAGCATGTGTCTCATGACTTGACAAGCCTCCTTCCGGAAAAAACGGTATAGTGTCGTTCCCAATCATAAAATACAGACTCTAAAATGTCCACGCTCCGAGAGCAATTCTTGAAGGAAATTGCAGGGGGTGTTATGATACAGGCGAAACTGTGCGGTAGACAGGAAGGAGACCTTTTCATGGAAAAAAGTTCCCTGTATGAGGAGCTCCGGGGAAATCGGTACCCGGGCAGAGGCATAGTCCTCGGAAGAAGCAAAGACGGAAGCAAAGCAATGCTCGCCTATTTCATCATGGGGCGAAGTGAAAATTCGAGAAACCGGATTTGCCCGCACCGCGGACGGAATCCGGACAGAAGCCTTTGATCCGGCAAAGCTCTCCGACCCGTCGTTGATTATCTATGCACCGGTGAGATGTTTTGAAAACCGTCTGATTGTCAGCAACGGTGACCAGACAGATACGATTTATGAGGGATTTCGGAACGGAAAGAGTTTCGCGGAAGCGCTTTCCGCGAGAGAATTTGAGCCGGACGCGCCGAACTATACGCCGCGTATTTCCGGTGTACTCTACTTTGCGGACAGAGATTTTTCCTATGAGCTCAGCATCCTGAAAAGCGATCGCATGAATCCGGCGCAGTGCCTCCGCTTTACCTATAGCTATCCGACGCCGCTCCCGGGAGAAGGACATCTGATTCACACGTATATCGGTGACGGCACCCCCTTGCAAAGCTTCTGCGGAGAACCGAAATCCGTTTCCGTCGATGACGAACTCGAGCCGTTTGCCGCAAAGCTTTGGGAAGCCCTGGATTCGGACAACAAGATTTCACTCTATGTCCGCGAGACAGATCTTGCAAGCGGCGCCGTCAAAGATATTCTGATCAATCGACACGAGAAGATGAGCGGAGGTACAAAATGAGTGAACTCTCTCTGAAATACGGCTGCAACCCGAATCAAAAGCCTGCGCGCATTTTTATGCAGGACGGACAGGAACTTCCGGTCAAAGTGCTCTCGGGCACTCCCGGTTACATTAATTTTCTGGATGCCCTGAACGGCTGGCAGCTGGTGCGTGAATTAAAAGAGGCGACCGGACTTCCGGCAGCGACTTCGTTTAAGCATGTATCACCGGCTGGGAGCCGCCTGCGGGCGTCCGCTCTCGGATACCCTGAAGAAAATTTACTGGGTTGAAGATGACAGGGAACTCAGCCCGCTCGCCTGCGCTTACGCGAGAGCCCGCGGTGCCGATCGCATGTCGAGTTTCGGAGACTTCATTGCCCTCTCGGATGTCTGCGACGCAGATACCGCACGTCTCATCAAACGCGAAGTCTCCGACGGCGTGATTGCCCCCGGCTATACCGAGGAAGCCCTGACCATACTTCGTGAAAAAAAGAAGGGTAAATACAATGTGATTGAAATCGATTCCTCGTATCGTCCCGCAGCAACGGAGGTCAAGCAGGTCTTCGGGGTCTGTTTCGAACAGGGACGAAACGAGTTGCCGCTCACGCGGGAGCTGCTTAACAATGTCGTGACCGAAGCAAAAGAGATTCCGGAATCCGCAAAGACCGACTTGCTGATTGCACTGATTACACTCAAGTACACCCAGAGCAATTCCGTCTGCTACGCACTGGACGGACAGGCAATCGGCATCGGCGCCGGACAGCAGTCGCGCGTTCACTGCACACGGCTGGCGGGGCAGAAGGCCGATAACTGGTATCTCAGACAGTCGCCGAAAGTATTAAACCTTCCCTTCCGCGCGGATGTAAAGCGCGCCGATCGCGATAATGCAATCGATGTCTACATCGGTGAGGAGAGTGAGGATTTGCTGCGGGACGGAAGCTGGGAACGCGTATTTACCGTCAAGCCGGAAGCGTTCACGCGGGAAAGAGAAGCGTCAGTGGCTCGATACGCTGCACGGCGTCTCGCTCGCCTCGGATGCCTTCTTCCCCTTCGGCGATAACATTGAACGAGCGCGGAAAGAGCGGTGTCTCTTATATCGCGGAACCTGGCGGATCCATTCGCGATGACCAGGTCATTGAGACCTGCAATCGCTACGGTATCGCCATGGCATTTACGGGCATTCGTCTCTTCCACCACTGAGAAGCAGACTACGGATAAAAAAATTCATTTTGAGAGGAGCAGTTTGCTATGACAGTTTTAGTGACCGGAGGCGCCGGTTTTATCGGCAGCCACACCTGTGTGGAACTTTTAAACGCGGGCTATGAGGTCGTCGTCGTCGACAACCTTGTCAATTCCAGCAAAGAGGCACTGAACCGCGTGATGGAAATTACGGGAAAGAAGTTGCGCTTTTATGAGCTGGATCTTCTGGACAAGAAGAATCTGGATCAGGTTTTTGAAAAAGAAGATATTCAGGCGGTCATTCACTTTGCCGGTTTAAAAGCTGTCGGCGAGTCCGTCTATAAACCGCTCGAGTACTATCACAACAATATCACAGGCACCCTGGTGCTCTGTGAGTGCATGCGGAAGCACGGCGTCAAGAATATTGTCTTCTCCTCGAGTGCAACCGTCTATGGCAATCCGGCCTTTGTTCCGATTACGGAAGAGTGCCCGAATGGAGAGGTCACGAATCCCTACGGCAGAACCAAGGCGATGCTCGAGCAGATTTTGACCGACCTCCACACCGCGGATGTGGACTGGAATGTCATGCTGCTCCGCTACTTTAACCCGATCGGCGCACACGAATCCGGACGCATGGGAGAGAACCCGAAGGGGGTGCCGAACAACCTGCTTCCTTACATCACCCAGGTTGCAATCGGAAAGCTGGTCTGCCTCGGTGTCTTCGGCAATGACTATGAGACCAAGGACGGCACCTGCATTCGCGACTATATCCATGTCGTAGATCTCGCAAAGGGTCATGTCAAAGCACTCGAAAAGATGGTCAAAGAGGCACCTGAAGTCAGAATCTATAACCTCGGAACCGGAACCGGCTATTCAGTACTGGATGTCATCACGGCATTCGAGAAGGCAAATGACCTCAAGATTAACTATGTCTTCAAGGAGCGCCGCGCGGGCGATGTTCCCGCTTGCTATGCGGATCCCTCGAAAGCAGAGCAGGAACTCGGCTGGAAAGCGGAAAAGACGCTGGAAGAGATGTGCCGTGATTCCTGGAGATGGCAGAAGAACAACCCGAACGGCTACGAAGACACGGGACTTACCATCCGAAAGAAAGGTGAACTGCGCTGATTAAAAAAGAGCTGTCATCTCACAGAACTTATCTGTGAAATGACAGCTCTTTTATCAACAAACGCTGTAGTAATTTGCCGAGAGCTGCTCGATATACCCTTCGAGTTCCAGTTTTAAGAGACAGCGCATTACCGTACCGATGTCATAGCCGCTCCGCTGCAACAGCCGATTTAAGAAGCAGGCTTCCTCCCGAATCAGTCGGTATAAATGCTGCTCCTCCGGGCTTAAAGCTTCGACCGAGCGTGTGCGCGGTGTCAGCATACAGCGAAGTCTGAGCCCCAAATAGTCGAGAATGTCCTGCGGACTCTGTAACAGATTGGCACCGTTTTGGATAAAAACATGGCAGCCGCGGCTCAAGGGATCTGTGATGCGCCCCGGCAGACAGAAGATTTCCTTCCCCTGTTCGAGTGCCGAACCTACGGTAATGGAGCTGCCGCTCTGCTGTTCGCGCGCCTCCAGCACGCAGAGACAGTCGCCAAGGGCCGCAATCAGACGATTCCGATCCGGAAAATGCCAGGCGCGAGAGGCAGTGTCCGGCGGAAATTCGCTGAGAATTCCGTTTCCGTTTTCGCAGAGCTTTGAAAAGAGCGCATAATTTTCTTTGGGGTAACAAATATTGACACCGCAGCCGAGCACGGCAAAACTCTTTCCGCCCGCCTCGATGGCAGCTTCCTCCGCGCGGCTGTCAATCCCTGCGGCGAGACCGCTCACAATCGAAACGCCCTTTGCCGCGAGTTCCGAGGCGATAAAATCTGCCATGCGGAGTCCGTAGGAACTGGCGCTGCGGCTGCCTATCATCGCGACAGTCGGCGTATATTCCGTCGGCAGCTCTCCCCGGAGATACAGCCAGAGCGGCGGATCTTCCAAGGTAGAAAAGCGCTCCGGCCAGTCGGCATCCTCTGCTGTCAGAAAACGTATATGCCTGATATAAAGTGCTTCTTCAAGTTCCCGCAAGGCGGCGGAAAACTGTGACACGGTATCGGGAAGCTGATCAAGTTTTCGCTGTAAGCCGGGCGGTAGGGTATCTAGGAAACTGTCCGGCAGATGCAGAAGATCTTCGGGAGCACAGATATCCCCCGGAAGTTTTCTGACCTCCGCGCGAGTCAGACGGAGCTCACAGGACAAATAGAGATAAAGAGCCCGCCGTTCCATCTCAGTGCTGCCTCCTTGTATGCGGATATCGAATTGACTGACGCGCCAGTTTGGAGATACTCCCCCAGTATTTTTCTTCCGGCGAGCGATAGGCGAGTGCCTCGGCAAGATGTGCGCGTTGAATTTCGGCAGAGCCATCGAAATCGGCTGCTGTTCTCGCGACTTTCAGAAGTTTATGGAGCGCACGCGCCGACATCGCCCCCGTGTTGTAGAGCGATTCCAGAAAGGCCGAGTCTTCCGGGCAGAGCGAACAATAGGCTTCGATCTGTGCGGGAGACATCTCGGCGTTAAAGTGAATGCCGCTTCCCTGGAAGCGACGCTCCTGAATATTGCGGACGCGCTCCACAGCTCGTTGCATGACGGGGTTTTCTTTGGGGACGTTTCTTTTGTTGCAGCGCGGCGAAAGGAACGGCCTCCGTCTCCGCACAGAGGTCAATGCGGTCAAGGAGCGGCTTTGAAATGTGACTCAGATATGTTCTGACCTGCGATTCCGTGCAGCGGCAGCGATTCCGGTCGGGCCAGAATCCGCATTTACAGGGATTCATCGCGCAGACCAGCTGGAAATTCGCAGGAAACGTATAATTTCCGCTGACACGCGCGATGTGTACGAGATGCTCTTCCAAAGGCTGCCGCAACACTTCAAGCGTCGCCGCATGGTATTCCGGAAGCTCGTCGAGAAACAGAACCCCCTCATGGGCGAGGCTGATTTCTCCCGGACGCGGTTTCTGCCCGCCGCCGGACAACGCAAGTCCTGTCACAGTGTGATGCGGCGAGCGGTAAGGGCGCTTTGTCATTAACGGTCTGTCGGGTGGCAGAAGACCGCTGATGCTGTATATTTCGGAGACACTGAGCCGCTCTTCCCGGCTCATTGCGGGAAGAATGTAGGGCAGACGTGAGGCAATCATACTCTTGCCTGTGCCGGCAGGTCCGATGTATAAAATGTTGTGGCGACCGCCTGCCGCAAGCAAGGTGGCCCGCTTGACAAGCTCCTGTCCCGCGAGATCCGAAAAGTCAGGCGTCTCTTCGAGGGGAAGGCTTTCTTCCGAAAAAACAGCCGGTTCGGGCAAGGGCGTTCGTCCCCGGAGCAAGGCCGAGAGCTCTGCGAGTGTCGACACACCGTAGCAATCGATTCCGCCGATGACACTGCCTTCCCGCAAATTCTCAAGCGGTAAAAAACAGCGCTTCAGACCGGCAGCGGCGGCACAGCGCACCATCGAGAGCACACCGCGCACGGGAAGGATTTCACCGCTCAGCGAAAGTTCTCCGGCAAACAATGTATCGGTGAGCAGGTTTTCCGGCAGTTCTCCATAGGCCGCCAGAAGAGAGACGGCAATCGGAAGATCATAGGCACAGCCTTCTTTTCGAAGCTCTGCGGGACTCAGATTCAATGTCACACGGCGAGGCTCCAGATGAAAACCGCTGTTCCCGAGTGCCGTGCGAACGCGGTCGGCTGCCTCGCGGACAGAAGCCGCAAGCGAGCCGATGAACGTAATGGTCGGAAAGCCTTGTTCGACATCTGCCTCACATCGAACAAGGACACCTTTGGTGCCAATCAGGGCTGCGCCGTAAATTTTCTTTAACATTATGTACTCCTATGGGATTGAAAGGGGAAGGGAAACGAAGCCGGGAATAGATTTAAGACGAGAAGAGGTACAGACGACATTTTCGGTGAGAAGAGAAGACAATCGAAATTTGAAGACCGGGATGAAGCCGAAGGTGCAACCGTATTGACTTGTATTGAATTGTAAATGTGCTATAGGTATAGAGTTATTTTCATTAATTCTATCTATACTTATTTTACCAGTGCTGTCCCGGTGTGGCAAGGTTTGACTTGTTCTTTTGAGAGACGTATAATAAACTGATTATCACATAAAAGGCAAAATGGAAGGAAATGCTGTGACTGAGAATAATAAGCGAGGTCTGCTCGTCGTTGTATCGGGGTTTTCCGGCGCCGGCAAAGGCACTTTGATTCGGGAATTGTTGCACCAGTATCCCAATTATCGTCTCTCGGTATCCGCGACCACCAGAGCACCGCGCGCGGGCGAGGAAGACGGAAAAGATTACTTTTTTGTGAGCCGCGAGCGCTTTGAAGAGATGATTGCCGGACATAAACTCATTGAATATGCATCCTATGTCGGAAATTATTACGGCACACCCAGGGATTATGTCGAAGAAATGCTGGCAGCCGGCAATGATGTGATTCTGGAAATTGAAATTCAGGGCGCGCTGAAAGTCAAAGATATCTTCCCGGAGGCGGTGTTTGTCTTTGTTGCGCCGCCGGATGCCGAGACACTGGAACAGCGTCTCACGGGGCGCGGCACGGAGAGCCGCGAGCAGGTTCTCGCCCGTCTGAAACGGGCAGCCGAGGAGAGCCGCTGGATGCCGGATTATGATTACCTTCTGGTCAACGATGACCTCGGCGAGACTGTAGCGCGTCTGCGCGCACTCCTGGAGAGTCAACACCTCAGCATGCGCCGTCATCGCGCATTCGCAGAGGAAATTCGAGATGCTTTGAACCGCTTTTACTTAAAGGAGGAAAAATAAATGTTACATCCGTCTTATACAGAAATCATCGATGCCGTCAACAGTGAGGTGGAACCGGGCGAACAGCCGGTCGTGCAGAGTCGCTATTCGATTGTCATTGCGACCGCAAAGCGCGCGAGACAGTTGATTGCGGGGGAAATTGCAGAGGTTCCGGATTTCAAGAAAAAGCCTCTCTCCGTTGCGATTGAGGAGCTTCACAAGGGTAAAGTAAAGATTGTCTCGGAGGATGAGACCGAAGAGACGACAGAAGAGCAGAAACAGGACGAAGAATGAAGATATGCATGATCTCTCTGGGCTGCGATAAGAATCTCGTGGACTCGGAGATGATGCTCGGTTATCTGAGGCGGGACGATGTCTCGCTGACAGACGAGCAGGCGGAAGCAGATGTTATTATTGTGAATACCTGCGCGTTTATTCTGGACGCCAAAGATGAGAGTATCCAGACCATGCTGACTGCGGCGCGCTATAAAGAAGAGGGACAGCTGAAAGCGCTGATTATGGCAGGCTGTATGGCAGAGCGCTATAAAGATGAAGTGCTGCGTGAAATTCCCTGAAATCGATGCGGTTGTCGGCACTTCCGCCTACGATAAAATCAGCGCTGTGCTGGAGCGCGTCCTGGCGGGCGAGAAAGTCACGGAATTCGAAGATTTAAACCGTCTGCCCGTCATCGGCACCGAGACAAGGCGTGTCCGGACTTCTCTGGCTGCTTACGGTTATCTGAAAATCGCCGAAGGCTGTGACAAGCATTGTACCTACTGTATTATTCCTTCCCTGCGCGGCGCCTATCGCAGTTATCCGATGGAAGCGCTGGTCAACGAGGCAGCTCGCATGGCGGAAGAGGGCGTAAAAGAGCTGATTCTTGTCGCACAGGAGACCACGCGCTACGGCATGGATCTCTACGGCGAAAAAGCGTTTGCCGGAGTTGCTGCGCCGTTTATGTCAAATTGAAGACATTCGGTGGATACGAATTCTCTACTGCTATCCGGAGGAAATCACGGACGAACTGATTCAGATTATGGCGGAAGAGAAGAAAATCTGTCACTACCTGGATTTACCCATCCAGCACGCAAGCGATCCGATTTTAAAGCGCATGGGGCGTAGAACCTCTCGCAGAGACCTCGAAGAAATCATCGGCAAACTGCGTGCCGCCATGCCGGACATTGCGCTCCGCACCACGCTGATCAGCGGGTTTCCGGGGGGAAACCGAAGAAGACCAGGACTGTGTCCTTGATTTTGTGGAGCGGATTCATTTTGATCGCCTCGGCGTGTTTCCGTACTCGCAGGAGGAAGATACACCTGCCGCAGCCTTCCCGGATCAGGTGCCGGAAGAAATCAAGGAAGCGCGTCGAAATGAGATTATGGAACTGCAACAGCGGATTTCCCGCGATAATCTGCAGCACAAGGTCGGCACTGTGCTCGATGTCTTTGTCGAAGGCTATCTCCCGGAGGACGATGTCTATATCGGACGCACCTATATGGATGCCCCCGATGTGGACGGCTATCTCTTTTTCCCGGGAAACGGAATTGAACTGATGTCAGGAAGTATGGTTCCTGTTCTGGTGACCGAAGCATCTGAGTATGACTTAAAGGAGTTCTCTATGAAGATGACTCTGCCGAATAAACTGACTCTTTTGCGTATCATAATGGTTCCTTTTTTTGTGGCCGCCCTGCTCTATCGGGACGGGACCGATTCGTTAGCCCGCTGGCTTTCGCTCGCCCTGTTTCTGATAGCAAGTTTTACCGACTTTCTGGACGGCTATATCGCGAGAAAGTATCATCTCATCACCAATTTCGGGAAATTCATGGATCCGCTTGCCGACAAGTTACTTGTCTGCTCGGCGCTCATCTGTTTTGTGGCGCTACAGGACCTCAATCCCTGGATTACCCTTGCAGTCATCGCGCGTGAGTTCATCATCAGCGGCTTTCGCCTCGTGGCAGCGGAACGCGGTATTGTCATCGCTGCGGGCATCTGGGGCAAATTGAAAACCGTATGTCAGATGGTTTTTATTGTGTTGATGCTGTTGCAGAGTAACCGGGGTGTCCTCAGCATTCTCACCGCTGTTTTCATGTGGCTGATGCTGGCACTCACCGTCATTTCTCTTGTGGATTATATATGGAGGAACCGTGAGGTTCTTCAGGAAGGATGAGCATGGAACTCTATGATTCCGGAAGCACTGCGGATTTGAATCGCCTTGCGGATGCCTGCGTGGCGTTACTGCAAAAGAACCGATTGACCGTCACGACGGCAGAGTCCTGTACCGGCGGGATGCTGTCCGCAAAATTGGTGGATATTCCGGGTGTCTCGGAAGTGTTTCAGGAAGGCTACATCACCTATTCAAACAAAGCGAAGCGTCGCCTCTTGAATGTCAGTAAAACAACACTGAAAAAATACGGCGCCGTGAGCACGCAGACTGCGCGGGAAATGGCCATCGGCGCTGTTTTCGCGGCAAGTGCGGACATCGCGGTTTCGATTACCGGCATTGCAGGACCGGATGGCGGCGATGATGAGAAACCGGTCGGCCTTGTGTTTATCGGCTGCTACATGAATGATCGCGTGACCGTGGAAGAGCATCGCTTTCAGGGAGATCGCACTGCCGTGCGAACCCAGTCCGTGCAGAGCGCTCTGCGTCTGCTGCGCGCAACCATCCTCGAAAATACCAAGGCCTGAGCGGTATGCGCATTTCCAAACAGCTTTATGCGGGACAGTATGCCGCTCCGAAGCGCGCGGAAATTCTCCGCAAACTGCAACACGGCGGCCCGCTTCCTTTCGTCTATGTTCTGACCAGAGCAGCCGCAAAAGAGGAGCTGATAGATATCTATGCCGTGCGTGACTTTCGGAGCGAATCGGTACAACGCGATAATCCGCTGCTCATCGGCATAGCCATCGGAAAGAAAGAGGCCTTTCAAGTTGTACAGACCATTATTACAGAGCTGTACGCGAGAAACGGAACGGTGAATATCGATGCCAGCTTTGATACCAGCGATACTTAAAGGAATACTTTTTCTCTTCCTGTTTCTGATCGGTCTATTGTTGTTTCTTCTGTTGCTTCTGCTTTTTGTGCCGTTCCGTTACCGAGGCAGCGGTGCGCGGGAAGAGAAACAGCTCTCGGGTTGTTTTTCGGTCTCCTGGTTATTTTCTCTGCTTCGTTTCAGTCTCTCCTATGCGACGGAAAAAAAAGCCGAATTTTTTGTTCTGGGGTTCCGTGTCTATCACAGCGATGAAACAGAAGATACGGCGGATGCGGCAAAAGAGAATGATTTCAACTATCCGGAGTCTATGGCTTCGGAGGATTTCGAACCGGATACAGCAGAAACGGCAGTTGTCGAACAGAAAAAGGCAATTACCGAACAGGAGGAGATTTCGTCGGAACGTTTCGAAGTGACGGAGCCTGTTTCGGACGGAAAAAAATTATCACCGCAGCGAGAAGAGAAACAGCGGCAGAACGTTTCGGAAGAGGAACAGTGCGCGATGCGATGTCGCGGCCGAAGTCGCCGCCGCTTCCGGAAGCAGCGAGACAAGCTTTCGGCAGGCATCCGAAAGTTACAGGATTTTATCCGGTCGGCTGAGACCCGGTTTGACTTCTTTCAGGATGAGAGAACACAGCGTTTCCTGCGATTCCTGAAGCGAAAAGTATTCCGCTTTTTGCGGGAACTTTTACCGCGGCGCATGTCCGGCGCACTTCGTTTCGGCTTTGCAGACCCCGCTCTGACAGGACAAGGGGCCGCACTGGCGGCCATGTTACTGCCGCTGTACCGGGACAACCTGGAAATAGAGCCGCTGTTCGACCGCGAAGAGCTCTCGGGAAAGCTTGCCTTCCGCGGGACGAATACAGCTTTTTGTATTTTTATTCGGCTCGGCACAACTTTGGTTTCATCCGGATTTCCGCTTTGTCTACCGGCATCTACGCGGAAAGAACAAGAGAAAGAATAGGGAGGACACACATGGCTGACAATCAGTTTGCGGAACAGGCAGAGGCTTTGTTCCGGGGTATGAACGCATTTGTCTCAACGAAGACAGTCGTCGGTGCACCGCAACAGGCGGGAGACGCCATCATCATACCGCTGGTAGATGTCTCTTGCGGCATGGCGACCGGTGCATTCAGCGGCAAGAAGAGCAGTGACGGCAACGGTGCCGGCGGCATGAGCACCAAAATTTCCCCGGCCGCGGTGCTGATTATTCAGAACGGCGCCACCAGATTGATCAATGTGAAAAACCAGGATGCTGTGACGCGCGTCATGGATTTGGTGCCGGATGTCATCAACCGCTTTACCGCAAATTCCAAGATTTCTCCGGAGGCAACGGAGCGGGCTACACAAGTTTTTGCGGAAGAAGAGAGCGAAGCGCATTAAAAAACCGCCCGGGTAACCGGGCGGTTTTTTAATCATCACGAAAAATTATGCTCTCTCAACGAAGTTCGAGCGAAGGCAGGAAGTGCAAATATACATCTTCCGCACGCCACCTTCCGTCTTGACCTTAACGGACTTGACGTTTGCCTTCCAGATGCGATTGCTTCTTCTATGAGAATGGCTCACGTTATTTCCGAAGTGAGCGGCCTTTTCGCAAATAGCACACTTTGCCATGGTAACACCTCCTATCTTCTTTGGGTTTTGTGGTCGCAAAGCCCATATCGTTCCTCATTTTAACAGAACAGCATAGTGAATGCAAGTAAATTCTTCAGACTTCCTTTTCACGCCCAAATAAGGTATACTTTTCGTGAAACCGATGCGTGCATAGAGGGCAGCGCAGGCAACTGCGCGCAAGGAAGGAAATCATATGGTCAAGGGACGACTGAACAATGAACTGGGACAGATTGAAGTGAGACCTGAAGTGATTGCTGCCTATGCGGGGTCCGTTGCCGTGGAATGCTTCGGCATTGTCGGCATGGCATCTGTCAATATGACAGACGGACTGGTTCGCCTGTTGGGCAGAAATAAGCTCGGACAGGGCATCCAGGTCCTGATCACCCCGGAGAACAAGCTCCGGATTGCATTTCACCTGATTGTCGCCTACGGTGTCAATATCAATGCAGTTTCCGACAATCTGATTGAAAATGTAAAGTACCGGGTGGAAGCATTTTCCGGTATGGAAATCGAGAAAATTAAAATCTACGTAGAGGACGTCAGATCCATCGACTGACACGGGAGGAGTTTGAGCTTTGGAAATTCACGAGTTGAATGCCTTTGTGATTCGCAAGTGCTTTTTGGCCGCTGCCAACGAGCTTGCATCCAAAAAAGAATGGATTAATGAACTGAATGTATTTCCGGTTCCGGATGGCGACACAGGCACCAACATGACCATGACGATGATGTCGGCCGCCAAAGAAGTCGCAGCGCTCGAGACGGACGATATGAAAGTGCTGTGCAAGGCAATCGCCTCCGGTTCTCTCCGCGGCGCACGCGGTAATTCGGGTGTCATTCTCTCGCAGTTGTTTCGCGGATTCACCCGCGAGTTGGCTGCGGCGGAGAAGAATACCGTAGAGATCCCCCAGATTGCGGCTGCTTTTGTCCGGGCAACGGAGACCGCGTATAAGGCGGTTATGAAGCCGAAGGAGGGCACCATCCTCACTGTGGCGCGCGCCATGAGTGACAAAGCGGAAGAGTTACAAAACGGTGCGACGGATATCATCGCCTTTGCGAAAGATATCATTGCAGCCGGTGATGCCGCCCTAGAGCAGACACCGGAATTACTGCCTGTCTTAAAACAGGCAGGTGTTGTGGACTCCGGCGGTCAGGGGCTCATGACGGTCATGCACGGTGCGTTTCAGGCGCTGAGCGGAGAAATCGGAGAAGTGTTCCTTGAGAATTTCGATGCCGCACAGGCAAGCGAGAGCCGAGAGGCGCATCCGATTGACACCTCTCATCTGGATACCTCCGAGATTCGTTTCGGTTATTGTACGGAGTTCATTGTCAATCTGGAACATCCGCTCTCCGATGACGAGGAACAGGCGTTTAAGTCTTTTCTGGAATCCATCGGCGATTCGATTGTCTGCGTCGCCTCGGAAGATATGGTGAAGGTACATGTCCACACCAACGACCCGGGACTCGCAATTCAAAAGGGACTCAGCATGGGATCTCTTTCCCGCATGAAAATCGACAATATGCGCGAGGAGCACAATGAACGCCTGATTCGCAACGCCTCGCAGCTTGCGGCGGAAGAGAAGCGCAAACAGGCAGCGTCGGCAGAAAAGAAACCCTACGGTTTCCTGAGTGTCTCCGTGGGAGACGGTCTGGACCGGATTTTCAAGGAAATCGGCGTAGATCAGTTGATTTCCGGCGGTCAGACGATGAATCCCAGCACCGAAGACATTCTGAACGCCATCGCAGCAATCAACGCGGACACGATTTTCATTCTCCCGAACAACAAAAACATCATTCTCGCGGCGCAGCAGGCGCGCGATCTGACCGAAGGGAAGAATGTCGTGGTGGTACCGACCCGCAATATTCCGGAGGGCATCACCGCAATGGTAAGCTTCCTCCCGGAGAGCAGTCCGGAGGAGAATCTGGCCGCGATGCAGGAGGCCATTCGACATCTCGCGACGGCAGAAGTCACTTATGCGGTGCGCGACACCACGATGGACGATTTTGAAATTCACGCCGGTGATTTCATGGCAATCGGACAAAACGGTATGCTGACCGTTGAAAAGAAGGTCGAAGACGCTGTGCTGAATGCGATTGAAAAGCTCACGGCCGACGGCAAAGAACTTGTCACCCTCTACTACGGCAGTGATGTCTCCGAGCAGAATGCGAAACTCGTCAAAGAGCTCGCGGAAGCGCGTTTTGAAGACTGCGAAGTGGAGTTAAACTACGGTGGCCAGCCTGTCTACTATTATTTCATCTCTGCGGAGTGAGCCATCGCATACAGTCTGTTTTGAAAAGGATTTCCCGATGGGAAGTCCTTTTTTCGCATCAAAGAGAGGAATATCTATGCCGGAACAAAAGACAGTACCGACGCAGCGCGTGTCTGTATTGCGCGGCGTCGGTCCGAAAACCGAGACCCTGCTGCAACGCATGGGCATTGAAACGCTCGCGGATTTATTCGCTCACTATCCGCTGCGCTTTGTCACATATCCGGAACTCACGGAAATCGGCGCGCTCAGCGCGGACGATGCAGGCACGCCGGTGGCCGTCTGTGCGGAGCCGGTCCGGGAACTGGTGCGACGCAGCGGACGCGGTATGCAGCTCTGTACAGGCACATTTAGTGACGGTTCGGGAGAGCTCTCCGCAACCTGGTTTCATATGCCCTATCTGCGCGAAACGCTTCGACCGGGCAAGCGCACCGTACTCTTCGGAAAAATTCAACCGAACGGAAATCGCCTGCATTTACAGCAACCGCAACTCTTCACAAGAGAGCAATACGAAAAATTGCTGCATCGCCCCGTTCCCCAGTACGCACTGCCAAAAGGAATCAGCGAGAAAACCTTTGGGGCTTTGATGGAACAGGCTCTTTCTATAACGCCGCCGATCTCGGACTGGCTGCCGCCGTCCCTTCGGGAACGCTACGACCTTCTCCCGGAAGATACAGCAGTGCGGGAAATTCATGCGCCGCGCGACATGGAAAACTTTGCCGCTGCCAGAAAGCGCATCGTATTTGACGGCTTTTTTCGCTTTCTCTATGCCGTGCGTCGTCTGAAGGAGACGCTGCGCAAAGAAAAATCCTTCTATACGTTTGATGCGCGCGCATCCCTGGTCGAATTCCAACGGTATCTGCCCTTTTCCCTGACAGCTGCCCAGCAAAAAGTATGCGATGATTTTTGCCGAGATTTTGCTTCGGGGACGGTGATGAACCGTCTGGTACAGGGAGATGTCGGCTCCGGCAAAACCGCTGTCGCAGCCGCCGCTTTGTTTGCGGTGTGTCGCGCCGGTTATCAGGGAGCGCTCATGGTGCCGACAGAAGTCCTGGCACGTCAGCACTATGAAACACTTTGCACCCTGTTTGCAAAGGCTGAGCCCTCCCTGCGTCTCGGTCTGCTGACCGGTTCCACGCGCTCGCGGGAACGCCGGGCGCTTCTGGAACAGCTGCAGCGCGGAGAAATCGATCTTTTAATCGGAACCCACGCCTTACTGGAAGAGACTGTCGTTTTTTCGGCACTTGCACTGGTTGTGACGGATGAACAACACCGCTTCGGCGTATTGCAGCGCGAAAAGCTGGCTTCCAAAGGACAGTTGCCGCATGTACTGGTGATGAGCGCAACACCGATTCCGCGAACGCTCGCTGTGATTCTCTACGGGGATCTCGACAGCTCTGTGATTGACGCGCGCCCCGCCGGACGCAACCCGATTAAAAACGCCGTCATTGAAAAAAAAGACAGACCGAAGGCACTGTTGCATATCAAACGGGAAATCGCCGCAGGCCATCAGGCCTATATTGTCTGTCCGCAGGTTGAACCGAATCCCATGACGGATTTGGAAAACGTAGAAGAGTACAGCGCGGCTCTCCGCAAAAGTTTTCACGGAGAAATTACCGTGGCTGCTCTGCACGGGCGCATGAAAGAGGCCGAGAAGCAGGCTGTTATGGAGCGCTTTGCGCGCGGTGAGATTTCCGTACTGGTTGCAACGACTGTGATTGAAGTCGGGGTCGATGTCCCGAATGCAACGGTTATGATGGTTGAAAATGCGGAGCGCTTCGGTCTGGCAACCCTCCATCAGCTTAGAGGCCGCGTCGGCAGAGGAAAGGACCAGGCCTACTGCATCTTCGTGCAGGGCAAAAAGAGTAAGGACGGAACCGAACGGCTCTCTCTCTTGCAGCGCAGCAATGACGGGTTTGAAATTGCGGCGGAAGATTTGAAACACCGCGGCCCCGGCGAGCTTTTCGGCGCAGTCCAGAGCGGAGAGTTGACATTCGGTCTCGGGGACATTTATAATGACTATTCAGTGCTTCAACTTGCAAAAGAAGCAGTGGATGCGCTAACACAAGCGGATTTTATTCTGCCGGAAGTTCATACAAAGGTTATATTATAGGGAGCAGATTGAATGGATGAATTATTGGGGAAGGCGGGCGAAGACCCACTGATTGAGGATTTGGATCTCGGAGAGGCGCCCGCTTCCGGAACGCGAATCACGACAGAGACGGAAGTGCAAGAGCCCGATACCCCGGATGCGATGCTTCCGGAAGACGATGAGCCGATTCCTGTCACGGTCAATGAAGACAACGGAGATGCCCTGCAGTGGGAGAGTTCCGACAGTGCGGCAGCTGCGCTTTCACATGCAGCGCGTGTCAAGGCCGATGACGGTGTACAGGAAGAGAAGGAAGCTGTATGGAGCGGCATGAAACCGGAGACCGAAGCCGATAATTTCTATGTAAACACTGACGTAAACGCAGACACTTCGGCAACCGAAGAACCCTCGGAAGAAGATGAGACAGTGACAGAGAGCGCAGCGGTTCCGGAAAAAGCCGCGTCGTTTTCGCGTGACGAAAATCCGGAGTTACCGCCCAAGCGCGGTTCTTCTGCCGGAAAGAAAATATTGCTGACCGCAGCGGTGCTCCTCGCAGTGACCGCTGCTTCGTATACCATTTACGGTCAGAAATATCACCGTGTTTTTCTGCCGAATACAGTCATCAACGGGGTGGATGTCTCCGGCAAGAGCGCTGTCGACGCGGAGAAGCTGATGAACGCCGGCATTGCGGATTACAGTCTGAAAATCAAAGCGAGAGAGTCCGCCGATGCCGAAATTCACGCGTCGGATGTGGATCTGCACTATGACTTCGGCGATACCCTGAGTAAGCTGATCTCCGAGCAGAGTATTCTTTCGTGGGGGCCGCGTTATTTCTCTCGCCATGAGGAAACGCTCGATACGATGGCTAAGCTCGACGAGACACGCTTTCAGGCTGCCGTTGATGCCCTGCCCTGCTTCCAGGCCTCGGCGTTCAAGAAGCCGGTCGACGCCCACATCTCAAGCTATCAGAGCGGACAGCCTTTTACCGTTGTCAAAGAAGAAGAGGGCACTGAGTTAAAGACGGAAGAGGCGACAGAGAAGATAAAAGAAGCGGTCTGCACCCTGCAACCGGAGATTGATCTCGATCAGGAAAAAGCTCTACACGGAACCGGAGATTCGCGCAGACAATGAGGCTCTTGTAAAGTCCGCCGCAGCGATGAATCAGTACCTTAAGACAGACATTTCCTATGCCGGCGATTCCGGAATTGTGTTAAACGGCGAACAGCTTCACAACTGGATTTCACCGGACGGCAAGGGCGGCGTCAAGCTGGATGAGAGCAAACTGAACGAGTTCATTAAGAATCTCGCAGCCAAGTACGATACCTATAACAAACCGAAAAGCCTCAAATCCAGCTGGGGGGGCAACCGTCACCGTGCGAAGCGGTTCCTATGGCTGGAAGGTGAATCAGGACGCCGAAAAGAGTTGGCTCCGCGAGGCCATCGCGTCGGGAACCAAGACGCAGCGCACGCCCGAGTTCTCCCAGAAGGCGGCTTCTCTCAACGGCTCCGATTTCGGCTCTACCTATGTTGAGGTCAATTTGAGCGCGCAGCACCTTTATTTCTATAAGGACGGAAAACAGCTGATTTCTTCTGATTTCGTATCCGGCAACGAGGCAAAGGGCACGGTCACGCATCAGGGTGCCTATGCAATCAGCTATAAGCAGCGCAATGCCACGCTCCGCGGACAGGGATATGCCGCTCCCGTTGATTACTGGATGCCGTTTAATAACGGCGAAGGTTTCCACGACGCTCCCTGGCGAAACGCCTTCGGCGGAAGCATCTACCTGACCGGCGGCTCGCACGGCTGTGTCAATTTGCCGCCGGCAGTTGCAAAAACGCTTTTTGAGAATGTGACGGCCGGAACTCCCGTGCTAGTCTACACCCTGCCCGGTACAGAGCCGAAAAAGCCTGTCCAGCCGCAGCCGAATCCGGCGGAGAGCAGTTCCGCTGCGGATGCCACGGCAAATCCGTCCGACAGTTCTGCGGCAGCCGCCCCGACCACCGCACCAGCTACAAAGGCGACCGAAGCGAAGAAAGGGCCGGGCGAGACGGAGAGTGGTTCCCCGAATCCCAGTATCTCGACAGGCGCACCGCAGAAAAACCGGGCACCGGATCCGTACAGCCTGCGCCCGGTGACGGAGGAAAGCGATGAGAGTAATCGCAGGCAGTGCAAGAAGACTGCTCCTCAAAACCCTGCCGGGCGATGAGACTCGTCCCACGACGGACCGCATCAAAGAAACGCTCTTTAATATGCTCCAGGCGGAAATTCCGGGTTCGCGTTTTCTGGATTTATTCGGCGGCAGCGGCGGAATTGCAATCGAAGCTTTGTCTCGCGGTGCAAGCGCTGCTGTCATCGTCGAGAAGAATCCCAAGGCTGCCCGCATCATCCGCGAAAATCTGGAACACACCCATCTTGACAACAGAGCCGAGCTGCTCACGATCGATGCTTCCGCTGCCATTACCAGGCTGGCAGGTCGCGAGAGTGCGGCGTTTGATTTGATTTTTTTGGATCCGCCTTACGGACTCGGTCTGGAAGATCGGGCGCTTGCGCAGCTTTTGTCCCACGACTTTATTGCAGGCGGATACTCTCCTCATCGTCGAGACAGATATTGAGGCAGATCCCACCCGTTTTGAGGCCTTGGGGTATTCGGTTCTCAAAGTGAAAGAATACAAGACCAATCAACACATCTTTCTCCAGAGAAGGTATGACGAGACATGACAACTGCGGTCTATCCGGGCAGCTTTGATCCGGTCACAAACGGACACCTTGACATCATCAAACGCGCTTCCGAAATGTTTGATCATTTGATTATCGCCGTCCTGAATAACAAAGCAAAATCACCGTTGTTCACGACAGCAGAACGTGTTACAATGCTATGCGAAATAACGGCAGGTATCAAAAATATTGAAGTCGAGAGTTTTGACGGACTGTCGATTAAGTACTGTCATGAAAAGGGTGCACAGGTGATGGTACGCGGACTGCGGGCTGTGACCGATTTTGAGTACGAGCTGCAGATTGCGCAGACCAATCGTGTGATTGCACCCGATATTGACACCGTATTTTTGACAACCAATTTGAAGTATTCCTATTTGAGTTCCAGCATCGTCAAGGAGATTGCAGCCTATCAGGGCGATATCAGCGCCTTTGTAGACAGCCGCGTCGCCGCGAAGATTATGGAAAAATACAGTCATAGTCAGAATTGTGGAAGTGGAGCAGAGGCATGAGCAGAATAGAGCAGGTGATTTCTGAGATTGAAGATTACATTGAGGAGTGCAGACCATCGGCCTTTTCCGCCTCAAAGATTATTGTTCAGAAAGAAGAGTTAGAGGAGAAGTTATCCGAACTCCGCATGGCGATTCCGGAAGAGTTGGATCAGAGCAAAAAGATTCTGAGCAATCAGAATGCTATTATGCTGGATGCCCAGGCTCGCTACAATACCATGGTCAATGAGGCTTCCAAAAAGACAGAGCAACTGGTCAATCAGTCCGAGATCGTCCAGAAGGCGACGGCTACTGCCAATGAGATTTTGCAGAGTGCAAGAGCACAGGCCCAGAGCATTGTCGATGCCGCACAGGCAGAGGCAAACGGCATACGACTCAGTTCGATTCAGTATACGGATGAGTTACTGCTGAATGTCCAGAATATCATCGGGAATGCCTCCAGAGAGGCAGATGCGAGAAATCAGGCCTTGCAGCTGGCCTTCCGGCAGAGCTTTGATCAGATTGCAGCCAACCGTCAGCAACTTGCCGCGAGCAACGAAGCTGCGCAGGCGGTAGAACAACAGCAGTAATCAGCGAAAAGAGTTTGCCTCCGTGCAAACTCTTTTTATACATAGGAGGAATACGTTTGCAAATCGATCGACTTCCCCGGCCTTTTCTCGAGGAAATGCGTACCTTGCTCGGCGAAGTCGAGTATAAAGCCTTCCTCGCTTCCATGGATGAAGTGCCGCTCTCGGGACTGCGCGTCAACCGTCTGAAAGTCAGCACCGAAAAGCTGACGGAAACCTTCGGTGCCTTACAGCCGGTTCCCTGGACAAAAAACGGTTTTTACTGCGAGCCCGGCGGGGAATATACCTCGCATCCTTATTATTATGCGGGCCTTTACTATATGCAGGAACCTTCTGCCATGTCTTCGGCCGCGCTGCTCGGCACGAAACCGGGTGAGCGCATTCTGGATCTCTGTGCGGCACCGGGCGGAAAGAGCACGCAGATTGCGGATGACTTACAGGGGGAGGGTTTCCTCCTCTCCAATGACCTGAGTGCCTCGCGCGCCAGGGCTCTGCTCAAAAATATTGAGCTCATGGGCATCGGAAACTGCTGTATCAGCTGCGAGGACTCCGGAAGATTAAAGAACGAGTACCCGCTTTTTTTTGACCGTATTCTGGTGGATGCTCCCTGCTCCGGAGAAGGCATGTTCCGAAAACATCCGGCCGTCATCAAGGCCTGGTTGGAGCACGGCAAGGACTTTTACTGTCCCGTGCAGTCCAAACTGCTCGACGATGCGGCGGATATGCTCCGCCCGGGCGGAACTCTGCTCTATTCGACTTGCACCTATAACCGCAACGAGAATGAAATCAGATAGCCGCCTTTCTGGACCGCCACCCGGACTTTTCCGTTGATCCGATTCCGGCGACGCACGGGCTCACAGCTTCTGCCTTTTTGCCGGGAACCGTGCGCCTGTTCCCGCATAAGGCACGGGCCGAGGGGCATTTTGTCGCACGTCTCAAAAAGTCCGGAGAAGCACAGCCAATCGGCACAGCAAATACTGCCTTTCCCGGAAAAAAGGAAACGCAGTTGCTGCGGCAGTTGCAGCCGGCGCTCGACGAGTTTTTTTCCGCTTCCTCCCGGAAGCCGGATCCGTCGCGTCTCAAGTTGCAGGGTGACTATATTTTACAGCTGCCGGAAGCCACTGTCCTGCGGGCGCCGCTCCGCTATTTGCGGACGGGGCTCTTGCTCGGACAGATTTCTCACGGCAGATTTAAACCTTCTCAGGCGCTCGCCATGTACCTGCGCGCCGAAGACTTTGAAAATCCGATTTCCTATTCGGCGGATGATCCTGCCGTGCGCCGCTATCTCCGCGGCGAAACGCTGGAAGCAACGGACAGCGGCAGCGGTTTCCGCCTGTTCTGTGTCGACGGTTATCCCCTCGGTTTTGTCAAGCAGGATAAACAGCGCTACAAAAATCTCTACCTGCCGGGATGGAGGATGCAGCGATGACTTTGATGCGGGCAGATAAACTGCTGGCTTCTGCCGGCGTCGGAACAAGAACAGAGGTCAAAAAAATAATACGGGCGGGGCGCTTTCAAGCGAGATGAGGTTCCGGTGCGAAATCCGGAAGAAAAGCTGGATCCGGAAACTATGAAGCTCACACTGGATGACACGCCTTTTTGCTTTGCCGCAAACGAGTACTGGGTCCTCAACAAACCGGCAGGTGTGCTGAGCGCAACCGAAGACCGGCGACATGAAACAGTCATCTCCTATATGGGCTTACAGCGAAAAGGGCTGGCTCCCTGCGGCCGCCTCGACATTGATACCGAAGGACTGTTACTCGTCACAGACGACGGTGCACTGGTTCATCGTTTACTCGCGCCGTCCAAACGGGTGCCGAAACAGTACGAAGTGCATTACACGGGAACGCTCCCGCCGGATGCAGCCGCGCAAATCGCAGCCGGCATGACGCTCGAAGACGGAACTCGGTTTTTACCCGGGCAACTCGACACAAGCGACAATCCGGCTCTGCTCACCATCTTTCGAGGGAAAATTTCACGAGGTAAAGCGCATGTTTGCGGCTCTCGGTTGTCCGGTCGAAAAGCTGCGCCGTCTCTCGATGGGGCCGCTGCGTCTTTCCGATCTCGGCCTGAAGACAGGGGAGTTTCGAAAGCTCAGTCCGGCAGAAGAGAGCAGCCTGCTCGCTTTTGCGTCCGCAGGCAATGCCGCGGTTCCTTTTTCCTTCGAAGCGTATGACGCTGTCATTTTTGATCTCGACGGGACACTTGTGGATTCGATGGGACATTGGAAAGAAATTGACCGCATTTATCTGGCGCGTTTCGGAATCGAAGCCCCGGAAAATTTATCCCAGCTGCTCGGCGGCATGGGCATCGGCGAAGTGGCCGACTATTTTCAGAGACACTTTCATATTCCGGACAGCAAGGAAAAAATGCTGCGCGACTGGGAAGAACTTTCGATGGAGCGCTACGCAAAGGATACGCCTCTGAAACCGGGTGTCCTTCCTTTCTTGCGGGAGCTTCGGCGCAGAAAGTGTAAACTCGCCATTGCAACCAGCAATGCGCGCCCCATGGTTGACGCTGTGCTTAAGGCACACGGAATCGCTTCCTACTTTGATGCGATTGTCGTGGGCACCGATGTGGAAAAAGGAAAACCGAATCCGGAAATCTATCTCCGGGCAGCCGAGCGCCTCGGTGCGGAACCGTCTCGTTGCGCTGTCTTTGAAGACTTACCGGAAGGGATACAGGCGGACAGCGCGCCGGCATGCGTGTCTATGCCGTCGAAGACAGCTTCTCGGAATCGCTGCGCGCGGAAAAAATGCAACTGGCTTTTGCTATGATTAAAGACTACAGAGAGTTGTGGCAGACAAAGGAGAACACAAGATGAAAATCGTGAAAAAAGGCATGTATGGTTACAGACGTTGGCACCAGTTCCGTCTCATGGCAAGCGGTATTTTGCTCGGCCTTGTGATGTACTTCTTGTTCATGCTGTCCCTTAGAATCAGCAAATTACCGAGTACCATACTCACGGTCTTCATTGTTCTGGCCGTCATTCCGCTTTCGCTCGCCATCGTGATGTCTTTTATCGCATCTCGCGCAAAGACACCTTCCGAAGAACGCCATGCTTACGCACAGCGCATCGAAGATCGCGGCATTTTGCTCTACGACTGCATTTTTATGACCAAAAAAACCGGATTCCCGGTGGATTTTCTGCTGATTACCGACGGCAAGTGCTATGTCCAGAGCTGCGGCAACGCAGCGCAGCAGGCTGATTTGAAGCAGCATCTTGAGCACTATATGACGGTAGATCACATCGGTTTTAAGATTGTTCTGGGCTATGGCGACAAGGGATTCTTTGAAGCGGTTGACAACCTGCCGCGCTTCTCGCTGGACGCGCTTCCGAAGGAAAGACGGGAAAAGGTTCTGAAGTGCAAGCGCACTTTGCTCGGTCTCTCATTCTGAGGAGGATAGGACGCATTGAAGGAATATAAAATCGCAGCTGCCGCAGCAGGACAACGTTTGGATCGTTTCCTTGCAAAAATTCTTCCCAAGGCAGACACTGCTTTTTTACACCGCATGCTCCGCAAGAAAAACATCACCCGCAATGACAAAAAGCAGAGGGCAGCGAGAGAGTGGAGGCAGGCGATGTAATCCGTCTCTGGTTTTCGGAGGAAACTTTCCGGAAGTTTGCCGGAACGCAGCCGGATTCCCGGCGCTATCCGCGCTGGGATGGTTTTTCCCGCCGCGGTCATCCTGGAAAATGAGATGCTTCTGGCCATCAATAAGCCGGCCGGTATGCTCTCCCAAAAGGCAACGCCTGCGGATGTCTCTCTCAACGAGTACATGCTTTCGTATCTCATCTCCCGGAATGAATTTCAACCGGAAAACCCGAACGGTTTCCGTCCGGGGCGTTGTGAACCGCCTGGATCGCAACACTTCAGGGCTGGTACTCGCCGCAAAAACACGCGCTGCGGCCGAAGAACTTTCCGTGCAGCTCCGGGATAAAAGGCTTCGAAAATACTATCTTGCATGTGTCAAAGGAGAAGTCAGAGAGGCCGAGCGGCTCTCTGCTTTTCTGTATAAAGACAAAGAAAAAAATCAGGTGCAAATTCACAGCCGAAAAAGCTGTGCGGAAGACAAGGAAATTCAGACCGCCTACCGACCGATAGCGGTGCAAGACGGCATCAGCCTCCTGGAAGTGCAGCTCTTGACCGGGCGTTCTCATCAGATTCGCGCACAACTGGCTGCCGTCGGTCACCCCATACTCGGAGACCCGAAGTACGGAGATCCGGCGGAAAATGCCCGCCTCGCGAAACGCCTTGGCGTAAGACACCAGCTCCTGCACGCCTTTCAGGTACAATTTCCGGAGGAGACCGGTGTGCTCGGCGCGCTGCATCGGCAAAGCATCCTCGCGCCGCCGCCCGATCCTTTCCGTCGGCTGTTTCCGGAGGCATTTTAAATGGGAACCTGGAACAGCCGCGGGCTTCGCGGCTCCCTGCTCGAGGAACTCATTAACCGCAGCAATGAGGTCTATCGGACACAGGGACTTGCGCTGGTACAAAAAATTCCGACCCCCATCACGCCGGTCGAAATGAGCAAAAATCATCGCTGTATTACCCTCGCCTATTTTGAGAAGCAGAGCACCGTCGACTATATCGGTGTCGTGCAGGGAATTCCGGTTTGCTTCGACGCAAAGGAATGTGCGAGTGATACCTTTCCGCTCGCCAATATTCACGAACATCAACTTGCCTTTATGCGCGCCTTTGAGCAGCAGCGCGGCATTTCCTTTTTGCTGATTTCTTTTACGGCGCGAGAAGAGCACTACTTGCTCCCCTACGAGGAGCTCGGTTGTTATGCGGCGCGCATGGCAGCCGGTGGCCGCAAGAGTTTCACCTATGCGGAAATGAATCGACAGTTTCGCATCCGGGAGACGGCTGCGGTGCCGCTGCACTATCTGGAAGCGTTGGATCAGTATTTACAAATGCGGGAAGACCGCGAGAGGAATGAATTATAATGCAAAAACTCGCTTTGGACGAAGAGATTTTACTGCAGGTTGAACAGCCGGCGCGCTACATCGGCGGCGAAATCAACAGTGTCAAAAAAGACCCCGACAAGGTGAAACTCCGGTTTGCCATGTGCTTTCCGGATGTCTATGAAATCGGCATGAGCCATCTGGGGATACAGATTTTATACAGCATGTTCAACCGCCGCGAGGATGTCTACTGTGAGCGTGTCTTTTCGCCGTGGACCGATTTGGATCGCATCCTGCGCGAAAGAAAGATTCCGCTCTTTACGCTGGAAAGTCAGCGTCCCGTGCGGGAATGCGATTTTCTCGGCATCACACTGCAATACGAGATGTGCTATACCAATATCCTGCAGGTCCTGGAACTCTCTGAGATTCCGCTTCGCGCCGCGGACCGCAGTGACAACGATCCGATTGTAATCGGCGGCGGCCCCTGCACCTATAATCCGGAGCCGATTGCGCCGTTCTTTGACCTGTTCTACATGGGAGAGGGCGAGGTCATCTATGATCAGCTTCTGGATCTCTATCTCGCGCACAAAGAAGCGGGCGGCGACCGGAGCTCTTTTCTCAAAAAAGCGGCTGCCCTGCCCGGTATCTATGTGCCTTCCCTCTATGAACCTCGCTATCGGGAAGACGGAACGCTTTCCTCCTTTGAACCGCTCTGTCCCGAGGCGCCCGCGTCCGTTCGCCGTCTCGTCATGTCCGTGCTGGACCGGGCAGACTTTATCGACACCCCGCTGGTGCCCTTTATCCGCGTGACCCAGGACAGATCCGTCCTCGAGCTCATGCGCGGTTGTATTCGCGGCTGCCGTTTCTGTCAGGCCGGCAATGTATACCGCCCGCAGCGCGAGCACTCGGTCGAGTACCTGAAGCGCTATGCGGAAAAGCTCCTGAAAATCACAGGCAACGAAGAGATTTCTCTTAGCTCTCTGAGTTCCAGCGACTACTCTCGCTTGCAGGAGTTTTTGGAATATCTGATTCAGTACACAAAAGAGCGCAAAATCAACATTTCACTGCCGTCTCTCCGCATTGACGCCTTTTCGCTCGATGTCATGCAGCGCATTCAAGACGTCAAAAAAAGTTCTCTGACCTTCGCGCCGGAAGCCGGCACCCAGCGTCTTCGGGATGTCATCAACAAAGGCATCACGGAGGAGGACATTATGCGCGGTGTCTCCTCGGCCTTTCACGGCGGCTGGACCAAGGTTAAATTTTACTTCATGCTGGGACTGCCGACGGAGACGGAGGAGGACAGAAAGGGAATTCCGGATCTCTGCGAGAGAGTCGCAGACCTCTTCTACGATGAAATCCCGAAGAGTGAGCGTGTCGGCAGGGTACAGATTTCCGCGAGTTCCTCTTTCTTTGTGCCGAAACCGTTTACGCCCTTCCAGTGGGCTCCCATGTGCTCGGCTGAGGAGTATAAAGAGCGCGCCCGTTTTGTGAAAGAGACTTTTAAGCAGGAGAAAAACTGGAAGAGTCTTCGCTACCAGTATCACGACGTCGGCACCACCCTGATGGAGGGTGTCTTTGCGCGCGGCGACCGCCGTGTTGCCGATGTCATTGAGCGCGCATACCGGGACGGCGCCATCTATGATGCCTGGACCGAATACTTTGATGCGGAGCGCTGGGCCAATGCCTTTGCGGCTTGCGGCGTGGATCCGGACTTCTACACGCAGCGCACGCGCAGCACGGATGAACTTCTCCCCTGGGATTTTATCGACTGCGGTGTGAGCAAGGAATTCTTAAAGCGCGAGTGGAAGAGCGCATTGGAGGGAAAGGTAACACCCAATTGCCGCGAGCACTGCTCCGGTTGCGGCGCAACATCTTATCAGGGAGGAGTCTGCTTTGAAAACAAGAATTAAATTTTCCAAGGAGGGGAATCTCCGCTTTGTCGGACATCTGGATATGATGCGCTATTTTCAGAAGGCAAATCGGCGTGCGGAGCTCCCGGTCGCCTACTCGGAAGGCTTTCACCCCCATCAGATTATGAGTTTTGCGGCTCCCCTCGGCATGGGCCTCGAGGGAAAGGCGGAATACTTTGATCTTCGCATCACGGAAGAGGGCGCAGCCACACTGCACAGCGCGGAGGCGGCCGAGCGTTTGAACCGGGAGATGGCGGAGGGCATCCGGATTCTCTCCTTTTTGCGCCTGCCCGACGACTCGCCGAACTGTATGTCGATCGTCCATGCGGCGGATTACGAAATCTTATTCCGGGCTGTCGCACCGGAGGACAAAATCGCAGGGCAGTTTGTCGACGGCAGTGCCTATCGAAGCCTGACCGGAGACGAAGAGCGTTCCCTTCGCGCAGCAGTCGATGAACTGTTACAGCGCGAAGAAATTCCGGTGCAGAAAACCGGAAAAAAAGGGAATCTCCGCGAACTCGACCTTCGTCCCATGATTCATGCGCTGCGCTGTGAGGACAACCGCCTGCGCTGCACGGTCGCCCAGGGCAGTGAGGCCAATTTAAAGCCGGAACTTCTGCTCTCGGCGCTGTTTTCTCTGGATACAGCGCGCCCGTTTGCCGCAATGCCGCGCCGTGTGGTCCGCACCGAACTCTATGACAGCGCCGGAAAGACACTGGAAAGTTATGGAACAATCTTCTGACAAACTGATTGTGTGCGGCTTTCGCGACGGGATTCTGACCGCCTGGTTTCAGGACGCAAAGCCTGTGGAACTAGCCTTCTCGCGGGAGAATGAAAGCGAGGTCGGCGCCATCTATCTGGCGCGTGTCTCTCATGTACAAAAAAATCTGAACGCTGCGTTCCTGGATCTCGGCAAGGAACAGCCCGCCTATTTAAATCTGGAGAAGGGCCGCCTGCCGCGACTCGCAACCGGTGTACTGCCCTCCAAAATTACCGAGGGCACAGAGCTCCTCGTGGAAATCCGGAAAGACGCACATGCGAAAAAGGGATACAGTGCCCGGGCGGCTACCTTCCGGAAAAATGACCCCGTATTGGCACGTACCGCCTTTCTGCAGGCGCCGCGCTGCTTAAAACCGGCTCCGAGACAGTGGGAACAGATTCTCGCTCAGTGCAGACGGGAAAAACGGAGCGTCGAACTGGTCACAGATCTACCGGACATCTACGAAGAACTGAGCGGAAATCCCCCCACTGAGATGCCTGCGTATCAAAAAAATCTGCCGGAGCGCTTTCGCGGCGAACCGGTGAACGCCGTCGCTCTCGACGCATATTGCTCGCTCCGCCTGTATACTGACGAGAAGCTCAAACTGGCCTCTGTCTATAGCCTTGAGACAACTGTGCAGTCTGCTTTGTCCCGCCGCGTGTGGTTGCCGAGCGGCGGCAATATTGTCATAGAGCGCACCGAGGCCTTGACGGTAATCGATGTGAACAGCGGCAAGGATGTGCGCGGTAAAGATAAGGAAGCCACATTGCGTCGCACCAACCGAGAGGCCGCGGAAGAGCTGATGCGTCAGCTGAGACTCCCGGAACCTGTCCGGCATCATCCTCGTAGACTTCATTGACTTTGCGGACGAGGCCGATGTCACGGCGCTCACGGAAACTCTGACCGCGCTCGCCGAAAGGGACTCCGTGGCGACTCGCTTTGTCGATATGACACAGCTCAACCTCGCGGAATTGATTCGTCCGCGCCGCGGTAAGAGTTTACAGGAACAATTCTTTTTGCCAAATTCTTGACAGAATGGATTTAATTCGGTAATATGTACGAGTATGCCGCACAACAAGGTTTAAGTTTTGTCTTTCGGCAGACACCAAAGTTGGCGAGTAATGATTGAAGGAGGTACCAATATGTACGCGATTATTGCGACTGGCGGGAAGCAGTATAAGGTATCGGAAGGTGACATCATTAGAGTTGAAAAGCTCGGCGTTGAAGCAGGTCAGACAGTTACGTTTGATCAGGTGCTTGTTGTCAACAACGGCGAGATGACTGTCGGTGCACCCACGGTGTCCGGCGCAAGTGTCAGTGCGACTGTGCTGAGAGAGGCAAAGGCGAAGAAGGTCGTTGTCTACAAGTACAAGGCGAAGCTCGGCTATCACAAGAAGAACGGCCACAGACAGCTTTACACCCAGGTGAAGATTGACAAGATCAATGCCTGAGGCATGATAGAAGTACACATTTTACGCGACAAGAGCGGAAAGGCAGTGGGAATCCACTCCCTCGGTCACGCAGACTACGGAGACGGAACCATCGACATTGTCTGTGCAGCCGTTTCGGCGCTGGAACTCAATTTTGCGAATTCCGTCGATGAATTGACGGATGCCAAGTTTGAAGTTCATCTCGGTGAAGAAGACGGCAGTTTTGATTTAAGCTCTTGGGCGAGCGCAACGCAAAGGCCGAACTTCTTTTGCAGTCTCTCCTCTTGGGATATCAGACTGTTCAGGAAGCGTACGGCAATTCATATTTGATGATCAAAGATCAGGAGGTGTAATGATGTTGTTCAAGATGAACCTTCAGCTGCATGCTCACAAGAAAGGTGTCGGTTCGACCAAGAACGGTCGTGATTCCGAGTCCAAGCGTCTTGGCGCAAAGCGGGCAGACGGTCAGTTTGTTCTGGCCGGTAACATTCTTTACAGACAGAGAGGCACGCACATTCATCCGGGCGTCAATGTCGGCAGAGGCGGTGATGACACCCTGTTTGCTACGGCAGACGGTGTCGTAAAGTTCGAGAGATGGGGCAAGTATCGCAAGAAAGTTTCTGTCTACCCGAAAGCAGAAGCTGCTGAGTAAAACTGAACGAAAGCTGTAGTGTAAGACCGGGCTTCATACTGCTAAGTATGAAGCCCGTTTGCATTCCCACGGAATACGGCTTGTCATGCGCAATGCGCACAGGAGAGAACGATGTTTACAGATAACGCCAAAATATTTATTCAATCCGGCAAGGGCGGCGACGGGCATGTGAGCTTTCGCCGCGAGCTCTATGTGCCGGCCGGCGGTCCTGACGGCGGTGACGGCGGCAGAGGCGGCGATATCATTTTTGAAGTCTATGACGGTCTGAATACCCTGGCGGATTTCCGTCACGTCCGGAAGTATGTCGCGGAAAACGGTGAGCCCGGCGGCAAAAAGCGCTGCCACGGTGCCGACGGAAAGGATCTCGTGATTCGCGTTCCCGAGGGAACCGTGATTCGCGACGATGAAAGCGGAAAGGTGATCGCCGATATGTCCGGTGAAAACCGGAGACTGGTCGTATTGCGCGGCGGCCGCGGAGGCGTCGGCAATATGCACTTCGCCACAGCGACTATGCAGGCGCCGAACTATGCAAAGCCCGGTCAGCCCGGCAAGGGTATGTTTGTGCGCCTGGAACTGAAGGTCATAGCCGATGTGGGACTGGTCGGATTTCCGAATGTCGGTAAATCCACCTTGCTTAGCCGCGTCAGCAATGCGAAACCCGAAATTGCAAACTACCACTTCACAACCCTGCGGCCGCATCTCGGCGTGGTCGATTTTGATGACGGTGAAGGCTTTGTGATGGCCGATCTCCCGGGGCTCATCGAGGGTGCTTCGGAAGGTGTGGGACTCGGTTACGATTTCCTGCGCCATGTGGAGAGAACCAAGGTTCTGGTTCACGTCGTGGATGCCGCTTCGACGGAAGGCAGAGATCCGGTAGAGGATGTGCACCGCATCCGGCATGAACTGGAAAAATACGATCCCGCACTTCTGACCCGGCCACAGATCATTGCTGCCAATAAAATTGACAGCATCCAGGTCGAAGAGGGAGAGGAAAACCCGATAGACCGCCTGCGCGCGGCTTTTCCGGACCTGCCGCTCTATCCGATTTCCGGTGTCACCGGCGAAGGTATTCGTGCATTGACCTACGGCATTCTGGAAATTCTTCGCAATATGAAGCGCGAAGTCACTGTTTTTGAGCCTGAGATGGAAATTTCGTATCTCTCCGATCGGGATTTGCCCTATACCATCGAGCGAGACGGGGATGTCTTTGTCGTGGAAGGACCGCGCATTGAGAAATGCTCGGCTACACCAATCTGGAGTCGGAGAAGGGCTTTAACTTTTTCCAGAATTTCCTGAAAGACAGCGGAATTCTCGAGGAACTGGAACGCGCCGGTATTCAGGACGGCGATACCGTTCGTATGTACGGACACGAGTTTGATTATTATAAATAAGGGAGGATGCCTTGAACAGCAAACAGCGTTCGTTTTTAAAGGGAATCGCAATGACAACCGAGCCTCTTTTCCAAATCGGAAAGGCCGCACTCACACCGGAACTCACAAAGGCCGTCAATGAAACACTTGAGAAGCACGAACTGCTCAAGATTTCCGTGCTTCAGAATTGCCTGGAGGATCCGAAGGATATGGCAGCGCGCCTCGCAGCCCGCACCAAGAGTGAAGTCGTGCAGGTCATCGGAAAGAAAATCGTGCTGTACCGGCAGGCCAAAGAAGAGAAGCACCGCAAGATTGTGCTGCCGCGCGACTAAACGGCCATGCGACAGATTGCAATTCTCGGCGGAACTTTCGATCCCATTCACAACGGGCACTTGAAACTCGCGGAAGAAGCCTGCTCACATTTTCCGCTGGATGCCTGCTGGTTCATGCCGGCGGCGGCGCCGCCGCATAAGCAGGACAGAAAACTGGCAAGCTACGCACAGCGTCTACGGATGGCAGAACTTGCAACGGCACCCTACGAGGCGTTTTGTGTCTCTGACTTTGAAGCAAAACGGAGAGGCCTCTCTTATACCAGTGACACCCTGGCCTTACTTCGCGAGACCTATCCGGACTGCGCTTTTTCGTTGATTCTCGGCGCGGACTCGTTCTTTCAGCTGGAATTCTGGCATGCACCGGCCGACATCTGCCGCGATGCGCGCCTGCTGGTCGCGGCGCGGGAATATGCGGACCGGCATACGAGTCTGCATGAGCACGCCGAGCACCTCCGGGCGCTCTTTGGCGCGCGGATTGAACTGATTCCGGCGCCGCTCATTGATATTTCATCCATGCACATTCGCGCCCTGCTCGCCGCCGGCAAAAAGAGTGCGGCACAGTACCTTCCGCCGGCTGTCTATGACTACATCCGGACAGAGGGCCTGTATCGTCGTTAGAAAGGAGGCTCGCCATTAACCGGAAAGAAATGGCCGAAATACGCCGCAAACTGGAGAAAAATCTGAGCAACGACCGTTATCAGCATACGCTTGGCGTCGCTTATACGGCAGCAGCGCTTGCAATGCGCTATCAGGCATCTATCGAAGATGCGGAGCTTGCGGGGCTGTTGCACGACTGTGCCAAGGAGTATGACAAAAAGGAATCGCTCTCGATCGCGGAAAAATCAGGCATCCGCTTTTCGGCAGCGGATATGGCTGCGCCGCAGATTTGGCATGCCATCATCGGCCCCGTTGTCGCCGAAAAGAAATACGGCGTCGCGAAACCGGAAATTCTCTCCGCCATTCGCTGGCATACAACCGGACGGCGAGAGATGTCTCTGCTCGAAAAATTGTGTTTACGGCCGACTATATCGAGCCGAACCGCGACCGCGCCGATAATCTTGCGGAAATGCGTCATCTGGCATTTCAGGACCTTGATTTTTGTGTCTATCGCATCACAGCGGATACCCTCCGCTATCTCGCATCGAAACAGATTCGCGCAGATCAAAAGACAGAAGAGTGCTATCAATGGTTAAAGGAGGTAAAGAAGTATGACGACAAATGAGCTCGTTGCCTACGCGGTCACCGCAATGGAAGACAAGAAGGGCACCGAAATTTCGGTGATTGACATCTCCAAAGTCTCGGTGGTCGCCGACTATTTCATGCTCGTCAGCGGCACCAACCAGAAGCAGACGCAGGCAATTGCCGATGAAATCGAGGAGAAAGCTTGCAAAGCACGAGGTATTTCCGCGCCAGAAAGAAGGATATGCCGGCGGTACCTGGATTCTTCTCGATTACCAGGACGTCGTGATTCACATCTTCAACGGTGAAGATCGTCGCTTCTATAATCTGGAGCGTATCTGGGCGGACGGCATCACCGTGGATCCGAATACATTCCACATTTCTGAAGAGTAACGGCACAGAGGTTACATAATTTAATTCTGTAAATGAATAGGGGGAGCTTGCATATGGAACAGTTTTTTCACCTGAAAGAAAACCGCACGACTGTGAGGACAGAAGTGATTGCGGGTATCACGACCTTCATGACCATGGCCTATATCCTCGCCGTAAACCCGAATCTGCTGGGAAAAACCGGCATGGACGGCGGTTCTGTTTTCACGGCGACCGCACTCGCCTCGGCAATTGCATCCTTTGCGATGGCTTTGCTCGCGAACCTGCCCTTTGCACTGTCGGCCGGTATGGGACTGAACGCCTACTTTACCTACACGGTCTGCATGGGCATGGGGTACAGCTGGGAAGTTGCGCTTGCCGCAGTCTGCGTGGAGGGTCTCATCTTTATTGTCCTCTCGCTGACCAATGTGCGTGAAGCCATCTTCAATGCAATCCCGGGCGAGCTGAAACTTGCGGTCTCGGTCGGCATCGGTCTTTTCATCACATTCATCGGTCTTCAGAATGCCCACATTGTGGTCGACGGCGCGACACTGGTCACTCTGTTTTCCTTCAAGGGTTCGGTCACAAGCGGCACTTTTTCCTCGGAGGGTATCACCGTGCTGCTCGCACTGATCGGCATGCTGATTACCGCGCTCCTCGTCATCAAAAACGTGAAGGGCAACATTCTCCTCGGGATTCTGATTACCTGGGGCCTCGGGATTCTCTGCCAGCTGTTCGGTCTCTATGTACCGAATCCCGACGCCGGATTTTACAGTCTGATTCCGTCCTCTCTCATTGCAATGCCCGCATCGGTGACGCCGACTCTGTTTAAGATGGATTTCAGTGACCTTTTGTCGCTGAACTTTGTGGTCGTTGTGTTTTCCTTCCTTTTTGTCGATATCTTTGATACGCTCGGCACCCTGATCGGCTGTGCCTCGAAGGCAGATATGCTCGACAAAGACGGCAAACTGCCGCGCATCAAGGGCGCACTGCTCGCGGATGCAATCGGAACCACGGTCGGCGCTGTGCTCGGCACTTCGACCATTACTACCTTCGTGGAGTCCTCCTCCGGCATCGCAGAGGGCGGACGCACGGGACTCACCTCGATTGTCGTAGGCTTCCTGTTCCTGCTGAGTCTCTTTTTCTCGCCGATTTTCCTCGCGATTCCTTCCTTTGCGACGGCTCCCGCGCTGATTATCGTCGGCTTCTTCATGATGCAGCAGGTCAGCAAAATTGACTGGAGCAATATGCTGACCGCGATTCCTTCGTTTATCTGCATCTTTGCAATGCCGTTTGCATACTCGATTTCCGAGGGCATCGCATTCGGTATCATCAGCTACACTGTACTGCACCTCGCAGCCGGTAAGGGCAAAAATGTCACGGTGCTCATGTATGTGCTCAGTTTCATTTTCATCCTGAAATATATTTTCCTGTAAGACAGGAGATACCTGTCACGTAATCGGAGAAAAGGATTGATTACAGCCCCCGCAACACCTGTTTCTATCGGTGTTGCGGGGGCTGTATTTTCATTGATCTGAGAGGAGAGGCGTTCGCACGCCTGCCGCTTAGCCTGTTTTCCGGACTGCAAAATTTTCGCTCCGCCAAAAAAAGGATGCCATCCTGCATCATTCAGAATGGCATCCTTTTTGACTTTATGACAGACAGCCGACACTTGTTATCAAAGATTCCGGTAGAGCGCCACAACCTTGCCGAGTACCGTGACATCTTTGACGATAATCGGTTCCATTGCGTCATTCTCCGGCTGCAGGCGATAGTGGCCGTTCTCCTTGTAGAAGCGCTTGACAGTCGCCCCGTCTTCGACAAGCGCCACAACGATTTCACCGTTTCGCGCCGTGGACTGGCGCGCGACAATGACCAGATCTCCGTTCAGAATCCCGACCTTGACCATAGAATTTCCCTGTACCTTCAGCATGAAGGTCTCCTGGTTCGGAAGATTCTCGGCGGGAATGGGGAAGTAGTCGCTGATATTCTGTTCCGCAAAAATGGGGAGTCCCGCCGCAACGCTTCCGAGGATCGGTACATTGACGACCTCACGGCGCGACAAATTAAAGGCCTCGTCCACAATTTCAATGGTGCGGGGCTTTGCCGGATCGCGGCGAATGTAGCCCGCCTCTTCCAGAGCGCCGAGGTGCGCATGTACCGACGAGGTGGAGCGAAGCTTTACGGCACTGCAAATTTCGCGCACGGACGGCGGATAGCCCTTCTGCAAAATACAATCCTTGATAAATTCAAGTATTTCTCTCTGTTTCTCTGATATGGTATCGCGGCTCATAACTTTTCCTCCGGGACTTCCAGCTTTCTCGTTAAAAGTGTAGCACGAAGCGCCCCAAAAAGCAAACGATTGTTCGCGAAATTTTGTTCGCTTTTTCGCTTGCCGAACCTCCGTTCGTGTGGTAAGATGCAAACAGATGTTCAAGAACAAAGTTTCGAAGGAGGATAACCCATGCGACAGACAGACAACAGAATGAATCACCGGGTATCGGAGCCTCAGAGGAGCTATGGTCGCATTGTGCGTCCGCGTAGACAGAACAAGCGCGGCTTGCTCGGCTTCCTGCTTCCTTTTATCCTTCTGCTTGCCTTTTTTGCGGGGCGCGCCTCTGTGGCGCGCGCCGGAGAACTCCCGGATCATAGCGAAGCGTATCGCTACCGCGCGGTTAAAATTCAGGTGGGAGATAAGCTCGACGATTTCGCAACACGCTATAACCGCGGACTGTATCGCTCCGATGATTCCTATCTGGAGGAGTTGTGCCGCGTCAATCACATTGACCGGAATACCCGCCTGTATCCGGGCTGCTTTCTTACCGTCCTGGAAGCAGTGGAAGAGTAAGTTTACTCTTCCTCGCGCAGCCGCACCTTATTGCGTGCGCTGCGCCGGTGATCTTCCTGAATTGCCGCATAGTGCTTTTTGGTGGTATTGACATCGCTGTGCCCCAGAACATCGGCGACCAGATAAATGTCTCCGGTCTCGCGGTACAGCGTTGTGCCGTAGGTGCTGCGCAATTTATGCGGTGTGATATGCTTGAGGGGTGCTGCGGCAAGCGCATATTTTTTGACCAGTTTTTCGACGCTCCGCACAGAGAGCCGTTTTTGCTGCAATGACAGGAAGAGCGCCTGCTCCTGAAACTCCTCTGTGAGCATGGCTTCCCGTTCCTCCATGAAGTTTAGCAGCGCCTCCTCGACTTCATCTCCGAAATAGACAATCTGTTCCTTGCCGCCTTTCCGGTGTACCCGGATCCCGTCATTTTTAAAATCCACATCATTGAGATTCAAGCCGACACACTCGGAGACACGGATACCTGTGCCAAGCAAAAGTGTGATCAGTGCCAAATCCCGAAGCTTGGTTTTTCATGGTAGCGACGCTGGCGTTCGCTCAGCTTTTCGCCGGACTCAATCTGATCCAGCAACTCTGCAATTTCGTCGACATCCAGACGGATAATTTCTTTTTCGTGCAGCTTTGGCAGAAGCACACGGTCTGCCGGATTGCTCTCAATCATTTCTTTCTGATAGAGATATTTGTAGAAACTGCGCAGGGAGGAGAGTTTCCGCTTGATGCCCGTTTCCTGGTTCAATTTGCCTTCCCCTTGCTCTGTGGGTCTATACTTCAGATACTCCATATATTCCTCGAGGTCGGTCACACGGAGCTTTTCCAGAAGAGAAAGCGGAATTTCCTTGGCTGTGCCATAGCGGGCAGCCAAGGGATTTTCGCGCATCAGATATTGAAAGAATACGCGCAAATCATAGGCATACGCAATGCGTGTGCGGGATTGTGTTCTTGGTTCAATGCCGCGGAGATACGTTCTGCAGTAGTCCGGAAGCTCCGCGAGCAGTTCCCGAAGATGTAAAATGTTCGCGCGATCCAGTTCCGCAAAATAATTGTTATTTTTTTGTGTTTTGTCAGCCATACGAAAAACCTCCGAAATGCCTCAATTTTCCCGTTCAGCAATAGTATACGACATAACTATTCGTTAAACAAGCATTTCGCGAATAGTTATAGTGCGAAGTTTTACTGCTCTCAAGACCTGTTTTCGTTCCCGCCTTGCTATTTTACGCACGGATTGAACGGTCATCTCAAATTGCAATGATTTTTCTTCTGCATTCATATCACCGGACTGTCTGCCGCGCAACGCTATATCCGTACCGCTTTGATATGCTTTGTTCTGTTATTTCTTTGTTGTAACGCTGTATCCACTTTATCTTTCCCGGATGTGTATCTGCGCCGCACGGCCATCCCTTTGCCCCGAGGCTTATCCGGCTGAATCTCTGTCATTTCCTCATTTAACGTTGTATCAGCTCATCCTGTCTTTCTCGGATAAGCTTCCCCAAATCTATCCGCACAGCCGCTGTCAGGCTGTATTCATTCGTTTCCTGATTTCAATGCTGTACCGGCTCATCCGGCTGTTCCCATATGTATCTGCGTCGCAGGGCCATCTCTATGACCTCATGACCTCAGTTCCTGTGGCCGGATTCTCGTTATTGCATTTCATGGCTTGTCAGGCTGAATTTACGTCGTTTCCTTATTCTAAGTTGTAACGCTGAATTCGCTTGCGAGCATCCGGAGGTGATTAAGCTGTATTGGGGTGCTTGCATTCATCTGTTTCTTAATGTAAGTGTTACGATTACATATTTCCCATCACATATTTGCTCAAATTCGCTTGTCTGTACCAGGCGCTTTCCAATGGAACGAGTTAAAATCGGCGCTTCCTAAAGGTTACATAATATTTTTTCGTAAACTTTTGGTTTTTCTACGAATTTACGCATCTCACAACAAATAAAAACAGAGTCCGGATTTTCTCCGGACTCCGCAGATAGGATGTCTGATCTGTGAGCTTACTTTTTCCTTCAGTAACCGAGTTCTTTGATCAGGGCGGGCACGGTGGTCATTTTCTTCATTCTGCCGACATTCTCGCCGGTAAAGAAAAGTCCCGTCTCCAGATTGCCTTTGACCGCCTCAATCAATGCATTCGTGATGCAAAACGGCACCTGTGCGGGATTGCATTTCTTGATGCAACGAGAGCAGTGGACCGGAGGAATTCGGCCCGCGAGGCTTAGCTTCTTTAACAGCGGGGTCTGCACAGCGCGTCCCGGCATACCGACCGGACTGTGGATGATAGAGACATCTTCCCGATTTGCCCCGAGCAACACATCCTTATAGGCCTGAGAGGCATCGCATTCCTCGGTCGCAATAAAACGGGTTGCCATCTGCACACCGGCCGCCCCCTGTTCCGTGAGCGCCTGTATGTCTTCCCGGTTCCAGACACCGCCTGCACAGAAGACCGGGATGTTGCGCTTTGCCGCATCGACAAAGGGGCGAATATTCTCCAGCACATCTTTCAGAATGGCCGCGAGAGAGGGGGCTTCATCTGCCAGCAATTCATCCTCCTTGAACCCGAGATGTCCTCCGGCCTTGGCGCCCTCGACGACAATGAAATCCGGAAAGCGATTGTACTTCTTCATCCAGGACTGCAGAATCAGCTTTGCCGCACGCCCGCCCGACACAATGGGTGCAATCAGAGCGCTGCCTTCCGGCACCAATTCCGGCAACTGCAGGGGTAAACCGGCACCCGAGATCACCGCATCAATACCCGAAGCGACAGCCGTCCGGATGGCCTCGGCAAATTGCTGTGTGGCGACCATCGCATTGATGGCGAGCAGACCGCGTCCGCCCGAGATGTCACGTGCATCCGAGATTTCCTGCCGTAGCGCGCGAAGATTTGCCTCTTCCGGATTCTTATAAAAATCAGGCTCTCGATAGCCGCAGTCAGCTGTGCTGATACAGCCCATGGCACCGCAGGCTGCCACACTGCCCGCGAGGCGCTCCAGCGATACTCCAACCCCCATGCCACCTTGCAGCAGCGGAATTTCCAATTCTCTATGGTTAACAGACAAGTGAAGTTCTTCCGACATGGCTGACCTCCTCAATATCAGTAGCGTGCTTAGACAACACCAAAATTCCAATTCCATTCCAAAATTCCGGCAATCCGCCGGAACCGACTCTATCCTAAGTCATTTTTAGACTTAGGTCAACTGGTATTTAAAACTAGATGTGATTGATGCGGGCTGTTACAACAGTCATTCGGCAGTCGCCTGATTATTGATGTATATTAATACTGATAATTCATATTAAATGCATACTCATTATTTGTGTATATATTCACTTCATATACACTTCTATTCTCTTCTCTTACTCTCACTTCCACACTCTCCCGCCATCCAATGACTTTTCCTGCGCACTCTCTTCTTCGAAGCTTCTCATCCATGCCTCTTATCGGCCAATTATCCTTTCCCTGAATTTATCTCCTCGAAACGCTCTTTTACCAAGCATTCATGCAAATCTTACTCGACGCTGCCGTAAAGCCGTATCCGCCATACCAAATCTGCTTCTGCTTTTCTCCGTTTCTCATCTGTGCTTCCCCCTCCGATTACTGTTTCCCTGAACTGCTTCTCATGAAACTCTCTTTTCCTAGTGTCCATGGTCCCATGCCGGACTCTACCGCAAAACCGAACCTGTTGTATCAAATCCCCTTCCTCCTTTTACCGGAAATCCTTTACTGAGAAATCGGAATTCTGCTTTCTCTGACTTAATTCTCATGGGAATCAGCGGATGTACCGCACTCGAAATGACATAAAAAATCCCCCTTTGCCGGAAATACCGGTAAAAGGGGGATTGATACCGTCGAAACGATTTCGCGATTTAGTTGGCCGGCAAACCGGCGCCGGGCCCCTCAAGCTCAGTCTCTGCGCTACTAGTCGCGCTGTGCTTGTTTTCCTGGACGCCGGATCCCGGGCCGCGCTCGGCCTCACTGTTCTCACTGTCATTGGAATTATTTTTGCCGCCGTTCGGTTGCACGCGGCCGCTGTGGCTCTCCACGGTTTCGGCAGCCGTAGCGGTCGTGCTCTCCGCGCGACGCTTTTTGCGGCTCTCGGTCTCGGCAGCTGTTGTCGTCTCCGCAGCGGTCGTTTCCGTCACGGCGGTCTCGGATGTAGCACTTTCCGCCGCACTGCTACTCTGCTTGTTGCTCTTCTTCTCTTCGCGCGCAGTCTCGACTTCTGTGTTTTTCTTTGTCTTCTCTTTGACCGGACCGGTATTGCCGACGGCACCCGGTTTGTCTGTCTGAATATCGACCTTTTCGCCTTTGCCTTTCATGCCGGTCCGCTTAACGATATAAGCACTCACCTCTTTCACGGAGGCGCTCGGCTGATAATCTTCCTGCTGATACAGGAACTGGTGCAGGCTCACGACATTGCTCTCAAGCGTAATCGGCACCACACAGTCCTTTTTCTCAACCCAGGCTGTGTCGCGCTCAAACGGAAAACCGGAGCTCTCCGCGATATGGTACTTCTTGATATCCTTCGCATAAGCCAGAACATCATCGATTCCCATGCTGGTCTTGGTCTCCGGCAACACGGAGGTCACAAGCTCAATGCGCTTTGCCGCATCGGCCGCGTGAATTTTATCCATCAGAAGTGACACGACCTTGCGCTGGCGCTCGGTGCGGTTGTAGTCGCTGTCCATAAGGCGGAGTCTCGCATAGGCAACGGCCTGTACACCGTCCAGGTGATTCATCCCTGCGTGCGTGAGCTGCACCGATCCGACTCCCGTGGACTTCACCGTCTCTGTGATGAAGGAATTGATATATTTGAATTCCGCGGGTGTCACCTCAAGATCCACGCCGCCCATAATGTTCACGGCATCGACCACAGCCTTCCAGTTGAAGGTCACATAGTCATCCGGCTGAATGTCGAGATTATAACGCATCATCCAGAGGGACTGCTCGGGCCCGCCCTGAAAATAGGCTTCATTGAATTTATGGTGCTTACCCTTTTTATCAATCTGTACAAAGGTATCGCGGAAAATGCTGCAGATGCGGATATCCCCAGTCTCTTTATTGAGGCTCACCAGCATGTTGACATCGGAGAGCGCACCTTTTCCGAGGTTACCGTTCCGGGAATCCACGCCAAACACCGCGACTGTATAGAAGCCGGTCTCGTGCGTCTTCTGGCCGAGCAAGAGTGTCTTTGCTCCCCAGACAACCAGAAAAGCACAGAGGAGACCGATCAGGACCAGAAGGGGATTTCTTTTTTTTCGCTTGACGGTCGCGGCCTTGCTTTCTTTCGCCTGCCGCTGCGGTCGGCGTGCCGTTTTCCCCGCCATCTCTTCCTCCTTGTCGCGCGCTTCACGCACCCCTTCTCTTTCTGCGAATCTTCCCACCGGAATCTCTTCCGGCGCTTCTTCGACTTCCTCCTCCGCTGCTTCCTGCGCTTCCGCTGACTGCTGTTCCGCCTGTCTGCGGGAAGCCGCCTCCTGCCTTCGCATGTTATCGAGGACGCGTCTCAATCTGCGCTTTTCTTGTTCCTCTGCAGAAAGCTGCGGCTTCTTTGGAAGCGTCCTCAGCTTCCTCTGTCACAGGCGCACCGATCTCTCTGTCCGTTTCTCGGCTCGGTCGCTTTGCGGTCTCCCTGTGAACAGGAAGAGACGCGGCGTCCTCCACCGCGTCTTTCTTCTCCGTTCTATGTTGGTTTCGAAGTGATTTGAGACGAGCGAGCTCCTTCAGATATTGCTCGCGCTCGTTCTTGTCATCTGTTGCCATTCCGGAATTCCTCTTCCCTCTTTAAGCTGTCAAGAATCAGCTGTACCGCACCTTCCAGGCCGAACTTGCTGCTGTTGATGCAGAGATCATAGCTCTTGGAATCGCCCCAGCGCTTGTTGGAGTAATAGTTGTAATAGCTGGAGCGCCGCTTATCGGTCTTTAACATAATCTCACGCGCCTTGTCGCGGCTGATGTTGCCGCCCTGGTAACTCTGTACACGTGTGATTTTATCCTCCTCCGCTGCGGAGATAAATACCGAGAGTACGCCAGGCATGCCGTCCAACGCATAGTCGGCGCAGCGACCTACAATCACACAGCTCTCCTGCTGCGCGAGGTTTCGAATGGTATCGAACTGTGCGAGGAAAATCTTCTGATTAATCGGCATATCCACATAGGGCGAGGAGGAATAGCCGAGAGAATAGGTATCCATGACCAGGGAATAGAGAAAGCTGTTCGTCGGCTTCTCGTCGTTTGACTCCAGCAATTCTCGGCAGAGACCACTCTCTTTTGCGGCGCGATCCAAAAGTTCTTTGTCATAGCACTTAACGCCGAGTTTTGCGGCGAGCATCTCTCCGATTTTATGACCACCACTTCCGGTCTCACGTCCCAAGGTGATGATTCTCTTTGTCTCCATAAGGCACCTCCCACAGAAATGCTAAAAATACGGGTTTCTCTGTTCTTCTATTGTAACATTTTGCAGTGAAAAGGTAAATCTATGCTTTTTGTCGAAACTTGTCGAGCAGTGCTTCAAAATAGGTCGGGAGCGGCGCCGTGAACTCCAAATAGCGGCCGTCCGCCGGATGACGGAAGCCAAGCACCGCCGCATGCAGACATTGCCCCTCCAGATGATAAGGGTTTCCCGCTGCCGTAGACCGTGTCGCCGAGCAACGGATGGCCGAGTGAGGCCAGATGTGCTCGAATCTGATGTGTCCGTCCGGTCTCCAGACGACACTCGAGATACGTTGCCGATGCAAAGCGCTCCAGCACCCTGTAGTGGGTAACCGCATGCTTGCCGCCGATGATACCGCTTTTCATGCGTTTCCGGTTCTCCGGATCACGCCCGAGCGGTGCGTCCACGGTTCCTTCCTCTTCCTGCATCCTGCCCTGTGCCAGTGCAAGATAACGGCGCGTAATGCTGTGCGCCTTCAGCTGTTCGGCAATGCACTGATGCGCCCTGTCATTTTTGCAGGCAATCATCACACCTGTCGTGTCCTTATCGATGCGGTGTACAATCCCCGGCCGAAGAATCCCGTTGATGCCCGACAAGCTGTCTTTACAGTGGTACAGGAGGGCATTGACCAGTGTTCCGCCGGTATGCCCGGCTGCCGGGTGAACCACCATACCCTTGGGCTTGTTGATTACGATGACATCCTTGTCTTCATAAAGAATGTCGAGCGGAATATTCTCCGGAAGCACCTCTGTCGCCTCGGGTTCCGGCAAAGTGACCGAGAGGCGTTCTCCCGCTGTCAATGGATAGCTCGCCTTGCGCAGCTTGCCGTCGACCAGAACGCCTCCCTCCTTAATCAACTTCTGAGCATGTGCGCGTGTCAGCTCCGGAAAGAGCAGGGAGACCGCTATGTCCAGTCGCTTATTCGCAAGTTCTTCCTGAATAATGAGCTCCTCCAAACCTGTCTCCTTTTATTTTAAGAATGAAAATTCTTCCTCTTTATAATAAAAACAAAATAACAGAATAAAGACAGCTGCCGCACAGGTCACGAAAAAAATATCCGCGACATTAAACACCGGAAAACGAGATCGGAATAAATGAGAAAAAATCGACGACGGAGCCGCGCATGACGCGGTCACATAAATTCCCCAGTGCGCCGCCGATCAAAAACGCCATATTAATGACTAACGGTATATATCGTTTCTTTTCCGGCAAAGCGATAAAGCACATAAACGACAAAAAGACAAATTGCCGCCGTAATACCATAAAAGAAAATCATCTGTCCCTGCAACATGCCAAAGGCCGCACCGTGATTTTCGATCCGAATCAGCTCGACCAGTCCCGGCAGAAAAGGTCTTGCGGTTTCAAGCGGCAAGTGTTGCAGCGCAAGGCGCTTGGTCCACTGATCCAGCAGAACACAGAGCCCAACAATCACGGCAAATAGCAGCGACATCCTCGCCTTAGAGCAAGCGGTTTCGGTTTTCTCTGTCATAGTAAAATCCTCTCTCAAACGAAATATGCGATGTCCACATACAGGCGCCCACTCCGCGTGGTGCGCGGCTCTGCATCGCAGAGCCTAAACTTCCCCTTGCCGCGAAGACTCATAACATCTCCGGCCCGCAGAAGCTCGGCCGGATTACTGAGCTCCGTGCCGTTTCGCAGCACCTTTCCCGTCGAAAACGCTTCTTTGGCCCGCGTGCGGGATAGATTCCAGACTGCGGCGACCAGAACATCGGCGCGGAGGGAAGCCGCATTGACGCTGCGAACTTCGGTGCGACGAACGGCACTGAGCGCCTCCCGCGGTATTTCCCGCACTTCGATGCGGGTATGCCGCACTTCCGTCAACTCGCGCTCTATGAGCGCTTTGACGGCAGGCAGCGCGACCAGTTGTGCCTTGTTTTCCGTTACCGTAAGATCCCCGAGCATCTCCCGCCGTATGCCGAGTCCCATCAACGCGCCGAGAAAATCGCGGTGGCCGAGCGGCTCCGCAAACTTCGGTGCACGCGGTGCAAGCTCCAGACAAATCAGCTCGTCCTCCGGCGGTTCTTCGAGATAGGACGGCAAAAAAAAGAGCACCTTTCTCTCAGCGTCACAAAAAACGCCGTCGGAAATCACACGGATTCCGGCGACGTTTGGTAAACATTGCGCTGCAAAACGTTGCTCTTCCACAGTCAGAAAATAGCTGTGCGTCGGCACATTCCGATCCTCGCACTGCCGGGACAAATCCAGCAGGCGATTGCGAAACAACTGCAACTCTCTCTCGTTCATCAGACAGACTTAGAGCGCGGCATCTGCGCCACCTGGCTCTCGACATCTTCGAAATCACCGGAGAGCTCCACATTCTTTGGCACCAGGATATAGATGGACTGCGATACATTGTCGATATGGCCGTTGACGCCGCCGGCAAGTCCGATTGCAAATGAAACGAAACTCTGCTCCTCTTCACAGTTCTCGAGGTTTAAAATGATGGTGCGCCCTTCATCGCGAAGCATCTGAATGGCCTTATGCATCTCATCATCCTCAAAACTCTTGGGCGTCATCAGCGAGATGTTGAGATTCGAGCGTCCTGTGACCGGTGTGATGTTGCCGCTCTGCATCTTTCTGCTCTGCGACTTTGTAGCGCCTGTCTCTCTTCCGCTCTTTTTACTCGATGCGGACGCATAGTTCTCAGCATACGGATAATCATCGTCTTCCGTGTAAAACTGTTTCGTACCGCCAAAGACATTGAATTTTTCGTCATCGCCGTTACCGCCGAAATTATCCGGACCTCCCAGCCCTTCCGGTCCTTCCGGACCTCCCAGTCCTTCGTCTTCCGGCCCTGTTCCCAATATGACCCTTTTGAACCAGTCTATCGCACTCATTGTCCGTCCTCCCCTAAATTCCGCGCGCCAAACAGCCCTGTCCCCACCCGAATCATGGTGGCGCCTTCTTCAATCGCAACGCTGTAATCTCCTGTCATACCCATAGACAAGATATCCATACTGATATTATCCAGTGTATTCCATCTTGTGTCAATCGATATTTCTTTCAATTTCCGAAAGACGGCGCGATTATCTTCTTGATTAATTGTGAAGGGTGCAACTGTCATGAGGCCGCGAATTTTGAGATTTTTATACTGACAAAGCCGATTCAGGAGTCCCCAGAGTTCTTCGGGTAAAAAGCCGAATTTACTTTCCTCTTCCGCGACGTTTACCTCGAGCAGACCTTCCACGGTAATCCGCTGTTTCATGGCCTCAAAATCCACCGCATCGAGAAGCTTCAGAGAATCCAGCGAGTGAATTAATACCGTCTTGGAGAGCACCTGCCGAACCTTGTTGGTCTGCAGATGTCCGATCAGATGCCAACGGATATCTTCCGGAAGCTGCGGCTCTTTGCCGAGCATCTCTTTCACTTTGTTCTCACCGAAATCGCGCAGTCCGAGCGCATAGGCCTCTTCGATTGCGGAGACCGGCTGGGTCTTGCTCACAGCGATCAGTCTGACGCTCTCGCGCGAGCGCCCCCGCCCGCGCACAGGCGCTCTGAATATTGCTCTCGATTTCTTCTAAATGCTGACGCAGCATAGGTACCTCCTCAATAAACCATCTCGCCCTCTCGCCCTCGCTTCCGTTCAGCAGAATGCGGTCATAGGGATTGATACTGCCGCTGATACCGCGGTGTACAATGGCATATTCATCATTCTCTTCGATAATCTCGACCTTGCGGAATACCGCAACGCCTCCGGTTACGCTGTAGACGCCCGGCAATTCTCCGGTCTCTCCGACCTGGACCTTCTGGTCTCTGGCGTCGTTGATGAGCCAGTCGCCTTCCTTCAGCGACGCGTTCTCATCCATACTGACATAGAAAGTATGTATCATCGCGGTGGACAACCGTGACCGGCACATCGACCGCCTGCTCTTCTCCGTTCTCCATCTGCAGGCGATGCACCACATTGCCGTTGTTTGCGCCCCCGCGTGTCAGGTAGAGCAGTGGAATCGCATAATACTTCTTCTTGGTGAGCGCGGTCTTTTGGATTTTCAGGCCGTCTTTTCTTCCCTCGACAATGCGGAATTTTACAAAGCGATCTTCCAGAAACTGAATCATGTAGCGTTGAAACGTCAGGACGCCGTAGCGCTGATTGGCATCTTCATCCTTCCCGGTAATTTCACGGTAGTCTCCGCTCATGCTGATATTGCTGCCCATGAAAACTGACCCGGAGGCTCTTCGTATTTTCGCGGCTCTCCTTTTTATCGAGCGGAAAGACGACTTTCCACTCCTCGGAGGGTACAATCCGATAGACAGGATCACCCGCGTTCACAAAGGTCTTTTTGCTATCGGCCGCCGCGGAAGTCGTATCCTGGTCGAAGAGCGACGCGGTGATATTGTCCTCCGTCACGGTGCTGTAATTGTCCAGACGAAAGGAAACAACACCCGAGAGCGGAGAAGTGACATCCGTCAGTTCGATTCCCTGCTTCTTCATCTCCTCGTCCAGATTGCCGAGCAGACTCAGCGATGCATAGGATGAGAGCAGAGACTGAATGCTGTTCTCCGCCGTATAGTTCTGCGCGTACTGGTCGCGGTCATAGCTTTTCCGGTAGGCGGAGAGACGATTCTTAATCTCATGGATATTGTCGGCGCCGAGCGGTGCATTGCCGCCTAAATTGCCTGCGAGCTGCGGCGTCACATCGGTTGCGGAGAGCGCATAAATGCGATTGCCGACGGCGGCGCGCTTCCCCTCCTGCAGATAGTAAATCGGATAGCCGCCGCGCGGCGCTGTCTCAATCTGCTCATCACGCAGTATGATGCCGGTATAGTAGTGATTGCTCACAATCTCGCCCGGCTCAACGGTTGTGACGCGCGGACGTTTTCGCATGACAGGGGTACAGATGGTATATAGAAGATAAACGACTGCGGCAATCAGCAGAATATATTCCGGGCGAAGCACGGAATTCGCCTTCTGCTCATTGTCCGCTTTTTTTTGATTCGCCAAAACGACCTCCGCTTGCGCTGAAAATGCCTGTACACAAGGACGGACAGCCCGGAAAGGGCTGTCCGTAAATTCTCTTTGCGCCTATCGGTCAGAGCGCGACGACAACGTCTTTCTTCGCATTCTCCGGAAGATCGGCCGCATCCATCGAAACACTGAGCACGAAGTTCACATTGTACTTCTCACCGATCTTTTCCAGTGTGTCAACGACCGGGGTGATATCGCCGCCCTCTAAGTTCGCAAGCTTCAAGAAGCTGTCGAGGAACATGGTCTCCAAATCGTGATCCTGCGAAATGATGCCGGAGACAAAACCGGTGAAGCCGTCGCTGCTCATAATCTCGTAGTCATTCACATTGATCAAACGAATTTTATTGCTGAGCTCATACATGTGCTTTGCGCTCTTGTCAAGGTAGACGACCGTACCCTTCGCATTCTTGACAGCCTCATTTGCCATCTCAAGAAGTCGCTTGGTCTTTCCTTTTCCCTTGACGCCCACAATAATCTGAACCATGTGTCTACCTCCTTGGTTTCTGTCTGTTATAGTAATTATACGTTAGCACCGAAAAAAGTTCAATGCACTTGTGCGCTTTTTTGCAATAAGAGGCTGGTGTCCTGATAAAGCACATCGTGATTCGGCGATTTTAAAACGACCGAATAATACTGCTTTCCGGACTCCGACGCCGTGAGCTGCGCGAGGCAGGCTCCCGCCGCCAGTGTGGTTCCGGTCTTGGCCGCGACCACGGAAAAGCCCTCGGGGAGCTTCGCCTTGCCCACCAGGTAGTAATTGGTGTTAAACCACTTTTTCTGCACCGGCTGCCCGGCCGCGTCCACATAGTCGGCTGTGTAGAGCTTCTGACTCGCCAGTTTCTGAAACTCCGGGTACTTCATCGCCTCGTGGAGTATCAGATACAGGTCATAGGGCGTCGTATAGTGATCGGGATCGGTTAAACCGTGCGAATTGGTGAAATGCGTCCCGGTTGCACCGAGTTCTTTTGCGCGCGCATTCATCTTCTCGACAAAGGCCTCTTCACTGCCGGCCACCTGTTTTGCAATCATATTGGCCGCGTCGGCGCCGGAGCGAACCATGAGACAATAGAGTACCTGCTCTGCCGTGAGCTTGTCTCCCTGCTGGAAGCCGCCCATGCTGGCGCCAGGTTCCGAGACGACAATCTCCGGACCGGCCGTCCACACATCGTCCATGTGGATGTTGCTGTCTTCGAGTGCGAGGAGACAGGTCATAATCTTTGTGGTAGAGGCCGGATTCATGCGCGTATAGGCATTGCGCGAGAGCAACGCTTTTTCATTGGTCCCGTCAATCAGAAGCACACCTTCGGCGCGGACATCGCCGAGCAAGTCGGTGCCGCTGTCGGCCTCCGGAACCGCGAGATCCGCCGCAAACGGTTTCAGCGCCGAGGCCTGCGCCGTACTCTGTAAGAGTGCGCTGCCGCGCGTATTCGGCGCATAGCGATTCGAGAGCAGGGAGCCGAACTCCCGATAGGCGAGCGCCGCACACAGCAGAGCGAGCAAAAGGAAGAGGCGGATGAGCGGCAGGCCGCGCTTTTTGCGCCGCCTGCTACTCCGCCGCCGTCTCGACGCATAGTCAGCGCCGGTAGTAATTTCGGGAATTCAAAATCGCCACGCTCCATGGATTTAATCAACAGCTCAGCCGTCGCAAGATTGGTTGCGACCGGAATATTATGAACATCGCAGAGCCTAAGGACATTGCTGACATTGGGCTCGTGCGGTTTCGGCTGCAGCGGGTCGCGAAGAAAAATCACGAGATCCAGGTCATTGTCCTCAATCTGTGCGCCGAGCTGTTGCTCACCACCCAGGTGTCCGGCGAGATACTTGTGAACCGTGAGGTTGGTGACCTCTTCAACGAGGCGTCCCGTTGTCCCGGTTGCAAACAGCGTGTGCTTCGCAAGTATTCCTCGGTAAGCGACACAAAAGTTCTGCATCAACTTCTTTTTGCATCATGTGCAATCAATCCGATATTCATACTGCTCATTCCTCATTCTTTCTTTGAAAGGTGCTCAGCGGTATTGCCCTCCGAACCCAACTCTGCCACGCGGCATATCATCCTCCCGGTAGATATCCCGCCGTTGTAGCCCGACATTCAGTACCAGTCCGATCTGCACATAAAAGGCGAGCAGTGAACTGACACCATAGCTGATAAAAGGAAGCGTAAGCCCCGTATTGGGGAAGATACCCGTTGCCACAGCAATGTTGCTGAACCCCTGAAAGGCAATGAGTGTGCCGACACCGGTGCAGAGAATACGTCCTTCCATGTCGCGCGCTTTACCGGCGAGATAATAGCACTCATAGACCAGAATCGCATAGAGCAATAACACGAGCAGACACCCCACAAAGCCCAGTTCTTCTCCGATCACGGCAAAGATGAAGTCGGTCTGTTCCTCGGAGAGGAAATTACCGCTCTTTACGGAGGCGAGCGTGTTGTTGTTCAAGCCCTTGCCGAAGAGCTGCCCGGATCCGATTGCCATGATGGAGTTGTCCTGCTGCCAGTTCGCATCCGCATACTGTGCCGGGTACAGAAAGGCCAGAATGCGGCGCACCTGATACTCCTTCAGGAAAGGCACCATGCCTCGCTTCAGCAAAAAGACGGTGCTGACGGCAAAGGGCACGGCGACCAAGAGCGCAAGGCCGATCCAGCGGTAACTGATACCCGCCGCAAACAGCATGGCGGCAATACTGACTGCCACGACGATGGTTGTCGAGAGATCCGGCTCCGAGCTGATGAGTCCGATCGGAATCATCGCAAAGGCTGCAAACAGTAGCAAAAATCGGGGCTGATTGATACTCTCGTAGTTTTTGCCGAGTAGCCAGGAAAAGAACATCGCAACACCGATTTTTGCAAACTCCGACGGTTGCACCTGTCCCAGTGCCGGCAGGACAATCCACCGCTTTGCACCGTTGACACTCTTACCGAAGAAGCGAACCATGAGGAGCAGGATTGCGCAGAGCACAAAAACCGGCACCGCATAGCGCAGCAACTTCTGATACGGAACAAAGCAGAGCAACGCGATGACCGCGATGCCCAGGACCATTCCGGCCGCCTGTCGCCCGACATAGCTCATGTTCTGGTTTGTCGCACTGTTAATCGCCAAAATGCCAATGACATTCAGCGCACAAACTGCAAAAAGCAAGCGGAAGGAAAATACCCGCAAAAAACGTTTTACATCCATTCCGCGCGAGCCTCCTCAAATTCTAACGGAAAAGCCGGAATATTTCCAGTATTTTTATCTAAAATGTCGAAATTTCAATCTTTAATCCTCGATATTGGCATCACTGACACGTTGCGCACCCGCATTCAGGATTTCGTCTACATTGGTATAGCCAAAGCAGAGGCGGTATACATCCTTTGCGACGGAAGCGGCATTCGCCGAGGTGTAACCGTAGGGAATATTGACCGTGACCGCGAGCTTCGGACTCTCATAGGGGCCGAACGAGATGAAGAACGCGTGGTTGGCTCTCGTTTTCGACTCCTGTGCCGTACCTGTCTTACCGGCGATATTCACCTCGAAGCCCTTGAAAATACGGCTTGCGGAGCCCGACTCGACCACGCCGCGCATACCCTGCTGTACGGCGTCCCAGTTCTCCGGTTTGACTTCCATGGTGCGGATGACATTCGGATCATAGCTCCGGATTGCCTCGCCCTGCCAGTCGGTCACACGGTCGAGCACCGAGAGATCAAAGACTGTGCCGCGGTTTGCGAGCGCCGTGACATAACGCGAGAGCTGCACATTGGCGAACGAGTTGGTACCCTGACCGATGGCCGACTGCTCCGGGCTCTGGTCGGAAATCATGGGGTCGTTCTCGATAATTTCGACGCCGGACTTCTGGTCCAGACCGAACATGGTCGCGTATTTATTGAGACGCGCAATGCCGAGCGCGGGATCGTACTCGCCCTGCGGGTTCGTCGCGAGGCGATGTCCGAGGTCCGCAAAGAAGAAGTTACAGGAATTCCGGATACCGGCAACGATGTTCTGGACGCCGTGGCGACCCGGATAGATCCAGCAGCGCAGCGGCGGCGTAATCGCATCGTAAATACCCGTACAGTTGACGGTGTCATTCAGTCCGCAGACATTTTCCTCGAGTGCGGCAATCGCGGTAATCGGCTTAAAGGTAGAACCCGGCGCCTTTCTGGCCTGTGTCGCATTGTTATAGAGCGGCAGAGATTCATCCTTGACCAGCCGGTTATAGTATTTCGCATCCATCGTATTCGTGAGGCGATTGTTATCATAGCCGGGATACGACACCAGCGCTTTTACCTTGCCCGTCGTCACATCGGTCACGACACAGCCGGCCGTACAGGGATCGAGCGCGAGTTGCGCCGGTGTGATTTTGAGCTCCGAGACCAGTCGTACAAAAAAGCTGTAGGCATAGGCCGGACCGCCGGCAGCGAGCTCCGCCTGGGCCGCGGGATCCGGTTCCAGCACACCCTGATCATAGAGCGCGAGGCAGAGTTCCCTGCCGCCGACCAGATTATTCCGTATCATGTACTGGCAGAGCAGCTTTTCAAAGTCCGGATCGGTCTTCAGCGACTCGAGCGAAGAATTGACGAGCGCCTCATACACCTCTTCCGCTCCCGCGTACTTTTTAATGCCTTTGATTGCGGTGGTATTGACCCAGCCGTCCTTGATGCCATCCTGCAGGAACTCGCGCAGCGAGATAGAATCCGCCTTCCAGCGCGCATAGTAGTCCTTGTTGCTGTCTATCTTCTCCTTGGAGATGACACCGCTGTCCGCGGAAGTCAGACTCGTGTACATGAAATAGAGAAAGGCGCGCTGATCGTTCGGAAGCTCCGCCATGTTGAGCGGCGACGGGTTCATGAGCTGCTCCCGCATTGCGGCGAGCGAACTCTCGCTGTACGCGCTGAGACGCTCCGCAATGTAGCGCTCTGTCTCGCTCGCGGAATCTCCCTTCATGTGATCCAGCGAAAGTACATTGTTGCCGATCAGCTGATAATAGGCGTCTTTGACCGGAATGAGGCGCGCGGTCGAGTCCGTCGTCTCCGTGTTCGGATTGTCCTCATTGACCAGTTTTGCCGCGACAATACCTGCGAGGTGCTGCTCCAGCTGGTGGTAGATGCCGACCTGCAGATCGCGGTCAATCGAGAGGTAGACATCGTTGCCGGCGACGGGCTCCGTCTCGCTCTCGACTTCCATCACATGGCCCACATTGTCGACATACATGGTGCGGGATCCCTTTTTGCCGTGCAAATCCTGCTCCATGTACTCTTCGATGCCCGTGCGGCCTATGGTATCGCTGAGCGTATAGTCCGGATTCTTTTCGCGCAGTTCCTTTAGCTGCTCGTCCGGCATCTTGCCGACATAGCCGATCAGCGAAGAAAACGGCACCGCGTCGTTATAGACGCGCTCGGTCGTCTGCTCACAGTTGACACCGAGCAGTTTCGCCTGGTTCTCGAGGATATCGACTCTCGTCTCATCCTTGACGTGCGTCACCACCGTTGTGCTCTCATAGCTTCGATAGGCCGTGAGACCTATGGTGTAGCGGATATTCACGAGTTCCAGTTTCTCCAGATTGCTGAGCGTGACCGGTTTGCCCTCCTCATCGGTCAGAAGGTTCAGTTTGTAGCTCAGGAAGCGCTTGTTCAAAAGTTCTTCGGCTGAAATTTCGGACGGATACTTGCCCCCGTCCCCCGTCAGTTCGCTCACACGCTTTAAACCGTAAAAGTCACGGAGAAAGCGTTTCCGCGCCTCTTCATTGACACTCGTGTAGTAGAACTCATTGTTCTCATTCAGCCCGATTTCGAGACGGCCCGTCACGGTCTCACCGTGCGCATTCAGAATCTGAATCAGACGATAATACATCTGATTCCGCTGCAGAGCCTTCCGGTACTCGCCGCTGTCTTTGATGGTCACATTGTACGAAAGGCGGTTATAGGCGAGCAGCTTGCCGTTCGCATCGAAGATATTGCCGCGCGTCGCGGGAATCGCGACAGTCTTCTCCGTCTTTTGCAGATAGTTTTTCTGATAGGACTCTCCATTGATAATCTGCAAATGATAGAGCCGGAAGATCATGATGCAGAGCAGGCCCATGTAGCCGAAGCCGAGCAGAACAAGGCGCGAGGCCTTGAAGTTCTGCTGCAGCCGCTCAAAACGATCCCGCAAAAATTCCAGAAAATCTCTCAGCACTGATTTCTCCTCAGGTCGTTGCTCTTCTCTGATCCAGGAACTCCAACTTCCGGTTGTACCAGAGGAAGAAGCGGTAGATGATCAGCGTAAACAACAGTGAAATGATAATCTCGGGGAAGATGATGGTCCGAAAGTAAAACGGAAAATCAAGCTTGCCGCGAATTACAAACGGAAGACATAAATATAAAGATTATACAGAAACTCATTGACGGTACAGAGCAGGAGCGGCAGGGTGATATAGCTCTCATAGTAATACTTCGAGAGCGAGCCGTTTAAAAACCCGATCCAGACAAAGAAAAGCGTGAAAAAGCCGAACGCACCGGAATGGAACAGATCCACCAACAGTCCCGCCGCGAGTCCGTAGAACATACCTGCCCGCTGCCCGTAGATAAAGGCGTAGGCAAAGGTAAAGATCAAAATCAGATTGGGCGTCGCCGAGAGAAAGGGGATGAACGGAAAAATACAACTCTGCAGCGCAAAAGCCGCAATCAGCACAAGGAGGTTTAAAAGTGTGCGTTTCATCCTACCCTCCTCACGGATTTTTCGGCAGACTCTCTACGGTCTGCGCCGGCTCGGTTTGCGCGGCCTGAGTTTCGGGCGGCTGTGTGGCCTGGGTCTCCCGGCGCGGCGCTTCGGTCTCCTGCCGCCTTCTCTCCGTCGAAGCCTCGGTCTCGCGCCGACGGGTCTCGCGCGCTTCGGTCTGCCGCTCGGTCTGCCGTCTGGCAGCCGTCGTCTCGCGCTGCATAGCTGCGGTGGTCCTGGCGGCTGCCGTCGTGCTGCGCGCCGTAGTCTCTGCGGCGGCTGTGCTCGTCTCGGGTGCCGCGGTACTGCTCTCTGCCGCGCTGCTCTCTATGGCACTGCTCTCCGCGGCAGCGCTCTCTGCCGTACTCTCCCCGGCAGTCGTATCCGCTTCCGAGGCGCCGCTCTCCTCCGAAGCTATCGTCTCCGGCGCAGTCAGACTGTCCGCATCCGGCAAGGTGGTGCGCGGCGTCTCAAAGGAGCCGTCCTCCCGCATCTCCGACTTCAAATCGAGTACGACCAGCACATCCTGAATGGTCTCAAAATCGGCGACCGGTACCAGAGTGCCACTCCGGGTCAGACGATCCGGATCTGTCTTCAGGTCGCCGACATAGCCGATCAGAATGCCCGGCAGGAATTTGGAACTCACGGTGCTCGTCACAATCGCATCGCCGTCCTTGATATCCGCCGTATCGGTGATATCGCTGAGTTTCAATTTGCCCGAGGCATAGAGCTGCAGGCTGCCCGAGACAATGCAGGTGTCGTTTGACTGTATCGCCATGGCGCTGACGCGGCTCACATCGTCAATGATGGAGCGCACCGTCGCGTAGTTGTCGCCGACATCCGTCACAATGCCGATGAGTCCGCCGTCTCCGACCACGTTCATGTCCGGCTTGATGCCGTCGCGCGCGCCCTTGTCAATGCGGAACACATGGAACCAGTTGCCGGTGTCCTTTGCTATGACGCGGGCCCCCGTCATGCGGTACTGCCCGTAGGTCTGATTCAGCTCATAGAGCGCGCGCAGACGGCGCAGCTCATAGCTGTCGCTCTGCAGGCGCGTATTCTCCATCGTGAGCGAAGCGACCTGCTTGCGGAGGGCCTCGTTGTCCGAGAGTGCCGTCCGCATCCGTTCCTGGTTCTTGAAATTCGTATAGACCGCGCTGCCCACGCGGTTCACACCGGTCTGCACCGGCATGAGCAGGTAGCCGACCGCTGTCCGGAGCGGACGCAACTGCTCGTTTTTGATTGTCGTAAGTCCTATCATGCCGACGCAGGATACGCTGAGCACAATGAGAACCAGGCGGTTATTCGATATTTTCACAATAGACCCCACTCCTTAAACTGTAGTAGGCATTATCTCCGATGACAATATGGTCTTCCAGCGGAATGCCGATGAGACGCGCCGCTTCCTGTATTTCGGCGGTAACCTTCTGATCGTCCTTGCTCGGGCGCGGATCACCGCTCGGATGGTTGTGAATCAGAATCATACGAACGGCGCGTGCGCGGAGCGCCGCAATCATGAGCTCCCGCACGGATACCACCGAGGAATCGACCGAGCCGCGACTTAACAGACGGTCACAGATCAGCCGCAATTTGGTGTCGAGAAAGGCGGCATGGAGTTCCTCCTGTTCGAGATGGCGGAGGGCCTCCATGTAGTAACGCGCGCAAATCGAAGGATCGGCGAACGCGGCAGTCAGATTCTTCGCCGCTTCCCGCCGCCAGATGCGCTTCGAGAGTTCGCCGATTGCGACGAGCTGCAAAGCCTTTGCCTCGCCGACGCCGCGAATCCGCATATAGTCCTGCATGCTGTTATGAAGAAGTCCCAGCAAGCCCTCGCGGCGTGGCTCTAAATCAAGCACCAGCGCAGAGAAGTTCCGTGACATCCTGTCCGCTGCAGCCGCTGCGGAGCAGCAGCGCCAAAAGCTCCTGGTCATCCAGGCTCGCAATGCCGAGACGCCGCGCCTTCTCCGCAGGTCTTTCCTCCGGCAGAATATCTCTCAACTTTCTCATTCGTTTTCCTCCCGAGCTCTCCAGGCACAGCGAGGAAATACAAGTCTATTATAGCACAGTTTATACGAGTCCGGCGTCCGCGAGCTTCTGGAGCGACATCAGGACGCCGATTTCGCATGCGCATAGGTGAGACCGCCCTGGAAATACGCGGTATACGGCGGACGCATGGGGCCGTCTGCCGAGAGTTCGATCGACGCGCCCGAGACAAAAGTTCCGGCTGCCATAATGACCGGTTCCTCATAGCCCGGCATGTCCCAGGCCTCCGGTTTCACGAAACTGTCGACCGGAGACGCTGCCTGAATGCCGATACAGAAGGCAGAGAGCGCTTCGGGGGACTTTAAGTCGACCGACTGGATGATGTCATGCCGAAGTTCCTCTGCGCGCGGATTGACCGGGAAGCCGAGATTCTGATAAAGCTGCGCCGCAAAAATAGCTCCCTTTTCGGCAGAAGCTGTCACGGTCGGGGCGAGGAAAAGCCCCTGGAAAAACTGTCTGGTGACGCCGAGCGAGGCGCCGAGTTCCTTGCCGAGCCCCGGCGCCGTTAAGCGGTAGGCCGCATTTTCAATCAGCTCCCGCTTGCCTGCGATATAGCCGCCGATCGGCGCGAGACCGCCGCCCGGATTCTTGATGAGGGAGCCCACCAGCAAATCCGCACCGAATTCGCTGGGCTCTCGCCGCTCCACGAACTCGCCGTAGCAGTTGTCGACCATACAGATCACATCCGGTTTCACCGACTTGACAAAACGGATTAACTCCGCAATCTCTGCGACCGAAAGTGTTTTTCTGGCCGCGTAACCCTTGGAGCGCTGAATCTCGACCAGTCTGGTTTTCTCGTTGATGCTGTTCCGAATCGCATCAAAGTCAAAACTTCCGTCCTCTTTTAAGTCCGCCTGACGATAGCTCACGCCGTACTCTCGGAGACTTCCGCGCTGCGGGCGTATGCCGATGACCTCATCAAGCGTATCGTAGGGCTTACCGACCGGAGAGAGGATTTCATCGCCCGGGCGGAGATGCCGAAGAGTGCGACCGTCAGCGCATGCGTGCCGCTGACAAGCTGCGCTCTGACCAGGGCGTCCTCCGTCCCGAAGACCGAGGCGTAAACCGCCTCCAGCGCATCCCGCCCGATGTCGTTGTAGCCGTAGCCCGTGCTCGGCGAGAGGTGTGCCTCGCCGATGCGGTGCTCGCGGAGTGCGTTCAGCACTTTCATCTGGTTGTATTCCGCAATCGCATCAATTTCCGCAAACCGCGCCTTGCACTGCGCCTCCGCTGCTTCTCCGAGCGCTAACACGCGTTCGGACAGCCCCGCCGCGCGGTACATATCCAGTAAACTCTCGTCCAATCCTGCACTCATCTCGTCTCTTCCCTTCTCTTTTCCACGCGGCGAAGCATCTCCGCTGCGATGGCCTGCTCCGAGGCATAGTCTTCCCGGAGAAACCACTCCGCATCCCGCTCCCTGCGAAACCAGGTGAGCTGACGCTTGGCAAAATGCCTGGTATCCAGCTTGACGCGCTCTTTGCAACGCAAAAGATCCGCTTTGCCGTCCAGATAGTCAAATAACTCATGGTAGCCTATGCCCTGCATCGATGTCGCAGTCCGCGGCACCCCGCGCGCCGCGAGCGAACGCACTTCCTCGACCAGTCCCGCCCGAAACATGGCCTCTACCCGCGCATCGATGCGCCGGTAGAGACTCTGTCTCTCCATATTCAGCACAAAGTAGGAGAGCGCATAGGGGGACTGCCGCTCTCTCTCGCCTCTGCATTGTGGCGGGAAATCCGCTCGCCGCTGCTGAGGAAATATTCGAGGGCGCGGAGCACTCTCTTCTCATTGTTCGGATGAATTTGCGCCGCGGCGTCCGGATCGACTGCCGAAAGTTCCGCGTAGAGCGACGCAATCCCCTCGCGCGCCCTTCGCTCCGTCAGCGCCGCATGTACGGCCTCATCCCGGCTCTCCTCGGAAAAGGGAACCTCATAGAGCACGGTCTGCAGATAAAAGCCGGTGCCGCCGACCAGAATCGGCACCTTGCCGCGCGCCTGTATCTCTTCGATGGCCTGCTTTGCGAGCTTCTGGAAGCGCATTGCGTCGAAATTCTCCTCCGGCTCCAGAATATCGATCAGATGATGCGGCACGCCCTGCATCTCCGCCGCCGTGATTTTTGCGGTTCCGATGTCCATGTGCCGATACACCTGCATGGAGTCGGCGGAGATAATTTCTCCGTCGAGCGCTTTTGCGAGTGCCAGCGAGAGCGCGGTTTTGCCGACCGCCGTGGGCCCTGTGAGCGCGACCAGCGTCTGTTTTTCACACAATGCGCTTAAACCTCCGTTCCAGCTCTGTCTTCGTGAGTTCTATGATGGTAGGTCTGCCGTGCGGGCAGTTGTAGGGATTCTCGAGCGCAAAGAGCTCGTCGAGCAAGGCCTCCGCCTCCCGCTGTGAGATATGCTGATTACCCTTAATTGCCGCCTTACAGGACATGGACGCGGTCTTTTCGATGATGAGGAGCGGCACATCGTCGGCGCGCTGCCCCGCGAGCAGGCTCGCAAACATCGTTTTCAGGAGCTCTTCTTTTAAAACCGAGGGCAAAATGTCGGGCACGGCGCGGACCGCATAGCTGGGGCCGCCGAAGTGCTCGATCGAAAAGCCGATTTTTTCAAAGCACTCATGCTGCTCCGTAAGGAGCGCTGCCTCCTCCGCGCTTAGCGTGAGGAGGAGCGGCGGCTCCAGGCGCTGCGCGCTCACAGCCTGCTGCCGGTAGTCCCGCAATAACCTCTCATAGTTCACCTTCTCATGCGCCGCATGCTGGTCGATGAGATACATCGAATTGCCGCGCTCGGCAATCCAGTAAGTATCGAAGACCGCACCGACCAGCCGGAGATGCTGCCGCTCCTCGGGGCGAAACAGCGCATACTGTCCGCCGCGCTCCACGGTCTCAAAGGCCGGCTTCTCTTCGGCGACAGCCCTCTCTGTCTCGCCGCCTGTCTCCTGCTCTTTGCGCTCTGCCCGCTCTTCTTCTGCCGCACCCCGCTGCAAGGGCTGCTCTGTCTGTTCCGGCCGATTTGTACTGCGCTCTGTTTCCGCGCTCTGATTCAACTGCCGCTGCCCGTAGGCCGAGAGAAAAGAGGAAAGAGAGAGTTCTTTCTCCGCTTCTTCCTGCTGTCTCTCTGCCTGTAAGCGCTTCGTCTCAAACGGCTCCGGCGGCTTTTCCGCCTTTTTCCGGGATACGTCCGGTACGGTACGCCGCTCTTCCGAGAGCGCGGAGAGGCGAATCAACTCCGCGCGTTGCAGTGCCTCCTCGACTGCGGCCCGGAGAAAGAGATACAGCGCCTGACCGTCCGAGAAGCGCACCTCCCGCTTGGTCGGATGCACATTGACATCGACAACCTCGGGCTTTGTTGTAAGAAACAGGACAGCAAAGGGGAAGTTATGCTGCATCATGCGGTCACCGTAGCCGTCCTCGATGGCCTTCGAGAGCAGCGGGCTCTTGATATAGCGCCCGTTGATGCAGTAGTGTTCGAGCGCGCGACTGCCCCTTGAAATCTCGGGCCTTCCGATAAAGCCGTGCACCGAGAGCCCCTTTTCCTCCCGCTCGACGGGAAGGAGTTTGGTCGCAATCTCTCTCCCGTAAAGCTGGTAAATAATGTCCTTCACTTCCCGGTTGCCGCTCGTGTGGAAACGGCTCTGGCCGTTCGCGAGAAAGCGAATCGAGACCTCCGGGTGTGAAAGCGCAAGCTCCTCGGCGAGCGCCGCGACATGGGCGGTCTCCGTGACCGCTGCCTTTAAGAAGCCGCGACGAACTGGCGTATTGAAAAAGAGATCGCGGGCAATCACCGTCGTCCCGGCCGGTGCGCCGATTTCCTCGAGTGCCGTCTGCTGCCCGCCCTCCGCCGTATAGCGGACGCCGGTCAATGCTTCCCGCTGCTTCGTGATGAGCTCGATTCGCGCGACCGCCGCGATGCTTGCGAGCGCCTCGCCGCGAAAGCCGAGACTCTGCACATGGTGAATGTCCTCCGCCGTACGGATTTGGAAGTCGCATGGCGAAGAAAGGCGGTCGGCACCTCATCGGCCGCAATACCGCTCCCGTTGTCCGTCACCCGTATCATCGCGATTCCGCCGTCGCGAATTTCAATCGTGATGACACTCGCATCGGCATCGATTGCATTTTCCGCAAGCTCTTTCACAATCGAGGCCGGGCGCTCAATAACTTCGCCCGCCGCGATTTTGTTGATGGTTGACTCGTCGAGAAGCTGAATGCTCATAGCGCCTCCTGCAACTGATAGAGAAAATCAATCGCCGCACGCGGCGTGAGTTCCGAGAGATCGGCCTTCTTAAGTCTCTCGAGTATGTCGCGCTCCGCGGGCTGTAAGGGCGCCTCACAGGGCGCAGGTTCAGCCGGAGAAGCTACAGTCTCCTGCCCCCGCGCCGCAAGTTCCTTGGCGCGCGCCGCAATGTCCGCCCCGGAGAGCTCCGCCGCAATCTCCCGCGCTCTCGCTGTCACCGTCTCCGGCACACCCGCGAGCTTTGCGACCTGAATGCCGTAGCTCTGATCCGCACCGCCTTTTACGATTTTCCGGAGAAAGGCAATCGTGTCGCCCTGCTCTTTTACGGCGATGCAGTAGTTGTGAACACCCGGAATGCTCCCCTCGAGCTCGGTCAGCTCGTGGTAGTGGGTCGCAAACAGCGTCTTTGCGCCGGCAAGTCGCCCGGTCGCGAGATATTCGACCACCGCCCAGGCAATCGAGAGTCCGTCGAAGGTCGAAGTGCCGCGGCCGATTTCATCGAGAATAATTAAACTCCGCTTCGTCGCATTGCGGAGAATGTTGGCGACCTCGGTCATCTCCACCATGAAGGTAGACTGCCCGGACGCGAGATCATCCGACGCGCCGACGCGCGTGAAGATGCGGTCGGAGATACCGATTTCCGCCTCGGTTGCCGGGACAAAGGAACCTGTCTGCGCGAGCAGGGCAATCAGGGCCGTCTGGCGCATGTATGTGGACTTTCCGGCCATATTCGGTCCCGTGATTACGGCAATGCGATTTTCCTCGCTGTCGAGCAAGGTATCGTTTTCGACAAAGCGGCCGCTCTCCATCATGCGCTCCACCACCGGATGCCGCCCGCCCACAATGCGGAGCGGTCCGTCCGCCGTCAGTTTCGGCCGCACATATTGATAGCGCTCCGCGACATCGGCGAGAGAAAGCAGGGCGTCGAGATAGGCAATGATGCCGGCACTCGTCTGAATGCGCGCGACCTCCGCGGAAAGCTTCTGTCTTACCTCCTGGAATAAATCAAACTCGAGCGTCAGGAGCTTCTCCTCTGCGCCGAGTATGCTCTCCTCGAGTTTTCCGAGCTCCTCGGTCGTATAGCGCTCGGCGTTCGCGAGCGTCTGCCGCCGCTGAAAATAGTCCGGCACCTGGGAGAGCGCCGACTTTGTGACCTCGAAATAATAGCCGAAGACCTTGTTGTATTTGATGCGGAGATTCTTGATGCCGGTCTTTTCCCGCTCCCGCTCCTCAAGCTCGGCGAGCCACTGCTTGCCCTCGGTGCTCGCGCGGCGGTAGCGGTCCACATCCTCGTGATAGCCGTCTTTGATGATATGCCCCTCGCGGAGTGTGAGCGGCGGATCGTCGGCAATGGCGCGCGCAAGGAGCGCGGAGAGATCCCTTAAGTCGTCGAGCGACTGCGAGAAGCTCCGGAGAAGCGGTGCCGAAAAACTCTGTAACAAGTCCTTAATCGGCGGCAGCGCCGCAATGGAACTGCCGAACGCCAGCATGTCCCGCGCATTCGCGCTGCCGAGCGTGATGCGCCCCATAAGCCGCTCCATATCGTAAATCGGCGCGAGATACTCTCTCAGCTCCTCGCGGTCAATGTAGCGGGACAGAAATTCCTGAATCGCATCCTGTCTCGCTTCAATTTCCGGTATGCCGAGCAGCGGCTTTTCCAGAAGGTTTCTTAAAAAGCGCGCCCCCATCGCCGTCTTCGTGCGGTCCAGCACCCAAAGCAGAGACCCGTGCTTATTCTTGTCGCGAAGGGTCTCTGTGAGTTCCAGATTCCGTCTGGAGGCGGCATCGATGAAGAGATAGGCGTTGCCCCGGTAAGCTTTCAGCTCGGTAATCAGCTCGCAGCGGTTTTTCTGCGTGTCGTAGAGATAGCGAAGCGCCGCGCCCGCCGCGAGCGTGCCGAGCGGATAATCGGAGAGGCCGAGCGCCTCCGTGGTCGCCGCGCGGAAGTGTTCGGTGAGCAGCGAGACCGCATTGTCCCTGAGAAAGGCACTGTCCGGCAACTCGCTGACTGCAAGTTCCTCCTCATGCCGGAGGCAGCCATCGAGCGAGAGGTTCTTTCTCTTTAGCAGTTCCGCCGGATGAAACTCCGCCAGAATGTCCCCGAGTTCCTTCCGGCCGTCCGCTTCCGTCACGAAAAAACTTCCCGTCGAAATATCCGCAAAGGCAAGGCCGTAGCGGCCGTTGTCCTCCGAAACCGCGGCGAGATAGTTATTCTTCTCCTCCTCGAGAGCGCCTGCCGCCGTGACGGTGCCGGGCGTCACGACGCGAATCACTTCGCGCTTTACAAGACCCTTTGCGAGCTTCGGGATCTTCCATCTGCTCGGCGACCGCGACCTTATAGCCCCGCTTCACCAGGCGGTTGATGTAAGAGTCGGCGGCGTGAAACGGGACGCCGCACATCGGCGCTCTCTCCTCGAGGCCGCACTCTTTTCCCGTCAGCGTGAGTTCGAGCTCCTTTGACGCAAGACGCGCGTCTTCAAAGAACATCTCGTAGAAATCGCCGAGGCGATAGAACAAAAGGCAGTCCGGATAGGCCTTCTTGGTCTCCAGATAATGCGTCATCATCGGCGAAAGCGCCACTTTAGTCTCTCCTCTCTCCCATGTAGTAAAAGCCCTTGGACTCCGTAAGCAACACCGGGACCATCTGCCCGATTAAGCTCTCATCGCCCGGAAAATGGACCATCAGGTTATTTGAGAGCCGCCCGGTCACATAGCCCAGCGCGCTGCGGATTCACTTCTTCGACCAGAACCGGTTCCACCTTGCCCTCGTCGCGGTCGGCCGCCTTCGAGGCGAACTGCTGCACCAGCGCAATGAGCCGCTGCATGCGGTCCGCGACAACATCTTCCGGCACCTGATCTTCAAACTCCGCAGCCGGTGTTCCGCTCCGCTTGGAATAGATGAAGGTGAACGCCGCCTGGTACCCCGCGCGGGACACGACTTCGAGCGTATCCTGAAAATCTTCCTCGGTCTCGCCGGGGAAGCCGACAATGATGTCCGTCGTGAGGCCGACCTCCGGTAGTTCCCGGTGAATTTTGTCGACCAGGGCGAGATAAGACTCCTTGGTATACCGGCGGTTCATGCGCTGCAAAATCTTGCTGCTGCCCGACTGGAGCGGCAGGTGAATGTGGCGGCAGATTTTCGGATTTCGCTTGATGACCTGAATCAGCTCATCCGACAAATCCTTCGGGTGCGGCGTCATAAAGCGGACGCGCTCAAGCCCTCGACCGCGCAGACCCGCTCGAGAAGAGAGGCAAAGGTCTCGCCGTTTGAAAGCCCCTTTCCGTAGGAATTGACATTCTGGCCGAGCAGCATCATCTCTTTTGACGCCGTCCTCGACGAGCGCCTTCACCTCGCGCACAATGTCCTCTGCCTCACGGGACTGCTCTCTGCCGCGCACATAGGGGACAATGCAGTAGGTGCAGAAGTTATTGCAGCCGTACATGATGTTTACGCCGGACTTAAACCAGATTTTGCGACGCGCCGGCATGTGATCCCGGAATCCGTTCCGCTCCTCCGCCGTGTCAATGACGCGCTGATTTTCGGCCTCGACCGCGTAGAGCAGCTCCGGAAACTTCCAGATGTTATGCGTGCCGAAGACGAGATCCACAAAGCGATATTTCTTCTGAATCCGGAGCACCTCGTCCTTTTCCTGCATCATGCAGCCGCAAATCCCGATCAGCATATCCGGATTCAGTTTTTTGAAATGCTTCACGATACCGAGATGCCCGTAGAGCTTCTCGTTGGCATTTTCCCGCACCGTGCAGGTATTAAAGAGGAGAATGTCGGCGTCTTCGGTCGGAATCTCCTCACAGCCGATTTCCGCGAGAATGCCGGAGAGCTTCTCCGAGTCGCGCGCATTCATCTGACACCCCATCGTCGTGATGTGGTAGCGCACGGGACGGCCGAGCCGCTTCTTCTTTTCTTCTATCGTATCCTTTAACTGCGCCACAAAGAGCGACTGCTTTTTGCTTTCCTCCATAGACCTGAGACCTTTCTGCCACAATCGAAACATAAAGTAATTATGTAAACTTATTTGCGCAAACCCGGTATTTTACCACGCCGGGCAGTACTGCGCGATCACCGCTTCGGCGACTTTGAGCCCGTCCATCGCCGCGCTCGTAATGCCGCCGGCATACCCCGCACCCTCGCCGCAAGGATAAAAGCCGCGCACATTCGCCTGAAATGTCGCATCCCGGAAAATCCGAACCGGCGAGGAGGTGCGGCTCTCGACACCGGCAAGTATCACCTCCGGCGCATCAAACCCCTTGATTTGCCGCCCGAAGCGCGTCATTCCCTCGACAAAGGCTGTCTCGAGCGGCGCATCGAGGATGCCGTTTAAGCGCGAAAACCGGTACTGCCCCGCAAAACAGGGCTGAATGCCGCCAAAGCTCTGACTCTCTCTCCCGGAGAGAAAATCGCCGTAGAGCTGCACCGGAATTTTTCCCTGCCCTGCGAGAAACGCGCGTTTCCAGTTCTTCCTGGAAGGCAAGACCTGCGAGTGCGCCCGTGCCGTAGCGCTGAAAGTCCTCGGGCGTGACCGAAACGATGATGGCGGCGTTGGCATTCTCCGACCCGCGGTCGGCATAGCTCATGCCGTTTACGACCGTGCCGCCTACTTCGCTCGAGGCATTGACCACAAACCCGCCCGGGCACATGCAAAAGCTGTAGACGCCGCGCCCGACGGAAGTTTTCGCCGCGAGTTTATACGGTGCCGGCGGCAAAAAAGTCCGCCTCGCGTTCTCCGTACTGCGAGAGCGAGATATCTCTTTGGCGGTGTTGTACGCGAAAGCCGACCGCAAAAGCCTTGGCTTCCATCGAAAATCCGCGCGACGCGAGCACGCGAAAGGTATCCCGCGCTGAGTGGCCGGTCGCGGCAATCAGCACCTCCGTTTTGAGTTCGTAGCGCGTGCCGTCCGCCCTCTCGACCAGCACCGCCGAGAGCTTGTCCGCTTCGACACAAAAATCCGCGGCGCGCGAAGAAAAGCGGACCTCGCCGCCGAGGCGCAGAATCTCCTCCCGCATCGCTGTCACAATCGAAATCAGGCGGTCGGTGCCGACATGCGGCTTCTGCTCATAGAGAATCGAGCTGTCCGCGCCGAAGCGGCAAAAGAGCTCCAGCACTTTCCGGTTCCGCCCGGCATTGTCCTTGACGAGCGTATTCAATTTTCCGTCGGAAAAGGTGCCGGCCCCGCCCTCGCCGAAGGAGACATTGCAGTCCGGATTTAACGGTTCTCCCGCCCAGAACGCATCGACTGCCTCCTTTCGCGCGGCGGCGGGCAGACCGCGCTCCAGGAGGATGGGCTGATACCCCGCCTCGGCGAGCATGAGTCCCGCAAAGAGACCGGCCGGTCCCGTGCCGATGATCACAGGGCGCGACGTGAGACGGGCTTCGCCCCGCGGCGGCAACACATAGGGCTGTCTCGTGTCGAGCGTGACATTCGGAAGCTTCCGGAAACGCTCTTCTTTCGGGAGGCAAAGCCGCAGCAAATAGACATAAAAAAGCTCCGGCTTTTTCCGCGCATCTATGGAGCGCCGCACAATTTCAATCTCGCCGAGCTCCCGCAAAGAAAGGTGTAAGAGTTTCGCGACCTTTTTCCGGAGCATTTCCTCCGTATGCCGCACAGGGAGCGTCACATTGTTGAGCAGAACGGCCATCAGAGCACTTCTCCCGTCATGGTCTCATGTTCGGCGCGGATTGCGTCGTAGAGCTCGCGGAGCGTCCAGCCCGCATTGGTCTCGGTGAGCGCTGCCTTTAGCGGCAGGCGAAGCTTCTGCTTTCTGGTCTGCGCGAGAAAACGCGTCGAGCGTTGCGCCGCTGAACCCGCAAAAGAGCACAAAGGGCTCGGCGTGCTCTCTCGCGCGCACTTCATCGGGGACCGCCTCCGCCGCGCGGTGGGCTTCGGCGCTCTGCGGCTTTCCGCTCACCAGCGCGCCGATTCGCTCATCCAGCGCCTCGCTCCCGACCTCCCGGTATTTAATCTTTAAAAGCGCACAAATGGCACCGATCCCCGGTGCCGCTTTGTCGTCCGGGACATAGCAGAGCAGCGTCCCGCCTTTTTGGTTTGAAAAAATGCGATTCATATCCTTACCTCGTCACTGGCGGCGCTCTGCCCGGCCGAGAGGCCGCTCGCAAAGCACCAATGGAGATTATAGCCGCCGCAGGGGCCGGTCACATTCAGAATTTCGCCCGCCGCATAGAGTCCCGGAACACGCCGGAACGAGAGACTCTGCCCCGAAAGTTCCGAGAGGGCAATACCCCCGGCCGAAACCTGGGCTTTCTCAAGCGAACCGAGCCCCTGCAGCGTAAAGCGGGAAGCCGTGAGCGCTGCAGAGAGTCTTTTTGCGAGCTCCCAATCTCCCCGCTTCACCGCCTGCTGCGGCGTGAGTGCTGCGCGCCGCAGCAATGCACCCCACAAATTTTTCGGCACCAAACCATTGCCGACCGCCTCTAAATCGGTCGCAAACGGCAGGGAAGCCGTCTTGCAAAGAAGTCTGTATCTGCCGTAAAGTCCGCTAGGAAGTTTATGCAGAGTTCTGTCTTTCTCTTTTCCGCGAGCGCGCGCCCCGCGAGCAGAGAGAGCTGAAATACAGCGATGCCCGAGAATCCTTCTTTGGTGAGCTGCAATTCGCCGCTCTCCCGTCCCCGCGCGGCGTTGTCGACCAGAAGAGTCAGCTCCGCCGGTACCCGCACGCCCTGGGCCGCGCGGAAAAAGGGATTTTCGCGCTCGGTAGAGCGGAGCGGGCAGAGAGCCGGTCGCGGCATCTCGAGCTTTAGCCCGAGTTCTTCGGCATAGCGAAAGCCGCTCCCGTCGGATCCCGTCTTTGCGAGCGCACTGCCGCCGAGCGCCAGAATCACGCGGTCTGCGTACAAAGCCTTCTCTTCCGTCCGAATCCGAAACCCGCCCTTCTTTTCGCGCTGAACGCCGAGAACGCGGGTGCCGGTCCGCACTGCCACCTGCTCCCGCTCGAGCGCTGTGCGAAGTGCGTTCAACACGGCTGCCGCCTGCTCTGCGTGCGGATAAATCCAGCCGCCGTGCCGCGAGAGGGGCGGAACACCGAGTTCTTCGAGAAAACGGATGATGGCCTTTGGCGGATAGCGTTTGATTAGCTCCCGCACAAAATCCGGACCATCGGTGTCATAGCGCGCTGCGTCGAGCTCCAGATTCGTATAATTGCATTTGCCGTTGCCGGTCAGCAGTAACTTTTTTCCGATGCGCTCGTTTTGCTCAAGCAACAAGACCTCAGCGCCCGCTCTCGCCGCAGCGAGGGCGGCAGTCATTCCCCGCGGGGCCGCCGCCGAGTACCAGAACCTTCATGGCTTTCTCCTATCCGAGTCAGATGAGATGCAGCTTGCGCGCGAGGCGGCAGAGGCTCTCGCCCTTCGGGAAGCGCAGCAGTTCGTTCTCGCGGATTGCACCTGTCAGCAACAGCAGCGCGCCGTAGACCGCGACCGCGAGAAAAATCGGCACCAGGGTGTAGAGCACGACGCGCCCCGTAAAGCGCTTTAAGAATATCTTGGCGCCGGCCGTCACGAGGCCCATCAGCGCCGCGCAGAAATGCGGGCAGGAAGAAACTTCTGCGGATTTCCTGCCGGTAGTGAAGGAGCGAGTGAAGGCTCGCCGCATTCAGAATGCACATGCTGAGCGCAAAGACCATGTCCGCGATCACGACGCCGACGATGCCGAGCTCAAAGATGCGAAGCAGCACCTCAAGGGTCAGCACATGAATTCCGAGTGACAGGGCAGCGTGCATGACAGGCACCTGCATGTGATTGGTGCCCTGCAAAATGGCGTTGCTGACGGTCGAGAGCGAATAGAGCACCACACTCAGACAGCCGAGCTGCATGATGTGCACGGCGAGCTCACTCTTTCCGAAGAGCAGCGGAATCAGCGGGTCTGCCATCACGCCGAGGCCGACCGCCGCCGGAATCGCAACCACCATCGAAAAGCGAATCGCAAGTGTGATGTTCCGCTTGACTTCTTCTCCCCGCCTTGCGCCGACCGCGCGACTCAAAGCCGGCACGAGCGCCGAACCTAAGGAATTGGCAATCATAATCGGGACATTGAGTAAGAGCTTATATTTGCCGGTGTAGACGCCGTACTGCTTCGCAATCTCGCTCTGCCGCCCGAGATCGTACATGGCCTGTCCGAAGAGCGCATTGTCAAGGATGCCGCTCACATTGTAAATGGCGGTCGAGAGAATCACCGGTACGACCGTGAGCACGAGAAGGCGTGTAATCTCCTCATAGCTCTCCTCCCGGTGCTGCACGTCGAGACGCACCCGTCGCGCTCTGTGTCTGCCGCTCAGCAGGAACAAAACGACAAAGAGTAACAGCGCGGAGGCCGCGCCGACACCGGTGCCGATGGTGCCGCCGGTCGCGCCGAACGCGCGCGCCATTGACTCCTCATTGCCCTTCGCCACCGCCCACTTCATCAAAAAGTAGGCTGCGCCGACACTGACCACGGCATTCAGAATCTGCTCGATAATCTGGGAGAGCGCGGTCGGCACCATGGTCGACTGCCCCTGCCAGTACCCGCGGCACACGCCGAGATAGGACACAATCCAGACAGTCGGCGCGAGCGCGCGGAGCGGGTAGGCCGCCTCCGGAATCCGGAGAAGCGAACCTGCCAGCCAGTCCGCGCCGAAGAAAATCGCCGCACAGCCTATGCCGCCGACCACCGTCGCATAGAGCAGAGAGGCGCGCAGGATGCGCTCGGCGTTCCGGTAGTTCTTTGCGCCGACCCGCGCGGAAATCAGTTTGGAGACCGCGAGCGGCAGGCTGTAGGACGAGAGCAGCAGAATAATCGCATAGATATTAAACGCCGCCGCGTAGTAGCCGTTGCCCTCGTCGCCGATGATTCTGGTCAGCGGCATGCGGTACACGAGCCCGATCAGACTCGAAATCACACCCGAGGCCGCGTAGATGGACCCCTGTGCCAGAAAGCCGCCGGATTTTTTCGGTTTTCCCGCTGCCGCGCTGCCCGTTCTTCTCTCTTCCATACTGTCCCTCAGCGCCGGTAGCCGAGTCCGTCGAGAATGTCTCTCTGCCTGGACTCCATGCAAAGGCGCTCCTCTTCCTCCATATGATCGTAACCCATCAGGTGCAACATGCTGTGCGCCAGTAAAAAGGCGAGTTCCCGCGTCTCACTGTGGCCGTACTCCGCCGCCTGCGACTTCACGCGACCCACATTGATCACGATATCGCCGAGCGGCACTTCGCCGGTGTCCGGATTTTTGTCCTCTTCGCCGATCTCCGGAAACACGCCGGGCGCTTCGAATTCGAGCATCGGGAACGAGAGCACATCGGTCTCGCGGTCAATGTTCCGAAACTCCCGATTCAAGCTGCGGATGGCCGCATCGTCCACAAAAGCTGAGCGAGACCTCCGCCGCAAACGGGCAGTGCTCGGCCGAAAGGCAAGCGGCAATCACCTTCTCCGCAATCTCTTCGTAGGGAAGATCCAAGGTCTCTTCCGTCTCATAACAAAGCTCGAGGCTCATTTCTTTTCCCTCCGCGCGCGGACATCCCGCTTTTCTCTCTGATAGGCCGCGCGGCGTTTCTTTTCGGCGCTCTCCTTTTCCTCGTACTTCTCATAGGCATCGACAATCTGCTGTACGAGCGGATGCCGCACGACATCGCGGCTTGTGAGGCGGCAAAAGCCGATGTCCTCGATGTTCGAGAGCACGCGGGACGCCGTGTCGAGACCCGAGACGGCATCCGCCGGCAAATCCTTCTGGGTGAGGTCACCCGTGATAATCGCCTTCGAGCCGAAGCCGATGCGGGTCAGAAACATCTTCATCTGCGCGGGCGTCGTATTTTGCGCCTCATCGAGGATGATGTAGGCGTTATCGAGGGTGCGGCCGCGCATATAGGCGAGCGGCGCGACCTCGATCAGTCCCTTTTCCGCGTTGTGGAGGTAACTCTCGGCGCCCATAATCTGATAGAGCGCATCGTAGAGCGGCCGGAGATAGGGATCAATCTTACTCTGTAAGTCGCCCGGGAGGAAACCGAGCTTCTCGCCCGCCTCCATCGCGGGGCGCGTTAAAATAATGCGCTCGCAGTCGCCGTCGCGGAACGCGCGGATTGCCATGGCCATGGCGAGATAGGTCTTGCCGGTACCCGCAGGGCCTATGCCGAAGGTAATCATGCGCCGCGCGATGCTGTCCACATACGCCTTTCTGTCCGAGTGTCTTCGGTTTGACCGGGCGCCCGGAAGCGGTGCGGCATATCATCTCGCGGTCAATCTCGAGTATCTTCTCCTCGCCTTCGGCAAAGGACAGGGAGAGCGCATAGTTCACCGTCTGCTCCGAGATGGTCTCACCGCGCCGCGCGAGCGCGACCAGGTTCGTAAACACGGAGATGGCTTTCTGAACCTTGCTCTCTTCGCCCATCACCTTGACGCTGCCGTCGCGCTCAATCATCGTGACCTGCAAGGTGCGCTCAATTTTATGGAGGTTCACATCCATGTGCCCGCAGACATTCTTCTCAAGCTCTGCGGGAATATCAATCGTCTGCTCTGTGCTTCCCATCTTCTCTCCCTCATAAGTGCAAGACGCCCGGTCTCGTTGAGACCGGGCGTCAAATATGCATTAGTTGAATTTACGCTTTCTTGCAGCCTCGGACTTCTTCTTGCGTCTGACGCTGGGCTTCTCGTAATGCTCTCTCTTGCGAATTTCCTGCTGAATGCCTGCCTTCGCACAGTTTCTCTTGAAACGTCTCAGTGCGCTGTCCAGACTTTCATTTTCTTTCACAATCACGTTTGACATGAAACGGCCTAACCTCCCTCCCGGTTGTGAAATTGAAATCCTGTTTAGTATAGCACAATTCCGGAAAGCGTCAAGGGGTATTTCAGGCTTCTCGCCTGCCCTCTTCGCTGCCCGCAACAAAGCCCCGGTTTTGCCGGATAAAACCGGAAAAACCGGGGCTCTTATCATCAAGTCACTGTCAGACCGATCGGAACTTATCTCTTCTCGGACTTGTTCTGCTTCACAAGGTAGTTCGGGTTGCCCGCATCCTTGCCGACATTGAACTGATCCCAGAGGAAGTCGATGCTGACTTCGACAGCCTTCTTCTGGCTTGCCTTGTCGTCGTTCTTCGCGAGAACCGTCGTGGAACCGGTCGTGTAGACACCCTCGGCGTCCGGATCCATTGCGACCGCGAGGAACAGATCCATTCTGTTGTCCGTTGCCGGGCTGCTGAGAATCGTCGCGTTCGTGATGACCTTGCGAATCTCTTCGTCGGAGAGCTTCTTCAGTGCGGACAGTCTGATGAAGTCCACGCCGCCGACCGTGAAGTAGTCGCCCTCGCCTGCGAGCGAGTTCACGAGCTTGAAGACCGGCTTGCCCTCGTCAATCGTCGGATGATACTGCTCGCCGTCCATGTAGAGCGCGATGCCGAGCATATCCGCTGCCTTGCCGCTGTCCTCGAGACCCTTCACATTGAACTTCAGGCTGCTGAGCTTTGTCGCGATGCTGCCGACATTCAGGACATCCGTGCGGAATGCCTGTGCGTAGCCCGGATACATCTGGTTGATCGTGATGTTGATCTGGTGGCTGCCCTTCGTGTTGATCGTGTTGTACGGTCCGACATTCTTTGCGATTGCTTCCGGCTTCTCGAACTCTGCGCTGAACTCGACGCTGTTGTAGCCCTTCTGGTGCTCCTTGTATGCGTCAATGCTGTAGTCGCGCGCAATCTTGTTGTAGTCCGCGGTCGCTCTCGTGAAGAAGGTGTCATTGACATAGGCCTTATCGCCGATGCCGTCGACAATGCTCCAGCCGTTCGGCGTCATCTCGTTGCCGTACTGCGCATAGAGGCCGAGGTCTGCGAATGTCATGCCAAAGTCGCCCGTCGTCGCCTTGGTGGTGACATTCAGCGTATCCGTCCAATACGCATAGCCGGTTCCTGCGAGAACCATGGACAATGCAAGGAGACCGCCGATGATCGATTTCTTACCTGCTCTTCTCATACCCACTACCATCCTTTCTTTCCGTTGCCTGTAGCCCTTCCGGCTTCCGTTTACAAGCTTAGTTTAGCGGAAAGCGGCTGTCCCGGGCATCCGGCGAAGGTTCCGCCTTTTCGGAACTTTGGAGGGGCTTTTTCTACGCCGAAAGTGGTATGGATGCGTCTGTCCGCGCCTCTGTCCGATAGAAGAAGCACTGATTTCCGTCCTGTACCGTGAAGAGGCCGTCCGCCGGAAGTCCCGCTTTGTCCGGGCGGCACAGGACGGGCTGCCGTCTCTCTTCCCCGAGTAACAGAAGGCTCTCGAGACTTGTCACGGAGACAGCATCGTCCGGCAGCGGAAGGGCTGCGTCCGTAAAGACCAGACGGCTCCCGTACTTCCGAAGGAGGCGCCGCAGGAAGAGCACCTGTCCCTCCTCCGCTGTCGGCTTTCGCGCGACGAAAAAGGCCGTGAGCAGAAGAATGAGACCGGAGAACGCAACAATCGCGCCGACAAGCAGACGGAGAATGGGCAGCGCCGCTGTCTTCCGCTCTTTGGTCGTGATACTGCCCTGTTCGGAACAGTCCGCGTCCGGCTTCAGCTGGTAAAACGTGTTCTTGCTGTCGACCGGCAGGGAGAACGCAAGGGAAAAGGGCTGTTCCGCGGTCTTATCCGCGCACTGCAGCGAAAAGGTCCCCGAAAAAGACCAGCTTACAGCTCCGCTCAAAGCTGCCGCCGAGTTCTTTTTCGATTTCCCGTTAAGTTCTCGCTGTAGTCCGCCGGACGGACCTGCACGGTCTTTTGAATCTCCGCTGCGCCGTTCTCTCCCGCCGGGAATCTCGCCCTCTTCGAGCGGGAACTGCCGGGTAAAAATTGTCTTTTTCCCGCCCTCGGTGCTGTAATAGCCGGACAGCTCCACGCCGATCGTATAAGTCCCGCTGCTCACCGCGCGCGCATCGCCGCTGCCCGCGAGCTTCGCGTTCAGCTGAAACTCGATATAGTCGGTGAGGCTCGCCGGATAGACCTCGCCGTTTTCAAGCCACTCCCCCGGATACACCGAATTTTCGAGGAGATGCACCCTCGGTGTTCCGGTCGCGCCGACCGTATAGCTGTAGAGCGTTTTTTCTTCCAGGCTGCTCGGACGCCGCAATGCGCTCACAAAGAGCAGCGCGCCCGCCATCAAAAGTAACACGCCGAGCAGCGCCGCCGTGCATTTCCGCCGCCCGTCAAATACAGGTCTCTGCCATCCCGCTTTTCTCTCCATGTAGCCCCCCACGATTCCTGCTTCCTGTCTCAAGTTCCTGTCTTTTTCTCCCGCAGTCCTCTCTGAATCTCTTCCGGCACTTCCCGGCTGCTGTTTAAGAGCAGCACCGGTATGCCGATTCGCGGCACCACGCGAATCACTCTTCCCGCAATCTGATTCGGCGAGACGGGTGCCGCATCGGCCGAAGCATTGTTGTCGCCCTTGGTGATAAACTGCCGGTTTCCGGCCTCATCCTCCCGGATTTCCTGAATCCGGTGGGTGATGCTGATTTTGTCCCGGTGATAGCTGATCACAGTGCCCGCCGAGAGCGTATCCAGCTCTTCCTCCGAGCTTAACTTTTGCACCAGAATCACATCGCCCGGATGAATGCCGGGCTCCATGCTCCCTGTCAGGATGACGGTCGGATAGACCGGAAACACGCCGATGCAAAACCAGTAAAAGGCGACCGCGCATAAAAGTTCCGCATACCAGACAAACGATACCCCTCTGCCGCTCCGTTCGCGCGCCGTATTCCTCCCCGCGGTACTGTTCCCGCAGATAGAGAAGAAAAAAAATCGGAAAGCAAAGGCCGATCGCACTGCTCGCGAGCCAGGGCAGATCCGGCAAAAACGGAAAGACATGCTGAAACACGCCGATGGCACCGGCGTATAACACCGAAGCGCCCATGCCGCCAAAGAGCACGAGGGCACTGCGAACCGCGCTGTCCGCCAGTGTCGGCAGCACGGTACTCGCCGCAAAAATAAAGCGGTCCTCCGCACTCCCGAGACGAAGCACCCTGGAATAATTCAGCTCCGTCAGCGCCAAAAAGAGGCTCAGCAGTACCGCTGCCAAAGCGCGGCCGCGGATATGCCGCCTGCTGAGCCCGAGTCCGTAGCTCCGCACCCACTCCTTTGCGAGAAGCGGCGCAAAGAGCCACAGCATATTTTTACCGATACCCGGCAGCGAAGTGTCATACGGCGTCGCCGACAGACACTTCAGACAGACCCCTGTCAGAAAAGCGGAGTGCCAGAAACACAGCCGCGCCGGACAGCGCATAGAGCCGCATACTCCGCCTAAGCGTTTCGCGCCTCTGTACCGAAACCCGCGGTACACTCGCATACAGCACGCCCCCCGACACGCCGTAATACAAGAGACAGGCAGCTGCGCTGCTCTCCGTCAAGGTTCTGACTGCCGGAATCAGACTCCCCGCGAGCATTGCGAGGAGCAAGAGAAAGGCGACATTCATGGCGCGCCTACCGCCGTGTCCTGTGCCTTCCGGGCATTTGCCGCGGTCGCGCGGTCATCGAACAGCGCGCCGTCCGGTATCACCTCGCCCGCCGCATCATAGAGCACAAGATTCACCGGAAAATGTACGGCTGCCTTGCCCGTGAGTTTCAGTCTGTCCGTCCAGTACGCGTAGGCCGTGAGCGCGCCGAAGCCTACCGTTTCCGCTGTCTGTCCGCCCTGCGCCTGCTCGAGCATTAGATCGGTCTCAAAGGCATAGGACACCCAGATGCCGTTCTCCGGAAAATCGCAGTCCGCAATCGGCAGAGCCGTGAGCTGTTCCTCTGTCACGGCGAGCTGCTCCGGCAGCTCAATCGGCTCAACCTCTTTTGCCGCGCGGAGATACAGGCAGGCATAGAGCGTACCGTCTGTCTCTTCCGTGCTCTGATAGAGTTCCGCCGTCCGCGCCGTCAGAAAGCGGGCGTCCGGCGTAGTAAGCGTGTATATGCCCTCCGGCAACGCGAGATAGACGGCCTCCGGCGTCAGGGTGACTTTCTCGCCTTCCTTCGTAAAATCCGGCTCCCCGGTCTTAACCTTCACGCCCTTTTCCGCAATCGGGCAGCGGATGCAGAGCTCTTTCTCGCCGTTAAAAAAACTCTCCGGCACGCCCTCCGGAAACGTGAGCGCCGTGCTCTTGCCGTCGGCATCCACGTTCACCTGTACCGGCACTTCCTCTGCCTCTGTTCCGTCCGACTTGCGGATTTCCGCTGTGACACTTCCGGTCTCCGAAACGTGCAGTCAAACTCGCCGGTCGAGAGCTTCTCTTCGACCCGCAGATTGCCGTTCCAATAGGCATAGCCGGTCCCGACAACCGCAAGGCAAAGCGTGAGCACTGCCCCGGGCAGCAGTTTTTCCGGTCCTCCCCGTCTTCTCATCTCTCCGGTCCTCCTCTCTCAGGCCTCAGTCCTGCAGGGCGAGCAGGCCGCCACATTTTCCGGCGAAGACCGCCGCCTCGACCCGGCTCTTTAAGTCGAGCTTTCCGAGTATGCTGCTCACATGCTTTTTGACGGTGCCGAGTGTGATGAAGAGCCGCTTTCCGATCTCCGCATTGGAGCAGCCCTGGCTCATTAGGCAGAGCACCTCGACTTCGCGCTCGGTCAGACTCTCGAGCTTTTTCTCCTCTTCGGCTGCCAGATTCAGCTTCTCCATCAGCGCGCTCGAGTAGAACTTACTGCCGCGTTGCACGGCGCGGAGACCGAACATAATCTCTTCGACAAACGCATCTTTCAGAATATAGGCGTCCACACCCATCTCCCGCGCGCGGAAAAAGTCGCTCTCCCGGGACGAGGACGTGATGCAGATGGTTCTCACCTCGCGGCGGCTCTCCTTGAGCCACTTCAACAAATCAAACCCGCTCTCTTCGCCGAGGCGGAGGTCGACAAAAGCGATGCTCACGGCGGATTTGTCAAGACAGGACATGGCCTCGTGCACCGTACCTGCCTCCAGAATCTCCTCCTCCGGATAATACATGTGTATAATTTGCTCCAACCCCTTGCGCGAAACCGGATGGTCATCCACGACCAGATACATATGCTCTCCCCCTCTTTCCCGTGCTCACCGGCAAGGTGAGCCTGATTTCCGTCCCCCTCGCCCGGCGCGCTCTTCAGCGCGAGCATACCGCCGAGCAGTGCCGCAACCTTCTTCATACTCCGGATGCCCTTGCCCCCCGTTCTTGCCGGGCGTCCTTCCCGAAAACCGCTGCCGTTATCCCGAACTGTCAGCACATAGCCGTCGTCTTCGGCGTGTACCTCAACCGAAATTTCCGTCGCGCCGCCGTGGCGCGCCGCATTGTTGACCGCCTCGCAGGCCACGCGGTACAGAACCGTCTTCTGGGCTGCCGAGAGAGTCTCCGCACCGGCATCTACCTCAATCGGAATTTCGACCTCGTACTGCCGCTCTGCCTCCGCCATGTAACTGTTCAGGCGTCCGGTAAAACTCTGTTCGCCGCTCTCGGCAAAGTTTCGCCCGTAGACCGTCTCCCGCAGTTCCCGCATCGTGAGCGCCGCCGTTGTTTCGAGCGTCAGGATACGCGCCAAAGCATCCTGCCTCTTTGCCTCGTCGCCCTTCACAAAGAGCTCTAACTCCTTCAAGCCGCAATTTAAGCCGAACAACTTCTGAATGACCGTGTCATGGATTTCGTCGGCAATCCGGTTCTTCTCCTCCGCCGAGATATAGGCCTCCATCTGGCTCTGCATGTCAAGTCCGCGGAAAATGATGCCGCAGAGCCGCACATAAAATTCTCGCTCCCGGCGCGTCAGCTCGGCCATGATCGGCCCTTCCGCTTCGAGATCATCGGGATTTGCGACTTCCATCATCAGAATGCCGCCGCCCCCGCTGCCCTCGAGCGGAAATACTTCATAGGTCTGTCCGCTGACCCTAAGCGTCGCCGGACAGACTTCCTGCGAGACAACGCGCGACACGAGCTCTTCCCCCTGCTTTTGCGGCATGCCGCGGATGATGACTTCCTGTATGGTCTGTTCCTCGCTCCAGCGGAGCAGCACGGCGCCGTGCGGCGAGACACTCCCCGCGACCAGAGTTGCAAGCTCGCTGAGCACCCGCTCGGCATCGTTCATCGCCATGAGGGAAAACCCCTCGTACATGTCGGCGACGCGCGCCAGTGCGCGCTCTGTGCGCCGGTTTTCCTCGACCAGACAGAGATTTAACGCCTTCAGCTCTTCGCGCCGCGCGCGGACGGAATTTTCGGAGCTTCGCAGCACATAGAAAGCGCCGAACATGACGAGCACCCCGACCAGAATATTGCTCTCGAGACGCACCGGATTGCCGTCGCTCTTGCCCGCAAGTGCACAGCCGAAACACCAGAGCACGGCGACGAGGGAAATGCGGCTGCCCAGATTGCCGCTCAGACTGATCAGAATGCAGCAAAAACCGTACCAGAGATAGGAGCTCGAGAGACCGCCGCTCATATAAATAAAGATGCCGTAGGCTGCGAGCTCAAGCCCCAGAATCGCGCCGATTGCGCGGCGGCTGCGCTCTTCTTTTAGAGTCTCCGCCCGCAGATAGAGCGCATTTCCCAGGAGACAGGACACCAGCATGCCGATGACAATACCCCAGGCGGACGGGTTTAGAATGCCGCGCGTCTGCATCCCGCGGAGGTAAACCGCCGTCGAGAGTAAGAGTGAGGCCAGTCGAAGGCGTATACAGAGCTCCAGATATTCATCCCGTTTTTCTGTCATATCCCCCATACAAGTCCCCCGGTTTCCCCTCGGCTTCAATTTTGTCGATTTTCTTAAGTGTAGTTTGTCGCCGCGTTTTGCATTTATGTATACAAAAAAAAGGACAAAAAGCGCTTTCTTTCGGCAAAACATTCGGTTTACTCTATTTTCCTCAGTATATCGTAAATCTTAAATTATTACAAATAAATGAAGGTCACCTTGCGTATCTTACTGTACACTATCTCGCCATTATGTCGTTTTATTCACCGAAATACAGGCGTTTCCCACAAATTTACATCTTTGGAACCATTTATCCGGTGTACAAAAGACGGGGCTGAAACCCTGCCTTGCGCACACAAAAAGGCGCTGTGCTTTCGCACAGCGCCTTTCTTCTTGCCTGTTTCTGCCTGCAAGTGCCGGTTCTTTCGGCTCTCCGGCTTTTACCGCTCTTCTTTCTTCTTCGCGACCGCGAAGCCTGCGAGCAGCATGCCGAGTGCAAGACCTGCGTAGTTCAGCGCGAGCGGCGCCTCACCGGTCTTCGGGAGACGGCGCTTTCTGCCCTGCAGCGCAGTGCCCTGTGCTGCGGTCGGCTTCTTGCCGCCGTTCTTCTCCCGCGAGTTTCCCGTCGCCCTGCCGGTCCGCGTTCTTCTGCGGGGTCGGCTCAGTCGTGGCAGGCTTGTTGTCGACTGTCGGTGTCTCGGACGGCTTTGCGTTGTTCGCCGGAAGCGGCGCGACATTGTTCGGGCTGATGGTCGCGCGGTGTCCGCCGTTTCTGGTTCCGCCGCCTCCGCCGCCGCCACCGACGTTATCGGTATCCTGATCTTTCTGGTAGACCGCAACGAGGGCCACGTCGTGCGTGGTTCCGGCCGGAATCGTGTTCAGGAACTTGCCGCCGACCACCTGCCAGGTCCAGAAGCGGACGCCCTGCTTCACGGCACCGTAGGGGTTAATCTCGTCCTCGATCGTGAACGTGGTCGGGTTTGCGGCGTTGTTGACACCGCCCGCCGTATCGTAGGTGATGTGGTAGCGGATCGGCTCCCAGACTGCCTTGAAGCTCACCTCGCCGTCGCTCTCCGCCGTGATCTGGTTGTCTGCGACACCCGGTGCGGAGCTCTTCTCCCAGCGGACAAAGGTGTAACCGATGCGGCTCGGGGTCGGCAGCGTGATGGTCTGATCCTCAATCGTATACGAGGTCGGGAGGTTACCGAGCCCCTGAATCGGGCTGTTGCTCGTCTCGCCGAGGTCATAGTTGATTGCATAGTGGTTCGGCGTCCAGCTTGCCGTAATCGTCTGGTTGCCCGTCGTACCTGCCGGAATGCTCGTAATCGTCTGACCGTTCGAGGTCCAGCTGCCGGTGTAACCGCGGCGCACCGGCGGCGCCAGCGGGACATCATCCTCGACCGTGAAGGTCGGGACATTGTTCGTCGGGTTGGTCGGCGTGCCGATGCCGCCGCCCGGGTTCAAGTTGTAGTTCACATTGTAGTTCGTGAGCTGCCACTTTGCGTAGTAGGTCTTCGGCGCTGCGTCCATCGTGTGCAGGGTCGTAATCGGCGAACCGCTGAATGCGGCATTGTCGTACCATCCCTGGAAGGTCGCGCCGTTACGGGTCGGAATGCCGAGCGCAAAGTCCGCGTCCTCGACCGTGTAGGAGGTCGGCGTGACTGCGCTTGCCGGGCTCGTCGGCTTGTCATTCATCACATAGGTGATCGGATAGACAATCGCCGGGCTCCACTTCATGTGGAAGTTCTTGTCCTCGAGATCCTGCACGCGGAGGCCGGTCACCGGGGTCGTATACGCCGCATCCGCGTACCAGCCCTCGAAGGTATAACCGGTTCTGCTCGCCGGGGCGAGCGTAAAGTCGGAACTTAAGACATTGTAGCTTGTCACGGTGTTCGGGTTCGTCGCCGGGTGTGCCGCCGTGTCATGCGCGTGATAGTAAATCTGATAGTCGTTCGGGTTACTCCAGCGCGCGTAGTAGTGCTTGTCGGCCGCATCCATCGTGTGGAGGTTCGTGACCGCGCTTCCCATGAAGGTCGGATTATCGAACCAGCCCTGGAAGGTGTAACCGGATCTGACCGGCGCTGCGATTGCGATGTCCGGATCCTCGACCGTGTAGCTGGTCACGGTGTTCGGGTTCGTGCCGCTGGTGCCTGCCGGGACACTGTCGTTCATGTCCCACTGCACCGTATAGCTCTTTGCCGCACTCCACTTCGCGTAGTAGTGCTTGTTCTCGGCGTCCATCGTGTGGAGATTTGTGACCGGTGCGCCGGTGAAGCCGGGGTTATCGTACCAGCCGAGGAAGTCATAGCCGGTTCTCGTCGCCGGGGCAATTGCTGTGTCCGGATCCAGAACCGTGTAGCTCGTAACCGTGTTCGGGTTCGAAGCCGCATGGCCTGCCGGGGTTCCGTCATTCAGATCCCACTGCACGGTATAGGTCTTCGGCGCGCTCCACTTTGCGTAGTAATCCTTCGCTGCGGCATCCGCCGTGTGAAGCGTCGTGACCGCTGTGCCGCTGAGACCCGGGTTCTCATACCAGCCCTCAAAGTCATAGCCGGTTCTCGTCGCCGGGGCAATCGTAATGTCCGGATCCAGAACCGTGTAGCTGGAAACCGTATTCGGGTTCGTCGCCGGGTGACCCGCCGGAGCCGCATCGTTCAGGTGGAAGTTCACCGGATAACTGTTTGCATTGCTCCACTTCGCATAGAAGGTCTTTGGCGCCGCATCCATCGCAGAGAACTGCGTAATCGGTGCGCCGGTGAACGCCGCATTGTCATACCAGCCCTGGAAGGTATAGCCGTTCCGGAGCGGCTGCGCAACCGTAATCGGCGACGGCACTGTCTCAACCGTATAGGAAGTGAGGTTCACCGCCGGGTTCGTCGCCGGGGTTGTCGGCGTATCGTTCAGCACATAGGTAACCGGGTAGCTGATCGGCGTGCTGTCCCACTTTGCATAGTAGTGCTTATTCTCGGCGTCCATCGTGCGGAGGTTCGTGACCGGTGCGCCGGTAAAGCCGGGGTTATCGTACCAGCCGAGGAAGTTGTAACCGGTGCGGGTTGCGGGCGCGATTGCGACATCCGCGTCCTCGACCGTGTAACTCGAAATCGTATTCGGGTTCGCAGCCGGGTGACCTGCCGGTGTGCCGTCATTCAGCGTCCACTGCACGGTATAGGTCTTTGCGGCGCTCCACTTTGCGTAAACGGTATGGTTCGTCGCGCTCGCCGGGTTAATTGTCGTAACCGGCGTTGTGAGAGCCGCGTCCGCATACCAGCCCTGGCAGTCATAGCCCGGACGGGTCGGCCACTGCAGCGTGATGACCGGATCCGTGACCTGGGAAGCCGCCCGGATTTGCCGCGTCATTGGTCGCGGGATGGCCTGCCGGAGCCGCGTCATTCATCACATAGGTAATCGTGTACGGCAGCGGCGCACTCCACTTTGCGTGCAGCTGCGTCGGGTTCGTATCGCCCTGCGTCGTGTCGAGGGTCGCCGGCGCCGGGGTCGTATAGCCTGCATCCGTATACCAGCCGAGGAAGGTGTAGCCCGGGCGGGTCGGGGTCCCGAAGGTGTGATTCGGTGTCTCCACGGTATAGGTCGTGAAGCCGGAATCCGGGTTCGAAGCCGGGTGACCCGCCGGGGTGCTGTCGTGCAGATCATAGCTAAGCGTATAGTTCTTCCGCGTCCACTTTGCGTAGTAGTCGCGGTTTCCTGCCGGTGCCGCGCCGGTGACCAGCTGGCTCACGGGGCTGCCGCTTAAGCTGCTGTTGTCATACCAGCCGTCAAAGGTGTAACCGGTCATGGTCATCGGCGCCAGCGTGACATTCGGGTCCGTGACCTTGTAGTGCGCGATCGTGTTCGGGTTCACTGCCGTGGCTGCCGTGCGGGAACCCGCCGGAATGTTCTCATGGTAGTGAATATCATACTGGTTTTCCGTCCAGTTTGCGGCCATCGTAATCACGCCGTTATTCGTGGTCACGAGGTTTGCCGGGGTCGCGCCGTCCGCATAAGTTTGGCCGTTCGAACCGGTCCAGCCGTTAAAGGTGTAGCCGTTCACGGCAAAGTGGTTCGTGAGGTTGCGGTTCCCGTGCTGCCGGTAATCGTCTGATCCGGCATGGTGCCCGTCGCGGTCTGGCCCGCCGGTGCGTTTCGCGACAAACTTGACCGTATAGTGGTGCGGGTTTCTTGTCACCGGGCCCGGGACATAGGTAATCGTATAGGTACCGATTGCCGTGCTGCCCGCGGTGCCGTTGTCAAGCGTGGTCGGCGCAAGCGGCGTCGCATTGTCTGTCGTCGTGGTCGCGACCGGCTGGCTGTTGTCAAAGTTCACGGTGACGCCCGTCACGCGGTCGTTGCCGATGAGACCGGTCACCGTCACATCGGACGGATTCCAGGTGAGGGGCTCGGTCGCCGTCACGTTGCGCGGATTCACGGTAATCGTGAGCGGCACATTGACCGCACCGCTGCCCGCGTTGGTGAAGCCGCCGTTCGATCCCTGCACGAGGAAGGAGCTGCCGCCGGTCACATTGATTGTGCCGTTGTTCGTGACATTGCTGCCCGCCGGAACGCCGAGGGTCTTGCCGTTCGTATTGATCACGACACCCGCCGGAATGTTCTGCGTCACAATCGTGTTGTTGGTCAGCGTAATCGGCGGATTGCCGTTCTGGTTCGACCAGGCAATCGCATCGTCGAGGTTACTGAAGTACTGCCGCTGGCCGTTCACAACCACATAGGCGACATCGCTCGTGACGAGCGGAATCGACTGGTTGACCGTCGTGCCGCTCTGCTTATAGGCACTGAACTCGACGAAGAAACCGTGTACATTGTAAGGCGCATAATTATAACCGGTTAAGTTATGGAGGTCATTCCATCCGGAAATTTCGGTCGGAGAGGTCTGTGCATGCACCTGCATGACAGACTCGTAACCATTGACTGCAACGCCCGGCAGTCACCGGGGTGCGGAATTCTGCTCCAGGGGTTAGATCTGACATACATACCATTCAGCGGTCCTACCCCGCTGCTCATAGTATTCAACACCCTGACTCAGGGCCATCCTGCCAGCGAAAATCGCCGATGACTCGCCGTGTTCCTGCCGAACCGTTCAAACTTTGTGCATCGTACGGCTGACCCTGGTGCTCGAAGTGTCTGCGCTGTTGTCGGGCCAAGGCGGAATGCTGTCCGCATCTCCGATGCGTGCCCAGCGGTTACCGCCTGCCCACGCGCCCTTATTATTGATATTGTCGAGCACTTGATCCTCGGTTGCGGAGGTAATCGTGACCAGGTAACCGACCATGCCGTTCAGACGATAGGACTTTGCGAGGTTATAGCTGTCCGCCCAGCTGATCAGCTGACCCGGATTCGGCTCCACATACATATAGTAGTGCTCGGCCGTATCGCCCTTGTCCGTGCGCGGGTTCGGAATGGTCGCCTTGGTGATGGTCGCACCGGTCGGCAGGTTATTTGCGCCGTTTCCGAGCGTAATCTTGACCTGCTGCGTAGCCCCTGCGCTCGGCAGATGGAACTTGAGGTTGTTCTCGATAAAGGTCTGCGCGTCTGCCGCGGACAGAGCCGTCGGGAAAATAATCTGGTAGAACTTGTGCGCGCTGAGAATGTCCGTAAAGGTCTGGACACCGGTCGGTGTGCCGAGGAGCTCAATGCTGCCCACATCGACCTGGAAGTTCATCGAGGTGATGCCGGTTCCCGGTGTGTCGGTGACCGTCACGTCCTTTAACTTGTAGGCCAGACGATTGTCGTCGTCGTAGTCGAGACGCTTAAACGCGACCGAGAGCGGCAACGGTGTCGGGGAGGTCGGCGTATAGTTCACGACCGCGAACGGCGAGAAGTGCTCTGCCGCAGCCTGTAAGACCGGCAGGTTCTCATTGAGACCCTCGCGGAGCGTGTCGACCTTCTCGTTGGTCTCGTCGATATGGAGGACGGAGACCGCGTTCTTCTCGATTTCCGCCGCGTCGGTACCCGTCTCTGCGCTCGCCGCCGAGACAATCGCAATGTTCCGGAACGAAACCGCGAGGGTGCCCTTCGCATTGTCCGGCTGAATCGGCTCACCGCTCGCATTCAGCACCGTGAGGTCGCAGAGAAACTGGGTCGTCGCGGACTTGCCCGCCGCCTCGGCGTGCTCGTTGATCTTTTCGAGCACTTCCTTCTCTTCCTCTTCACTGAGTTTCCGCGCCTTCAGGGTTGCCCCCTCCGGGAGCACACCGGCCGGGGCGCTGACCTCAATCTCGACGCCGTCCAGCTGCGTGTGCAGTACCTTCGCCGCATTGGAAGGCGTGCCCCAGCGCGCGGAACCGGCAGTCAGATCCTCTGCCTTCTTTTCCTTCGCCGCCGCATCGGAGGGGCTTGCGCTGCCACTCTGCCGAAGCTGCCGCTGTACGTCCTTCGGAAGCGCGAGGTCATTGATGAGCTCGGCATCCTCCCGGTACTCCTCGGCAGACGGCGCTGCGAAAGCGGGCGTCGCCGTCGAAATGTTCAGGGCGACCATTGCCGCACTGAGCATTCCGGCCAGCAGACGCTTTGACCAGTTCCTTCGTTTTCTCATATGCTTTCCTCCTTGTTACCCTTGCCTACCATAGCTTCTTTCTTAATATTTTAGCTAGGTCTGTAAGGATTTTCAATCTTATATGAAGAAATTTTTAAGTTTATTGTCATTCACTTAACATAGGAATTGAGTTTTAATCAACACTTTCATAAATAGTGTTGATTAACTTGAGCCGAACGCGGGGATTTTTGCACGAAAAAAGGCGCCGTGCTCCCGCACAACGCCTTTTTGTATTTTTTATTTTTCTTCCGACCGCTTTACCGCAGTTCCTCGGCGAGCGCTTCCGCCGCCTTGGCGAGTGCTGCCTGCACGCCCGCGGGGTTCTTGCCGCCCGCCTGCGCGATATTCGGTCTGCCGCCGCCGCCACCGCCGATCAGCGGCGCAATCGCCTTGATGAGCTTGCCGGCATTGGCGCCCTTCTCTTCCGCTGCCTTGCCGACCATGACGAGGAGGTTTACCTGCGCCTCATCCGCACTTGCGAGCACGGCCACGCCGCCCTCGGTCTTCTTGAGCAGACTGTCGCCGAGGTTCCGGAGCTCGTTCATCTCGATCTTTGCGAGCGCGGTCGTGAGGAGCTTCACGCCCTTCACATCCTGTACTTCTTCGCCCGCATTCGCCGCGGCATTCCGCGCGAGCTCGGCGCGGAGCTTCTCGTTCTGCTTCTCGCTCTCGCGGAGTTCCTGCTGCAACTGCTGAACGCGCTGCGGCAGTTCCGCGCGGTTGGTCTTTAACTGCGCCGCGAGCTCTTCGAGCTCCCGCACCGCAGCCTCGTAGTAAGCGGTCAGCGCGTCGCCGGTCAGTGCCTCAATGCGGCGCACGCCCGCCGAAATGCCGGTCTCGGAGATAATCTTCATCGCGCCGATATTCTCGGTATTCTTCACATGGGTGCCGCCGCAGAGCTCGGTCGAGAAATCGCCCATCCGCACCACGCGGACCTCGTCGCCGTACTTTTCGCCAAACAGCGCCTTTGCGCCCTCCTTCTTCGCCTCTTCGATACCCATGACCTTGGTCTCGACCGGATGTGCCGCCCGAATCTCGCGGTTCACCAGCGTCTCGACCTCTTTGATTTCTTCCGGAGTCAGCGCCGCAAAGTGCGTGAAGTCAAAGCGCAGTCTGTCCGCGCTCACAAAGCTGCCCGCCTGGTTCACATGATTGCCGAGCACCTCGCGGAGCGCCTCGTGCAAGAGATGCGTGCCGGAGTGGTTCTTCGCCGTATTCTCGCGGTTTGCCGCATCGACCGCGAGCGTCACGGTCTCGCCGATCCGGAACATGCCGGAGAGCACTTTGCCGGTGTGACCGACCTTACCGCCCTTTAAGTGAATCGTGTCGCGCACCGCAAAGCGGTTGTTGCCGACTTCGATCACGCCGACATCGCCCTGCTGGCCGCCCATCGTCGCATAGAAAGGCGTCTTGTCGGTCACAATCGTGCCCTCATCGCCCTCTGCGAGCGCTTCGGTAAGCGCCGTTGCATCCTCCTCGCTCTCGTCGGGGAGAATGCGAACCATCGCCGTAATCTTGCCCTCGTCCGTCAGCCTGTCATAGCCGGTGAACTCGGTCGTGAGCTTCGGATCGATCTGCTGGTAAGCGGTCTGCGCCTCGCCCATATAGTTCGTGGTCTTTCTCGCCTTCCGCGCGGTCTCCCGCTGCACCTGCATCGCCTTCTGGAAGCCCGCTTCATCGACCGTGAAACCGCGCTCCGCGAGAATCTCCCGCGTCAGATCGAGCGGGAACCCGTAGGTGTCGTAGAGCTTGAACGCGTCCTCGCCGGAGAGCTCGGTCTTTTTCTCCGCGGAGAGCGTCTCCTCGAGTTCCGCGAGAATCGAGAGACCCCTGGTCAATCGTGCGGTTGAACTTTCGCCTCTTCCTCGGTCAGCACCTTTAAGATCATCTCGCGCTTCTCTTCGAGCTCCGGATAGCCGTCCTTCGAGGAGGCAATCACGGTCTCGGCGAGCTTGCCGAGGAACGCGCCCTCAATGCCGAGGAGTCTGCCGTGGCGCGCCGCGCGGCGCAGGAGTCTCCGGAGCACATAGCCTCTGCCCTCATTGCTCGGCATGATGCCGTCCGAAATCATAAAGGTGCAGGAGCGCACATGGTCGGTAATCACGCGGAGCGAGACATCCTTCTTCTCGTCCTCTTTGTACTGCGTCCCGGCGAGCTTTGCCGCCTCGTCGAGCAGGGCGCGTATGGTATCGACCTCGAAAATCGACTCGACATCCTGCACGACAACCGCAAGGCGCTCAAGACCCATGCCGGTATCGATGTTCTTCTGCTTGAGCTCGGTGTAGTGCCCGTGACCGTCGTTGTTGAACTGGCTGAAGACGTTGTTCCAGACTTCCATGAAGCGGTCGCCCTCGCCGCCCATCACATCCTCGGGGCCGGTGCCGTAGGCTTCGCCGCGGTCATAGTAAATCTCGGAGCAGGGGCCGCAGGGGCCGGAGCCGTGCTCCCAGAAGTTATCCGCCTTGCCGAAGCGGTAGATGCGCTCCGGCGCGATGCCGATCTCATCCCGCCAGATTGCGAAGGCCTCGTCATCCTCCTCATAGACCGAGGGATAGAGGCGGTCCGGCTCGAGTCCCACCGTCTTCGTTAGAAAACTCCCAGCTCCAGTGAATCGCCTCGCGCTTAAAGTAGTCGCCGAAACGAGAAATTTCCGAGCATCTCGAAGAAGGTGCCGTGGCGCGCGGTCTTGCCGACATTGTCAATGTCGCCCGTGCGAATACACTTCTGACAGGTCGTCACGCGGCGGCAGGGCGGAATCTCCTGGCCGGTAAAGTACGGCTTTAACGGCGCCATGCCGGAGTTGATGAGCAACAGGCTGTTGTCGTTGTGCGGCACCAGGCTGAAGCTCTTCATGATCAAATGTCCTTTGCTCTGAAAGAACTCCAGATACATCTTGCGGAGTTCGTTGACTCCGTATTTCTTTGCAATCATTGCACTGCCCCTCTGTGTTTAAAATTTTCGAATTTCCTAACTTTCTATTTTAGCCGTAAACTGCCGTTCTGTAAATCCGCTTTGTGCTGTCCCTACGGCAGTCTGTCCTTGTACTGCTCCAGGAGCTGATAGGCGCGGGCGCGCGTATTTTCCGCCTGTTCCCGCACAGAGAGCACAGCGCCGCTCTCCGCCGGGACATCGCGCTTCTGCGCCACTCCTGCTGATCCTTGGTAAAAGCAGCCGCCTCCTGCTCGCTCAACACGGCCGGGAGCACCTGACAGAGCGCATTGAGCTGGGTCTCCCAGTAGCGGAGCTCTGATGTCGCAAAGCGTGTCTCGCTGTCCGCGCGGCTGTCCTTCTTCGCCTTTTCCCGGAGTATCGCTATGGTTCTGTCCGTGTCCTCAAACTTCTCCCGGAAATCCCGGTAACTTCGCCCGGTGACGCCCGTGTCGGCGAGTGTCCCGGTGACGCTCATCTCGGCAGCCCGCGCCGCTGCCGCGCGCCGCTTTTCGCGGAGCACTGTCTCAACGAGCAGCGTAAATGCGATACCCGCAAAAAGGACAAAGCAAAGGAGACGCCATCTCTCATGCCGTCTCATTGACTTTGTCCTCCAATACAGCGCGGTGATCCGCCGCGTCGGTCGCGAGGGCATCGCATCTCTCATTCTCCGGATGCCCCGCATGTCCTTTGACCCAGCAAAATGTCACCTTGTGCGGCGCCATTGCCGCAAGGAGACGCTTCCAGAGGTCTATGTTCTTCACGGGCTCATTCTTTCCCCGGGTCCAGTTTTTCTTCTGCCAGCTGTCAATCCAGTGCTGATTGAACGCATCGACCAGATAGCGGGAGTCCGAGTAAACCGTCACCTCACAGGGACGCGTCAATGCCTCGAAGCCCGCGATACAGCCGAGGAGCTCCATGCGGTTGTTGGTGCTCTTTTTGAACCCTGCCGAGAGTTCTTTCTCGTGTTTCCGCCCGCTGCCGTCTATGACCTGCAGAATGGTGCCGTAGCCCGCAGGCCCTTCGGGATTGCCGCGCGCCGCGCCGTCCGAAAATAGATTTACGCTCGTCACTGCTTTTTCCCCGCTGTCTTTTATTCGCTGAGGTAAGCGCTCTTCACCTCTGCATTGTGTAAGAGTTCCTCGGCCGTGCCGGAAAGGCGGATGGTACCCGTCTCGAGCACATAAGCGCGGTTTGCGATCGAGAGCGCCTTCTTTGCGTTCTGCTCGACCAGGAGCACCGTGGTGCCGCTCTCGTGAATGGATTTGATGATGTCAAAAATCTCATTCACATAGATCGGCGAAAGTCCCATCGAGGGCTCGTCGAGCACCAGCATCTCGGGCTTACTCATGAGAGCGCGTCCCATCGCGAGCATCTGCTGCTCACCGCCGGAGAGTGTACCGGCGAGCTGATTTTTCCGCTCCGCAAGGCGCGGAAAGCGGCGATATATCTCTTTGAGGCTCTCCGCCTTCTCCTCTTTGCTGTGCCGCGTAAACGCGCCGAGCTCCAGATTCTGTAAGACCGAGAGCTGGGAAAAGACTCTTCTGCCCTCCGGCACATGCGCGAGACCGCGCCGAACAAGCTGATAGCCCGGCACATGGGTGATGTTCTGTCCGTTGTAGACAACCTCGCCGCCCGAAGACGGCAGGAGGCCGGTAATCGTGTGGAGCGTTGTGGTCTTGCCGGCGCCGTTTGCGCCGATCAGGGTCACAATCTCGCCGCGCTTCACCTCAAACGAGATGCCGCGGATTGCGTGTATCATGCCGTAATAGACATGTAAATCTGTCACTTTGAGCAATTCGTCCATATGCCCTCCTCACTCGCCGAGGTAAGCCTTCACGACCTCCGGGTCGTGCAGCACTTCCTGTGTTTCGCCTTGTTTCAGCACCTTGCCGAAGTTCAGAACCGTGAGGCGCTCGCAGATACCGGAGACCAGCTTCATGTCGTGCTCAATCAGGAGTATCGTCATGCGGAAACGCTTCTGCACCAGCTGAATCGTCTCCATGAGCTCTGCCGTCTCATTCGGATTCATGCCGGCCGCCGGCTCATCGAGCAGTAAGAGCTTCGGCTCGGTCGCCAGTGCGCGCGCAATCTCCAGTTTCCGCTGGGAACCGTAGGGCAGGTTTTTGGCCCTCGTGTCCGCGAACTGTTCAAGATGAAATACTTCCAGCAACTCCGTCGCGCGGCGGTTCATCTCCTTCTCCTGTGCGCGAAACCGCGGCAGGCGAAGAATGCCCTCCAGGGTCGTGTACGGATAGTGGTTGTGGAGACCCGCCTTTACATTGTCAAGCACCGAGAGATTCGAGAAGAGCCGGATGTTCTGGAAGGTTCTCGCGATACCCGCCTGGTTGATTTCAATGATCGACTTGCCCGTCAACTCCTTGCCGTCGAGGCGGATGCTGCCCTTGTCGGGGCGGTACACGCCGGTCAGGAGATTGAAGATGGTTGTCTTGCCTGCGCCGTTCGGGCCGATCAGACCCGAGAGTTCATTCTCCTCCAGGGTGAGCGAGAAATTGTCGACCGCCTTCAGGCCGCCGAAGGAGATGCCGATATTTTTTACTTCTAACATTGCCATGGTATCGCCTCCTTAAGCCTGCTTGCCGGGTTTCCGGAAACCGGAGAAAAGCCGCTCCCGGTACTGAATGAACGAGGGTGCCGAAGTAAAGAGCATCATGAGAATCAGGACAACCGCATAAATCAGCATACGGAAGTCGCTGAGGCCGCGGAGCAGCTCGGGCAGCGCCGTCAGAACCACTGCGGCGATCACCGAACCGCGCATATTGCCGATGCCGCCCATCACGACAAAGACCAGAATCGCAATGGACATATTATAGCCGAAGTTCTTCGGCAGAGCCTGCAGCGTGCTCAGATTGTGCGCATAGAGCACACCGCCGACACCCGCGAGCGCCGCCGAAATCGTGAACGCGAGGAGCTTATAGCGGGTCACATGGAGGCCGACCGACTCCGCCGCAATCTCGTTGTCGCGAATCGCCATGATCGCGCGCCCCGTGCGGGAGCGAATCAGATTCTGCACAATGAAGAGCGAGAGCAGCAGGAGGATAATGCCGGCAAGGAAGGTCGAGAGCCGCGGCGTGCCGGTGATCCCCTGCGCGCCCTTGATTAAAATCTTCCCGCCGGCTTCGAGCTTCAGCGCCGCCGTGTCTTTCAGCGAGACATGCACGCCCTTCGCATCCACGCCGAGATAGAGCGCGTTGATGATATTCTTCACAATCTCGCCGAACGCAAGTGTCACAATCGCGAGGTAGTCGCCCTGCAGCCGGAGCACCGGGATGCCGATCAGGAAGCCGAAGAAGGCCGCCACTGCCGCGCCGATCAGTACGGCGAGCACAAAATCGAGACCGCCCGGGAGCTTACCCGCCATCAGATTCGTAAAGAGCGCGGAGCTGAAGGCACCGACACACATGAAACCGGCGTGTCCGAGGGACAATTCGCCCGAAATGCCGACCACCAGATTCAGGCTGACCGCGAGAATCGCATAGGTGCAGAGCGGCACCAGCAGACCCTTGAAGAGGGAACTCACCGCGCCGCCGTTTACCATCAACTGCACAATCACAAAGGCGAGAAATCACAAGGCCGTAGGTGATGCAGTCGTTTATAAATGCTTTCTTTTCCGATGTTCTGTTCATATTACACCTTCTCTCTCATCTGTTTCCCGAGTATGCCGGTGGGCCGCACCACCAGAACCAGAATGAGCACCGAGAAAACAATGGCATCCGAGAGTTTGGAGGAGAGATATGCCTTCGAGAGGTTCTCGAGCACACCGAGCAGGAGGCCGCCGATTAACGCGCCGGGAATCGAGCCGATACCGCCGAGCACCGCCGCGACAAAGGCCTTGATGCCGGGCATGGCGCCGGTGGTCGGCGTGAGGGTCGGATACGCCGAGCAGAGCAGCACGCCCGCAATCGCTGCGAGCGCCGAGCCGATGGCAAAGGTCAGGGCGACCGTCGCATTGACATTGATGCCCATCAGCGTCGCAGCGCCTCTGTCCTCCGCGACCGCGAGCATCGCCTGCCCTGCGCGGGTCTTATTGATGAAGCTGGTCAGCGCCACCATGATGATAAAGCAGACCGCAATCGCCGCGACCGTCTCGCCGGAAATGACCAGCTGGCCGTTTGCAAAGCTCATCGATTTGATCGGCACCACCGAGCGAAAGCTCTTCGGGTTTGCGCCGAAGATGAGCAGCGCGAGGTTCTGTAACAGGTAGGAGACACCGATCGCCGTAATCAAGACCGCGAGACTGTTCGCGCCGCGGAGCGGCTTGTAGGCGACCGCCTCAATGATGACGCCGAGCGCCGTGCAGAAAAGAACAGAGAGCAGCACAGCCGCGGATGCCGGCAGGTTCAGGGCTGTCATCGCCGTGAACGCGACATAGCCGCCGACCATGATGATATCGCCGTGTGCAAAGTTCAGCATCTTCGCGATGCCGTAGACCATCGTATATCCCAGCGCGATAATCGCATAGATGGAACCTAAGCTGATTCCGCTGAGCAAATAAGACAAAAATTTCATGACTGCTCTCCTTTATGATAAAGAAAGGGCTGCAAATTACGCAGCCCTTTCGCTCTTCTCTTCCGTATGCGCTCAGTTCTCGATCGACTGGTAAGCGCCGTCCTTGATCACGACTGCCTTCGGCTCCTTGGACGGCGAACCGTCCGCATTCCAGGTGATGGTACCGGTGAGGCCCTCGAGCTTAATCTCCGTCATCGCCTTCTCCATTGCCGTGCCGAGTTCTTCCACCGACATCGACGGATTCAGATTTGCCTTCTCCGCCGCTGCCTTAATTGCATACATACCGTCGTAGGTATCCGCCGCGAACTGAATCGGAACCTCCTTGAAGCGCTCCTTGTACGCCGCGACAAACTTCTGGGTCTTCTCATCCTTCGCATCCGCGGAGAACGGCGTCAGAAGCATGAGGCCCTCTGCGAGCGACTTGTCGAAGCCCTCGAGGTTCAGGATACCGTCCATGCCGTCGCAGCCGAAGAAAATCGGGCTGTAACCCATGTCCTTGCTCTGCTTCAGAACAAGCGCCGCCTCGGTGTAGTAGAACGGCAGGAAGACCAGCTCTGCGCCCGCGTTGCGGATGTTCTGGAGCTGGATGTTGAAGTCGGTCTTATTGTCCGCCGTGAACTGCTCGTCCGCGACAATCTGAAGACCGTTCTTCTCGGCATTTGCGACAAAGCTGTCGTGAATACCGCTCGAGTAAACATCGGAGGAATCGTAGAGAATACCGATCTTTGTCGCAAGCTTGTGGCTGCCGATGTACTCGGCAGACTTCTCACCCTGCTGCGGATCCGAGAAGCAGACCGCAAAGGTGTTGGAGTTTGCAATGCAGTCCGGTGCGGAACCCGACGGGGTCAGCTGGAACATGTTGTCCTTCACGGACTCGTTCGAAACCTGAATGCAGGGTGCGCTCGTCACCGTGCCGAGCAGCATCTGCATACCCCAGTCCTTCAGGTGGTTGTATGCGTTGACCGACTTCTCTGCGTCGTGCTCGTCGTCGTCGAACTCAATCTCGACCTTGTAGCCGTTGATGCCGCCGGCAGCATTGATCTCATCGACCGCAATCTGCTGCGCGTTCTTGCAGGCAAGACCGTAGACCGCAGCGCCACCGGTCACCGGGCCGATGCCGCCGATTTTCCAGACCGCGCCGTCCTTACCGGCTTCGCTCTGTCCCTCTGCCTTGCTCTCACCGGCTGCCTTGGTCTCACCCGCCGCCTTGGTCTCGCTGCTCTTCTGCTGACCGCAGGCTGCAAGTCCGAAGACCATGGAAGCTGCTAATAATACAGATATCGCTTTCTTCATAACTTTTTTCCCTCCCAAACAACATACCAAACAGATATGTCGAAAATTATAAAGAGCATATCTAGAGATGTCAACCGGCAGGGCGCAAAATATAGCGATTCAGCAGATTTGATATACACCGTTCCGGATAATAACGACTTTCGGTTCCTTTGACGGCGCGCCGTCCGCACTCCAGGTAATCGTTCCGGTCACACCCTGCAGCTGAATCTCGGTCATGGCCTGCTCCATTGCGCTGCCGATTTCCGAGACCGACATTGCGGGCGTGATATTTGCCTTCTCCGCCGCCGCCTTGATTGCATACATACCATCATAGGCATCGGCCGCGAACTGATCGGGCGTCTCGTGATATTTTTCGCGGTACGCCGATGTGAAAGTGCTGTGTCGCCGCATCCTCCGCCTCCGCAGAGAACGGCGTGAGCAACATGAGTCCCCTCGGCGAGCGACTTGTCAAACCCCTCGACATTCAGGATACCGTCGATTGCATCACAGCCGAAGAAGGTCGGCTGATAGCCCATCGCATGGCTCTGCTGTAACACGAGTGCAGCCTCCGTGTAGTAGAAGGGGATAAAGACCACATCCGCCCCCGCATTCCGGAGATTTTGCAGCTGAATGGTAAAATCGGTTTTATTGTCCGCCGTGAATTGTTCATCGGCGACAATCGAAAGACCGAGCTTCTTCGCATTCTCCGCAAAACTGTCGCGGATTCCGCTCGAGTAGACATCGGACGCATCATACAGGATTCCGATTTTGGCTCCGTCCATGCGACTCTTCATATATGCCGCGGATTTCTCCCCCCTGCTGGGCACTGGAAAAGCAGACCGCGAAGGAATTCGGATTCGCGATGCACTCGGGCGCCACGCCGCAGGGGGTCAACTGAAACAGATTGTCCTGTACGGACTCATTGGAAACCTGAATACAGGGGCCGCTGGTCGGCGTGCCGAGCAACATCTGCATGCCCCAGTCTTTGAGTTCGTTGTAGGCATTCACGGACTTCTCGGCATCGTGCTCGTCATCATCATATTTCATCACGATCGGGTAGCCGTTGATGCCGCCGGCCGCATTGATTTCCTCAACCGCGAGCTCCTGTGCGTTCCGGCAGGAGATGCCGTAGACGGCTGCGCTGCCGGTCACCGGGCCGATGCCACCGATCTTCCAGACAGTACCGGCTTCCGCCGTCGTACTGCCGTCTGTGCTCTCACCGCCGCTCTGCGTATTTCCGCAGGCCGCGAGACAAAGCGCCACCGAGACTGCCAAAGCAGTCGCAACCAGTCGTTTCATAGAGGCTCCTCCTTTTCAATTCATTGATGTGAATAATTTTGCACAGTATAGTCACATCGGATTGAATTGTCAAGAAAAGCTCCTCAATTATTTTGAATATTTATAAATGATTCCACTCCGCAATCGGATCCCGCTCCATGAGCATGCGCACCGCTTCCGCCGCCGGCAGCTCCGAGAAAAGCACGCGGTTCACAACATCCACAATCGGCATTTCGACCTGCTCCCGCTCGGCGAGTGCAAGCGCCGCCTTTGCGGAGTACACGCCTTCCACGACCTGCCCGACTTCCCGCATGGCCTCTTCGACCGGCTTTCCCTGACCGATCAGGATTCCGGCTCTCCGGTTTCTCGAGTGCATGCTCGCACAGGTCACAATCAGGTCGCCGATGCCGGTGAGACCCGCAAAGGTCTCCCAGTGCGCGCCGAGTTTCACGCCGAGACGTGCGGTCTCCGCGATGCCGCGCGTTATTAACGCTGCCTTCGTGTTGTCGCCGTAGCCGAGACCGTCTGCGATGCCCGCCGCGAGCGCAATCACATTTTTGACCGCGCCGCCGAGCTCAATGCCCTTCACATCGGTCGAGGTGTATACGCGGAACACGCGGTTCATAAAAAGCGCTTGCACCTGCTCCGCGACCGCGCTGTCCGCCGCTCCCGCGACACAGGTCGTCGGAAGGCGTCTCGCGACCTCTTCCGCGTGGCTCGGTCCCGAGAGGCAGGCAACGACCGCATCCGGAATTTCTTCCTGTACCTCGTCGGTCTGGAAGAGGAGGCTCTTCTCCTCAATGCCTTTTGCGACACAGACGAGAAGCTGCCCTGTCTTCACATAGGGGCGCAGCTCTCGCGCGACACCGCGCGTATAGACCGAAGCGGTCGCAAGGACAATCGCGTCCTGCCTCTCGCCCGCCTTTTTCATGTCGGACGTAAACTGCATCCCTGCCGGCAGCTCGAGGCCGCCGAGCGCGGACGATTTCCGCGTGCGGCGCAGTTCCTCCGTGTGCTCCGCAAAGGGAGACCAGAGCAGTACCTCGTGGCCGTTGTCCGAGAGCAACATGGCAAGCGCCGTACCCCAGGCGCCGGAACCCAGAACCGAAATCTTAGCCATTATTTTTTCACCTCCATGCCGCGCGTAAACAGATGTAACTGACTCTCTTCGCCGCGAAGGAGCCGCCCGATGTTCGCGCGGTGGCGGAAGATAAGAGAGCAGGGGATTAAACAGGGCAAGAAGCAGAAACTCTGTCTGAAACGCCGCGCCGACCGGCAACGCATGCCGGAAAAAGAAAACCAGTGCGAGCACCAGTAACAGGAGCATCGACAGAATCGACGAGAGCGAGACATAGTGAAACAGATAGCAGGTCACAATGAAGAGGAGGCACCAGGCAAGTGCCAGTCTCCAGTCGAGCGCAATCAACACACCGACCGTGCTCGCAACGCCCTTGCCGCCGCGAAAGCCGAGATAAAACGGATAGTCATGCCCGAGCATCACGCCGGTCGCGGTCCAGAGCACCATGAGAAGCTGAAGCTCTGCCTGTCCCCGGAAAAAGTGACGCGCGAGCACACAGGGAATAATCGCCTTAGCCGCATCGAGGAGCAGCACCAGAATCCCGGCTCCCGTCCCCATGACACGGAGCGAATTGGTCGCGCCGGTCGAATGGCTGCCGTAGTTCCGGACATCCAGTCCCTTCGCTCTACCAAGAAAATAGCCGCTCTGAAAACTGCCGCAGAGATAGCCGATCAAAAGCCAGAGAAGTCTCTCCATAGATTACTCCTTGTCCTTTCCCTGTCGCTCCCGGATGAAGAAGCGCAGCATGGTTCCGCGGAACCCGAAGGCCTCGCGGATACGGTTCTCGAGATAGCGCTGGTAGGAGAAATGCATAAGTTCCTTACTGTTTACAAAGAACACAAAGGTCGGCGGCTTCACCGCAACCTGGGATGCGTAGAAAATCTTCAGGCGGTGTCCCCTTGTCGGACGGCGGCTGCTTTAAGACAGTCGCCTCGGTGATAATCTCGTTCAGCACGCCCGTCCGGATGCGAAGCGTCTGCGAAGAGCGTATCATGTCGATCATCTCGAAGAGCTTGTTCATGCGCTGACCGGTCTCGGCGGAGACAAAGAGGAACTCGGCATAGCTCATAAACGAAAGCGTGCTCTTGATTTTGTCGGTGAACTCCTTCATGGTCTTATCCGTCTTTTCGACCAGGTCCCACTTGTTCACGACAACCAGGATGCCCTTGCCCTTCTCGTGCGCGACACCGGCAATCTTCGCGTCCTGCTCGGTCACGCCCTCGCTCGCATCAATCACGAGCAGCACGACATCGGCCCGCTCGACCGCCGTCACCGTGCGGATAATCGAGTATCTCTCGATGTCCTCGTGAATTTTAGACTTTCGCCGTATGCCGGCCGTGTCGATGAAGACATATTCCTGTCCGTCGTGTACCACGACCGTATCGATCGCGTCGCGCGTGGTGCCCGCAATGTCGGAGACAATCACGCGGTTCTCGCCGAGCAGGCGGTTGATAATCGAGCTCTTGCCCACATTCGGCTTTGCCGATCAGCGCGACCTTCGGGCGCTCATCCTCTTCCGCTTCGCTCTCTTCGACCTGCGGGAAGTAGGCCTCGACAGCCTCTAAGAGATCGCCGATGCCGAGGCGGCTCGCCGCCGAGACCGGAATCGGGTCACCGCAGGCGAGATTGTAGAATTCATAGATATCATTCTGAAACTTGGTGAAACTGTCCACTTTGTTGACCGCGAGCACGACCGGCTTCTTTGCGCGGCGCAACATATCCGCGACGCGGTCGTCGGCGTCGGTGACACCGGTGCGGACATCGGTGAGGAAGATGATTACATCCGCTGTCTCAATGGCAATCTCCGCCTGTTCCCGCATCGACACCAGCAGTTTATCCCGGGATTCCGGCTCGATACCGCCGGTGTCAATCAGCGTAAAGTCGCGATTTAACCAGGTGCAGTCCGCATAGATTCTGTCCCGGGTCACACCCGGAATATCTTTGACAATCGAAATCGGCTCTCCCGCAATGGCGTTGAAGAGCGAGGATTTGCCGGTATTGGGCCGCCCGACAATGGCGACAATCGGTTTACTCATAGCTTTCTCCTTTTTTTCAAAGCACAGGGGCGTTAGCCTTTGTGGAATTTCTCGGTTGCGAGCTCATAGGCGCTGCCGCCCCCCGTAAAGCGGTATTCCCTGTCATTGATTGCGTCCACAAGATCATCCCCGCCCATGCCGATGATCACGCAGCGAACACCGAGTTCCCGCTCGAGGTCTGCGCGCGTCATGTCGTCGAGCAGCACTTCCTCGCCGCTCCGGAACACACACTGCGGGAGCAAGAGGCGGTCGCCGAGCGGCTTCCCTCCGAGACCGTCCAGAATATCACGCCCGGTAAGTAACCCTGTCACCGTGATTTTCTCGCCGAAGAAATGATTCTCCAGCGGATAGAACAAAATCTTTTTGGCGGGGAGTTTCTCCCCGATTCGCGCAAGTTCCCGCGCAAGACTCGGCGCGGCGAGGAGACCGCTGAAGGTACTCACGGTTTCCGTTTGCGCCGACGGCACTACCGCCGACAGCGCCTCTCCGATTTCCTCGTGTAAGAGGGTCAGCATACCGACGCCGTTTTCCAGCTGCGGATAGCCGTCGTAGCGCGAAGGCTCGGGGAGCGGCCTGCCCGCCGTCAGATAAAATTCATCCGACGCCTGGACAAAGTGAATCCCGCACTTTTCCATGGCGCGGCGCTGGATGTCTTCAATGATATCGATTGCATTCGCGCAGTCCTCGGGCCCGAGGAGCTCTAACTTCTCTAACTTGTCGCGATAGTTTGTGAGGCCGACCGGCACCACGGAGACCGACTGCATGAGCGGCGCATAGCGGAGCAAATCCGTCAGGGTGCGCTTTAACTCTTCGCCGTCGTTATAGCCCTTGCAGAGCACAATCTGCCCGTTCATCTGTATGCCCGCGTCGTAGAGCTTATCGAGATAGCGCAATTTTTCGCCCGCAAAGCGATTTTTCAGCATGCGGACGCGGAGCGAGGGGTTTGTCGTATGCACGGAGATATTAATCGGTTCCAGGCGATATTGAATGATGTGTTGAATATCCGCCTCTTTCATATTGGTGAGCGTCACATAGTTGCCCTGCAGGAAACTGAGGCGCGAATCATCATCCTTAAAATAAAGCGTATCCCGCATTCCGCCCGGCATCTGGTCGATAAAGCAGAAGATGCAGCCGTTTGAGCAGGAGCGATATTCACTCATCAGACCGTTCTCAAAGACCAGCCCCGGGTCCTCGCCGCCGTTCTCGATCTCGTACTCCCACTCCTCGCCGTCCGGCTTCAGAACGAGCAGGGTGATGACTTCCGCACTCACCTGATAGCGGTAGTCAAAGACATCGGCGACCGTTTTTCCGTTTACTTCCAAGAGGCGGTCTCCCGCCGCGATTTCCAATTCCGCCGCCGCACTTCCCGGCTCCACGGCAGCAATTAAATGTCCCTTGTTTTCCGCCACAATCAACTCCTTTACTTTCTCGCATTTTACATGAATTATGAACGCTTTGCAACGCAGCCTTGCGGCAGGGAAACGAAAATGCTATGATTTAAAAAATATGCCATGTCTCTGACAGACCCAGCTGTTTTTTAGAAGGAGAACGAAGAAAGATGTCCAATCAGTCCACCGAAAACAATCGTCTTCCCGTTGCGCCGCTGAAAATCGCAGCGCTCGAGAGCTGCCGCGATCTCGCGGAAAAAGTCAACGCTCACCTCGTGCGGATGCGCGCTGCGGGCGCGGAAGCGACCGATGAGCGCCGCCGCTCCCTGCACTACCGCGGCTATGACGCCGATTCCTATCTCCTCTCCATCAACTGCCCGCGTTTCGGCACCGGTGAGGGCAAGGGCGTCATCAATGAGTCCGTGCGCGGCGCCGATCTCTTTGTGATGGTCGATGTCACCAACTACTCTCTGACCTATAAGGTGGACGGCAATGAGAACCACATGTCGCCGGACGACCACTTCCAGGATTTAAAGCGCATCATCGCGGCGGGCGGCGCGGCGGCGCACCGCGTGAATGTGATTATGCCCTTCCTCTACGAGGGCCGTCAGCACAGAAGAACCAAGCGGGAGTCTTTGGACTGCGCCTACATGCTGACCGAGCTTGCGAACATGGGCATCGAGAACTTCATCACCTTCGACGCTCACGACCCGCGCGTCCAGAACGCGACCCCGCTCTCCGGCTTTGACAACTTCATGCCGACCTACCAGTTCATCAAGACCTGCTTCCTGAACATTCCGGATATGAAGGCGGACAAGGATCACCTGATGATCATCAGCCCGGACGAGGGCGCAATGGACCGCGCAATCTATATTTCGAACATTCTCGGTGTGGACATCGGCATGTTCTACAAGCGCCGCGACTACTCGAAAGGTCGTCGACGGCCGCAACCCGATTGTGGCCCACGAGTTCCTCGGCGCGAGCGTGAAGGACAAGGATGTGCTGATCATCGACGATATGATTTCCTCCGGCGAGAGCATGATGGACACCGCGAAGAACCTGAAAGACCGCGGCTGCAAGCGCGTCATTGTCTGCGCAACCTTCGGTCTCTTCACGAAACGGTGTGAAGAGCTTCCGCGAGAAGTACGATGCCGGCATCATCGACTATGTCTGCACGACAAACTTAAACTACCGGAGACCTGAGCTCCTCGAGGAGCCCTGGTACCTCGAGGCGGATATGAGTCCCTATCTCGCCTACATCATTGACAGTCTGAACGCCGACGCCTCCTCGGGCGACAAGCTCTCTTCGACGCGAAAGATTCAGGACTTCTTAAAGAACCTGCAGAACGAGGAATACCAGTACTTCGGCTCTGTCATCGAATAAACCCACAGAAAGCGGGAGCGCGGCAAAAGCCGCGCTCCCGCTTTCTGTCTCTGTATGCTGTTTCGTCGGACCGTTCGCCTCTCGCTACGCGTTTCCTCCCTCTTCCGCCTCGCTTCGAATGTGCCCTGCGGCGATGTGTCGCTGCAGTATTTCATCCGTAACCCGGAAGAGTTCCGCCGAGCCGAGAGAGGTGCGGCGCTGCCTGCCGTAGACCTGGGCGGCCGTGACCGTGTGCTCTTTCCAGTCGCCGCCGTCATTGCTGTCGTTTAAGAGGAGCGGCTGGAGATTGTCCATGGCGCGCGCAAAGCGGGCATCGGCACTCTCTCCGGCGTCAAACTCCGCAAAGAGCGCCCGGAACTCGCCCGCCTGATCCTCGGGCAACAGTCCGAAAATACGCTCCGCGGCCGCCGCCTCTCTGGCAGCCTGGCTCTCTTTTGCCGCCTCGTCGTAGGCATAGGTATCGCCGGCATCGATTTCGACCACATCGTGCAGGAGGCACATCAGCATGACCCGCGCAATATCGACCGGTTCATTCGCATACTCGCGGAGCAGATAGGCCATCAGCGCCATGTGCCACGCATGCTCGGCATCGTTCTCGCGCCGCCCGTGTCCCGTCAAGTGGGTCTGCCGGAGTACATTTTTCTCTTTGTCGAGCTCGAGCGCAAAGGCAAGCTGACGCCCGAGACGCTCGTTCATCGCGTCTCTCCCGGCCGCGGCGATGCGGAATCCGCTATGCCGATAAAAGCGGCGTTTAAGCCGCGCTTCGGCCCCTGGGCGCGGTGCGAAAACAGGCGCTTTGCATTCCGGTAGGTGCAGACGCCGCTGTCAAAAATATCCTGTACGCCCGCGTGCTCGAGGAGAAGGCGGTTTGCGAGCGCGAGATCCAGCTGCCAATGCCGCGCGCCGTCCTCCCCGGTGTGCGGTGCCGTGAAGATCTTTTCGATGTCCCGCTCGGGGAAGGTCGCCGCAAACTGAATCCGCACGGCCTCGCTCGTCTCATAGCAGGCCGCCGAGATGCCCGGACCTATGCCCGCAATCACATCCGAAGGTCTGGTTCCGTAGGCCTCCTGCATCTTCTCGAGGCCGCAGAGCGCAATACGATCCACCGTGCCGCGCCAGCCCGCGTGCAGCAGGGCAACCGCCTGGTGCGCGGGATCGTAGAGATAGAGCGGCAGGCAGTCCGCGTGGTAGGTCACCAGCGTGATGCCCGGCACATTGGTCATAATCCCGTCGACATTGTCATAGGGGCGCGGAAAGCGGACGCCCGCGCCGCGCTCGGCTATCGTAATTTCTCTGATATTGGTCGTGTGCGTCTGCTTTGCGACGGTCAGAGAGTCGTAGCTCACGCCGAGCGCCGCGGCCATGCGGCGGTAATTTTCCCGCACATGCTCCGGGTCGTCGCCGCGGTCAAACGAAAAATTCATGGTTCCGAGATAGTCCTCGCTCACGCCGCCCTGCCGGGTCGAAAAGCCGTGGCGGAGTTTCGGATAGGCCCGAAAGGCCGGAAAATAGAGATAGCTGAGCTCGCCTACCTCGGCTACCTCCATCTGATGCCCTGTCTCAAACTGCCAGGGGGGAAGCTGATAGTCTGCCATGCGATACACTCCTTTCCTTTGCCTCCACTGTACACCTATGCGCGCCGGGCGTCCACTGTGAACTAGAGTCTTGTCTCCCGAAACGCATCCCGAAGCCAGGTCAGCTCCTCGCCGAGTATTCCGACGGCGTCAAAGCGCACCGGCGTGTTCTCGGGTAAGTGTTGCCGATAGAGGTACTGCCGCGCCGCGAGAAAGAGCCGCCGCCGCTTCCCGCTGTCGATGGCGGAAAACGGGATCCCGTCTTTTTTGCTGCTGCGATACTTGACCTCGAAGAAAATGAGATACCTGCCGTCACTGCCGATCAGATCAATCTCGCCGCCCCGGCAGTAAAAGTTCCGGGCGAGAATTTCAATGCCCGCGGCACTGAGGTATGCCGCCGCCTTCTCCTCATACCGCGCGCCGATGTCGCGCGTACTTTGCCGCCTCATGCCTCCTCGCCGCCGAGTTCAAAGTGCGTGAGAAAGGTCTTCCGGTGCACCGGCGTCGCGCCGTATACACGCAGTGCTTCGATGTGTGCCGCCGTCCCGTAGCCCTTGTTCTTCGCAAAGCCGTAGGCCGGATAAAGGGCATCCAGACTGATTAAGAAGCGGTCCCTTGTGACCTTGGCAAGTACCGAGGCCGCCGCAATGCTGAGGCTCTTTGCATCACCTTTCACAATGGGCAGCTGCGGAATCGCGACGCCGGGAATGGTCACGGCGTCGTTCAGACAAAAATCCGGCGGCGGCGACAATTTGCCTATGGCCTCCCGCATTGCCTCGTAGGTCGCCTGCAATATGTTGATTTCGTCAATCCGCGCCGGAGAGACGCTCCCGATGCCGTAGCTCACGGCCTTCGCGCAAATCTCATCAAAGAGTGCCTCGCGCCGCGCCTCCGAGAGTTTCTTCGAGTCATTCAGGAATAAAATTTCCGCGCCGGGCGGCAAAATCACGGCTGCCGCGACGACCGGCCCCGCGAGCGGTCCTCTTCCGGCTTCATCGATGCCGCAGATTGCCGCATAGCCTTTGGCAAGATATTCCTCCTCATAGCGCCGGAGCGCGGCAAGCCGCGCCTTCTCCGCCTCGAGCTTCTCACCTTTCAGCGTTCTGAGTGCCATCTGTCTTCTCCTCTTCCGGTGCCTCGAGAGAAATGCGCCCGAGCGCCCCGCTCCGGAATTCGTTGATTACGATTGCCGCCGCCTTTTCCGTATCCGCCGCGCCGCCGGCCCCTAAGCAACCGCGGCGTTCCGCAATCCGGCAGAGCATCTCCGCCGGGCTCTCTGTGCCGGTGAGCGCATAGCGCTCCGCTGCGCCCGCAAGTTTACCGTTGGTCTGAAGAAAGCCGAGCAGCGTCACGGCGAGCTCTGTCTTATCCACAATCATCTCGTTGATCGAGCCGAGGAAGGCTATCTTCTCGCCGATGGCAGGATCCTCAAACTTCGGCCAAAGTATGCCCGGCGTGTCGAGGAGCTCCACCGACTGGTGAAAGCGTATCCACTGGTTTGCCGCGTGTCACGCCGGGCTTATTGCCGGTCTTTGCCGAACTTCTGCCGGACAGCATATTGATGAGCGTTGACTTACCCACATTCGGAATGCCGGCGACCATCGCCCGGACCGGGCGGTTCAAAATGCCGCGTTTCCGGTCCCGTTCCCGCTTTGCCTCCGCCGCCGCGTCTATGGTGCGCATCAAAAGTTTCCGGTTGCCGCTGCCGCGCGCATCCATCGCGACACAATGTGCGCCCTCTGCCTGAAAGGCGCGCTGCCAGGCCGCTGTCGTCGCGGCATCGGCGAGATCCGCCTTGTTCAGCACAATCACGCGCTCCTTGCCCTGGCCGAGCCGCCGGATCTCCGGATTACCGCTCGAATACGGCGCTCTCGCGTCCAGAAGCTCAATCACCATGTCGACAATGCGCACATCGGTTTCCATCTCGCGGCGCGCCTTGGTCATGTGCCCCGGATACCACTGTATATTCATCTCGTTTCCTCTTCTCAGCGAATGTGCCCCAAACTTCGCAAGGGCTGCATTCGGAACCATATTCTGCCGCGTATCATTTTCCGCGTGACATTGCCTATGCTCTCGGAGCGGGAATCCTCGCCCGACTCCAGATTGTCGCTCAGCACAAAGTACTCATCTCTCCCGAGCGAAATGCTCTCGCCGACCCGGCCGGGGCTCGTAATTTCCCCGAACTTGAGATGGGAAGGGCTCTCGAGAAGCTTGCCGTTCACATAGAGCTTGCCGTCCCGAATCACAACACTCTCGCCCGGCAGCGCGACAATGCGCTTGATGTTGGTCTGTCCGCTGTCGCTCTTGAAGAGGACAATGTCAAAGCGCCTCGGCCCGAACAGCTTGAACCCGAAGCGATCCAGGAGCAGGCGGTCGCCGTCCTCCAAAGTCGGGCGCATGCTCTGGCCGTTGTTCACGACCTGAGTCCCGAAGGAATAGACAATAAACCACGCAAAGGCTATGACGGTGACAATCTCCACCAAGAGGCGGCATATACGCCGCAATAAGCTATCTTCCACTTCGTACGAAGGACGCATGAGATCTCCGTTCTATTCAAAAACAGGGCTGTGCCTGTTGTTCTTTTCAATGATCCGTTCATTTCGTGTATTGCATACTTTAGTATACCATAAGAAACATACCGCTATACTTACGATTCCATGAAGCCGACGCCGGTTTTTTCGCAACAAAAAGGAAGAACCATCATTTTCCCTTGAAAGATGACAGTTCCCCCCTTGGTGTTCTGTATGAATTTTAGATGACCTCTTTGACCTTTGCAGCCTTGCCGGAGAGCTTTCTCAGGTAGTTGAGCTTTGCTCTTCTGACCTTACCGCGGCGGATTACATCCACCTGGTCAACGAACGGCGAGCTGAACGGCCAGGTCTTCTCAACGCCGATGCCGTTCGAAATCTTGCGAACCGTGAAGGTCTTTCTGAGTCCGCCGTTCTGAATCTTCATGACGACGCCCTCGAACATCTGGACTCTCTCGCGGTTGCCCTCTTTGATCTTGTTGTGGACACGGACGGTGTCGCCAACCTCGAACTGACCCGGCACGCGAATCTGCTCTGCTTCAATCTTCTCTAAAATCGGATTCTGTCTCATTTTCTTTTCCTCCTGCAACATTCGACGTTCTTGCGCGCAATCGTATGCCGCAGCGGAACATCTCTTCATAAACAGCTTTACCAGTCTAGCATAAGTCGCCCGATTCCACAAGCGATTTTTTAGGATTCATCCGCACTCTGCTCCGCCTGCGCCTGCAAAAATTTACGGTCCGCTTTGTTAAGCTCTACCTTGGCAAACAGATCCGGGCGGCGCTCCCTGGTTCGAAGCAGAGCCTGCTCCCGCCTCCACTGCGCGACCTTTTTGTGGTCACCCGAGAGGAGCACCGGCGGCACGCGGAGCCCTTCATAGACCTCCGGGCGTGTGTACTGCGGGTATTCGAGGAGATTGCCCTCAAAGGACTCAATCTCGCCGCTCTCTTGATTCGAGAGCACGCCCGGCACCATGCGGCTGATGGCATCGACCATGACCATGGCCGGGAGTTCCCCGCCGGTCAGCACATAATCGCCGATCGAATAGGGCTCGGCGCCGAGAAGCTCGAGGGCGCGCTCATCGACCCCCTCGTAATGCCCGCAGAGAATCAGAAGAGTTTCCTCTGCCGCGAACATCTTGGCGTCCGCCTGCGTGAACTGTCTGCCCTGCGGCGTCACATAGATGACCCGCGGTGCCTTCGGCAAATCCGCCGTCGCGCTGCGGTAACAGCGGAGAATCGGGTCCGCCTGCATGAGCATCCCCGCGCCGCCGCCGTAAGGCGCGTCGTCCACATGTCCGTGCCGCTCGGTCGTATAGTCGCGGATATTCCGGATGTCAAACGAGATGAAGCCCCGTTCTTCCGCCCTGCCGAGTATGCTGGTCGAGAGCCCCTGCCGTATCATGTCCGGAAACAGTGTCAGTACGGTAAAGCGCATCAGAGCAGCCCCTCCATGAGATGCACCTTCAGAAAGCCCTCTTCCGGATTCACCTCGAGAATGCAGTCCTTGATATAGGGGAGCAGTAACTCTTCTCCGTTTTTCCGCTGCACCGTCACGACTTCGTTGGCGCCGGTCGGCCATATCGCTTTGACCGTGCCGAGTGTCTCGCCCGCGTCGGTAATCACCGGGAGTCCGATCAGATCCGCGACATAGAACTCACCCTTCCGGAGCCGTATGCCCTCTTCCCGCGGCACCCAGAGCTCCATGCCGATGTATTTCCGGATTTCCTCCGGCGTATCAATTCCCTAAATTTACAGATAGCCATGCGCTTAAAAAAATGGACCGAGCTGAGTTCCAAGAGAACTCCGTCCCGGTCCGTTTTTTCCCCGGTGCGCGTTGCACCCTTCAGGTGCAGTGCGCTCTCCGGGCTTTGCGCATGCACTTGTTTCAGCCTGCGAAAGCGTTCGGGCTCGTCGGAGGTCACAAAGACCTTCGCCTCACCGCGTATGCCGTGCACAGAGCTGATGACACCGATTCTAAACTTGTCTGTCACGCGCGTTCCTCACTTCTTTGTTTCAGTCAATGTCCAACAGGATGTGCTTTGACCGGCGAGCGGAAGCCGCTCTTAAGACAGCGCGAATGGATTTCGCAATCTTGCCGCCCTTGCCGATGACACGCCCCATGTCCGCCTCGGCGACCGAGAGTTTCAGCACAATCGCGTCCTCTCTCTCCTCCTCCGTGACACGGACTTCCTCCGGCCTGTCAACCAGCGCCTTTGCAATGACTTCCACCAACTCTTTCATCGTCTTATTCCGTGATGCCTGCGAGCTTTAAGAGCTTCGCGACGCGCGGTGTCGGCTGCACGCCGTTCTTCAGCCACTTCTTCGCCTCTTCCTCTTCGAACTTGATCACGCTCGGCTCCTTGGTCGGATCGTAGAGGCCGATCTCTGCGATGAAGCGACCGTCACGCGGGCTTCTCTCGTCCGCGATGATGATGCGGTAAAACGGTGCCTTCTTCTGTCCCATTCTGCGAAGTCTCATCTTAACTGCCATTGTAGTTTCCTCCTAAAAATCGTTGATTTGTATTTGCAATGCAAAATTTGCAGTGATACCGAACTTAAAAACCGAGCTTTCCGAACAGTCCGCCGAGCCCGCCGCGACCGCCGCGGTTCTTACTCTTCATCATACCCGGGAGCTGTTTCATCATCTTCCGCATCTGCTCGAACTGCTTGACCATGCGGTTTACTTCGTTGATGTCCACGCCCGCGCCCCGCGCAATGCGGTTCTTCCGCGACGGGTTCAGAATCGACGGGTTGGCTCTCTCTTCTTTGGACATCGAGAGTATCATCGCCTCGACGCGGCCCATGTGGCTCTCGTCGATCTCCGGCATGCTTGCGCCGGCCGTCGGCATCATCGCCATGATACCCGCGATGCCGCCGAGTTTCTTGACCTGCTTCATCTGGTCCAGGAAATCGTTGAAGTCAAACTCCGCCTTCTTGAGCTTTTCGCTCATGCGGCGCGCCTCGGCCTCGTCGACCTCCGCCTGCGCCTTCTCGATCAGCGATAGAATATCACCCATGCCGAGAATGCGGGATGCCATGCGATCCGGATAGAACTGCTCGAGGTCGGAGAGCTTCTCGCCCATACCGACAAAGAGAATCGGCTTGCCGGTGACCGCCTTGATCGAGAGCGCCGCGCCGCCGCGCGTGTCGCCGTCGAGCTTGGTCACAATCACGCCGTCCACGCCGACCTTGTCCTCGAAGGTCTTCGCGACATTGACCGCTTCCTGACCGGTCATCGCATCGACCGTGAGCAGCGTCCAGTCCGCGCGCAGCGCTTCTTTGATGCGTCCGAGCTCTTCCATCATCTGCTCGTCAATCTGCAGACGACCCGCGGTATCGACAATCAGGATGTCGTTGTGCTCCTGCCGCGCCTTCTCGAAGGCCGCGCGGGCAATGTTCACGGGGTCCGCGCCGCTTCCCATCGAGAAGACCGGGACACCGACCTTTTCACCGTTCACGCGCAGCTGTTCAATGGCCGCCGGGCGGTACACGTCGCAGGCAGCGAGCAGCGGTCTGTGTCCCTTCGCCTTTAACTTTCCGGCGAGCTTGGCGGCTGTGGTCGTCTTACCGGCACCCTGGAGACCCGCCATCAGAATCACGGTGATGTCCCTGTCCTGTGCCATCTTGATTTCCGTCGTCTCGGAGCCCATGAGCTTGATCAGCTCTTCGTTGACAATCTTGACGACCTGCTGCCCCGGCGTCAGGGACTCGAGCACCTCGGCGCCGACCGCGCGCTCTTCGATGCTCTTCACAAACTGCTTGACGACCTTGAAGTTCACATCCGCCTCGAGAAGCGCCATGCGCACTTCCTTGAGCGCGGCCTTCGTATCCGCCTCGCTGAGCTTTCCCTTGCCGCGGAGGTCGCGGAACACGCGCTGTAACTTTTCGGTTAAACTCTCAAATGCCATAGGCTTCCTCCTTAGCGCGCTGTGAGCTGCAAGAGCTCGTCCGTGAGTTTCTGAATTGCCGGGAGCGCCGTCTCTCTGTTGCCGCCCGCACAAACGGCTTGAATCGCGGTGAGGATGCGCTGCTCTTCGCGGAACTTTTCCGCGAGGTGCAGTTTCTCCTCATACGCATAGAGTTGCTCTTCGGTGCGGCGCACGAGATCCGAGACGCCCTGGCGGCTGATGCCCGCCTCCTTCGCGACTTCGCTGAGAGAACAGTCGAGAAAGACGACCGCCTCAAATATGTGCCGCTGGTGCTCGGTCAGGAGCTCCGCGTAAAAGTCAAAGAGAAGGTCGCGATCCGCGAATTTCTCTGCTCTTTCTTTTCCCATGCGTCCCAGTATAAGAAAAACCGGGAGTGCTGTCAAGTATTTTTCCTTGACACTCCCGGTTCCTTTTATTCTTCCGTTTCCGCGGTGCCCTCCGGAATATTCCAGAGTTTTCTCGGCCCCTTGCGGTTGATGAACATCGCCTGGGTCTTCGAGTAGGGGAACTTCTGGCTCGTGTAGAGGCCGTAGTAGCCCGACAGCGTGAAGCAGACGGCAATCGCAAACGCATAGTACGGCATGCCCGCAAAGCCGAATATCTCGAAAGTCATGAGTAACGAGGTGAAGGGGCTGTTCGTCATGCCCGCAAAAAAGGCTGCGACGCCTATACCCGTGTAGAGCGGCACCGGCAGGCCGAACCAGCCGGCAAAGGCCGCGCCGAAGCAGGCACCTATGGTGAGGGTCGGCACAATCTCGCCGCCCTTAAAGCTGCCGAAGAGGCAGGCGCAGGTGAATATCATTTTAAAGAGAAAGCTGTACCAGGCCGCCTCGCCCCGATAGGCCTTCTCAATCAGCGCAAAGCCGCCGCCGTTAAAGTCGAGTGCGTGCGTGAAGAACTGCTGGTTCAGCGCCGTCAGGCAGAGCAGCGCGACCGCGCCGACCACGCCGCGCATCCACGGATTCGGGAAACGCTCCGCCGTATAGCGGTGTCCGCGATACAGAAGAATGCTGAAGGCCATCGCGAGAACGGCGCAGAGCACCGCAAAGAAAATGACCATGGCCGCGCCGCGCAGGTTAAACGCCGGCACTTCCGTGACCGGGAAGGCCTCGCCGTAGACACCGAAGCGCACCGAGACATGGGCCGCGATAAATGCCGCGAAGAGGCAGGGAATCAGTGCCGCGTAGTACATGATGCCGATGGAAATCATCTCCATCGGGAAGATGGCCGCCGCTAAAGGCGTCCCGAAAATCGCGGCAAAGCAGGCGGACATGCCGCACATAATCGCGATGCGCTTATCCTTCTCGTCCATGCGGAAGGCCTTTGAGAGCGCCTCGCCGAGGCTACCGCCGATCATGAGCGCCGCGCCCTCTCGTCCGACCGAAGCGCCGACCAGATGCGAGAGCACCGTCGAGAGAAAAATGAGCGGCGCAGTCTGCACCGTGATGTGTTTGCCCTCGGTGATCGAGTCAATGACGGTGTTGGTGCCGCCGTTTTTCTCCTCGTGTAAAGAGCTTCTCAAGCCCCACAATCAGCATCGCCGAGAACGGCGCGAGCAGCAGAAACTGCGGATGTGCCTTCCAGTTTGCGGTTCCGAAATCAACGCCCTTCCGGAACAGCATGCCGATAAAACCGACCAGCAGGCCGGTGACAATCGCGTAAAGCGTCCATTTTACGAAATAGAGCAGATTGCTCTTTGCCGACTCATTCACCGTAGGTCCCCTTCGAGCGCACCAGTTTCGGGCGGTACCCCTCTTTCTTCAGGCGCTCACAAATTTTTTCTTTGTGTTCGGTGCCAAAGGCCTCCATCGTGATGCGAAGTTCCACCGCCGCATTGCGGTTGATGCTCACAAACTGGTTGTGCTCGAGCTTAATCACATTGCCGCTCTCCTCGGCGATGACCTCGGCGACGCGCGCAAGCTGGCCGGGCTTATCCGGGAGCAGCACCGAGACTGTGAAGATGCGGTCTCTCTGAATGAGGCCGTGCTGAATCAGAGACGCCATCGTGATTACATCCATGTTGCCGCCCGAGAGAATGCTCACAATCTTCTTGTTCTCGACATCGAGGTGCTTCAGCGCCGCGACGGTCAGAAGACCCGAGTTCTCGACGATCATCTTGTGGTTCTCGACCATGTCGAGGAAGGAGACAATCAGCTCATTGTCCTGAATCGTGATGATGCCGTCCAGGTTCTTTTGGATATAGGGGAAAATCTTCTCGCCGGGGCGCTTCACCGCAGTGCCGTCCGCAATCGTGTTAGCACTCGGCAGCGTCACGACCTCACCCGCCGCGAGCGAAGCCTTCATGCAGGCCGCATTCTCCGGCTCCACGCCGATCACATGGATGTTCGGATTCAACAGTTTCGCGAGAGTCGAGACGCCGCTCGCGAGGCCGCCGCCGCCGATCGGCACGAGAATGTAGTCGACCGTCGGCAGCTCTTTCACGATTTCCATCGCGATGCTGCCCTGGCCGGTTGCGACCGTCAGGTCGTCAAACGGATGCACAAAGGTGGCGCCGGTCTCGGCCGCAATCTCATAGGCGCGCTTTAACGCGTCGTCAAAGACATCTCCGGAGAGCACAACCTCCGCGCCGAGCGCCTTGGTGCGGTTAATCTTCATGAGCGGTGTCACCGTCGGCATGCAGACCGTCGCCTTCACGCCCGCGAGCTTTGCCGCAAAGGCGACGCCCTGCGCGTGGTTTCCCGCCGAAGCGGTAATCAAGCCTTTTTCCCGCGCGCTCTCATCCATCGTCGAAATCTTATAGTAAGCGCCGCGCACCTTGTAGGCGCCGGTCTGCTGCAAATTCTCCGGCTTAAAGTAGACCTTGTTGCCGCTCTGCTTGGAAAAGAAGTCCGAGTAAATCAACTTGGTTTCCTTGGTCACCTCGCGGACTCTGTCGCTTGCCTCTTCAAAAGCCTCCAATGTCATCGGTTCCATACTGCTTATGCCTCCTCTTCACTCTCTCTGTCCGGCTCTCTGGCGAACAGCGCCTCGACATACTGCCCTGCGTCAAACTTTCTGAGATCGTCAATCTTCTCGCCGACGCCGATGTACTTGACCGGCAACTTTAACTCCGCCTGAATCGCAATCGCGACGCCGCCCTTCGCGGAGCCGTCGAGCTTGGTCAGCACGACACCCGAGATATCGCAGATGTCGCCGAACTCCTTCGCCTGCTCGATTGCGTTCTGGCCCGTCGTGCCGTCGAGCACCAAAAGGGTCTCTCTCCGGTACTCCGGCAGCTCCCGCTGCACCACGCGGTCAATCTTCCGTAGCTCCTCCATCAGATTCTTCTTGTTGTGGAGCCGGCCCGCCGTGTCGCAAATCAGAAGATCCGTGCGCCGCGCGCGCGAAGCCTGGCAGGCGTCGAAGACGACCGCGGCCGGGTCTGCGCCTGCCGTCGCCTTGACCATCTCGACCCCGGCGCGCTGCGACCACGCCTCCAGCTGCTCGATGGCAGCCGCGCGGAAGGTATCCGCGCCTGCGAGCAGCACGCGTCTGCCGTCCGCCTTCGCCTGCGCCGCCATCTTCCCGGCGGTCGTCGTCTTGCCGACACCGTTCACACCGATTAAGAGCAGCACGGAGGGAGTCTTCTCAAAGTCATAGGCATTTTCGCCGAGGTCCATTCTGGACTTGATGCTCTCGATCAGGAGGTCCCGGCAGGCACTCCGCGCCCGCACATGCCTTTCCTCTGTCATGGCGCGCAGCTCTTCGAGGATTTCCTCCGTCGCGCGGACGCCCACATCTCCGGTAATCAGAATTTCTTCGAGTTCATCATAAAAGTCATCGTCCACTTCGCCGGGTCCGTTGAACAAATCGTCCAGCCCGTAGACCACGGCCTTTCTGGTCTTCTCGAGTCCCGCCACGAGGCGGCTGAAAAATCCCTTTTTCTCTTCTGCCATTGTTCCTCCTACTTGTCCAGCTGGTCTTCAATGAGACTCACCGAAACCAGCGCAGAGACGCCCTTCTCCTGCATCGTGATGCCGTAGAGGCGATCGGCCGCCACCATGGTGCCGCGCCGGTGCGTAATTACGATAAACTGCGTGTTCTTTGCGAGCTTTTTCAAATACTGTGCATAGCGATCCACATTGGAGTCGTCGAGCGCCGCCTCAATCTCGTCGAGGAGCGCAAACGGCGAGGGCTTTAAGTTCTGAATCGCAAAGAGCAGCGCAATCGCCGTGAGCGCCTTCTCGCCGCCCGAGAGCTGCATCATGTTCTGCAACTTCTTGCCCGGCGGCTCCGCGATAATCGCGATGCCGGCCTCGAGTAAATCGACGCCCTCTTCGAGCCTGAGTTCTCCCTTGCCGCCGCCAAAAAGCTCGCGAAACACCTGGTTAAAGGCGCGTTGAATGCTGCGAAAGCCCTCGGCAAAGCGCTTCCGCATACCGATGTCCAGCTCTTCGATGACTTTCCGGAGTGCGTCCTCGGCGCGCTGCAAATCCTCGCACTGTGCGCTGAGGAAGTTGTGGCGCTCCGAGACCTCCTTGTAGTCCCTCGATTGCGTTCACATTGACATTGCCGAGCGCGCGCATCGCATCTTTCTTCTCGCGTATCGTGCGTCGCGTCTCCTGCATGTCGCCGAAAGACGGATCTCTGTACTGTCTCGCGCCCTCCTCGGTGAGATTATACTCACTGAGGATGTAGGCGCACTGCGCATCCCGCTGCTCGGTCTCCTTGTCCCGCTGCGCATTCACGCGGAACAGATCTTTTTCGAGCTCGGTGCGCCGCGCCGTGATTTCATCCCGCTTCTCAAAGCGTTTCTTCTGCTCGCCGCTGTGATTGCTCTTCTCGGTCTCAAGCGCCTCCAGTTCGCCCTCCAGGGTCTTAAGCGTAGCTTCGAGACCGGTCAGCGCCTTCTCCTCTTCGGCGGCGCTCCGCTGTTTCTCGGCCGCCGCCTGTCTCGCGGCCTCGCTCTCCCGCTCGAGTGCTTCGACTTCGGCAGCGTAGCGCGCGACCTCATCGGCGACACGGCGCAGATTTTCGCGGAGATGCCGCTGCTGCTCGCCGGCGAGGCTCGCCGCAACCGCGGTCTCCGACTGCTGCGCGAGCACGGCGCTGTAGGCCTTCCGCTTTTCGTCGAGGAGATCCTGTAGCCTCCGAATCTCTGCCTCCGCCTCGCGCTGCTTCTCCGCAAGGCTCTGCAAATCGCCCTGCAGGCCGCCCCGGTTCATCTCGAGTGCCTCGAGACTGCTTGTGATTTCGCGCCGCTCGGTGCCGAGCTCGCGGAGCTGCACTTCGAGCTCCTCCTTCTTTTCGCGGAGGGTCTGTCTCGAGAGCTCTGCCCGGTTTAAGTTTAGCGATACCTCGTGTTCCCGCTCGCTGAGCGCCTGCAACGCTTCCGTCGCAAGGCGAAGCGTCTCGCGGAGCTCTTTTAACTCCTTCTCCTCGGCCTCGTTCCGGCTTACCAGCTTCTCCTGCGCCTGCCGCAGTTCTTCGATTTCGCGGCGGCGGCTCAGGAGATTCGAGTTATTCCGGAAGGTACCGCCCGTCATGGAGCCGCCCGGATTCAGCTGATCGCCCTCCAGCGTCACGAGGCGGTAACTCTGACGATATTTTTTTGAGATTGCAATCGCGTGGTCAATCGTGTCTACCACAATGTCCCTGCCGATTAAGTTCTCGATCACGACCCGGTAGCGCTCATCGGTCCGCACAAGAGAAGCCGCAATGCCGAGCACGCCCGGTTCTTTTAAGACCGCGCCCGGGTCAAAGGGGCGCGGGTGCTGGGCGCTCTGCGGCAGAAAGGTCGCGCGGCCGTAGCGATTTTTCTTCAGAAATTCAATGAGCTGCTTTGCCGTCTCCTCGGTGTCGACGACAATGTTCTGCATTCTTCCGCCGAGCGCAATCTCGATTGCCTGCTCATAGCGCTTGTCGACCGAAATGAGATCCGCGACCACGCCGAAAATACCGCGCACGCGATCCCGGACGCCCATGACGCGCTGCACACTCTGTCCGAAGCCCTCGTAGCGCTCCGTAAAGTTCTGCAGGGTCTCGAGGCGCGCGGCATTCGACTGGTATGCCTTCTGCGTCTCACGGAGCAGCATAAGCAACGCGCTCTCGGCTTTCTTGCTCTCCGCAATCTTCTCGTTTCGGAGCGCCCTCTCCGCCGCCGCTGCCGTTCTCTCATCCTCCAGCGCCTTCGTCTCGGCCTCGGCGCGCTGCAGCGCGCTCTCAATGCCGTCAAAATCGGTCTTCAGCTGGAGCAGGCGCTGTGCGCTCTTCGAGGCGCGGATATTCGCTTCCTGCATCATCGCCTCATAGCGCGCGCCGCGGGAACTCATGTCCGCGCGCTCGTTGATCAGCGAAATGACCGCATCTTTTTTCGACTGCAACTCCTCTTCGAGCGCCTTGACGGCAGCGTCCGCCGCCGCTCTCTCTTGCTCTGCCGAAGCTGCGCGGGCAGTCGCCGCCTCGGCTGCCGCCGCAGCTTCCGCCTGCTGTGTACCGAGCGCGGCTCTCTCTTCTTCCCGGCGGCGGCGTTCTTCCTCGCTCCGCGCCCGCCGCAGGGCAATCTCTTCGACCTTCGCCTGCTCGGCCTTGCCTGTTCGTGCAGCACGGCAATGCGGCCCTCCGCGGCGCCGCGCCCGGTTCTCAGGTCCTCGATTTCTCGCCGTTTCCCGGCAATCGCGCTGTCCAGTTCTTCGAGCAGCCGGTCAAGAGACTCATACTGCCGCTTCAGGGCCTCTTCTTCGCCGACCGCCCGGTCCACTTCGTCCCGCAGAATGGCCGCCCGCTTCTCAATCTCGGCGAGCACCTTCCGCGATGCGTCGCTCTGGAGGAGAAATAAGTTCAGGTCGAGTGCTTTCACCTCATCCCGGAGTTTTAAATACTTCTCCGCAGTCTCCGACTGCTTGCGGAGCGGTTCCACCTGTTTCGAGAGCTCCTGTAGGATGTCGGAGACGCGCACCAGGTTGTCGTGCTCCGTCTGGAGCTTCTTCTCGGCAGCCGCCTTCCGCTTCCTGAATTTCGTGATGCCCGCCGCCTCGTCAAAGAGCTCGCGCCGCTCTTCGGGTCTGCCGGACAGAATCTTCTCGACCTGGCCCTGGCCTATGATCGAATACCCTTCCTGTCCGATGCCGGTGTCCATAAAGAGCTCATTGACATCTTTCAGACGGCAGGGGCTGCCGTTTAAGCGGTATTCGCTCTCGCCCGAGCGGTACAGCCGTCTGGACACCGTGACTTCGTCGTAGTCGAGAGACAGCGCGCGGTCGGCATTGTCCAGCGTAATCGCGACATAGGCAAAGCCCTGCGGCTTCCGGTTCGCCGTGCCCGCAAAGATGACATCCTGCATGTTGCCGCCGCGAAGACTCTTTGCGCTCTGTTCGCCGAGCACCCAGCGCACCGCGTCGCCGACATTCGACTTGCCGGAGCCGTTCGGTCCCACAATGCCGGTCACGCCGTGCTGGAACGAGAAACAGATTTTATTTGCGAATGACTTAAAGCCCTGTACTTCTATGCTCTTTAAGTACATGTGCCGCCCTCCGCAATGCCGAGCGCAAGGAGCGCCGCGTAGGCCGCCCGCTGCTCCGCTTCCTTCTTGCTGCTGCCTTCACCCTCGGCGAGCGGCACGCCGTCCCGGAGCGCCGCAACCGTGAAGCGCTTCAAGTGCTCCGGCCCCTCCTCGCCGCGCAGTTCGTACGAGAGCACGGCATCCTTGTCCTTCTGAATTTCCTCCTGAAGGATGGTCTTTGCGTCGTAAAAATAGCGCTTGCCCTCAATGTCGTTTAAGATAAAGCGGTCAATGTAAGCGCGCGCCGGTGTGAGGCCGCCGTCCAGATAGATGGCGCCGATCACCGCCTCCATCGCATCGCTCACGATGCTCGGGCGCAGTCTGCCGCCGGTCATCTCCTCGCCTCTTCCGAGCAGCAGATAGGGCGGAAGCGGAATCTGCTCCGCGCAATAGGCGAGTGCCGGCTCACAGACAAAGCTCGCGCGCAGTTTCGTGAGCTCGCCCTCGCTGAGTTTCGGTTTTTCCCGGTAAAAGAAATCGGAGCTCACGAGCTCCAGCACGGCGTCCCCCAGAAATTCCAGTCTTTCGTTGGAACCCAGATGACCGCTGTGCGCCTCATTCGCAAATGAGGTGTGTGTGAGTGCCAGAACCAACAGTGACCGGTCCCGGAATGTATAGCCAATCTTTCCCTCCAACGCCTCAATGGTCTCGGAATTCAAATCCTTCTCCTCTCATCGCCCGGCAGGGAGCGCGCGAATGGCGCGCTCCGCAGACTCGACAGACTGAATCTTGTCGAGCGCTTCGGGCGGAAATGCAGGTCAAAGAATGTTTCGAGTGCGAGCACAATGCGGTAGCGCTCCAGGGAGTCCGCGAAATAGACTTCCGTGAAGCTCGCGCCGTCATCGAGCTCTGTGAGCGGGAGTTCCAGTATCTCTGCGACAATGCGCCGAATCTCATCCCTCTCTGACATTCACTGCCTCCGCAATACTCTGTAATACATGCTGCCGCTCAAAGGTCTCGCACTGCAGCACAGCGTTGCAGACCTCAGCAGCCTTTGCGTTGCCGTGCACCTTGACCACGAGGCCGCGGAGTCCCAGCATCGGCGCGCCGCCGTAGCGGGAGGCGTCAAAACTCTGCAGCGCCTCTTTGAGCGCCGGCTTCAAAAGCGCCGCACCGATCTTACTCCGCAGATTCGACATGGCAGCTCGCTTGATGATGTGCTGGAAAGTTGACGCGGTTCCCTCGATGGCCTTTAACACCATATTTCCGGTAAAGGCCTCCGCAACGCAGACATCCGCCTGCCCGTGCAGCACTTCGCGCGCCTCGATGCTGCCGATAAAGTTGATGCCGGGCGTCGCTTTGAGGAGCGGATATGTCTCCTTGACGAGCGCATTGCCCTTCTCCTCCTCGACGCCCACATTCAGGATCGCGACGCGTGGCTTTTCAATGCCGAGCGCCTTTTCCATGTAAAGCGAGCCCATCTCGGCAAACTGCACGAGATGCGCTGCCTTCGCGTCCACATTCGCCCCCGAATCGAGGAGCAGCGTCACGCCGCCGTCCTCGGTCGGAATGAGGGGCGCAAACGGCGCGCGCTCCACACCCGGGAGTCTGCCGACCAGCACCTGTCCGCCGACCAGGATTGCGCCGGAATTGCCTGCCGAGACAAACGCATCGGCTCTCTCCTCGCGAATCAGCTTCATGCCGACCACCAGAGAGGAATCCTTCTTTTTTCGCACCGAAACGACCGGGACATCGCCCGTCTCAATCACTTCCGACGCCGGTACAATTTCGAGGCGTTCCGCCGGATACTGCTGCCCCACCAGCTGTCTCAGGATTTCTTCCCTTGCCGCAGAGCAGAATCTTTACCGCCTCACTCTTTTGAAGTGCCAGAAGGCAACCCTTCACAATTTCGCCGGGCGCATTGTCGCCGCCCATTGCATCCACTGCAACTCTCACCATATGATTTCACCTCTGTGTACCTAATGATAAAGCAAAGCACCCTGCCCCGCAAGTTGTAAAGAAAACCGCCCCGGACTTTCGTCCGGAGCGGTTCATGCATTATTTCGCAGGAAGAAAGGCTCAGTCAGCGACTTTCACGATCTCCTTCTTATTGTACGTCCCGCAGTTCTTGCAGACGCGATGCGGCATCATGAGCTCGCCGCACTTCGGGCACTTGACAAGGTTCATCACGCCCATCTTCCAGTTGGCTCTTCTCTGATCTCTGTGGCCCTTTGGAAGATTTATTCTTCGGACAAATCGACATCCTGAAACACCTCCTCACCTCGTAGCGTTAACGGTTATAAACCGCAATCATCCATTTCTGGCATAACAGGCTTTAGTGTAATATACAACATCTATCCTGTCAAGCTGTTTATGACACTTATGCGAGCGCTGCCGTCACAATCGCCATCGAATAGACCTCGAGCGCGTTGCAGCCTCTCGAAAGGTCGTTGATCGGCGCGTTCAGACCGAGCAGAATCGGGCCGTAAGCGTCGAAGCCGCCGAGTCTCTGTGCAATCTTGTAGCCGATGTTACCTGCGTTGATGTCCGGGAAAATGAAGGTGTTCGCATAACCCGCGACCTTGCTGTCCCTTCATCTTGGTGCGCGCGACGGTCGGGGAAACCGCTGCGTCAAACTGCATCTCGCCGTCGATTGCCTCGTCCGGGAAAGCAGCCTTTGCCTTTGCGCAGGCATTTCTCATCTTGTCGACATCCTCGCCGGAGCCGGAGCTCACGGTCGAATAGCTGAGGAAAGCAACCTTCGGGTCAATGCCGAAAATCTTTGCGCAGTTCACGGTCTCGCCGCAGATCTCGACGAGCTCGTCCTCGGTCGGCTTGATGTTGATTGCGCAGTCTGCCATTGCGAGCAGCTCGTTGTCACCGGTTGCGGACGGACGAACCAGGATGAAGCAGGAGGAGACAATCTTGTTGCCCGGCTTGGTCTTGATGATCTGGAGCGCCGGACGAACCGTGTCCGCGGTCGAGTAGGTAGCGCCGCCGAGCAGGCAGTCGCCGATGCCCATCTTGATCAGCATGGTGCCGAAGTAGTTTGCGCCGGAGAGAATCTTCTTCGCCTGCTCCGGGGTCACGCCCTTCGACTTTCTGATCTCGCAGAACATCTCGACCATCTCGTCAAAGCGGTCAAAGTTCTCCGGATCGACAATCTGTGCGCCGCGGATGTTGTAGCCCGCATCCTCTGCCGCTGCCTCGATTGCCGCCGGGTTGCCGACCAGAATCGGCTTTAAGAAGTTGCTCGCCAAGAGGCGCGATGCCGCCTCGAGAATACGCGGATCCGTACCCTCCGTAAACACGATGGTCTTCGGGTTCCCCTTGAGCTTGTTAATCATAGTGCCGAATGTATACATAAGGTTTTCCTTTCTCCCGTTCCGGGATGAACCTTGCCGGGGCGCATTGCCCCGCCTGTTTTACTTGGTCAGCTTCAGCGTATCTCTTGCGATTGCGAGCTCCTCGTTGGTCGGCAGGAGATACACCTGAACCTTCGAGTCGTCGGTCGAAATGAGGCGCTCTTCGCCGCGGACATTGTTTCTCTCATCGTCAATCTTGACGCCGAGGTAGCCGAGGTAAGCGCAGATATTCTTTCTCATGAACTTGTCGTTCTCGCCGACACCTGCCGTGAAGGCAATCGCATCGACGCCGTTCATCGCCGCGACATAAGCGCCGATGTACTTTGCGACGCGGAGCGTGTACGCCTCGAGTGCGACCTTCGCAAGGTGATTGCCGCCGTTTGCCGCATCGTCAATGTCGCGGAAGTCGGAGGAAATGCCGTTGCTTAAGCCCAGGACACCGGACTTCTTGTTCAGGACATTGGTCATCTCTTCGACCGTGAGCTTCTCATGCTCGCAGATAAACTGAATGATTGCGGGGTCAATGTCGCCAGAGCGGGTGCCCATGATGAGACCCTCGAGCGGGGTGAGACCCATCGAAGTGTCGACACACTTGCCGCCGATCGAAGCCGAGACCGAAGCGCCGTTGCCGAGGTGGCACACGACGACCTTTGCGTCTTCGGATCGAGACCGCCCTTGCGGATCACCTCACCTGCGACAAAGTTGTGGCTGGTGCCGTGGAAGCCGTAACGGCGCACCTTGTACTTCTCGTAGTACTCGTAGGGCAGTGCGTAGAGATAAGCCTTCTCCGGCATGCTCATGCCGAAAGCCGTATCGAACACAGCGACATTCGGTTTGCCGGGCATAGCCGCCTCGCAAGCCTCAATGCCCATGAGGTTTGCCGGATTGTGAAGGGGAGCCAGGTCAAAGCAGTCCGCGATTGCCTTCTTCACGTCCTCATTGACCAGCACAGACTCGTTGTAATATGTTCCGCCGTGAACCACGCGATGGCCGATTGCCGAAATCTCGTCCGTGCTCTTGATGACACCGTGGGACGGATCTACCAGCGCCTGCATGACGAGCTCAATTGCCTCCTTGTGGCTCGGCATAGCTGCCTCGACCTTATACTTTTCGCCGCCCGCCGGTGTGTGGGTCAGCAGAGAACCGTCGATGCCGATTCTCTCGCAGAGTCCCTTCGCGAGCACGCTCTCATTCTCCATATCAATGAGCTGATACTTTAACGAAGAGCTGCCGCAGTTCATGACAAGAATTTTCATTGTGTGTTTCCCCCTTCAACTTTATATTAGTCACAATCTCTGTTATTATAGACCAATGAATAAACGAGTGACAAGACGGAAGGCTGTTTTTTTCAAAATACAGGAGAGACTATGATTAATCTTGCGCAGGTTGTCGGGATTATTGCTGAATATCATCCGTTTCACAACGGCCATCTCTACCAGATGCGAAATGCGCGCGCGCTGACCGGCGCCTCCTACTGCGTGGTTTTCCTGAGCAGTTACTTTGTGCAGCGCGGTATGCCCGCGATTTATTCGCCCTTAAAGCGCGCCGAAGCCGCACTCCGCGCGGGTGCCGACGCGGTCTTTGAAATTCCGACACCGTTCAGCTCCTCCTCGGCCCGCGACTACGCGGCCTACGGCGTGAGCCTGCTCGCGGGACTCGGCATCCCGAATCTCTGCTGCGGCACGGAAGATGTCTCCGCCGAGGAGCTCTCGATGCTCCTCGAGGTCATTGACGAGAACTCCGAGGCCTTTCAGCACAGTCTCCGCGAGGGTTTAAAGACCGGGCTCTCCTACGCCGAGGCGCGGGTCAATGCGATTGCCGCCGACCTCTGCCAGGCGGGTGCGGACAACACCCTTCTGCTCCGCACGAGAGAGCTGCTCTCGAAGCCGAATAATATTCTCGCCTTTGAATACGCGCGCGCGGCGCGCGCCGAGCGCATTCCGATTCGCCTGACGACCGTCTCCCGAAAGGGGAGCGACTACCACGACCCGATTCTGCAGGGCGATTTCAGTTCCGCAACCGCAATCCGCACCCACATTCTAAACGGCGGCTCCTGGGACGATTTGTCCCGCATGGTGCCGCACAGCGTACAGGAAGTGCTCGCCGAAACGCCCTATCTGAACCCCGACTGCCTCGTTGGCCCGCTCGAGCGGCGCGTTCTGGATCTGCTCTACGAGGGCACGGCGCTCTCCACCTTCTCCGATGTCTCGGACGATCTCGCCGATCGCATTGCCAATACAAGCTTCCGCGAGGACGGCTTTGAGGCCCTTGTGAACAGCCTGAAGACCAGACAGTATGCGCACACCCGCGTGGCGCGCGCGCTGACCCACATTTTCCTCGGCATACGGAAGTCGGATGTGCTCCGCTGGAAGAATGCCGCGCGCGAAGAGGCGCTCGCCAAAGACAACTCGGAAGGGACGGAAACCGCGGTTCCGCCGATCGGCGCCGCTCCCTATGCGCGCCTGCTCGGTTTCCGGCGGGATTCCGAGGACCTGCTCTCGATGTTAAAGCAGGCCGCCACCATTCCGATTGTGAGTCGCCCCGCTGCCGCGGGCTCTCTGCTCCGCTCACCCGCCGCCCGCGACCTCTTTCAGGCCGAGGTGCACGCCGCCGATCTCTGGAATTCGCTCTATTTCTGGGACAGTGGCATGGCGTTGCCGTCCTATCTCCGCCAGCAAATCGTCATTGTGTGAGAAAGCGTAAGTTCTTTCCCAAGTCATTTTGTGGAAAAGAGAGATTTTATCAAAATTGTCGGAAAACTCCTTTGGCTGTGTTACACTGGTAAAAGGAGGTGGACTATGTATCAGTTAAACGATATTGTTGTCTATGAAAGTTCCGGCGTGTGCCGCATTTGCGACATCCAGGAGCTCTCCTTCTCCGAGGATACAGCACCGAATACCTATTACATTCTGGCGCCTCTCTTCTCGCCCGGCGACGTCATTTACACCCCGGTCAACAGCACAAAAACCGTCTTCCGCCCCGTCATCTCGAGAGAAGAAGCGCTGGAGACCATACGCGCGGTGCAGGGAGAAGAGATTGCGAGCTACGAGGGCATGCGCTCCTCGGAACTGGAGTACCGTTACCGGCGCGCCCTGCAGGGCTTCCGCTGGGGCGACTTGCTTCGTCTGTTGCGCGCCATCAACCGAAAGATGCAACGCGCGCGCCATTCCGGCAAAAAAGGCAGTGAAGTTGACCGCCGCTTTCAGCGGCGCCTCGATTTCTCGTGACCGGCGAACTCGCGGTCGCGCTGAACCTGCCGCGGGAGGAAGCCAGGACCCTGCTCGAGCGGGAATTTGAACTTGTATAAACCTTTCGACATCATAAAAGACTGGCGGAAGGAAGCGGTGAATTGAGATAACATTGAAGCAAGAAACGGCATAGCCAAAAGGCTATGCCGTTTCTTGCCCCAAATCAGTAAGGTGTAGAAAGTAATTGCCGTCTTTCGTGAGAAAACCACCCTTGCGCAAGAGCTTGACTGCATGGCTGACGCTCGGCTTAGAAATACCAATGGTATGAATATTGCCTTCAGGTAATCCTCCTCAGAAAGTATGGAGTTTCATCAGGCTCCTCCTGTATTACAACAGCCCGGCTTTCTCAAAATGTTTTTTCAAAATTCGGGTGGAAAGCACCGCACCAAGGAAGCTGGTTACAACCGTTAATGCTACCATGATAAAAAACATAGGCCATGTGAACATCTTTAAGTAAACAGCGAGGGCTTCATCAGTCAGATGAAAAATCTCCTGCCTGTCGATCAAGTATTGCGCATTGGACAGGTACATAGGAAGTGTATATCCGGCAGAATGAAGTGTGCAGCCGAGAACATATGCAAAGATCAACACCTTTTTATTCTTATAGTGATTGGCGCTTACTACGATCTCTGCCATGAGCCAGCCGACAACGGATGCTATAACACCGATCACATTTGCAGCCATAAGACCCGGAAGCGCGCTGATTGTTCCCATAATCAGAAAGGTTCCTCTTTTTCTGACCTTTGAAACGAGCAGCATGTAAGCAATAGACGTGAAGAAAACGGTTATAGGTATATTGGCAACCGTTCCAATGAGCGTCATTCCGGCGGCTCCGCCAATTACAAAAAAGATAACAAGACTGATGGCGGCAAAAATTCCAATGGTAATAAAATCACGGGTGTCCAACTTTTCTGTTTTGATAGTGCTCATTTTGAATACCTACTCATTTGAATTGTAAATAGAATAGTACGGCAACGATCAGAGTTGATACTATCCCAATGATGTAGTCAAGCGTTTTCAGCTTTAGCGGATAAAGAATCGTCTGTTCATTCATGTGTTCAAAGCCTCGAAGCAGTGCGGACGCCGCTAATTCATCCGATGTGCGGAGGCTTTTCATCAGAATCGGTATGAACAGGTATTCCACCATTCGCACGGGATGAATGACAAATTGCATCGGTGACAGGGAAACCTTACGAATCCGCAGGCTGTCCTTTAGATTGTGATAGTCCTCCCGTATCGTTGGAAAGAAGCGCAGCGCCACCATAATCGGAATGGCGGCAGCGTCCGGAATCTTCATCTGCTGCATGGCGGACAGCACATAGGGAAATGTAGTCATTCTGACAAAGAAACTGCCCATCATCAACAGAACGACCAGCTTTTGAGCGAAATAGCTGAGTGATACGACAACAAGCATGGCGCTTGTGTTATGAATCTTGTCCACGTTCGCCATGAGCAAGGCAATGGCAATGTAGATGAAGAGATACAAGGCGAACGGCTTGTATGCCTTTGCGGTAAGCAGATAAACTGCGGCTACCACGCAGATGATATGCGCGGTCATGGCCTTGTTCATAAACATGGCCGTTGTTCCGAGCAGAATTACTACAAATCCAACAATCCGCGGGTCTAATGCAGGCTTAGTCTTATCCAGAAGAAGCACCCCCTTTCCGAAGCAGACAGAGCACCCTGTCTTTGCTGTTTTCTGTCAAAGGGAAGTCCTGATCTATTTTCCCTTCGTTCAGATAGAGCACGCGATGGCAGGCTGTCAAGATAAATTCGTAGTCGTGTGTAATCACGAAAACTACACGGCTTTCCCTCGCAAGCGATTCCAACTCCGCAGCGACACGAAGCATATTCCCGCGATCCAAACCGCTGGTCGGCTCGTCAAAGAACAGTACGCGGCTGTCCGCTTTCAAGGCTCCGGCTATCGTGAGCCGTTGCTTTTGCCCTCTGGAAAGGGCGGCGGGATGATCCTCTCTTTTTTCCCAAAGAGAGAGCTTTTCCAATATCGCTTGGTCTTCTGTATCATCCGATTTCTTCCTACTGACTCCGATTCGCAGCTCGTTTAACACGCTGTCACCAAAGAGCTGATAATCGGAATCCTGCATAACAAAGTAAATCTGGCCGATGCGCTTTTTTCGTGAAAGTTGTCTTTCATAGATAGCGATTGTCCCGGCGCTTTCTTTCAGTAGCCCACAGCACAGTTTAGCAAGGGTTGTTTTTCCCGCTCCGTTATCTCCGATGATGCCTATGATTTCTCCGCTGTACGCATCAAAAGAAATATCATGCAAAAGCGCAACCTCCGCCTGTGAGCGCCTCTTGCGCCGCCCATAGTCAAAGGACACATGGGAGAGGGATAGAATCGGTCTTGCTTCCTTCTGCAAATCTGACGGATGTGGATAAGGCATAAGTGCATCGAGACTGAAATTCCTCAATTCGAGCCGCTTAAGATCACTGTCGCTTAATGAAAGCGTTTCTTGCCTGCTGAAATCGTCTCGTATGACGCCATCCTTCAAGAAAAGCATGCGATCCAAAAGGTCGGCTAAATAGAAAACCCTGTGTTCCAGTACAATCAAGGTTTTTCCCTCGCTTTTCAGCTCCGCAAGGATATCATGCAGCTCCATGATTGCTCGAAAGTCCAAATTCGCAGAGGGCTCGTCGAATACATATATATCCGGGGTCATAGCGTAACAGGAGGCGATAGACACCTTCTGCATCTCTCCGCTGGACATCTGAAAAAGGCTTTTGCCTATTAGTTTGGATATATTGATCCTTTCGATACTGTTCTTTGTTCGCTCCCATACTTCTTCACGCGGCAGCTTCATGTTGACGCAGCCAAAGGCAATCTCATTTGTCGTGTCCGTCATAAAAAACTGACTGCGCGGATCTTGGAAAACAGAGCCAACGATTGTTCCAAAGTCGCGCAAAGCAAAATCCTCAGTATTCCTGCCGTTCAAATAGACCTCTCCGCTAAAGGTGCCCTCATAGAAGTGCGGAACAAGCCCATTGATGCAGCGGGAAAGCGTTGTTTTCCCGCTGCCGCTTGCGCCGCTTATCAGTACAAAAGAGCCTTTTTCTATTTTGAGGTCAATATCGTAAATAGCAGACCGGGAATGACCCTGATACTGATACGATACGCCCCGCAGCTCAACCGCATAATTCTTCATTTGCGCTGACCCTCTTGCTGCCGCGAGCGTTCCACAGCTTGTAGTAGTATCCGTCGCTATCCGATAGCAGGGTCTCATGCTGCCCTGACTGAACGATACGTCCGTCTTGCAATACCAAATCTGATCTGCGCTGCGGATTGTGCTCAAATGATGAGCGATTACCAAAACTGTCCTGTCTCGTGCAAGCTCCGAAATGGCCTCCTGAATAAGAGCCTCGTTGATCGGATCGACATTGCTTGTGATCTCGTCCAGAAGCAGGATTGGGGCGTCTTTCAAAAATGCTCGCGCAATAGAAATCCGCTGCTTCTGTCCGCCGGAGAGCCCTACACCGTTTTCTCCGATCATGGTCTGATACCCATCGGGAAGCGACAGGATAAAGTCGTGGATGCGGGCCTTTTTTGCAGCTTCAATGATTTCTTCCTGTGTAGCTGCCGCCTTTCCCAACCGGATATTCCCCTCTATGGTATCCGCAAAGAGCCGGACGTTCTGCATGACGATGCTGACAGAGCCTAAAAGCTCGTCGTAGCTCATATCCCGTACATCCACGCCACCGATACGGATTGCTCCGTTCGTTACATCCCAAAAGCGCAACAGTAGATTTGTAATCGTTGTTTTGCCGGAGCCGGAACCGCCGACAAGCGCGGTAATTGTTTGCGTCGGGGTGTGGAAAGAAATGCCGTTCATGGTAAAGCCGCCTTCCTCATAAGAGAAAGTCACATCTTCAAAGTCAATCGAGTATTCCGAGGGAGAAACAGGGGTTTTCGGCTCCGTGACGGTTTCAGCTTCGGTAATCTTCTTGATGCGGCGATAACTGTCTGCTGCCGTCAGATAGTTCGCCCAATGGCTTTCCAACGCAAGGAAAGGCTTGTAAAACTCCCTGCTGATGATGGCAAAGAGCAGAAAACCGTAAACAGGGATACTGCCCTCCAGTATCAGGAGCAGCCCCGCAGCGAGCATAATCCAAAAGGATACATCTATTAGGAAGCCATAAACAGACAAGACCGCCGCCCGATTTTTGGATACGGCTTTACTGCTCTGTCCGAAGTCGCGGGCTGTCTGCTCAACCTTTTCCTCAAAGTGGCGGCTTTCGGAAAAGGCTTTCAGGAGAGGAATCCCTTTTACATATTCCACAAAGACACTCACCATATCGGCAAGATCATTCCCAGCTTCTTTTTCTAACCGCTCCCCGCGCTTCAAGCCCAAAACGAGGAACAGAATCGCGACAGGCAAGGCCGAGACCATAAGCAGCGCCATTTTCGGGCTGTAAATAACCAGCGCCGCAAGCAAGACAGCAGACACGATAAAGTCGGCAAGCATCCGCGTCCATATATGGCCGACGACCATTTCCATCTTGTCTACATCTTTATGAATGATGGTACTGATTTCACCCAAACGCTCGTTGGTATAAAAGCCAAGCGAAAACTCCTTCAGGCGACAAATGATATTTTTGCGTATCTGAAAGACAATATCAAAGCCCGCGTGGTGCTTTTGTACATCCGCAAGTATATTGCTGCCGCCTTTATCAGTAGGCAGGCGACCAATGCAACCCAGTACCACATCAACGCGCCGTTGCCTGACATGACGGATTCCAAAGATTTGAGAACAATGTCCATCATAGCGATCCCTGAAAGGGCATACAGGGTAAAACCCGTGACGGAAAGCAATAGAGAGCGTTTACCGCCGGAGGTAAGGGTATTCCATATTTCCTTAATCAAAGGGACACCTCCTTGATTTTCCAATTATCCACCTTGTTTTGATTCTCCACCATCTTCCGATACAGGGCGCAGCGGTCGAGCAGCTCGTTATGCCTGCCGGTATCCACAATCCGTCCGCTGTCCATGACGACAATCTGATCTGCGTCACGGATGGTGTTTAAGTGGTGAGCAATCATAATGACTGTTTTATCGCGGCTTAAATCGTCGATTGCCGCCTGAATATATGCTTCGTTTTCCGTATCTACCGCTGCGGTTGCTTCGTCTAAAATGATGATTGGTGCATCCTTCAGAATCATACGGGCAATGGAAATACGTTGTTTCTCTCCGCCGGAGAACTTGATGCCTGCCTCTCCCGCCATGGTCTGGTAGCCATTTGGCAGTAACATGATAAAGTCGTGGATGCGCGCTTTCTTTGCAGCATCCATGATTTCTTCCATCCCGGCATCCGGTTTTCCGATCCGTATATTCTCCTCCATACTTAGGTTAAATAGAAAGACCTCCTGTTGAACGATAGAAAAGAGGCGGTTCAACTGCTTTTCAGAGAAAGCTGCAGCATCTTCTCCCGCTATGGTGATATGTCCATCTGTCGGTTCCCAAAAGCCCATAAGCAGGTTTGCCAGCGTACTTTTACCGCAGCCGGAAGCTCCGACCAGCGCGGTTTTGCTGCCTTTCGGAAAACGAAGATTGATGTCCTCCAATACCTTCCTGTCGCTGTTATAAGCAAAGCTCAAATCTGAAACAGTGACTTCGCCATTGACCGGTTCTTTGCTTTGCTCCGGTCTTTTTGATACAGAAACGCCCAGGATCGACCAAATTCCTTCCATGGCCTGCTTGAACACAATCTCGTAATGCTGAAAGGTTGCGACCTTGGTAATAGAGGATGTAAACAGACCTCCTAAAACAATCGCAAGAATCAGTTGCGGAAGCTCAATCTGCCCGACAGAAAGAAGATAGGTACCGAGAATCATCACAAGGACAACGCCGGATTCCATGAACAGGATAATCAATCCCATTGGGACAGAAATCCCTGCCATGGATTTTTTAACCCAGTAATCATAGTCTTTTGCGGACCGGATCGTTTTTTCTGTCTTGTTTTCTTCCTTGCCAAAGGCTTTAATGACGGAAATATTTGAAACATACTCCATGACGTTTTCTTGCATTTTTGTCACGGAATCCGCATATATTTTGAAATTCTTTGTCCAAAGCGGAGCAGAGATTTTTTTTGTGATCCACATCAGCGGAAGCCCTACAATCATTACGAGAGCCAGACGCCAATCCACCCATAGCATAATGAGGAAAACGGCAGCGGGAAGAATGGTAGCGGACATGATTTCCGGCAAGCCGTGAGCGAGATACCCTTCCACCTGTTCTACATCATGCTGCACAATATTTGTCAGGTCGCCCGTCTTTCGTTCCTGAAAAAAACCGAGAGAAAGTTTTTTCAGATGTTGGATAATTTGCAGTCGTAAGTCCGTCAGACAGGTATATGCTGCTTTGTGCGCTGTCCATGTCGCAAAGTAGGAGCAGACAGCTTTACCTATAAAACAGATCAGCATTGCCCCGCATTCAAAAAAGATATGCTTTCTCGTTAGTGAAGCAGCAAAATATAAGCCAATCATGTGGATTAAAAGCACCTGTGGGATCAGATCAAAAACTGTTTTGCAGCACAACATAATGTTAGACAGCCTGTTTTTCCCCGTTACCTGTCTTACAAGTTCCGGTTGTTTTGTCATGTATTACAACCTCCTTTTAATATCGAATTACGATTCGGTATTCACTCAAAAAAATAGTTATTCACTCTAACGCGCCGGTGAAAAAACAGGGTCTATGCTTATCTAAAGCAAAGTAAGCATAAGACCCATTTTTTTTATAGAGAATTTACTCCTTCATAGTAGCATTTGGTTACCAGAGAAAGCATAGTATGGGCAAACTCACGATCTTTATAGTGCCTTGCGACCTCCAAAATGCCTTCCGCAAAATTGCTGGCAAGGATATGACAGAGCATGTCATTATAGGAGACATGCGTTTTTTTGTCGAGTTGTCGATGGATATGCTGTTCAATAGAGTGAATCAGCTGATCTTTCACGTATTCATACTTTGTCCCCTGACTTTTATCCATGAGAATTACAAAGATTTTGTGATTCTCCAATAAATCAAGGATATAATCTTCAGCAACATCCCTGTACTTTTCCGATGGGAGTCCCGCAGCTTGCTCTTCTTCTGCAGCAATTTTGTCAAAGTTTATCCGTAAAGAGGAAGCAATCTTATCAAACAGTTCTTCTTTGTTTTTATGGTAATTGTAAATCAAGCTGACCGGGATTCCTGCCTTGTCAGCTATTTCTTTCATTTTTGCGCTGCGATAGTCTTTTTCATAGAACACATCTACACCAGCTTGGAAGATACGCTCAAAAACTTCGTCTTTTAATACTTGCGGCATAAAACCACTCTCTTTCAAAACCGAATTCTAATTCGCTTTTTATAATATAGTATAATCGGGCTAAAGTCAAGAGGGTTCTCGAACCTTAACAAAAGGGTATAGTCCCAATCCTCTGGCAAGGACATCATTTGTGAAAACAGCCCCATTTGCCTTTAGAGAAAGCTCCCTGTTTCGTAAATGGTAGTTGCTCATTACGGTATAGCCCTTATTTCGCTCTCCCCGGGAAACTGCCATCGTCTCACCTCCTTTACTCGTTTGGTTGTTACGCAATAGAACGGTGGTTTTGAGGAAGTAACGGTAGGCGCGAAAAAAGCGACATAGACTTCTGACTGAAAATCTACGCCGCCGGCAAAAACGAAAAGAGATGCTCCTTGCGGAAACATCCCTTTTTCACTCGATTATTCGATTTTTGCCTCACCTGTTTGCCCACTGCCATAGAGTAATCGCGCATATCCGCTAGTCTTTTTCTGTTGCCATGCCATATCCCAGAACTTCAGTTCATAGCGGGAACAGGTTACAAAAATATCCCGGAGGCGCTGCCGTTTTGCGGGCGTGGCAGCTTCCGTCACCGCATTCAATGCGGCAATGAGCTTCGCATTCTCCGCCGCGTAAGCTTCCGAGGCGTATTCCCGCACCCATGCGCCGTAAAACGGATCGCTGCCCGCCTTCGGATTCTCCGCGAGCATGCGCTTTGCAATCACCTCATAGCTGTAGGCGCAGGACAAAATCGCCGCCAGAATTTCGGCCTCGCCGCCCTCATAGCCGACGCGGAGCATATACGAGGTATAAGACAAGTTGTCAAGCGAGCGCGCCGTGGTTCTTAGCTCCTCCTCGCTCACCGAGAGTTGCTCGAAATACCCGCCGTGCACCGCTCTCTCCCGGTTGATTGCCGATAGGTACTCCGAAAAGAGCAGCGCTGTCGAAAGACTCTCTGCCTTTGCCGCGCCGAGCGCAAACACTTTCGCGTATTCTTCGAGATAGAGAGCGTCCTGCATCAGGTAAAAGCGAAAGCGCGCTTTGTCGAGCGTACCGTCCTGAATGCCGCGCACGAACGGGTGCCGAAAATAAGCGTCCCAGATCCGGCGGACACAGCGAGCAAATCCTCTGCGGTATTCACTTTGTCTTCTCCTCTTCTTCCAGATAGCCCGGTAACAGCGGGCGGTTTAGACGGTTCACGCCGACCGGCGGTATCTCGGTGCCTGTCGGCTCTTTTACGCGCTGCAGCGGCGTATCCGCCGGGAGCACGGGGATGCCCGCTTCCCGGGCGGCAAACAAAACGCCGCTCTCATCGTTCCCCCATCCGAGAGGAAAAGTTTTTGCACGCTGAGCCCCTCGCTCTCCATCGTCAGCGCAAGACAGCGATAGGCTGCCGGAAACGCATTCGGCGACACGGTCTCGACCGCGAGTGCACCGCCTTCGTTCAGGTGATTCGCACACATACGGTAAAACAGATTCGTATAGGCGCGGTTTTCCGCCTCCGTCTTCGGCGCGGCAAGGGCGACCAGAATAAAATCATAGTGCTTTTCGCGCTTTTCGAGAAAGCGGAACGGATCTTCGGTATAACGGTGCAGGCGCGCGCTCACAGTCCACACAAGTTGTTTCTCCGGCGTGACGAAATCCACATCCTTTGCGGCGCGGTTTCTCAGTAACTCCTCCGCGGCTGCGGCGCTACCCAGCACGAGCACATGCTCATACGAGCCTGCCGCCGCCGCAATCGGACGATAGTGCGCCGCCCGGCGACTCCTCACAAAGCCGCAGGCCGCAAGCATCAGACAGAGCAGGACAGCGGCGGCATACAGAGCTGTCCTGCGCGCTCTCCTCCCCCTTTCCATCAGTTTTTGAAGGAGTGGATGGGCGCCGGAATACGGCCCTCGCGCTTCACAAAGTCCGCGCAGCTGTAGGGATTCACCGCAATCACGGGTGCGCGGCCGAGGAGACCGCCGAATTCCACCTCGTCGCCGACCTTCTTGCCCGCTGCGGGAATCAGACGCACCGCCGTTGTCTTCTGGTTAATCATGCCGATTGCCGCTTCATCCGCGATGATGCCGGAAATCGTCTCGGCCGAGGTGTCCCCCGGCACCGCAATCATGTCGAGCCCCACGGAGCAGACACAGGTCATGGCCTCGAGCTTTTCAAGCGTCAGGGCGCCGCGCTCCGCAGCCCGTATCATGCCCTGGTCCTCGCTGACCGGGATAAACGCGCCCGAGAGGCCGCCCACATAGGACGAAGCCATGACGCCGCCTTTTTTCACCTGATCGTTTAAGAGCGCAAGCGCTGCTGTCGTGCCGGGCGCGCCGACCGACTCGAGCCCCATGCCCTCGAGAATATCCGCGACCGAGTCGCCTGCCGCCGGGGTCGGCGCGAGCGAAAGGTCAATGATGCCGAACGGCGTGTCGAGACGGCGGCTCGCCTCCTTCGCAACCAGCTGCCCAACGCGCGTAATCTTGAATGCGGTCTTCTTGATGGTCTCGCAGAGCACCTCAAAGCTCTGCCCCTTGGTCTGCTGTACCGCCGCGCGCACCACGCCCGGTCCCGAAACACCGACATGAATCACGGCATCACCCTCGGTTACACCGTGGAAGGCACCCGCCATGAACGGGTTGTCATCCGGCGCATTGCAGAAAATCACGAGCTTTGCGCAGCCGAGAGAACCGTTATCCGCGGTTCTCGCCGCGGTCTCCTTGACCACCTGCCCCATGCGGCGCACGGCGTCCATGTTGAGTCCCGTCCGCGTGGAGCCGACATTCACCGAACTGCAGACGCGCTCCGTCCGCGCGAGCGCCTCCGGAATCGAGTCAATCAGCAGGCGCTCGGCATCCGTCATACCCTTTGCGACCAGGGCCGAGTAACCGCCGATAAAGTTGACGCCGATTTCCTTTGCCGCGCGGTCCAAAGTCTCCGCAATCTCCACAAAGTCCTCGGTCGTCCGGCAGGCCGCGCCGCCGATCAGCGCAATCGGCGTCACGGAGACACGCTTATTCACAATCGGAATGCCGTATTCTCGCGAAATCGCCTCGCCGGTCTCGACGAGCTTGCCCGCGCGCCGACAAATCAGTTCGTAGATATTCCGGTTCAGTTTGGTTTTGTCGCTGTCAATGCAGCCGAGGAGGGAAAGCCCCATCGTAATCGTGCGGACATCGAGCAGGTCCCGGTCTATCATTGTATTGGTTTCCAGCACTTCCGGCATATTTAACATGGCGCTTCCCCCTTAAATGCGGTGCATGGCTTCGAAAATTTCTTCCCGCTGCACATGAATCCGAAGCCCCACTTCCTCGCCGAGTTTCTGCATCGCATCCATGAGTTCCTCGAGGCTCTCCTCGGCCGCCGAGATATCGACGATCATCATCATGTGGAAATAGTCCTGTACTATGGTCTGGTTGATATCCAGCACATTGATGCGCTCCGCTGCGAGATGGGTGCACACCTTTGCAATGATGCCGACCGAATCCTTGCCGAGTACCGTGATAATTACCTTGTTCATCGTTTCCTTTCCGTCGCCTGTCAAAGACCCAAATCAGAATTCGTACAGTTTCGAGCAGCAGTCCCGCGCCGCAACCGCAAGCGGAAGTTCTTCCGCTTCTCCCTTGCCGTGCGTCAGGCGCAGTTCACAGCGCACGGTCTCATAGGCGAGTTCCGGCAGATTGTTCTCTTTGCTGAGATGCCCGAGCAGCACCTGTTTGAGGCCGCCGTGGCAGAGCAGCGAGAGCAGTCTGCCCGCACTCTCGTTCGAGAGGTGCCCGCAGTCCCCGAGGATGCGGCGTTTCAGCGGGTAGGGATAGGGGCCTGCCTCGAGCATACGCACATCGTGGTTGCTCTCAAGCAGCAGCGCATCGAGATTCCGTAGCGCTGCCTCGAGTTCCGGTGTCGCGTGGCCGAGGTCCGTTAAAAAGGCCGCGCTCTTGCCGCCGTCTGTCACCCGGTAGCCGACCGGCTCCGCGGCATCGTGGTCAATCGAGAGCGGAAGCACGGTCAAATCGCCGAGCGAAAAAGCCTCTCCGCCCTGTATCACATGAATCCGCTCCGCCGGGTAATCGTCCAGCATCCCTTCTTTTGGATTGCTGCCAGGGTGCCGGCGGTCGTATAGAGCGGCACCGGATCCTTTTTCAGCAAGACCTTCAAGCCGGTCACATGGTCTGCATGTTCGTGCGTGAGAAGGACCCCCGCCAGATCCGCGGGCTTCAGGTCCGCGGCCTCAAGCCCCTGGACAATGCGCCGTCTGCTGATGCCGGCATCGATCAGAAGATGCGTGCGCTCGCTGCCGAGATAGCCCGCATTCCCGCTGCTGCCGCTCGCAATGGTCATAAGTCTCATCGGAGCTCCTTTCCGGCGAGGCGCGCGTCAATGCGGCGGTAAAGGCTTGCTTCGTCCGCATCGTTTACGAGCGTCCAGTCCGCCATATCGGCATAGGCGGCATCGCTCAGCTGTTTCTCCATGATTTCCGCCGCACGCGCTCTCGTGTAACCGCGGGAAGCCATGAGACGCTGTATCCGCAGCTCGCGCGGCGTAAAGACATACCAGATTTCATTGTAAATATGATTGCGCTCTCTCGCCGGGCAGCGCGGTTTCCACGACCAGAAAACGCTCTCTTTTGCTTTGCGCAAGTGCCTCCACGCGGTCATAGACCAGCGGGTGCACGGTTTCATCGAGCAAAGACAGCAGAGACGGCTCCCGGTAGAGGCAATCCGCCATCGCGCTTCGATTCAGCTGCCCGTCCTCGGCAAGTATCTTCTCTCCCATGAGTTCCAGCGCGCGGCGATAGCCCGGCTGTCCCGGCTCGTAGAGTTCATGCGCGAGCTCATCCATGCCGACAATGCACGCGCCGTACTTTTCCCGCAGATAGGCGAGCACAAGGCTCTTTCCCGAGCCGACGCCGCCGCAGACTTCGAGCACCATCAGTGCGCCTCCAGCCAGGACGCGCCGATGTGCGCATCGACCTCGAGCAGCACGCGGAGCTCTGCGGCGTGCCGCATGGTCTCTTTCAGGAGTTCCAGGACGCGGGGCGCCTCGGCCTCCGCCGCTTCCACCAGAAGTTCGTCGTGAATCTGAAGCACAATCTTTGCGTCGAGTTTTTCCGCCGCGAGCGCACGCCGCACCTTGACCATCGCAATCTTCATGATATCGGCTGCGGTACCCTGAATCGGCGCATTCATCGCGACGCGCTCGCCGAACGAACGCTGCATGAAATTCGAGCTCTTTAACTCCGGCACCGGGCGTATTCTGCCGAACAGCGTCCGCGTAAAGCCGTATTCCTTCGCCTCTTTGATCTGGCGGTCCAGGAAGTGCTTTACCTCCGGATAGGTCGCGAAGTAGCGGTTGATGTACTCCTTCGCCTCGTTTCTCGAGATACTTAAGTCCTCCGAGAGACCGAAGGCCGAGATACCGTAGACCACGCCGAAGTTCACAGCCTTCGCGTTTCGCCGCTGTAAGGGCGTGACTTCCGAGAGCGGCACATGGAAGACCTGCGACGCCGTGACCGCGTGGACATCCACCGCGTCGCGGTAGGCCGCAATCAGATTCTCGTCGCCGGAGAGCGCCGCGAGGATGCGAAGTTCAATCTGCGAGTAGTCGGCATCCACAAAGACCTTGCCCGGCGAGGGCACAAAGACCGCGCGCACGCGACTGCCCATCTCCGTCCGGATCGGAATATTCTGGAGATTCGGATTTGCGGACGAGATGCGCCCCGTCGCCGTGATGGTCTGGTGAAAGGTGCCGTGAATTCTGCCGTCCGCCTGTATAAAGCCCGCGAGCCCGATCGCATAGGTCGAGTTCAGCTTGGTCAGCATGCGGTAGCGGAGTATTTTTTTGACGACCGGATACTCGGGCGCAAGCTTCTCCAGAATGTCGGCCGCGGTCGAATAGCCGCTCTTGGTCTTTTTGCCGTAGGGAAGCTTCATCTTCTCGAATAAAATTTCCCCGAGCTGCTTCGGCGAATTCAGGTTAAAGTTCTCGCCGGTCTCCTCAAAAATTTCGGTCTCGATCCGGTGAATCTCGGTCTCGAGTTCCTCCGAGAAGGCCTTCAATTTTTCGGCATCCACCCTGACACCGGTCTCTTCCATCTCGGCGAGCATGAAAATAAGCGGGCGCTCAACGGTCTCATACAGCGCTTCCATGCCGAGCTCTTTCACCTTGTCGCAAAGCGGCTGCCGCGCCGCAAAGGCGACATAGCCCGCATAGGCGGCAGCGGCGACCGCATCCTCTTTGGCACTCGGCAGGAGAAGGGACAGGTAGTCCCGCGCGAGATCCTCGCTCTGATAGCTCTCTTTGAGCGGATTCACGAGATAGGCGAGCACGCCGAGGTCATCGACATTCTCGCGCTCCGCCGTGCCGACCGCTTTGATAAGCTCCTTCAGAGAGAGCGCCGAGACCCGCTTTGCCTGTTGAAACAACTCTTTCAGAAAGTCTTGTTCCGCGGTCTCGGAGAGCACCGTACCCTCGCCGGTTCCGGCGAGCGCCTTCATTTTTTCGCGCTCGGCTTCCTCCGGTTCGCGCCGATAGAAAAGCACAGCTTCCTCCGCGCGGAAGCAAAGAGAAATCAGGAGATCGTCCCGCGCAATTCCGATTTCCGGCGCCTCTGCCGCCTGCCGCAACACTTCCCGAAGCTCTGCCGCGCTTTGCAGGAGACGGAGCTTCGGCTTTTGCTGCGCGCGCATATTCTCCCGCTGCACCTCGCTCCCGAAATGCTTTAAAAGCGAGCGGAATTCAAGCCGCTGAATCTGCTCGTAGGCAGCCGCCGTATAGATTTCGCCGAGTTTCAGCGACGAGAGATCCAAGTCGAGCGGAGCGTCAAGGCAGATGGTCGCGAGCCACTTGGAAAAGACAGCGTCCTCGAAATGCTCTTCAAGCGCCTTTTTGGCGCGCGGCGGCTTCACTTCGTCCAGATGCTCTTTCAGATTTTCAATCGAATGAAAGCTCTGAATCAGCGCGGTCGCCGTCTTCTCGCCGATCGAGGGGACGCCCGGGATGTTGTCGGAGGTATCGCCCATCAGCGCCTTGACATCAATGAATTCCTCCGGCGTGACCCCGTAGGTCTCCCTGACCGCCTCCGGCGTGAAATCGAGAATCTCGGTCTTTGCCGCGGCTGGTCTTCGGCAGACGAATCAGAATGTGGCGATCCGCGAGCTGCAGAAGATCCCGGTCACCGGATACGACCGTGACCTCGTACCCCTCCTTTCTGGCAGCGTTTTGCGAGGGTTCCGATCACATCATCCGCCTCATAACCCTCCAGAGACACCGTCTGAATCCGCATGGCGCCAAGGAGCTCTTTTAAGAGCGGCACCTGTTCCCGCAGTTCTTCCGGCATCGGCTTCCGGGTTCCCTTGTACGCCGCATAGCGCTCGTGGCGGAAGGTCGGCGCAGGCAGGTCAAACGCGACCGCGAGATAGTCCGCCCTGCTCTTCCTCCAGAAGTTTTAACAGGATATTTAAAAAGCCATAGACCGCGTTCGTGTGCAGGCCCGCCGAATTTGTGAGCTCCGGCACGCCGTAAAACGCGCGATTCAGTATGCTGTGGCCGTCAATCAATACAACTTTCTTTTGTGCTTCCAATCCGTTTTCTCCTCTTTCAGCCCGCATGCCAGTATAAAATGCGGAGCAATAAAAGTCCTGCGACTGTGACGCCGGCACTGGTCAGCGCATCCATCACATAGCGCAGGATTTTTCGAAGGCGCGCGCGGCGAAGTCGCAGAAATTCGTAGCGCAACTCCCGATTCATGGCTCTCGTCCCGTCGAAGTCGTCGCTGTCCGTGTCGAGAACGCGCAGCCCCTCCAGCAGGAAAAAATTCGTCTCGAGCTCCCGGCGACAGACACTGCAACAACGGATGTGCTCTAAAAAGTCAGCGGTCTCTTCCTCTGTGAGCTCCCGCTGTATAAAACGTGACATCTGCCGTTCCGCTTCTCTGCAGTCCATTCCGCCTCCTCTCTTTAGCAGCAATTTTAGCACACTCCCCCGCAAAAAGGGCAGTAAAACAGAAAGAGAACGGAGTTTTCCGCCCCATTCTCTCTCCGCTCTCTCCTAAACTTCTCTCTTTACTTGGTCACCATGTCATACTTCATCACGACCACATTGCCCATGTCCTGCGGCACCGAAATCGAGAAGTAAATCTCGCCGTCCTTCACATAGCTGAAGCTCTCCGGCCACTGAAGCTTGCCGTTTTCGCCCTTTTTCAGCGGGAAATCCGACGCCGCCAGCTTCTCTTCGAGCGACTTCTGCAGCGCCTCCTTGCCCGTCGACTGCACCCAGGCCTTGTAGGCATTGACCTCGCTCTCGCCCGCGTTGTCGAGCTCAAACGCATCGCCGAGCGCGTAATTCACCATGCTGTCGGCATCCACCGCATCGCGAAGGCCGAGATCCTTCAAGGTCTTCACCGCGACCGTATTGGTATAGAAGAGCTTGACCGGCGCCGCATCGCCGCTCCGCTGCATTTCGCCGCGGTACACGACCACAACGCGGTCCGCATCCGCCGAGACGACTTCCGCCGTCACCGTGAGCTTATCCTTTGCCGCGTCGGTGAGCAGCGCCTCAATCGGCGAGAGAGCGCGTTCTCCTTTAAGTGCGCATTCAGCTTCTCCTGCTGTGCGCTGTCCGTGAGGCCGTTGACCACCGGATAGCCGATTGAAACATTGTCCTTCTGATAGGTTTCGACCTTTGCGGAAATCAGTGCGCGCTTTTCGGTCGTCGCCGCACTGCTGCCCGCCGCCGCACTGCTGCTCTCTGCGCTGCCGGAGGTCGCCGCGACACTCGCCGCTGTCTCGGCCGCGCGATTTTCCGCCGAAGTCTCCACAACCTTGGAACCGCTCTTCTTGCCGCAACCGGTCACGGCGAGAGCCGCCGCCAGCGCTGCCGCACAAAAGAGCCCCACTCTTCTGTTTCTCATAGTCCACCTCCGCTGTTTGTTTCCGTGTTACCCGTAAGTATAGGCGGGAAGGCGCTTTCCGTCAACCGAGAGGCATACCTGCCCGCGCGTTGCGCCGATTACCGCGCGTGCAAAGTAAAAATGTGCAACGTAAAAACCGGCTGCTCTCCCAATTCAGGGAAAACAACCGGTATTCTCTGCCTGCCGACAGTGGGACTTGAACCCACACGCCCTTGCGAGCAACAGATTTTGAGTCTGCATCGTCTGCCATTCCGACATGTCGGCTTACCGGCAGAGTATAGCATTTCAGAGGCGGCAATTCAAGGGCTTTTTGCCTGCCCGGACTTGCAACTATAAATAGTTGCAAAAACAAGGCTCTCGTCTATACTTTCAATCACGGAGGTAAATCCTAGGGGACAGAAAGAAAATCGATTCAACACCTCAAGTCTAATCCAAAAGACTTCACCTTTGACGAGGCCGAAGTACTCCTCCGATATTTTGATTACGTACGCTCGAATAAAGGCAAAACAAGCGGTTCCCGTATTATCTTTTCCGGGAAACGAGCTGAAAAGTTATCAGGTGAAACAGCTCATTACACTGCTGACAGAGGAGGGGCTTATATGAATAATACCATTCAGTATAAAGGATATGTAGGTAGCGTCGAGTTTCAGAGGAAGACGGTATTTTTTTCGGTAAAGTCATGGGAATTCGTTCTCTTATCTCGTATGAGGGCGAATCTGCCAAGGAACTTTTGAATGATTTTCATGATGCCGTTGATACCTATCTGGAACATTGCAAGGAAGAAGGAAAGAAACCTGAGCTCGCTTTTAAAGGTAGTTTTAATATTCGACTCTCCCCTGCGCTTCATAAAAAACTCTTTCTTTATGCAACCGCACACCAGATGTCTATCAATCAGTATATCGAAGACACCTTAGAGGCCTCTCCCGCTTCGAAACTCGTGATTTGAA